>Ga0224505_10000765_pt1 | contig 21507 bp, 19 predicted proteins | sample SF_Jan12_sed_USG_FD_169102 | JGI IMG/M metagenome (GOLD analysis project Ga0224505, IMG submission 169102) | Sediment microbial communities from San Francisco Bay, California, United States - SF_Jan12_sed_USGS_4_1 | ecosystem: Environmental > Aquatic > Marine > Sediment | place: USA: California... | reverse complement strand
AGGCTGGCGCTCGTCCCGGAGCGCGAGGCGGTGTACGAGCGGCTGACCGGATACGACTTCGTGCTCGCGTGCGCGCGCCTGCAGGGCCTCGACGATCCGCATGCCGCGACGCGTCGGGCGATCGCTACGGTCGACCTCGAGGACGAGGCCAACCGGGTCACGCGCGGCTACTCGAAGGGCATGAAGCAGCGCATCAAGGTTGCCGCCGCGCTCGTCCATGACCCAGACGTGCTGCTGCTCGACGAGCCGTTCAACGGCGCCGACCCGCGCCAGCGGCTGCACCTGACCCGCGTTTTCGAGCGCCTGGCGGCCGACGGTCGCACGATCGTGTTCTCCTCGCACATCCTCGAGGAGGTCGAGCGGCTTGCCGAGCGCGTGCTCGTGATCGTTGCCGGCCGGCTCGCTGCGGCGGGCGACTTCCGCGAGATCCGCCACCTGATGACCGACCGCCCGCACACGTTCACGCTGCGGTCGACGGGCGACCGCGAGCTTGCTGCTGCTCTCATGGCGCACGAGAGCGTGCTCGGCGTCGAGATCGGCGCCGAGCAGCTCACCGTGCGCACCGCGCAGCTCGGCGCCTTCGCGCGCGCCGCCCCTGTCATAGCGGCCGCTCGCAACGTCTCGATCCTCGAGTTGCGGCCGACCGACGAGTCGCTCGAGCGCGTGTTCTCGTACCTGGTGCGGAAATGAGCGTCATCTTCCGGCTCACGATGCGGCAGATGCTCGGTCGGGGCCGGACGATCACGATGGTCGTACTCGCGCTGCTGCCCGTCGCGCTGGCGGTCGTGTACCGACTTGGCAGCGAGGACACCGAGCCTGGGCGCTGGGCCGTCGAGGGCTTCGAAGGCCTGATCGTGACGACGCTGCTACCTCTTGCTGCCGTCGTCTACGGGACAGCCGTGCTCGGCGCTGAGATCGAGGACGGAACGGCGGTCTACCTCCTGTCGAAACCGGTCTCGCGCGCACGGATCGTGCTGGCGAAGCTCGCGGCGAGCTGGGTCCTCACCTCGGCGACTGTTCTTCTCGCGGCTGTCGGGGCGGGGACGGTCGCGCTATACGGTGAGGCGCACGACCGGATCGTGCTCGGCTTCGGCGTCGCCCTCGTCGCCGGCGCACTCGTCTACTCGGCCCTCTTCTTGATGTTGAGCCTCGTCACGAGCAGGGCGCTGATCGCGGGGCTCGTCTATGTCTTCGTCTGGGAGGGGGTCGTCAACTCGCTCTTCGCGGGCACGCGCCTCCTGAGCGTGCGTCACTACACGCTCGGCATTGCAGACGCGATCGTCGATGTGCCGTCCGGTGTCTTCGACGCAAAGCTCGGCTTCGTCAGCGCCATCGCGCTGATGGCCGCCGTGGGGCTCGGGGCCACGTGGTATGCGGTACGCCGACTGCAGCGATTCGAGATCGGCGAGACGACGTAGAGGCACGCACGGCGGACATGCACTCCGGACCGACGCTGTCGACCCTCCTCTCCCACGTGCTGGTGGCGTTCACGATCGAATTCGACAACGAGTTCGAGTTCCGGTTCGCCAAGGGGGGTCATCGCGCCCGTGTGGCTTCGCTCGGGATGTGGTCGAACTTCTTGCGGTTCCCACTTTGCAGGCATTTCCCGCCGTGTGGCGAACCCAGATCGCCCGGGTATGCGCATCTCGCTCGTCGTCCTTGTGCTCGCGTTGGCGGGTTTGCTCGCGGTCGATCTCGAGCCGTCGGCCTCGCCTGGCAAGACTGCGGCCGTAGCCCCACGAAAGGAGGTGAAGCCGGCGCCGGAGACGGTCGAGGTCGCCTTCGTACGCAACGGCAAGCTGACTCGAGTCGAGCGAGTCGTTCCCGAAGGCGTCCCACGCGAGCTTCACGCGCTTCGCGAGCTCGTCCAGGGCCCGACACGGCTCGAGCGACGCCAAGGGATTCGAACGGCGACTCCTGCGGGTGTGCGCGTGCGTTCCGTGCGCGCCGACGGCGAGCTCTGGCTGGCGAGCTTTTCGCGCTCATTCCTCAGGTCGGGAGCTCCCGGGACGAAGCAGACACGGCTTTCCCAGGTCGCGGCCACGCTCGCGCCTCTCGGGTCACAGGAGTACGCGGTCGTGGCGACCGAGGGCCGACTCGTCACGACTCTACGCCTCGGGATGCGCCCGGATGCGTGGCGCGCCGAGAGGGGCGAGAACAACTATGCATACGTCGTTCGCGGGATCCAGCTCCGGCTCTGGCTCCTCGGCTACCTCGACCGCACAGACGTCACGGGCTCGCTCGACTACCTGACCGAGCAGGCGCTGCTCGCGTTCCAAGGGTGGCAGGATCTCGATCCGACGGGATCGGTCACCGGCCAGACGCAGGTCGCGCTCTTCACTGCTCTCAGGCCGGAGCCGGCTGCGCACCGGTCAGGGAAGCGGATCGAGATCTATCGCGACCGTGGAGTGCTGCTGATGGTGGACACGGGCGAGGTCGTGCGCGCCGTACACACGTCGACGGGAGCCGGAGGAGTCACTCCCGTGGGCTCGTTTCGCGTGTACGTGAAGGCGCTCATGTCGTGGTCGGTCCCGTTCAAGGTGTGGATGCCGTACGCGGCGTATTTCACTGGCGGAATCGCGACGCATCAGTCGCCCGACGTGCCGTCGTATCCGGCGTCTCACGGCTGTGTGCGTCTCCCGGAGGGCGAGGCCGAGCGCGTCTACCGGTTCGTCGAGGTGGGAACGCCCGTCACCGTCAGCTGACCCGTCGCCAGCGCGCCGGGTTCATGGGGATGGGATCGCCTGCTCGGCGCGCGAGCGACTGCGTCGACCACAACTGCTACCCCCGCACACCGTCCGCCGAGCCCATCCGTCCGGCGCGCCCCTCAGGCTGACGATCGATGAGCGAGGCGCCGTTCACACCCACCGGACTCGACGCGCTTCCGCCCGCTGAGGTCGCTCGAAAAGCCGAGTCGATTGGAGTCACGAAGGCGGGGATGGGGGCATTCAACGTGTTCGTCCTCTCCGTTCTCGCCGGATCGTTCATCGCGCTCGGCGCGATCTTCGCGACGACGGTGGCCGCCGGCGGAGGTGAGCTTCCCTACGGGGTCGTTCGGCTTCTCGCGGGGCTCGTCTTCACTCTCGGTCTGATCCTCGTCGTCGTGGCCGGTGCGGAGCTCTTCACCGGCAACAACCTCATCGTCATGGCGTGGGCGAGCCGGCAGGTCGCAACCACGCGCTTGCTCGGGAACTGGGGAATCGTCTGGGTCGGGAACTTCGTCGGCGCGTTCGCCACCGCCGTACTCGTCTACGTCTCCGAGCAGTACACATTCGGTGCAGGAGCAGTCGGGCAGACTGCGCTTTCGATCGGCGTCGCCAAGACGAGCCTCGGCTTCGGGCAGGCGATCGCGCTCGGGATGCTCTGCAACGCGCTCGTCTGTCTCGCCGTGTGGCTGAGCTACGGCGCGCGTACGACGACGGACAAGATCCTCGCGATAATTCCCCCGATCGCCGCGTTCGTGGCCGCCGGGTTCGAGCACTCCGTCGCGAACATGTACTTCATCTCGATCGCGCTCCTGATCAAGACCGACGACGCGTTCGTGGCGACGCTGGACCCCCAGCCCGATCTCTCGGGACTGACCTGGGAGAGCTTCTTCGCCGACAACCTGCTGCCGGTGACGATCGGGAACATCATCGGCGGCGCGGTCATGGTCGGTGCGGTGTACTGGCTCGTGTATCTGCGCCCTCGTCGCGCCGAGTAGTCCGGCCGCTGACCGAGCAAGGTGCGCTGGATGGTGCGCTTGCGTGCTGAGCGGCGTGCGTCTGCGAGAGCTATGCCTCGAGGACAGCCGGGGCCGTCGCGGCGTTCTCGATTGCAAGATCGGGGAAGACCTCGAGTGGCGCGAAGCGCGCCTGGAAGAACCGCAGATGCTCGGGCTCGTACGTGATACGCAGGCCTGGGATCTCGTCGGCTCGGCCGTGGACGTGCTTCACGACATCTGCCACCCACGTCAGGTGCTCCTGCGTGTACACCCGTCGCGGAAGGGTCAGACGGACGAGCTCGAGATCGTCGTACGGGTCCGAGCCATGCTGGCCCGAGACGATTCCCCGCTCCATCGAGCGGACGCCGCCGGCGAGGTAGAAGGCTGCGGCGAGGGTCTGGGCCGGGAACTCCGTCTGGTCGAGTTGCGGGAGGAGGCGCTTCGCGTCGACGAAAACGGCATGTGCGCCGATCGGGACGACAATGGGAACGCCGGCGTCGGCCAGGAGTGTCCCGAGGTACTGCGCCTGGGACACGTACGCCTGGACGATCCGCTCGTCCGTCGATTCGCGGATTCCCTGTGCGAGTGCCTCCATGTCGTGACCGGCCATACCTCCGTAGTGAGGGAAGCCTTCGTAGACGACGACCTGCTCGCGGAGGCGGCGGGCGAGCTCGAGATCGTTCACGGCGACGAAGCCGCCGATCGGCACGAAGTGATCCTTCTTGGAGCTGAAGATCGCTCCCTCCGCGTGGTCGGCGATGACACGGATGAGCTCAGGCAGCGATCGGTCCTCGTAACCCGGCTCGCGCTCTTTCACGAAGAGGGCGTTCTCCGAGATCCGGGTCGCGTCGAGGATGAAGGGGACGCCGTGCTCGCGGGTCAACGCTCGTACCCCCGCAAGGTTCTCCATCGAGAAGGGTTGGCCACCGGCCATGTTCAGGCACGCCTCCTGGCGCACGTAGGCCACCTCTCCGGGCGCGGCGGCGTCGAGAATCTCCTCGAGCCGCTCGAGGTCGATGTTGCCCTTGAAGAGAAACGGCGACTCCGGATCGGTCGCTTCGGGGACCGCGACGTCGACCCAGCGCCCCCCGGCAAGCTCCACGTGCTCGCGCGACGTCGTGAAGTACAGGTTCGACGGGACGATCGTCCCGGGCCGGACGAGTGCGAGCGCGAGGAGATGCTCCGCGCCGCGCCCCTGGTGGGTGGGGATGAGATACCGGTACCCGAACGTCTCGCGAACGACCTGCTCGAGACGGAAGAAGCTGCGTGAGCCTGCATACGCCTCGTCACCCAGCTCCATGGCGGCACGCTGCTCTTGCGAAAGCGCAGACGTCCCGCTGTCCGTGAGCAGGTCGACGAACACGTCTTCCGAACGGAGCAGGAAGGTGTTGTAGCCGGCCTCTCCGATTGCAATCCGGCGCTCGGCCGCTACCCGAAGCGCGATCGGCTCAACGACCTTCGTCTTCCACGGAGGTGGGAGAAGTCGGCTCACTCCGCGAATCCTCACGACGCCGCGCGCTTCGTGCATCGGTGGAAGTCCGAAGGCATCGGCGGGCTCCGACGACCCGTTGGGCGCTCGGCAACCAGGTAACTGGCTGTTACCTGGTGTCGGCGTGGCAAGATCGTTTCGCCGTGGAGACGATGCGCGCCATTCGCAAGAACGAGGCCGGGCCGGGGCTCGTGCTGGACGAGCTTCCCGTTCCCACACCGGAGCCGGACGAAGTCCTCATCCAGATCGAAGCAGCGAGCATCTGCGGCACGGATCTCCACATCAGTCGCTGGGACCAGTGGTCGTCCGAGCGCGTCCACCCCCCGCTGACTCTCGGCCACGAGCTGTGTGGGACGGTCGTCGCGATGGGGAGCAGCGTTCGCGGGGTCGCGGAGGGCGACTACGTCTCTGCCGAGAGCCACGTCACATGTGGTACCTGCTTCCACTGCCGGACCGGAAAGGCCCACATGTGCGAGCGAACCCAGATCCTCGGCGTCGACCGAAACGGCGGGTTCGCCGACTTCGCGGCGGTTCCCGCCTCCGTGATCTGGCAGAACGATCGTACGAAGCTGCCGCCAGAGCTCGCCTGTCTCCAGGAGCCGTTCGGCAACGCGGTGTTCGCGACCGCAACGCAGGAGCTCGCGGGTCGCGCCGTCGCCGTTCTGGGGTGCGGGCCGGTGGGCCTCTTCGCCATCGCAATCGCACGGGCGTTCGGGGCCGGCCGCCTTCTCGCGTCCGATCACGTGCCCTACCGGCTCGAGTTGGCACGAACACTGGGTGCGGACGAAGTCGTCAATGTCGACGAGGTCGAGAACGTGCCGGAGTGGTTCCTCGAGCACAACGAGGGCGTCGGCATGGGGATCGTGTTCGAGATGTCGGGCGCGCTGCGGGCGATCGAGGACGCGTTCGGAATCGTCCGTCACGGTGGCAACGTCGTCCTCTTCGGGATTCCGTCCAAGCCCGCGACCATCGACATCGCCGAGTCGCTCATCTTCAAGAACCTGACCGTGAGCGCGGTCAACGGGCGCGAGATCTGGGAGACCTGGTACACGACTCGCTGGCTGCTCGAGCACGGCGTCGTCGATCTGCGCCCTCTGATCACGGCCGAGCTCCCGCTCGAGCGCTTCGAGGAGGGGTTCGCTCTGCTCGAGACGGGCCAGGCCTGCAAGATCGTCCTACGACCGAACGGAGCTGGTGGATGAACGTGACGATGAACCAGCAGCTCGGAGCGGAGCTCGACGCGCTTCGCGAGGCGCGGACCTACAAGCGGTTCCTGACCCTCGAGTCGGCGCAGGGCGCGGTCGTACAGATGGCGGGGCACGGTGAGGTCATCGTCCTCTCCTCGAACAACTATCTCGGGCTCGCGGCTCATCCCGAGGTCGTTCGCGCCGGCATCGAGGGGCTCGAACGCTACGGAGCCGGGACGGCGTCCGTTCGCTTCATCTGCGGAACGTTCGAGCCACACCACGAGCTCGAGCGCGCGCTCGCCGATCTCTCGGGGACGGAGGCTGCGCTGACCTACGTCTCCTGTTGGAACGCGAACGAGGCTGCGATCCCGAGCCTCACCGATGACACGACGGTGATCCTCACGGACGAGCTGAACCACGCGAGCTTGATCGATGCCATTCGCCTCTCCAAGCCCGCGAGGAAGGTCATCTACCCGCACTCGGACATGACTGCGCTTCACGACGGGCTCGCCTCGTCGCCGCGTGAGGCTCGCAAGCTGATCGTCACCGACGGCGTGTTCTCGATGGAGGGCGACCTCGCGAAGCTGCCCGAGATCGTGGAGCTGGCGCGCGAGTTCGACGCGGTCGTGATCGTGGACGACTCGCACGGGGTCGGTGTGCTCGGAGAGACGGGCCGCGGGACCGTGGAGCATTTCGGCCTGCTGGGCGCGGTCGACGTCATCACGGGGACGCTCGGAAAGGCACTCGGCGGAGCCGCCGGGGGCTATGTCGCGGCGTCGGAGGAGGTCTGCGACCTGCTCGCGCAGCGCTCGCGGCCGCAGCTCTTCTCGAACGCTCTACCCCCGACCGTCGCGTGCAGCGCGCTCCGCGCGATCGAGGTCATGCTCGAGCAGCCCGAGCTCCTCGTTCGTCTCCGCGAGAACACGCGGGTCTTTCGCGAGATGCTCGTCGAGTCCGGCTACAGCCCGCTCGACGGCGAGGCGGCGATCATCCCGATCATCGTCGGCGAGACCGCCGAGGCGATGGCTCTCTCAGCGCGGCTCCTCGACGAAGGCGTATTTGTAACGGGCTTCGGCTTCCCGGTCGTGCCCGAGGGAACGGCGCGCGTTCGCGTTCAGATGTCTGCGGCGCTCGAGCGCGACCACCTCGAACGAGCGATCGACGCCTTCAAACGCGTTAGCCCCGAATAGGGGGCGAGGGATCGGTGACTAACGCCGAATATCAGCTCATGCCTATCAATCTCATCGGCCTCGGCCTCATCATCGCCGGAGTCCTGTTCATGTACTTCCTGAACTTCGTCGGGGTCGCCATCGGCCTACCGATGGTGCTCGGCGGAATCGTCGCGCTCTTCCTCACCTACCGGCGCAAGAAGCTCGCGACCTAGCCGGCTCGCGGGCCGGAGCTAACGCTTCGTGAAGACGTAGTCGTTCGCCTTCGCCTGCGCGTGGCAGGACTGACAGAGCTGACCTTTCGCGAGCACGGTGTAGCGCGACTTCGGGTTGTCTCGCGTGTACTCGACGTACTGCCACCGCCCCTTCACCTTGCGCATGACCGCGACTTTGCCCACGTACTTCGTGCCCTGGTCGACGATCGACTTCACGATCACGGTGCCGTTCGGATACTTCTTCCCGATCTTCTTCCTGCTCGCGTAGACGTTCTTGATGCCCCCGTGCGCACACGGGGGTCCGCATTTCGTGAACGGCTTCTTGTTGATCTTCGGCCACTTCTGGTAGCCGTTCGTGTAGGCGGGAAGCCCCGCTGCTGTCGTGGACGCAAAGGCGACGACCGCTACCGACGCGGCCACGGCCACGACACCTACGACGGCGATGATCCTTCGGCGCGCTCGCATCTCTCGATCATGCCGCACTCGGCGCTCCCAGAGAAGCGTCGGCTCGTGAAGCGTTCCTTAACAAGGCCGTCAGCCTGCGTCGCGGTGTGCAGCGCCGGCGGTCGCCTGTCGACGACTGCCCGACCGTCCCGGTACAACGTCCAGCATGGGACTCGCGCATAGCCACGAAGCCGGGCCAGGGCACCGTCGTGCGCTCGCTCTGGCTCTCGCGATAACCGCGTCGTTCACCGTCGTCGAGGTCGTTGGTGGGGTTCTGACCGGGAGCCTGGCCGTTCTTGCCGACGCGGTCCACATGCTCTCGGACAACGTCTCGATCGCTCTTGCGCTCGTCGCCGTCTGGTTGGCGGCGAAACCGGCGACACCCGAGCGAACCTTCGGCTACAAGCGGGCCGAGGTGCTCGCCGCCCTCGCGAACGGCGTCACCCTCGTGGCGCTCTCGATCTGGATCTTCGTCGAGGCAATCCGGCGCCTCGAGAGCCCGGAGGACGTCCTCGGTGGGTGGATGCTGGTGATCGCGCTCGTCGGGCTCGGAGTCAATCTTGCCGCCGGGGCGATCCTCTATCGGGCGCGCGGGAACAGCCTCAACGTCGAGGCGGCACTACGTCACGTCTTCGCCGATCTCCTCGGCTCGATAGGTATCGCCGTTGCGGCCGTGGTCATCCTCGCCACAGGATGGCTCCAGGCAGACGCGCTCGTGAGCATCCTCATCGGCCTGCTCATCCTGGCCAGCTCCTGGTCGATCCTCCGCGACGCGACGACGATCCTGCTCGAGGCTGCGCCGAAGGGCATCGAGACACGCGCGGTCGGCGGGCGCCTGGCCGGGGCGCCCGGTGTCGTCGAGGTGCACGACCTCCACATCTGGACGATCACTTCGGGCTTTCCGGCACTCTCGGCGCATGTGCTCGTCGGTCGTGGCGAGGACTGCCATCAGCGGCGCCGCGAGCTCGAGCGGCTCCTCGCTGAGGAGTTCGGTATCGCGCACACAACGCTGCAGGTCGACCACGCCGGGGACGCAGGCGGCCTGGTCGAGCTCGGCCGCTTCGGCAGGATGGAATCGTGAGCGCGTCCGACGTCGCCGTCCCGCCGACTGCTGCTGACACGTATCTAAGGAACGAGAACCGCCGCGCCTCGAAGCGCGCCTCGACGGAGCCGGTCGAGCGCCTCGTCTGCCTCCTCGAGTCGGAACGTCTCGACCTCCGTGCGCACGGGAACGGCAGGAGCGAGCGCGAGGAACTCTTCGCCGTCGGCTCTGGTTAGGTTTGCGACCGAGCGGATGCTCCGTTCGCCCCACAGGAGCTCGTACGGGAAGGATGGGATGTCGCTCATGTGGATCCCGGCGCAGATCACGGAGCCGCCTTTCCGCACGTGGCCGAGAGCGGCGGGAACGAGCTCGCCGGAGGGGGCGAACACGATCACGGCGTCGAGCTGCTCCCGCGGGCCGACCAGAGCGTCGCCCGCCCAGGCAGCACCGAGCGACCGCGCGAACGCCTGTGTCTCCTCGTCCCCCCTGCGAGTTCCCGCGAAGACCTGACGCCCCTGGGCTACCGCGACCTGACAGACGATGTGCGCCGACGCGCCGAAGCCGTACAGGCCCACCCGCTCGGCATCGCCGGCGAAGCGGAGCGAGCGGTATCCGATCAGCCCGGCGCAGAGGAGCGGTGCCGCCTGTTCGTCCGGGTATCCAACGGGAACAGGGAAGCAGTAGCGCTCGTCGGCGACTGTGATCTCCGCATATCCGCCATCGATGTCGTAGCCGGTGAAGCGGGCGCGGTCACACAGGTTCTCGTCACCCGCCAGGCAGTAGCGGCAATCGCCACACGTCCAGCCGAGCCACGGCACTCCGATCCGTGCGCCCGGCTCGTACCGCGTTCCGCCTGCGAGCACCTTGCCCACGATCTGATGCCCGAGGACGAGCGGGAGCTTCGGCTGTGTGAGCTCGCCGTCGACGATATGCAGGTCGGTGCGACAGACGCCACACGCGAGCACGCGGAGCAGTACCTGGTCGCGTGCCGGCTCCGGGTCGGGAATCTCCGCCAGACGGACCGGCTTCCCAGCCGCCTCGAGCACCATCGCCCTCATCGGGTTGGGAACACTAGTACGAGGCCGTAGAGTCCTGACGGCGTTGAGGGATCAGAAGCACGCGCACGACCACGATCACGACGACGGGCACGACCATGCTCACCACCACGGCGGAGAGCACGGTCACTCGCACGGACTCGTCGATCGATCGATCATGCGCTCGCGCGCCGGCCTCCGGGCCGTGGGGTGGAGTCTCGCGATTCTCGGCGTCACGGCCCTCGTTCAGGTAGCGATCTTCGTCGTCACGGGCTCGGTCGCGCTCCTCGCCGACCTGATCCACAACTTCGGCGACGCCGCGACGGCGATCCCTGTCGGCATCGCCTTCCTGATGCGCTCGTTTCGCGCCGAAAAGGTCGCCGGCCTCTTCGTCGTCTTTGCCATCTTCGTGTCGGCCTGTGTCGCGCTCTACGAGACGATCCTCCGCTTCATCGACCCTCAGCCGCTCTCCCATCTCGGCGCGTTGGCGGCAGCGGGCGTCATCGGCTTCCTCGGGAACGAGGTTGCGGCGCAGGTACGGCTCCGGGCGGGGCGGACGCTGGCTAGCCCCGCGTTGATCGCCGACGGAAACCATGCCCGCGTCGACGGCTTCGTCTCGCTGGGAGTCGTGATGAGCGCGATCGGGGTCGCGCTCGGCTTCGATCTCACAGATCCGATCGTGGGGCTGGCCATCACGCTCGTGATCCTCAAGATCACGTGGGACTCCTGGCGGACGGTGCGAGGCGCAGAGCCGGGCGATCCGGCTCACGAACGCTAGAGCACGAGCTCTGCCCGAACAGTGCCGGCGCGCTCGTGGCGAGCAACGACGCCGACCCGTTCGCCCGCGGCGGCCTCGATGACCCACTCGACCTTCGTCCGCTCGTTTGTCGAGTGATCAGTGCCCCACCACGTCACGGTGCGGCGCTCCACGCGGCCGTCGAGCTGGCCTGCCTCCTCCCGCGCTTTCCCGCTCGCGATGCGAGCGCTCTCGGGTAGCTCGAGTGAGACCTCGATTGGTCTCACAGCCTTCCGCTCGAGCGCCTTTTCGGAGACGTTCGTCGGCAGCCAACCCCCGTTCTCGAGCACCAGCCGGATCTTGAACGCCCCGTCGCCGACCGGCTCCGACTCGAACGAGCGCACCTCGAGGTGTGGCGAGACGAGCGCGAGGAAGAGCGCGAAGTCGGCGTGCGGCGCGACCTCCGCTTCGAGCCTGGAAAGTGGCGGGTTGAACCAGAAGCGCACGATGTCCCAGCCTCCGAGCTCGACCGGGCCGAGCTGGGGGTGCTCGAACGGGTACCAGTCGACGTAGCCCTCTCCGAGCTCGTCGGACAGCTTGATGAGCGCGAGGTCGTCCTCGGGGGAGTGCTCGCGGAGCCAATCGATGAAGTGGTAGTCGGAAAGCCCGGCCGCCCGTTGAGGACTCCAAAACTCCGTCACCCAGGCGTAGGTCCCGAGGTGGTCGTAGATCCAGTCGACATCACCGCCCTTGATGACCATCTTCGGGTGGTACTTGAAGTCATGGAAGATCGAGATCGCGGGGTAGCCGGTGAGCCGCGTCGCCTCCTCGCCCATCAGCTTGAACGCGCGGAGATCGGGAACCGGGAAGTCGTCATCCGGGCGCCCCGACCAGGGGCGAAGATGCACGCCCGAAAAGGTGTGGTAGCCGACGTAGGACGTGATGTTCGGCCGGTCGACGATCGCCTGGACGAGTGCACGTACCTCAGGCTCGGAGGTGGGATACGAACCGGCGCCCTGCTGCTCGCTCTCCGGTGCCCAGTCGGCGGGCCAGTTGCGGTTCAGGTCCAGCCCTTCGAGCGGAGGCGCGATAGGGATCGTGACGCCGTCCCAGTTCTGGATCAGGCCCTCGGGGAGGACGCGGTAGAAGTCGCCGCTCACGTCATCGGGCGCGCGCGCGATGAGGAGTCGCGGCTCGCCGGGGTGAGGCTTCCACGAGCCGTTCGCGTCGGGCATTCGCATGAAGAGCACGCGCCCGTCGCCGTCGATGTCGTCGCGGTGGAGGCCGTCCTGCGGCTCGTCGCGGGGATACGGGCGTACGCTCGAGCGGCGGAACCGCCCGTCGGTGAGCCCGGCCTCCGCACCGTCCGGGTTCACGCGCGGGACGACGTAGAACGTCCGGGTGTCGAGAGCATGCGTGATCCGTTCGTCGTCTCCATGAGCGTGCAGGAGACGGTCGAGGAGGTGGAGCGCCGCTGTCGTGCCCGTGAACTCCATGGCGTGGATCTGGGCGTGGAGGAACACGGCGGGCTTCTCGTCTCCCGGTCCGGTGTCGAGATTCGTCACCGTCGCGATCGGGATCTCCCGACCTTCGTACGACCGGCCGATCGAGCCGAGCTGAAAGAGGCGCGGGAACTCGGTCGCCCACGCCGCGAGCGTCTCGGACAACTCGGCGTAGCTGTAGAAGCGGTCGAAGCGGACGCGCACGGTCGGCGAGCCTAGTCGATTACCCTCAGGCCGTGCGCGAGCTATCGGACTATCGCGACGAGTTCCCGATCCTCTCGGCGACGACGTATCTCGCGAACCACACGCTCGGCGCGATGCCGCGGAAGGCTGCCGACAGGCTGGCCGATTTCGCACGCATGTGGGCGGAGCGCGGCATCCGCTCGTGGGCCGAGGGCTGGTGGGAGGCGCCGATGCGCGTTGGTGACCAGATCGGCCGGATCATCGGCGCGCCGCCGACCTCCACCGTGATGCACCAGAACGTCGCCATCGCCGAGGCGATCGCGCTGTCGTGCTTCCGACCTGTCGACCCGGCGCGAAACCGCGTCGTCTACGAGCGCGGAAACTTCCCCTCCGTTCGCTACCTCTACCAGGCGCAGCCCGACCTCGAAGTGGTCGTGTGCGAGGACGATGCGGAGATCGTCGAGCGAATCGACGAGAGGACGCTCCTCGTCCCGATGAGCCATGTGATCTTCAAGCAGGCCGAGATCCAGGACGTCGAACCCATCGTGCGGCGGGCGCACGAGGTGGGCGCCCACGTGATCCTCGACTGCTATCAGTCCGCGGGGATCGTTCCGCTCGACGTCACCGCGCTCGACGTCGACTTCGCCGTGGGCGGCTCGGTCAAGTGGCTCTGCGGTGGGCCGGCGAATGGCTGGCTGTACGTCCGACCCGATCTTGCCGAGCGCCTCCAGCCGACGTACACGGGCTGGCAGGCGCATGCGCGACCGTTCGGGTTCGAGGAGGAGATGGACTACGCGGCGGGCGCGACCCGCTTCCTTACCGGCACTCCGAATCCCGCCGCCCACTACGCCGGGACGGCCGGCTATGACCTGATCGAGGAGGTTGGAGTCTCTCGGATCCGCGAGAACTCGTTGCGCCAGACGCAGCTGCTCATCGATCATGCGGACGCAGCCGGGTTCGAGCTTCACAGTCCGCGAGATCCCGTCCGTCGTGGAGGCAGCGTCACGATTGCCGTTCCCGAGGCGGCTGCGGTCTACGCCGAGCTCGAGACACGTGGCGTTCTCGGCGACTTCCGACCGGGCGCAGGGATTCGGCTCGGACCGCACTTCTTCAACACGGATGACGAGATCCGGTTCGCGGTCGAGCAGATCGCCGAGATCGCCGAGATCGGTGCCTACGAGCGCCAGGTAGGCGCCTCAGCATCTCACTGAGCGGCCAGCTCCAAGGTCTGGCTTCAGCCAGACCCTGGACTTGTCGATGCCGGACGTCATACGATCACGCTCGATGTCGCTGCAAACGAGCGAGAAGTTCCTGCACGAGATCGTCTCGACAGTCTCGTCGTCGCTCGAGCTCAAAGAGGTTCTGCGGTCCGTCGTGCGGCTGATGTCGGAGGCCAGCGGTGTCCACGCGTGCTTTGCATACCTGGTCGAGGAAGACGGTACGCGGCTCGTGCTTCGTGCAGCATCGTCTCCGTACGAGCGTCAAGTTGGCAAGGTCGCCTTCGAGCGGGGCGAGAGCCTCGCTTGGTGGGCTGCGGAGCACGGCGAGCCGGCCTTCATCCGTGACAACGCACTCGCAGACCCACGCACGAAGTACGTCCCGGAGCTCGAGGAGGAACGGTTCCAGTCGTTGCTCGCGGTGCCGATCGTCGATCGTGCCGGAGAGGCGATCGGCGTGATCACCGCCCATACCGAGGCTCCGCGAGAGTTCTCGGACGACGAGGTCGACTTCCTCGTGACGTCTTCGTCGCTCGTCGCGGGAGCGATCGAGAACGCTCATCTCTACGAGGAGACGCGGCGGCGTGTGTCCGAGCTCGAGCAGCTCACGGAGCTCGGGGAAGCGATCGCGCGCGCGGAGGTGCTCGGCGACCTGTTGGAAGCGGTTGTCGCCGACGCTCGCCCACTTCTCGCAGCCCGCGCCTGCCATGTCTACCTCCTCGACCCTGCGCGCGAGGAGCTGTACCGGAAGGCAAGTGACCCCGAGGGGGGGAATGCACGTCAGACACTCGGACTTGCCGAGCTCGGCCCGGAGCTAGCGCGGGGCGGCCGGAGCACGCGTCTCGCAATCCCGCTCGTCGTCAACGATGAGCTCATCGGGCTTCTCGTGGCGGAGGGCAGCGCGCGGGTTGAGCTCGGTCGCGCCGTCGCCAGCCAGGTCGCCGTCGCCGTCAAGAAGATCCAGGTGATCGAGCAGCTCGCGGAGAAGAACCTGATCAAGGACTTCTTCGAGGAGCTCGCCGGTGGTCGGCCGCGCGGCGACCTCGAAGGTCGGGCTGCGCGCCTCGGCTGCGATCTCGACCAGCGTCACGTCGTTCTCGTCGTGGAGCCGTCGAGCGAGCCGCTCGAGCGGGCGCTTCGGAACGCAGCGCCGGGATCGCTCTTCGATCGCCGGGACGATTCGCTTCGCGCGCTCGTCAAGCTGGCGAGCGCGTCCGGCGACGCCTTTCTCGAGCGTATCCGCCGCGCACATGCCGAGATCGAGCCGCCTGTCTCCGTCGGCGTCTCGAGCGTCTGCCAGGGAGAGGCCGCGTTCGCCGACGGCTTCGCCGAGGCGCAGCAGGCGCTCCTGGGCACGGTCGTGCTCAAGGGGAAGCCCGCTGTCCTCAGCTACGAGGAGCTCGGCGCATACAAGTACCTCCTCCGGATCGCGGTCGACGGCGGCGTACGAGACGCGACCGTAGACGCGGTTTCGAACCTCGCCGAGTACGACGCTCAACGCGGCGCGCAGCTCGTGGCGACGTTGGAGGAGTTCCTCCGCCGACACGGTTCCATCAGCGCGACGTCCGAGGCGCTCTACGTCCATCCGAACACCCTTCGCCAGCGGTTGCGGCGGATCGGAGAGCTCTCTGGCCTCGACCTGCGCAAGGACGACTGGCTGCTGATCGAGATCGCCGTGAAGATGGTCAAGCTCCAACAAACTCTCGGAGCAGCCAAAACGCACACATAGCGGCTGAGAAGGTGTGGAACCCGCACCTTCATTCCGGGGTCGCCGGATGGTAGGCGTATGCCTTCGACGTCAGAGGGAGGCGCAGCAATGGGTGGTACGGCGACAGCCGACTCGATCTGGAAGGACATGGAGAAGCGGGGCGTGGAGTTCGTGTTCGCGCAGTTCGTCGACATGTCTGCGCGGCCGAGCGCAAAGCTCGTACCGGTGGGATCGCGCGAGGCCTTCGACGGCCTGCTCGAGGACGGTGCCGGCTTCGCGGGCTTCGCCGCCGGCGAGATCGGTCAGGTGCCGAGCGATCCCGACATCGCGGCGATACCGGACTTGGCGACGTATACGCCGGTCCCTTGGGAGGGGAACCTCGCCCGCTTCGCGTGCGACATCACAGTGGAAGGCGAGGAGTGGCCGTATTGCCCTCGCACGATTCTTCGCCGCATGATCGCCCGAGCGAAGGACAAAGGGTTCGAGTTCAAGATGGGTCTCGAGCTCGAGTACTTCCTCGTCAGGCAGCGCGATGACGGGTCGATCGAGATCGCGGATCCGTACGACACACTCGAGAAGCCCTGTTACGACATGGCCGGCCTGACGCGCCGCTACGACTTCCTGACCACCGTCTCGCGCTACTGCAACGGCCTCGGCTGGGGCAACTACGCGAACGATCACGAGGACGCGAACGGCCAGTTCGAACAGAACATGACCTACGACGATGCCCTCGTGAGTTGTGATCGCGCGATCTTCTTTCGGTACATGGTGCACACGCTCGCGGAGCAAGACGGGATGATCGCCACGTTCATGCCCAAGCCGTTCTCCAACCTCACGGGCAACGGCTGCCACTTCCACATGTCGCTCTGGGACGGCGAGACCAACCTCTTCCTGGACGAGTCGGACCCGCGCGGGCTCGGACTCTCCGACACGGCATACGGGTTCATCGGAGGGCTGAAGACGCACGCGCGAGCAACGAGCGCGCTCACCGCCCCGACCGTCAACTCGTACAAACGCCTGAAGGTGGGGACCACGGCGAGTGGTGCGACGTGGTCACCGGTCTGGATCTCCTACGGCTACAACAACCGCACCCAGATGCTGCGGATCCCCGGCCCGGGTCGGATCGAGGATCGCACGATCGACGGCTCCTGCAACCCGTATCTCGCCGCAGCCGCCGTGCTCGCGGCCGGTCTGGACGGGATCGAGAACGGCCTCGACGCGGGTGAGCCCAACTCCGAGAACCTGTACTCGATCCCGTACGACACGCTGAAAGCTCGGGGCCTTGAGACGCTGCCGTCGAACCTCCTCGAGGCCACGACTGAGCTCGCGCAGGACGAGGCGCTTCGCGCCGGGTTGGGAGCGGTGCGAGACGAGGACTACGTCGACTACTTCATTCGCGTCAAGCTCGACGAGTGGAACCGTTATCACGAGCAGGTCACGCCTTGGGAGATCCGCGAGTATCTGACCCGATTCTGAACGTATGGAGAAAAGCTCCATATACGCAGGGGTGAATTCGTGACAAGAAAGGCTTTTCAAGTAGCTGTCATATGTAGATTCTTTCCATAGATGTGTGGGATCGTCGGACTCTTCGCGAAGTCGCCTGAGGTCGAGGAGCACCTCGGCGCGCACCTCGGCGCGATGCTCGTCCAGATGTCGAGCCGCGGCCCCGACTCGGCGGGCGTCGCCGTCTACCGCGACGCGGCCCCGAGCGGCTGGAGCAAGCTCACGCTCTACTCACCGAATCCGCACGAGCACTGGGGCGCGGTCATGGACGGACTCCGCGACGCGTTCGGCGGCTGCGACGAGCCCTCGATCCGCGCCAGCCATGCCGTTCTCGTGGTGGAAGCCGACGCAGCCGGAGCCGAGGGCTGGGTGCGGTCGAATCGACCGGACCTGCGCGTGATGAGTGCAGGCGAGGTCATCGAGATCTACAAGGAGACAGGCCTGCCGGAGGAGTTCGCCGCCGCGTTTCAGCTCGAGGACTTCAAGGGCACGCATGCGCTCGGGCATACGCGCATGGCGACGGAGAGCCGAGTCACCACGGAGGGGTCCCACCCGTTCTCCACCGGGCTCGACCTCTGCCTCGTCCACAACGGCTCGCTCTCGAATCACAACCGATTGCGCGAGAACCTTCGACGAGAGGGCATCGAGTTCCAGACCGAGAACGACACCGAGGTTGCGGCCGGGTACCTCGCGTGGCGACTGCGTGAGGGCGCGACGCTCCAGCAGGCGCTCGAAGGCTGTCTGACCGATCTCGACGGCTTCTACACGTTCGCCGTCGGCACCGCGGACGGATTCGCCGTGTTGCGCGACCCGATCGCGTGCAAGCCGGCGGTTCTGGCCGAGACCGGGGACTGGGTGGCGATGTCGTCTGAATGGCGCTCGATAGCGGTTCTCCCCGGTGCAGCCAGTGCACGCGCGTGGGAGCCGGAGCCCGGAGTCGTCTACGCCTGGGAGAAATCGAGGGTCTGATGGCGGTGGTCGCCTCCGAGACCGCCGAGCTCGAGGTCGTTGACCTCTCGACGACATCCGTACGCGAGCTCAACCAGCGTCTGCACCACCTCGCCGGCGGAGCCCCCGGGCCGCGGGGCTTCCGGATCCTCAACCCGAGCGGCGCGCATGCACTTGCGTGTGGACTCGACGCCGAGATCGACGTCGAGATCGAGGGTCACGTGGGCTACTACTGCGCGGGGATGAACAAGCTCGCGACGGTGCGAGTCCACGGCAACGCGTCCACCGGGATCGCCGAGAACCTCATGTCGGGTCGTGTCGTCGTGGAAGGGAACGTGAGCCAGTCCGCGGGCGCGACGGGCCGGGGCGGCCTCCTCGTCGTTCGCGGTGATGCGTCATCCCGCTGCGGGATCTCGATGAAGGGGATCGACATCGTCGTGGGGGGCTCGGTCGGCCACATGAGCGCGTTCATGGCGCAGACCGGCTGTCTCGTCGTCTGCGGAGACGCGGGCGACGCTCTCGGTGACTCGATCTACGAGGCGCGGCTCTACATTCGCGGCTCGGTCGCTGGCCTCGGCGCCGACTGCATCGAGAAGGAGATGCGTGAGGAGCACGTCACGCAGGTCGCGGGCCTGCTCGAAGCTTCGGGGATCGACGCCGACGCGTCCGACTTCCGGCGCTACGGCTCGGCGCGCCAGCTCTACAACTTCAAGATCGACAACGCGGGCGCGTACTGATGTCCATCGAGGACAATTCAAGGGTCAGACCCGGGGTCAGACCCCGGGGCATGTCCAAGATCGACAACGCGGGCGCGTACTGATGTCCATCGAGGACAATTCAGGGGTCAGACCCGGGGTCAGACCCCGGGGCATGTCCGATGCGGACCGCGAACGACCCTGGGGGCTCCGCGAGTCGTACCTTTTCGACCGGAACGTCATCGCGGAGATCCAGCGAGCTGCGCGCGAAGGCATCTACGACATCCGCGGGTTCGGCGCCAAGCGGCGGCTCCCGCACTTCGACGACCTCCTCTTCCTGGGCGCCAGCGTCTCTCGTTATCCGCTCGAGGGGTACCGCGAGAAGTGCGCGACCGACGTCGTCCTCGGTACCCGCTTTGCGAAGAAGCCACTCGAGCTGAAGATCCCGGTGACGATCGCCGGCATGAGCTTCGGCGCGCTCTCCGCGCCGGCAAAGGAGGCTCTCGGGCGCGGCGCCACCGAGGTCGGCACGTCGACCACGACGGGCGACGGCGGGATGACGAACGAGGAGCGCGAGCACTCGAAGACGCTCGTGTACCAGCTCCTCCCCTCGCGCTACGGCATGAACCCGGACGACCTCCGGCGAGCTGACGCGATCGAGGTCGTCGTCGGTCAGGGCGCCAAGCCGGGCGGCGGCGGAATGCTCCTCGGCCACAAGATCTCCGATCGCGTCGCCGAGATGCGCAGCCTCCCCAAGGGCATCGACCAGCGAAGCGCGTCGCGCCATCCCGACTGGACCGGTCCGGACGACCTCGAGATCAAGATCCAGGAGCTCCGCGAGATCACCGATTGGGAGAAGCCGATCTTCGTCAAGGTCGGCGCGACGCGGACGTACTACGACGTGCAGCTCGCCGTGAAGGCGGGTGCTGACGTGATCGTGGTCGACGGCATGCAGGGCGGCACCGCAGCCACGCAGGACGTCTTCATCGAGCACGTCGGGATCCCGACGCTTCCCGCGACTCGGATCGCAGCCGACACGCTCCAGGAGCTAGGGATGCACCGGAAAGTGCAGCTCATAGTGTCAGGTGGCATCCGGGGTGGGGCGGACGTCGCGAAGGCGCTCGCTCTCGGTGCCGATGCCGTGTCGATCGGGACGGCGGCACTCATCGCGATGGGCGACAACAGCCCCGAGTACGAGGAGCAGTATCGAAAGATCGGGAGTTCGGCCGGGTTCTACGACGACTACCAGGCGGGTCGCGACCCCGCCGGGATCTCGACGCAGGACGACGAGCTCGCTGCTCGCTTCGACCCGGTTGTCGGCGGGCACAAGGTCGCGAACTACCTGCGCGTCTTGACTCTCGAGGCGCAGACCCTTGCCCGCGCGTGCGGCAAGTCGCACGTCCACAACCTCGAGCCGGAGGATCTCGTCGCGCTCACGGTCGAGGCGGCGGCGATGGCCAAGGTTCCCCTGGCCGGAACCGACTGGATTCCCGGCTCTAACGGCTCGTTGTAAGCGGAGTGCGCCCGAGCTACTGATCGGGTTTTGGGGGTCATGTGAGCGCGTTCCTCAGCACCTCGCGCGGCACGCCGCCTTCCGCGTAGCAAGACGTTCCTTCGCCGGCGAGCTCACGCGCGCCGGTCAGCAGCGCCCCGTATGCGGCGGCAGCCAGCCAGCTTCCGGTCGAGACGCGTCGCACCCCCGCCGAGGCGAGCTCGGCGATCGTCGGGCCCTTCGGCAGCGCGAGGGCGTTGACGGGAATTCCGATCGCCTCGACGACAGCCGCGATCTGCCCCAGGTCACGGAGACCCGGCGCGTAGACCGCATCCGCTCCGGCATCGCGATACGCGATCAGCCGAGCGATCGTGTCGTCGAGGTCGTCGACACCATGAACGTGGTTCTCCGCGCGGCCGGTAAGCACCATGGGCTCAGAGAGCCGATGTGCCGCTTCCGCGGCGATGGCGACCCGATTCGCCGCCATCCCGATGTCGTCCATGCCGCCTGTTGCCGGGTCGTAGTCCTCGATGGAGAAGCCGGCGGCCCCGGCGTCGGCTAGCTGAGCCACGGTCTCGGTCACGCCCCCCGGGTCGTCTGGAAAGCAGCGCTCGCTGTCGACATTGAGCGGCAGGCTCGTCGCCTGCGCAAGGCTCGCCACGTGCGCAACGAGCTCGTCGCGAGAGACGGTCTGGTCGAGCTTGCCGAGAGACCAGGCCATGCCCTCGCTTGTCGTCGCGAGCGCTTCGAAGCCGCACGACGCGAGCAGCCGCGCGGAGCCGGCGTCCCACGGGTTGGGCATGACGAACAGCTGGTCTCGCTCATGCATGGCCCTGAAGCGGGCGCGACGATCGGCGACGGACATGTGCTCTCTCCTCTGCCTCGATGATTCGCCCGCCATCTTGCACGAGCTCCGCCGATCAGGCGGGGCGCCAGCCGAGCTCGCGCGAGATCGCTTCCGCGCGCGCGAGGAGGAGCGGCACCGCGGCCTCGACGGCTGCGGCGTCGAAGCGGGAGCTCGGCCCCTGTAATGCGGCGATCGCCTCCAACTCTCCGCGCGCAGATCGGATTGGAGCGGCAATCGCGCTCAACCCGGGCTCTCGCTCGCCGGTCGCTTCTGCGTAGCCGCGCTCCCGCACGGTTTCGATCTCCCGCGCGAGCACGTGTGGATCGGTGATCGTTTTCGGTGTGTACGCGCGAAGCGGTTTTTCGGGGAGCTCCCGGCCGAAGAACGCGAGCA
>Ga0224505_10000764_pt1 | contig 21525 bp, 11 predicted proteins | sample SF_Jan12_sed_USG_FD_169102 | JGI IMG/M metagenome (GOLD analysis project Ga0224505, IMG submission 169102) | Sediment microbial communities from San Francisco Bay, California, United States - SF_Jan12_sed_USGS_4_1 | ecosystem: Environmental > Aquatic > Marine > Sediment | place: USA: California... | reverse complement strand
GAAAGCTCAAGCCGGGTTTGATTGAGTAGAATTCTGACAAGTCGTAATCCGACGTATAGAAAGCCTGCGAAATGTCATGCGCTTTGTATGGATGGAAATAGTTCGCACTGTTTTGCGAATACAATCGGAAGAAAGTTGATACCGTGAATACGGGGGTGATTTTAAGGGATGTCTCTATATTAAAAGTATGGGCTACGATCCCAAAATCATCCCAGTAAAACCGATAGTAGGTTCTCAGAATCCAGCGACCACCGAGAAAGGTGTTGAGCTGAAGACCAAGGGGGACTTTCAACCGGCTTCCGGGAAGGTTTTCAACAAGCAGTGAATCATTGTTGAAATAAACACGATGGAAAGGCGTGGACAGCAGTCCGGATTGATAGGCAATTCCCGGATATATACCCAGGGACATTCTCTGATTAAGAACCTGGTAGAATCCCATTTCCAGGTTATAAGACGAACGCCTGTAATTGTCGAACCACTCTTTGTACTGAAGTTCAATTGGATAGATTAATTTCTCGGGTTCTCCGCTGTGCAACCTGCCCCAGCGCAAGTCATCAAAAAACGTTTGCAATGCGAGTGATATTTCCCGGGACTGTGATGGATTTATATGACTGAATGAAAGTCCGGCTCCAATAGAAAGGTAATCAGACTCGATTGACAACCCGCCGTTCATGCCAACGGTAATCCCCTTTTTGCCAAGCAACCTGCTGTAGCCGGCATTGACATATGTTCTCAGGTCGATCTTTGATGCCGAAGACTTTACAAAATCGATGTTATCAGTTGATGCAGAGCTGATAACATCCACCCCGGTGCCAAGGTGAAAGGTATTGGATGAATCCCGCTGATGATCTATTGATACTTGCGTTGCGTACACCTGCAGGTCTTCCGTTCCTATGCCGCCGGTAACAGCAGAATGGTCGTTATCCTGCGTATAGAATGACATCACAAGCTGAATGTCGGTAGTGGAAAGCTTTTTCTTTTTATAGGTGCTGTCTGATCGTTGACCAAACGAGAAGAGCGAAGATGCCAGAAGGCCAATAATAATGTATCTCTTTTTCACGCTCAGTTACATCCACAGCCTCCGCTGGTCTTGCTACTACCTCCCCCTGATGCTCCCTCCCGGTACGCATGCACGTTTTCCTCAAATTTCCGGCTTCCAGGCTGACCCGGCTTCATCTCGTAATCATTCAAATAAACACGCTGATAGGGCTTCACGGATTCGCATGACGCTAAAGAACAGAGGATCATACCGATAACAATATATACCAATGTGTATCGCTTCATGGCAAAGTATTCATGTTCAGTCGGAGGTGTTGGGAAGTGAAGATTTTATTATGATCATTAATAATAAGTCCGTGTACACCCGGCAATTGTTCAATAAAGTGCAACCCCACTTCAACGCCCATTATCGTAACTGCCGTAGCGATGGCGTCGGAAAGTTCTGCACTTGCACTTACAATCGTAACACTTTTTATTCCCGTTACGGGGTATCCTGTCTTTGGATCAATAGTGTGCCCATACCGAATGCCGTTCCTTTCGAAATATTGCTCATAGTCGCCGGAGGTAGCCACGGAGGCATTTTGCACCGGTATCCACGCCATTATGCGCGCAGGATCACGCGGATCTGCAATACCTACCTTCCACAATGATCCATCAGCGCGCAAACCAAATGCGGCAAGATCTCCACTGGCATTAATTACCGCACTTTTGACACCCCTTTGTAACAAAATCTTTTTTACTGCATCTGCGGCATAGCCTTTCCCAATCCCACCAAAACCGATGTGCATGCCAGGCTGAGATAAATAAACCTGCTTGCCATCCTTCAGCAAGATCTTTTCAGACCCAATCCTGGCAAGGGCTGCCTTTAACTGATCCGTATTTGGCATATCTGCATTACCACGTTTGAAATTGTACAGTTTTCTAAGCCCGGCGGCTGTGATGTCGAACGCCCCTTGCGTTAACAATGCAATTTCTTTGCAACGTCTGATGAGTGCATAGACTTCATCGTCCACTACTACGGCTTTAATGCCTGCATTCCGGTTGATCAGTGAAGTCTGTGATGTCTCCGTAAACTCTGTTAGCAAATTCTCGATTCGCTTCACTTCCTGAATTGCCTCGTCAACGATTTTGTAGCCGTCTTCTTCGTCTTGCAGGACCGTGAATTCAAAGTCCGAGCCCATGAGTTTAACATTCCTTCGACATTCCGTATTCGCTACTGTATTCATCGTAAGAGATAGCCCTTTATTTCATCTATAAATTCTGCCGGCGACTGGTTGTTGTATTGCAAGGATGCGATCACGGTCTGGTCAGGACTTACAAGCAAGAGATATGGAAACAAACCATCCGGATTGTATTTTTCAGCCAGCATTGCGTTCTGTTTTTTAATTGCACTCGTCAAAGACTTTCGTTGTGGGAAGTCCGCCTTGAGCACAACAAGGTGACCGCCGGCAAAGTCCAGGAAATCGCTTTCACTGAGAATCTGTCTTTCGAAGCGTATGCATCCCGGGCACCAGTCCGATCCGGCGAAAACCAACAATACTGCCCTATTTGAGTCTCTGGCAATCTGGAAGGCCTCCTCGGCGCAATCGTAAACTTGCGCATGGACCTGAATTAATGTGCATATGAATATGGAGAGAATTGCGAAAAACTTCGGTAGCATCACATCCTATCTGATTGGCAATAAAGGTAAAAAATCATCCTTCGAATTACAGTAAAATGGGAAAAGAAAAAATTCGCTCAATTTTTCTTTGTGGTATGATTACAGGCTCTTCCACAAGTACAATGTAGCATAGGCTTCCCATCCCTTATACTTTTTGAAGATATGTTTCACTTCCGCAAGCGTCGGTTTTCGCGCCATCTTTTGAAGATTCCTGATTGCGTTATGAATACCTGCGTCTTCAAGCGGAAATGCATCGCGGTACCGGAACGTTTTCATAAGTGCATAATTGGCCGTCCAGTTCCCAACACCTTTGATTTTCATGAGCTTTTCTTTTGCTTCCGATAATGGCAATCCGGAAAGTTTTTCTTTTGAAAGTTCGCCGTCAACAAACGCTTGGGCAATCAACTGGGTGTACTTACTTTTTTGTCTTGAGAACTGCAGCGGAAGCAAATCCGCATCGTTGAGCACAGCCACCGTCTCGGGTGTTGGAAACAAAAAATACGGCGTGTCGTCAAAAACCAGCGTATTCCCAAATTGTTGCACAAAACGTTGCTTCAGTGCGTAGGCAAACTGAACGTTAATCTGCTGACCCAGGACAGCCCAAACCAGTGATTCAAACAAATCCGGCTGACCAACAATGCGATATCCATAATGGTCTCTTACAAGATCTTTTAACAATGCATCGTGCTTTGCCATCGCATAAAATGGTTTTAGGTCCGTTTCAAGGTCAAACCATTCCGTTACAAAGCGTATGAGCGCTTTTTTTTGATTGGGCGAAAGTTTTGTGTTCAATACTTTTACTTCCAGCTGAAGATCTCTCGATGGGCACAACTCAAATAACACCACAGCGCCATGGATGCGAACCAGTTTACGCACACTATTTACCCCGCAACGGTGCAATACTTCCTTTGGCGATCGCTGCAGAAAGCTAAAGCAACTTTCAAAACCAAATTCCTTTGGTACCGGGATGATAATATTCACGGTGTAATATTAACAAACGGCTGCTTATGAAAAAGAAATGAAGGTCATGGCTCCATGTGTACCAGCGCGAGAATCCTGGACAGAAAGCGAAAGTCATGTCCTTTTCAGCTGAAACTGGACACCGACTGTTCAGCTGTGTACAACTTTCTTATTCACGATGCGTTCAGCAGATATGAATCCCGCTTATCTATCCTGGCACACGGGTTGAGGTTAAGTACTATTTACACTTTCACTTCGTTACTGATAAGATGGAAAAATTAAAGAATTTCTTCTGGCTATGCGCCGGCGTACACATACCGCTCCTTAAAAAATGCGAAGTAGAATCCAGCAAATATGCCGGTATTGGAGCAACTGTTTTCTTTACGGGAGTTTTCGCCGCATTGGCCGGATCGTATGCGCTGTATACTGTTTTCGATAATGGCTGGATTGCCGCGGCATTCGGATTGGTATGGGGACTTATGATTTTCAACCTTGACCGGTATATTGTTTCCAGCATGCGCAAGGAAGGTAACACAACGCGTGAACTGAGAACTGCATTGCCCAGAATAATCTTAGCTATCATCATTTCACTTGTTATTGCGAAGCCATTGGAGATGAAAATTTTTGAAAAGGAAATTCAGGGTGAGCTGGTAATCATGGAACAGCAGACCCATACCACGCAGGAAAATGAAATCAGGTTGCGGTACCAGGGTGATCAGCTGAAACTAAGAGATGAAATTGCGGGCTTAAAGAATGAGATCAGCGAGAAGACAATAAAACGAGACGAGCTTGACCGCATTGCGCAGGCAGAAGCCGATGGTACGGGGGGAAGCATGCGTCGAAACGCCGGCCCCATTTACAAACTAAAGAAAGCAGATGCCGACAAGGCTAACACCGAACTCTCGGAACTTTCCAAGGCGAACAATGCGCGCATACAAAACAACCTAATGGCAATCTCAAGGCAAGACTCATCCGTTGCATCAGAAATACGAACACTGGCCAAGCAAAAGTTGGATGGACCTGCCTCGCGAATGGAAGCGTTGAGCAGGCTCACATCAAATAGCGATGCTATCTGGTGGGCGAATTGGTTTATTGTGCTATTATTTATTGCGGTTGAAACCGCCCCGGTTTTTGTGAAAATGATTTCATCGCGTGGGCCGTACGATCACATGCTCAAAATCGAAGAACATAGTTTTGAAGGAATGCGAACAGAAAAGATCGCACAGATCAATGCTGAAATAAAAAAACGCACGCAGGAATTACCGGCTACCGAGGCAACTTTTGTTCAGGAGCGATTGGATGTTCGCTTGGGTGAATTGTGACAGACACAGCCAGCTTATTGACTAGTAAAGGTTACCCTAAAAGCCTCTCCCCTCTCCACAACATACTATTTTGAGCCACTCTGCTCCCTGCGCACCCTTTCCGATAGATTCAATTGACCTCAAGAATTATCGCATAGGCATAAAGTTGCAGGTTTTCTTTGCTCCGGAAAGATGGCAGTCACGGTCAAGAACTTCATGCGAGCAGCAGACTCTTGGATAAGAAGAGGAAAAAGGGTGACAAATAGGACACAGGCCCTTCATTTGACTAACAATCGATTGTTGAATACGAGACAAATTTCCCCTTAAACTTACGTTACCAATACACTAGGGGAAAATGTCATGGTAATAGTAAATATTTGTAAATCAATGTTTTAGCAAAGAAGTGAAACAAATAACTTGAGTTAAATAATTATGAATTATCATTAATAATCAAAATTATTACATTACATTTCGAAGACTTTAATCTCATTAACCTAACTTTTTTGTCTATGCATCCTTCATCCAAGAGTCTCTTGTCTAGGACTTCTATTCTCTTTTATATAAGCTTGTTTCTCTTCTGGCTAATCACCAATACTGGTTTTGCCCAATCGCCGCAGCCAAAAATGTCTGATTTTGTCCTGTACTCTGGAAATGGCGGCGCAGGTACGACAACACCCGCCAATCCGGGATATGCCGTTCAGTTGGGTTCTTCGGTAAATGTTACTGGCGGGTCGATTGGAAGTTCCATTTTGGTGCAGACGACTGGTAATGCCGCCATCCGCGGGAATATTTTCAGCAAGGGTGCTATTGTTCTCGCGAATGGAAGTACTGTGAGCGGTGACATTGCCGCATCCAACACGATTTCCGTCGGATCAAATGCACTCCTTGGAACGAATACCACTAATCGCATTGATGCAAATGGGAATATTGTCGTCGGCGGCGGAACGGTATACAGCAAAGTAACCCACCCCCAAGGCACTTCCTATACGGGACCCGCACCGCAAGGCGGGGACATAATCGGACCGCCAACGCTGCCCGTATATCCTGCTTTACCATCAATCAAAACCTTTGCTGCACCGGGTACCGGGGCGGATATCACTAAAACAGTTAAAATCGCCCCAGGCGCATATAGCAATATAAAATTGTCAGGGAATCAATCCCTTACTTTCGATGGGGCCGGGGTGTACGTGGTTAATGAAATTGCCAATAAGAACTCCAATACGTTCGTTTTTGATTTTAAGAACAATTCCACTGGCACGTTTGTCTTACACATCCACGGCAATGCCAGCCTTGCAAAACTCAACGTCAGTACGATTAACGGTGGTGATGCCTCGCATATTTTCACGGAAGTGCATGGCAAAGGGACCGGCCAAGACAACTATGCCTTTGATTTGGCAAACGGATCGCCCGGAGGCACAAGGTCCAGGTGGGAAGGTACCGTGTGGGCACCCTATGCTGCGATAAACATCGGATCAGGGACCGGAAGCAGTGATTTTACGGGAGCATTGTGGAGTGCAACCCAGGTTAATATCCAAAGCGGTGTAAACCTGATTCACGCCCCCTTCACAGGCTGTATTGCTCCCACTGTTAGCGCCGGTCCGGACGTTTCGATCTGTATGAGCCAACCGGTAACCCTTACGGCATCTGCTACAGGTGGCACTTCCCCTTATACTTACTCCTGGGCCGCGAATGGCGTGATCGTTGGCACACAGGCAACCTTGCAGGTAACACCGTCAGTTACTACGACGTATACGGTAACCGTCTCCAACAACGGCCAGCCAGGCTGTTCAGCCAGTGATGCCGTTGTTGTTAACGTGGACCCGGCGCTGACTGTGGATGCGGGCGCAGACGTGAATGTTTGCGCAAATGAAAATTCGACTACGCTTACGGCGTCAGCAAGTGGCGGAACAGCTCCTTATACCTATGAGTGGTTTGTCAATGGGGTATCTGTAGGCACACAAGCAACGTTGTCGGCAACACCAACGGCCACCACAACATATACTGTTATAGCGAAGGATAGCTATAAGGCAACTTCTTCTGTGGCCTGCAGCGTGTCAGACCAAGTTGTAGTAACCGTAAATCAGGTACCTGCGTTGGCTGTCAGCAATGCGACCGTGTGCAGCAGTGCAAATAGCAGCACTACCTCAATCGTAAACTTAACAGATTACGTAACGGCTGAGAATGGCACAACTGCATTTAGTAAAGATGGGGAACCGATTTCCGGCGCCGATGCAGTGGCTTACACAGCAGAGAATGGAGATGTAATAACAGTGAGCGTCAGCAATGAGTTTTCTTGCGAAATTACAGCAACGTTTTCGGTAACTGTTAGAGACAGGCAGACCTTTGGAATTTGTGCTCCCAATGATGGTAAGGTGTATGAAGTCATCAATTCAGAATTAACGATGCTTTCGCAGACCTACAATCCCGAAGAGTTAACCAAATCCAATGAGGTATTCTACGTGGAAGGCGATAAGGTCTTAATAGAAATATTTTACTACGATGGCCAGTTGACTAATTTACTGGCAAGTCTTGCGTCAGAGAATCTTGGGTTTGTGGAGGATGCGAACCTCAGTGATCCCGTCGACGCGTTAATTGTTGGCGGATTCCTCCCCATAATTAATCTAGAGAAACTCAATATGCTCAATGAGACTATTGGAATAAACATGATCATAAGCGCGCGGAATGCAGCTCCTCCCGTTGGAAGCATCGGGGATGCGAGCTCTCAGGGTGATGTGGTGATGCGATCTGACTTGGCAAGACTTGGTTACATTAATGCGACTACCGGCCAGCCGCTATCCGGCAGTGGGATAACGGTGGGCGTTTTGTCAGACAGCTATAATGCGCTTCCAGGAAATCGCGCAGCCAATGATGTTGGTAATTGGGATCTTCCGGGAGCCTCGGACCATCCTTTCGGACAACTTGATCTTGTCAATGTACTTCAGGATTTTAGCTACGGAAAAGATGAAGGCCGTGCCATGCTGCAGATAATTCATGATGTGGCACCACTCGCTAAGTTAGCTTTCCATAGTGGTGCGCGCTCAGAGGTTAATTTTGCCAAAGGAATTATTGCTTTGAAGGATGCAGGAAGTGACATTATTGTAGATGATATCATATATCTGTCAGAGCCCGTCTACGCTGAAGGGCCTGTTGAAAAGGCCGTCAATCTAGTAGCTGGTGAAGGCGTCTCCTATTTCTCCGCTGCGGGAAATTTTAGGGATAAATCCTTTGAAAGTACTTTCGTTCCCACGCTTGATGAATTTAACATTCTTCCCAGAAATGAGGGTACGCTTTCCGGAAGGCTCCATGCATTTAGTCCTGGTGATACAGATCAAACGCTAACCGTTTATCCTGGAACCATGTATTCCATAGCATTGCACTGGGAAGGGCCTTATGATCTTGATATTTACTTGAAAGACTTTCAGGGGGCATCCCTCTTTGGATTCAACCATGATAACCGCAGCGACCGATTTGAAGTGCTATCGTTCTCCGTATCCACGAAGACTGATGTTAAGGTCGTTATCGCCCGGGAATGCGAAGTATGCAACGATAGTGATGTAATAAAATTCAAGTATATCGTTTTTAGGGGGGAGCTTAATAAGGACGACCCGAATGAATACTTCACGGGTTCTTCGACGATTGTTGGTCATGTCGATGCGGACGGAGCAATGGCCGTTGGAGCCCTACTTTATCGCAACACACCGGAATACGACTATGATGTCCCTGTAGTAACGCCTCCAATCGAACCATTTAGCGTGGCTGGATATTCTTCCGTGGGATCGCCTGGCGGGACCAAACCTAACTTTACTGCCCCTACAGGTGGTAACACCACAGTTGATTTTGGCGCCCTCGATATTGAAGGAGATGGGAAACCAAATTTTAATGGAACATCCGCTGCTGCTCCCCATGCAGCGGCCCTGGCGGCGCTGGTTATGGAAGCTCGCAACTATTATTATCCTACTACATCTCCAAAGCATCTGGACCTTACTGACTGGGGTCCTGGCCATTCACCTTTCGATATTAAGAAGGTATTGGAATCCACAGCAAAAGACATGCATGAAACAGGATTCGATGTGAAGTCAGGTTATGGACTTGTCCGTGCCGATCGAGCCTTGTTGACACTTGCTGCTCCCAACCCTAAGATTATTGACCTGGAGTGGCCCGAGGGTGTTAATCCGGGAGAAGTAACGTTTACGTTGACAGTCACGGGACAAAATTTGTATGAGAAATCACAGGTCCTTTTCAGAGGAGAACCTGTGAATACAGTGTATAATAGCGAAACAGAGAACCTCGAAGCGACCATTCCACCCTTCTTTGGCAATCCTTCAGTTCAGGTCACTAATTTAGCTACTTCAGAGTTGGGAACAGATGGTGGTACGACGGATCCAAGATCAATCCTTGACCTACCTATACCAAAGATATTTGTAAGGGCAAAAGACATTTCTAAATATTATGGAGAGATAGTTCCAGCATTTGAAGCAACTGTTTATGTGTTGGAAGGTGAGGATTGGATAAAAGGTGAAGAGTACGTTTCTCTAACATATCCAACTGGAATTACACTTAACGATGTAGGTCTTACAAATGATGATGAGCCAGTACAGGATGCGCAAGGCAGATGGCTTGTTCCAGTTCAATTTTCAAGTCCTATTGATGAAAATGGAAGTCTCAGCAACTTTGGCCGTTATCTAATTACTCCATCACATGGAGCAACTGATATTTCATTTGGCGAACTTTTCGAATATAATGGAAGCTTTAACAGCACAAGCAACATCTTTACCTATAACCAAAACCCAACCTTAGGACTCGGTGCACTTAACGTAGAGAAGTTACCACTTGTCATCAAACCCAATGAGCTCACCCTTACATATGGCGAATCGATAAGCGATAAGATTACTTACCAATTAATTTATGACCCCACGAATATCGAATCCAATGAAACGTTCTTGACTTCCCTGCAGGCTTTGTATGATGCCGACCAGGTAACCAATGCGCTGGCTATCGTTGACAAGCAGGAGTTCAATGCCAAGACGCTATTCAATGATTTCGATTTGGCGAACTACAGCTTTATGGTAAGCGCTAAAACACTATTCAACGCAAAGACCTTGTTCAATGCGAAAACTCTATTCAATGTATATGTTCCTATTGGGTCATTCTTTGATTACCAGGATTCGCCAGACAGTCAGGAGTTCATATACCCCGAGTTGAATGCAAAAACATTGTTTAATGCGAAGACCTTGTTCAACGCCAAAACATTATTCAATGGAAACTCTATCCTCAATGCAAAGACCTTGTTTAACGCAAAGACCTTGTTTAACGCAAAGACCTTGTTTAATACACCTGAAGAAGCAGAAGCGGAAGATCAAACTCCGAAGATTCTTGTAATCTATGGCGACGAAGAGTTAGAGGATGCAGTAATTAATGAAGAAGCGATTGAAGTAGAGCAATTGGAATTACAATCCATCACACTGATTACAGGAACCGGCGTAGGCGAGCAGCTGATTGTCCCCCGGGCCTTTATAAATGAGTTGTCATATAACTACGAGACCACGTATGAAGTGGGCATCGCCAACATCACACCGCTTGAGGTAACGGTCACGGCAGACGCTATATCTAAGACAATGGGTGAGGAAGATCCCGAACTGACATTCACTTCCAATCCTGCGCTTGGTACTGCTTTTGAAAACGGAGATACGCTTACCTTCAGTGGTACGCTGGCACGCGATCTCGGGGAGAGCGCTGGCACATATACGATTAATCAAGGAACCCTGGCACTGAGCGACAATTATCTGCTTTCATTTGTCCCTGCCAACTTCACTATTGATTGCCTCGAGGCGCCCAAGATAGAATCGTACAGTTTTACGACGGGGTCCGGTGCAAGCACACTGTTGGAAATAGCCATTCCCGAAGGAACCACTTCCGGGGATCTATTAGTTGCGGAAATGGTATTTGAAAAAGGCTCCCAAACAAAACCGAGCGCGCCAGCGGGATGGGAGCAGGAGTTAATAACCAACCAAGGGAACAACGTGGGCATGGCAACTTTTTATAAAATTGTAGCGGAAATTAACAATGAGCCGCTGACGTATACCTTTGGCCTAACCAAGAGTCCAAAATGGTCATTAAGCATCACGCGCATATCGGGCGCAGATCCTGTTGATCCTATTGATGCCTCCGCAGATGCCTCCGGTGCGGGGGGCTTTGAAGCCCGCGCTCCATCGATCAAGGCAACGATGTGCAACGACCTGGTCCTTGCATACTTTGCGAACAAGAAAGATGCTACCTGGACTATATCTGGAATGGACGAACTATTTGATGAACCAAACAATCAGGAAGGATTAACCTCCAACATGCTGGCCTATACGGTACAGTCTATGGAAGGCGATACCGGAGACAAAATAGCAGTCGCCACGATAGCAGATGCCTGGGTTGCCCAGCAAATAGCGGTGAAGCCTGCTCCACTAAGTCGCTCCTCTTCGTCAGGAAGAACTGGCACAGCGGATGAAAGCACCAGTGTCACGGAAGAAGTTCCTCTGTTTGAAGATGAACAAAGTGATGTTCACGCATATCCAAACCCCGTGCAAGATTACGTCACTATTCAGGTAGATGGAATGACTCAGCAACCTTCGAACGGTGATGTTTCCGTCCTCGACCGTGTCGGTAGAGCTTACCCGGTTAAGTCAGATTGGGACGGACAAAATAATAAGCTAGCAATCGATTTCACTCCCATGGGAACGGGTATTTACTTCATAAAGGTGAACACATCTACGGGAAGCAAATTCGTTCGCGTCATAAAAGTATCAGAGTAGATCAACAAACAAATCGTTAGCATAAAGGCACATACGCTTGTAATAGCACGCAAACCGCAAAAAGAATGAGGTTTTGGCCTCATTCTTTTTGTTTATCTGTATTGAATCCTTGTTTAGTTATTCAAATCATTCGTAAATTTCGATTGAGCCTCAAATTCGAATGGATAGTCTTAAGATAACAGCAGTTTTTTGTATTCTTTTTTGTTCCTGGAATGTCTACGCACAAACGGGAGAAATAGACAGCCTAAAAGAAGTTGTCAGGCTGGAAAAAAATGACAGCTTAAAAGTAGATGCATTAATCGAGCTCGGCACCGCTTACCTGAATGTTGATCTTGATGAGGGGCTGCGATATGGGAACCAGGCCCGTGATCTGGCTGAAAAATCAGGCGTAAAGAAGGGTTTGGGATTTGCACTTAAGCTGCTCGGCCTTGGTTATGTTTATCAGGGTAATTACGTCGAGGCAGATATTCAATTCAAAGCCTCGCTCGCTGTTTTTGAAAGTATTGATTTCAAAGATGGGATTTCCAATATTTTAAATAACCTGGGAAGTCTGAATTTTGTAATGGGCGATGACGCCAAGTCTATTGAATATCACTTAAAGTCATTGAAGGTAGCAGAGGAAATCAACAATAAGTACAGGATCGCCACCAACCTAAATAATATTGGAAGCGTCTATGCAAACAAGGAAGCCTCTTACGACAAAGCCATTGATTATTTCCTGAAGGCGCTGCCGATATTTAAAGAAATTGACTACACAGAAGGCATCGGGACTGCGACAGTTAACATTGGCGAAATGTATTTTAAAACAGGGTTATACGACTCAGCCCTGACTTTCTTTGAGACCTCCATCAAGATGTATGAAGGTACAGCCGATGCGGCGCTGGCGCTAAGTTACGTGGGTGAAATCTACGCCTGGAAGAATGACTTTCAGAATGCTCTTAATTATCACAACCAGGCCGTTCAGATAACTGAAAAACTAGGTGCACAACAGCTGCTGGCACAGAGTCTTTTGAGTCTTGCCAAAACACTAAAGAAAAAAGGAGACTTATTGAAGTCCATTGAAACTTCGAAAAGAGCGCAGCAGATCAGTGAAGAAATTAAGGCAAGGCAAGAAATAAAAAATGCCTATGAATCGCTGGCAGACAGCTACGCCAATATCGGCAATTTTAAGAATGCGTATCATTACGAAACGCTGTTGTCAAAAATTAAAGATACGTTATACAATAGTAATGAGGATAAGAAGATTCAACAACTTCAATTTAATTTCAATATTGATAAGAAGGAAGCCGAAATCAATTTACTAACAAAAGATCAGGCCTTGAAGGCGGCCACGATTCAACGCCAGAAAATCGTAAACTACGCAGCGGCAATTACCGGACTTCTTTTGCTCTTTGTTATTTACGGGTTTTATAACCGTTATAAATATATCCGTAAAACCAATAAGATCATTGAGCAGGAAAGGGATCGCTCAAAAGAACTACTGCTGAATATTTTGCCTGAAGAAACTGCCTATGAACTTGAAACCAAGGGGCATGCCCAGACACGCTATTATGAAAACGTCACCGTACTTTTTACTGATTTCAAAGGGTTTTCTACCATTGCGGGTAAGCTAACACCCCAGGCCCTGGTGGCCGAATTAAACGATTACTTTATTGCATTTGATGAGATCACCAATAAGTATGGCCTTGAAAAAATAAAAACCATTGGCGATGCCTATATGTGTGCCGGAGGCATTCCCACGGTGAATGATACCAATCCGCTCGATGCTGTAAAGGCAGGGCTGGCCATGCAGGAATTCATGAAGAAGAGAATTGCCGAAAGAAATGCACAAGGGCTTGAGGGATGGGAACTGCGAATCGGTATTCATACCGGCCCTGTTGTGGCAGGCGTTGTGGGCAAAATGAAATACGCCTATGACATCTGGGGTGACACAGTAAACATTGCGAGCCGGATGGAGTCCAACGGCGCGCCTGGAAAAGTTAATATCTCCTCTGCTACCTACAATCAGATCAAAGAAAATTACCAGTGTTTGTACAGGGGCAAAATCTCGGCAAAGAACATCGGAGAAGTGGATATGTATTTTGTGGAAAGTTCCATCAGAAAACCTTCCCTGCAACTTGCCTAAATATTATCGCTGAAATTTTGCAATAATCTCCTGCAGGTGCTCCTGTTTTTTCTTCTCCCGGTGCTTCTTTGCATATGGCGTGTGGTACCGGTGCGATTCGAGGAATGTTTTCTGAATCAAATTCCACTCCCGCTCACTTTCAACAAATCCGTTCTCTTTCATTTCCTCAAACAAGCGGCTCCCAACGTCATAAAAATCCTCCCGGCCAAGATAATCAAGGTCAGCATCACAAATAACCTTTTCCAGCAGGGTTTGCGGTGTTTGCGGAATTTTGGTTGCCATGATCATCCCGCAAATAATTTCAATCTGTGCATTGTCTAACCCAAATGAAGGCAATGTTTCACGTGCCATTGTGCAACCGTGTGATTCATGATCCTTTGTTGCGGTAATGAAACCTGAATCGTGATAAAGTGCTGCGATCCGAAGCAAGGGGATATCCTCTTTTGGTACTTTCTCTATTTCTGCAATTTTCAAGGAGGCATCCAAAACGTCTACAATGTGTTCAATATTATGATAGTAAAGAATTTTAGGTAACTCTTTTTCCTGTTTGCGAATAATGAAACTTTCAGCGCCTTCAAAATCCGGAGCAGCCCGCTGATTCCGCTTAATGCCGCGCAGCTTCTTCAACAATGGATCTACATCACGCCATATGAGATCAATGTCATTAGTACGCTCAGCCTTCGTTAACCAGGCTGTTGCTTCTTCGATATTATCCATCGCCTCGTAGATATGGGCAACATAGATGTTCACGCCCTTTTCATTTTTTTCACTTCGCTGGATCAACTCCTGCAGTAAGGCCGCTGAAATATTTTCCTGTTTCAGGTTAAAGTGGGCTATGGCCAGATACGCTAACATTGATGGCGGACGCACTTTCGCAAAGTGCAAACCGGCATGCATGATTTCAATCGCCTCTTCAAACTTACCCATGGTTGCATAAACCCTGCCGAGGTGATCATAAAACCGAAGCACCTGGGGGTAAAGTTTTATAGCTTCCTGAAAACTGGTTATCGCTTCCTGGTACTGCTCCTGCAGATACAAACAAATACCATAGTAATTGAAGTAGGCCACACTGTTGGGCTCAATGGCTTTTCCTTTCCCGATCAATGCAAGTGCTTCGCTGTACTTACCCATCATGCACATTAAGTAGCTATGGGTATAATAAACCGTCGCATTGTTCGGACCCAGTTCAGTTGCTTTTTGCAGCAACTTGTCTGCTTCCGCAAAATCCTTGTTAATAAAAAACGCTACAAATGCTTTGGTGAGGTAGTCATTGTCGGTAGCGCCACGCTTCCACGCTTCTTCAAGATAACGGTTGATATTAACCAGTGCTTCTGCCGGCGACAGATCACCGTTCCAGGACATGCGTGCGGAATATGAACTTGCCAGGTTGGAGTATGCCTGCTTGAAATCAGGATCCTTTTCCAAGGCGCGCTTATAATATTCTGAAGCTGTGCGATATCCTTCTACACCCCATTGATTGAAGGCATGCCTCCCTTTCAGGTAGAGATCATACGCCTCCAGATTCTGGGTGGGCTTCTCTTTTAATTTTTTGTTCTCCTTCGGGTTCAATGTTGACTGCAGCTCCTTGGCAACCGCCTCCGCTACGTTGCTTTGTATCGTGAAAATATCATCAAGGCTCTCCACAAATGCTTTTACCCAAATGTGCTGATCCTTCTGCGCATCAATCAACTGAACGTTTATACGCACCTTGTTGCCATGCGACTGCGCGCTGCCCTCCAGTATGTATTTGACGCCAAGTTCATTGGCAATTTCCGGGGCCGACTTTGTTGTCTTCTTATACTTCATTATTGAAGTCCGGGAAATGACCCGCAGATGACGAAGACTGGCAAGTTGAATCAAAATGTTTTCGGTGATGCCATCTGCAAAATATTCCTGTGAAACGTCCTGGGCAAGACTTACAAAAGGAAGTACTGCTATAGATTTATCAAGCAGTGCCTGTTCACCGGCTGTCTTATTTTTTGATGCGGAGAAAATGGATTCATTTTCTTCCTCATGTGAAATTACCATTGAGCCTGGATCCGGTGCCCTGTTCGGATACTTCATGGCAGTGATGATTTCTTTTATCGCATTTGCTACTTTGTTGAGCTGATCGCGATAGAAAAGCTTGTTTGCATTTTCGGCACGTTTATCTTCTCTTCGAAGCGCCCTGTTTACCCCCGGTGACCTGAATATAAAGTCAATCGAGCGCAGTTTTGCCTGCAGTTCATTTTCAATCAAATCTCTATCCTCAGGGTCAAGATTGTGGATAGCTACCGGCAGTACACGACTGGCAATATTGCCATTGCGCAGCTTGATATCCCGGCCAAATTCATCCTGGCTGGCCAACCGGTTGAATGCACAAAACTCATTGTTCCATGCATAGCTTTTTGTATCAGTATAAGTCTGAGAAAGGATTGGAATAAATACGAGCGATTTGAGCTTTCCCTCAAGACTTTTGTCAACGTCATAGGTTTCCAGCAATCCGTCATGAGGGTTTTCATCAAAATAAATTGAAAGATCCTCCTTGAAGGTAGTTTCAAGTTCGGCTTTCAAAACCCTTACAAAGTCGGTCACCCAGTGCTCGCCTTTGTTGTCTTTATGGCGATAGGAGATAAAAATGTCTGACTCGTAACCGGGCAGTATGCTGGGCATGGGTAAATATAGAATTTATGACCTTATAACCTATGGGTGGGCTCCAAAGGTCTCAGAGGCATATTATGCGTTGTTTATACCTTCGTAAACTATAAATACTAGCATTCAAGGGCAGCCTGAACTCAGGCACAGCGCGAAGATAGCACGTTTCAAAACCCGCAGCAAGAGCCTTGAAAAAGTATCAGTCCATTCGTGGAACGGTTTCTTTACTAACGGATACAGTGTTCGGTCTGTGATTTGTGCTTCACCTACAAAAGTCCCCTTTCTGGTCAATGCCGGGGCACAGAACATGGTCTGAGGCCGCTAACTCTCCATGAAGAAAACAAAATAGAAAAGCAGGGATTGGAATACTTTGAATCTTTCTTAAAGGGAAGATTCCAGAATCTCAGATGTTTAAAAGAAAATATGCCAGCATATTGACAAAAATACCGGCCTAAATCTCACTCAGTGTTTTTTCCAGTTTCATCACCTCACCATCATTCTTTACCATTTTTGCGGCTATCATTTTACCCTTTAGTGATAATACACGTTTTGGTGCGCGCTGTAACGCAGTATCAAATGCACGCATTGCATCATCAGGGCGATTCACGGACAACAAAAATTCACCGTATAATTCATGTGACGGCTTCACGATGGAAGGCGGTCCATAGGCGTAACTCACACTTTCTTCCAGAGTCGTGGCTTCTTTAAACCATCGTTCAGCCGCCTCCAGATCATCTTTTTTCCATGCTTTAAGGCCTTCCAGCTCCATCTCCATAACATGTACATCATCAATATCCAATTGCGTGACATTCTCCTGACTGGCTCCTCCGCTTTTGCACAACGCAATTCCCGCCTCCGTTATCAGTGTAGATTCTTTCAGTCGGTCGCGTTTCATGGTTGCAATAACACTGTCCAGCGCGTCCATATTTCCACTGTGATAGAACTTCATGCCCTTCACAAAACCTTCTAATCCGCGCGCGAAAATATTTAAATCGGTCGCATCTGTAGCAAGGGATGCATAGGGCGAATCCCATGCTTCTGTTTCCACCAGGTAAGTTGATTTCAGAAAAATTTCGTGCGCTCGCGCCCGACCGGAAGGAAGCTCGTCACAATACCCGATCATTTCATCCAATGATTTGCGTGCATCTTCCACCCGGCCTTTCTCCAAGTAGCCATACAAAAGCCAATGAAACGAATGGTAACCCAACGCATCGTTCGACAGATTTTTGCGCTCCTTCCGCGCCACACTAGCGCTCCATGAATCCTCATTGGAACTCACCACCTGATCCCACATCCCCAGGGCCACATAGATGTGCGTTGGCATATGCAGCGCATGGGCAGCATCTGACGCCACCACAGAATAGGCATTCGCGGCGAATAGCGCTTCCGCTGCATGATATGGATCATCGTTTGCGTGAATAAAGTAATGCAATGCCCCGGGGTGATTTGGGTTCTCTTTCAAGATGCGACCTGAAATCTGTGCGCTTTCCTGGTAGATGCTTTCATCCCGGCCTACCGGCACCGATCCCAACAATGCCAATGCGTACAATGCGCCTACTTCATGATTGCCTGGGTACTTGGTATACAACGATCCCATATACGCTGCATAGGCTTTGTCACGCTCTACTTTTGATCCTTCTCCATACAATATTTCAATGCCTTTCAAAAAATCTTTCTCAAGATCCGTTTTCGCTTTTCCGATTCGTATTTCAGGCGTATCGCCTAATTTTGACAATGCCTTTTTTGCTGCTTCATAATCCTGTTGCTGCCACAAGGCGTGATTATACGTCATCGCCTCGCCCCAGTAAGCCATGGCACAATCCGGATCCGCCTGCTGCGCTTCCCTAAACGCTTCGGCGGCATCATCAAATTCAAAGCTATGAAGACGTAATTGTCCTTTGAGAAAAAGTGTTTTTGCTTCCTCCGTACCCGTTACGTCGAAGGTGAGTTCTCCTAACGTATCTTCTTTATTCGAAGGAGATGAGCAGGATAGCGAAAGAAGCAAAATGAGCAGTGTAATTGAAATTTTGGAATTCTTCATCGTATTTAAAGTACAGGTTATTAAAGGTACAAAATTTACCGCGGTGAAAAAGATAATGCTCCGCAAGTTTCGGGTTGACATCGTTCGTCTCAAGACTGACTTTTGCATTACGAAGATGATGGACATACATAGCCTAAACTGGGAAGCGACTTATGAAACCCTTAACCAGAAGGGATTCGCAATTCTGCCCAAGGTACTTTCGCCTGCCGAATGCCAGCATCTTGCCGGATTGTACGGAGATTGCGGCCTATACCGCGCTACTATTAACATGAAACGATACCGATTCGGTGTTGGAGAATATAAATATTTCAGCTATCCACTTCCTCCTGTCATCCAGGTTTTACGTGAAATGTTCTACTCACCACTCTGCGGGTTAGCCAATGATTGGATGCATCAGCTGGATATCAAAACAGATTTTCCACATCATCACCGGGATCTTATCCTGCAATGCCGGGATAACAATCAGATGAGGCCGACGCCGCTCATGCTGCGATATGAAACGGGTGGGTTTAACACCTTGCACCAGGATTTATATGGAGATGTATATTTTCCATTTCAGATAATATTTGTACTTACTCAACCGGGCAGGGATCATGTGGGAGGTGAATTGATTTTAACGGAACAAATACCCAGAGCGCAGTCGAAAGCGGCAGTTCTCCAACCTAACCAGGGGGATGCATTGATCCTGACAACCAACTTCAGGCCGGCGATGGGTGCACGAGGATATTATCGTTCGAAGATGAAGCATGGTGTAAGCGAAGTGAAATCGGGTGTACGATATTCTTTGGGCATCATTTTCCACGACGCAGCATGATTGAACACCAAGATTATAGGCCGCAAAAAATCAGAAGCCTAATCCGCAGCGGCGCGATTTTTTGGGCGGGAAACAAGCGCAACAAAATATATGGAACCCTCTCCTGCAAATTGGGAAAACGGATTAAAAAAGAAAACAGGGTATTCTTCAAAACAGAGGCGGAAGCCATTCTGCTTCGCTTCCGTCCCTGTGCCCATTGTTCGTGGACGCACTATGGTATATGGAAATGTTCTTGCTGACTATTTCGCTGTAGATACTTTAAGCTCCTCCGCAATGGTAAGTACAAAATCCTTCCCTTTGACAAATGATTTTCCCCATTCGGCATCATACTTTGTGGCAATCGGCAGGCTGGAAATATCTTCTGGTTTCTTGCCTTTCTTTAATGCCGCTGATACCTGATCGCGAATATCAGCCAACCGGTCTCTGAAGATTTTGATATCTGCTTTGGAGGACACCTCGCCGTGCCCGGGGATGATCTTTGTCTTCTCATCCATCATCGCTAATACTTTGTCCAGTGTTGAAATAAATCCACTTATGGATCCCCCATTTGAAAAGTCGATAAACGGATATCCATAGGTTACAAACATATCACCCATATGGTACACATTGGCCTTCTTGAAGTGTACAACTACATCGCCATCTGTATGCGCCGGATCAAAATGAATCAACTCGATATCCTCATCATTGAGATGAAAGTTAAGTTTGTCAGCAAAAGTCACAACCGGGAGTGCATCTGCGTCGCGTGGTGGTGTGACCTGGTTAGTGGTTTTATTTACTGTTTCCTTGCTCATGCGTGCGCGCACATCATCATGTGCAACCACCGTCACGCCCATGCGTTTAAAATTCTCATTGCCTCCGGAATGATCGCCATGCAGGTGTGTATTGATCAGAAAGCGAATCTCTCCTGGATCAAGTGTTTTAATGGCGCCGTTAATTTTGTTCGAGAGCGGAGCAAACTGATCATCGATCATAATGGTTCCATCTTTTCCAATCATCACGCCAATATTGCCGCCAGAACCTTTGAGCATGTAAATCTGGTCCGTCACTTTTACAGGCCGGATACTCACCGTGTCGAAGTTATTCTGTGCCAACACTGTAACGCAGAGAAAAAGCGCGAAGAAGCTTGTTATAGGTATTTTCATAATAGAAGTTTGATTTCCGATTATACTATTCTTTAAGTAGAAAAAGGCCTTGCGTATCAGAGCGCTTTGCAGATCTTGTGCCTGACTCGTCATTCCGATAAGCGGGATACGTTCTGCAATGGATTTCCACCACATAAATCTACTGAACCTGCTGCATTTTGCAAACACATCGCATTTTCAGCAAGAAATGGGTTGAGAACCCTGCCCAAAGCGCCCAATTTTGTGTCATAAAATGATAATTTTATGATCTTGACAGCACCGGAAACCCACATTAACTACCAGCGTATTGAGAAAGCCATTCAATACCTGGAGAAAAACTTTCAGCGCCAACCTGAGCTGGACGAAGTTGCGGAGAAAATACACCTTTCCCCTTTCCATTTTCAAAGAATGTTTACCGAATGGGCAGGCATTAGCCCGAAGCGGTTCTTGCAGTTTCTTACCGTGGATTATCTGAAGGAAAAGATAAGGCAATCAAAAAACCTTGTTGAAGCTGCAGAGGCTGCAGGTCTGTCGAGCCAATCGCGCGTATACGATCTGTTCACCACGCTGGAGGGCGTTACACCGCAGGAATACAAGCAAAACGGATCCGGGATTCAGATTGTATATGGTTTTCACGAAACGCCCTTTGGGCTTTGCCTGCTGGGGACAACAGCGCGTGGCATTTGCTGGCTTTCTTTTATTCAAGCCGATGACGATCCAACTACCGGACTAGATGCAATGAAAGTACACTGGTATAATTCGATTTTTCACCGCGATCAGAATTTGACAGCAGCTATTGTTAAAAGTATATTCAGACCGAATCAACCAGCGTCACCTGACAAGCTTCATGTTTTTGTAAAGGGTACTAATTTCCAGCTAAAGGTATGGGAAGCACTTCTGAAAATACCCATGGGTGGTATTACTACCTATCAGGGAATAGCTGAAGCATTACAGCGTCCAAAGGCAATGCAAGCCGTTGGTTCGGCTGTTGGCGCAAATCACATAGCCTATCTCATCCCGTGCCATCGTGTAATCCGTAAAGATGGTTTACTTGGCGCGTACCGTTGGAG
>Ga0224505_10000763_pt1 | contig 21548 bp, 13 predicted proteins | sample SF_Jan12_sed_USG_FD_169102 | JGI IMG/M metagenome (GOLD analysis project Ga0224505, IMG submission 169102) | Sediment microbial communities from San Francisco Bay, California, United States - SF_Jan12_sed_USGS_4_1 | ecosystem: Environmental > Aquatic > Marine > Sediment | place: USA: California... | reverse complement strand
TCCTGAGCTGGTCGGTCATCCTCCCTGCCGCTTGGGTAGTGAACGACGAGAATCAAAAAGACGGCTAAGCATGTAGGTCCTGGAATGTAGGGCTTGCGGACGCGGGTTCGATTCCCGCCGCCTCCACCAGCAAGCGCCCCCGGCCGCAAGGCCGGGGGCTTCTTTTTCAGTGAATCGCGACGACGTCGACCGGCGTGCCGTTCAGCACCGCCGTGCCCGTGAGCGCATCAATACGGCGGTCGTCGATCAGGTCGTTGATGCTCACGCCGGCGTGAGCGCTCGCGACGCCGAGCCGCACACCCGCGCGCCCGTGACCCCACCCGTGCGGCAGGCTGACCACGCCCGGCTGAATGTCCGGCGTGATTTCCACGGCCACTTCGACCGTCCCCACGCGCGATGTGACACGCGCGATCGCGCCGTCGTCGAGGCCTCGCTCCGCTGCGTCGTCCGGGTGCAGCATGAGCGTGCAGCGCGGCTTGCCTTTCACCAGGCGCCGGCTGTTGTGCAGCCATGAATTGTTGCTGCGCACGTGGCGCCGCCCGATCAACGACAGCGACGGCACGGGTTCGTCGAGCGCAGTCACGGCGCGGCCGAGATCCGTGACGAACATGGCCGGGGCAAGATCGATGCGGCGGTTCGGCGTCGCGATACGACGCGGAAACGCGGCCTCGAGCGCACCGAGGTCGACGCCGTTCGGCGCATCGACCAGGCGCTGCAGGGTCAGGCCCACCGGACGACGATCGGGCGCGCGCATGAGCTGGCGCAAGGCACCGAAGCCAGGCAGCGCGGCCAGCAGTTGCATCTTCCCGGCATTCGGCACGCCATAGCGCCCCGTCCTGAGCATCCAGTCGAGCGTTCCGTCGGGTCCGAGGCGCCGCGACATCACGTCCTTCACTCTCAGCGACACGCGCCCTGCTACGGAACCCGGCGCCTTGCGCAGGCGTCGCGCGATCTCCGCGAGGATCTCGTGATCATGCAGGGAACCCGCGGGCTTCGGGAACAGCGGCGGCGAGTACTTGGCGACGTTGCGCACCGCGAAGCCGCTCAGCGCGATGTCGTAGTGACTGTGCTCGAGTGGACTCGTCGGCGGCAGGATGAGGTGCGCATGGCGCGACGATTCATTGAGGTACAGGTCGATCGACACCATGAACTCGAGCTGCGCGAGAGCCGCGTCGAGTTGTCCGCCGTTCGGCGTCGACAGCACCGGATTGCCCGCGAACGTGAACAACGCCCGCACCTGCCCCTCGCCTGGCGTCGTGATCTCCTCCGCCAGCGCCGCCACGGGCAGCTCGTTGGAGAACTCCGGCAGCTTGCGCACGCGCGAGTGGAACCTGCCGTAGTGGCCGCGCGAACCGTAGGCGCGCGTAAGGTCCACGGCCGGCTCGGCGAACATCATGCCGCCCTCGCGATCCAGGTGCCCCGTGACCGCATTCAGGCAATAGATCAGCCACAGCGTGAGTCCACCGAACTCCTGCGTGCACGCACCCACGCGCCCGTAGACGAGCGCACGCGGCGTGTTCACCAGGTCGTGCGCCAGCGCGACGATCCGCGAAAGCGGCAGGCTGGTACGGGCCGCGAGCGCCTGCGGGTCGAATTCGAGCACGGCCTGGCGCAGGGCGTCGAGTCCATCGACATGCGGCGCGAGGTGCGCCAGGTCGATCCGGCCTCGCTCGAACACTTCGTGCAGCAGGGCGAGCAACAGGTAGACGTCGGTGCCGGGCCGGATGCCGAAGTACTCGTCAGCGATGGCCGCGGATTCGGTGCGCCGCGGATCGATGACGACGAACCGCCCTCCGCGCGCGCGCAGAGCGTCGATGCGTTTCTCGAAACCCGGGGCTCCCATGATCGAGCCTGCCGACGCGACCGGGTTGCCACCGATGCAGACGAACAACTGCGTGCGATCGACGTCCGGCACGGGCATGAGGAACTGGTGCCCGAACAACGCCCATGACGCCACCATGTGCGGCAACTGGTCGACGCTGGTGGCTGAGTACAGGTTTTTCGTGCGCAAGGCGCGGATGAAATCGCCGATGCCGAGCATCGCGCCGAGGTTGTGGACCGTCGGGTTGCCGGCGTAGATCGCGACCGCGTCGTTGCCGTGACGTGCGCGAATGCCGGCGATACGCGCTTCGATCTCGCCGAATGCCGCGTCCCAGGAGATCTCTTCCCAGCCGCCTGGCGTGCGCCGCAGCGGCGTGCGCAGCCGGTCAGGATCCTCGTGCAGGTCCTTGAGCGCGACTGCCTTGGGGCAGATGTGCCCGCGGCTCAGGACGTCGTCGCGATTAGGCTTGATCGAGAGCACCTCGCCGTCGCGGTGCTCGACCACGATGCCGCACATCGCCTCGCAGAGGCAGCAGGTCCGGTGATGCAATCCCGCGCTGGTCATCGACGGCCCCCTGTGTCTGCGCACGATCAGGCCGCCGGACGCCTCAGCACGCCGAGCCCTGCGAACAGCAGGAGCACCGCAAACCCGGCGGAGCCACCACCACTGTTGTTCTTCTTCTGGCCGCACCTGACGTTGCCAGCCACGGTATCGCCCGCGAGGCTGTAGCGGAAAACCGTGCCGTAGCTGCAGCTGCCGGTACTGGTGGCGACGCCGACGAATACTCCTGTCGCCGTCTCGAGCAACTTGCTCGACGGCACCGAGCCATCCTTGCCATCGAAGCTGTAGAGACGCGAGAAATTGGTGCCGGCCCGATCGATCGCGAAGATCGTCCCGAACGCGGTCGTAGCGCCGGACGTGTTCACGCCGCCGGAGGAGGTCACGCCGTAGAGTTTACCGCTGCTCGCAATCGTCAGCTCAGCGACCGGACGTGCGCCATCGGCGCCGGCGAAGGAATGCAGCACCGTGAACGTGGAGCCGTCCGCCGGGACCGCGAAGATGACGCCGTTGCCGTCGGTTCCGCCCTGCGCGGTCGTGCCGTATAAGAAGCCGTCGCCACCGTCGAGCAGTCCCCCGAGCGGTGTGGCTCCGTCCGCGTTCTCGGCCAGCCCCGTCGCGGTGTCCGTGGTGGTCGCGCTGAATGCATGCAGAACCTGGAAACCCGTACCGTCGAACGCGATGCGGAAGACCGTGCCTCGGCCGTTCGCGCCCCCCTGCGAGGCCGTGCCGTAAAAGAGGTTGTCGGCACCTGCCACGAGCGGGCCCGTCGGTGCCGCGCCGTCGACCGTCACGGTGAGGCCGGAAGCAGCGCTGGAGGTCACCGCCGCAAAACTGTGCAGCAGCCTGAAATCTGCGCCGTCGCGCGAAATCTTGAAGATCGTCCCGGTGCCGTTCGGACCGCCCGCGCGTGCAACACCGTAGAGATAGCCATCCGCGCCCTCGACGAGTTCCGCCTCCGGATACGCACCGTTGGTGTTGATCGGGTTCGAGTCCTGGTTCGTCGCGGTGACCGACGCGAACCGGTGGATGATCTGGAAGCCCGTGCCGCCCGGGCCGATCTTGAATATCGTGCCTGCCCCGTCCAACTGCCCGGCCTTGCCGAACTTGGTCGTACCGTACAACAGTCCATCGCTGGCCAGCACGAGGCCGCCGGCGGGTGACAGCGCATCGTCCGCCTGGAGCTGATAAAGCGTGCGAACGTCGGAGCCGTCCAGCGTCGTGCGGTAAACGACGCCGCCGGTGATCGACGTGGCCGGGCTCGCGACACCGTACAGCGCGCCGTCTGCGCCTTGCACGAGGTTGCCAACCGGGTTCGAGAGGCTGAAAGCGACGATTGTCGAAACGGCTGGGTTCGTCTGGGCATGGCCGGCCACGGCGAACATGCCCAGCGCGACGAGCGCCAATGCTGAACGGATACGGGACATCGGATCGGTGACTCCGGGGCCCGGCGGACGGCCGGGCAAGCTGACTGGTCGTGGATTGTGCCGCACTTCGCCCCCTCCCGCCAAAGTGGGAGAATGCGCGCCCCTGCTGTGACACCCCGCCCTTGATCCAGTTCCGGCAACTGACCCTGACGCGCGGCGTACGCCGGCTGATCGAGGACGCCTCGCTGCAGATCCATGCGGGCTGGCGGGTCGGCGTCGTTGGCGCCAACGGCAGCGGCAAGTCGAGCCTGTTCGCGCTCCTGCGCGGCGAAATCCAGAGCGAGACCGGCGATTGCGAGATTCCGCGCGACTGGCGGGTGGCGTCCGTGGCGCAGGAAACACCGCCGCTGCCGCAGCCGGCGATCGAATTCGTGCTCGACGGCGACGAGGAGCTGCGACGCGTCGAGCGCGCGATCACAGCCGCGGATGCCGCGCACGACGGCCGGGCACTCGCTGAACTGCACGCCCGGCTCGAGGCGATCGACGGCTACAGCGCCAGGGCCCGGGCCGCGGCCCTGCTCGCCGGTCTCGGCTTCGAAACGGCGGACCTGCAACGGCCCGTAGCCGACTTCTCGGGTGGCTGGCGCATGCGCCTGAACCTGGCACAGGCGCTGGTGAGCCGGGCCGACCTGATGCTGCTCGACGAGCCCACCAACCACCTCGACCTCGACGCCGTGGTCTGGCTCGAGCGCTGGCTCGCGGGCTACCGCGGCACGCTGCTGCTGGTCTCGCACGACCGCGACTTCCTCGACGGCACCGTCACTCACGTCGCTCACCTCGAGCGCGGCGCGCTCACGCTCTACACCGGCAATTACAGCGCTTTCGAGACGCAACGCGCCGCGCGTCTCGCCGTGCAGCAGGCAATGTTCGAGAAGCAGCAGCGCGAGATCGCGCACATGACGAGCTTCGTCGAGCGGTTCCGCGCGAAAGCGAGCAAGGCACGACAGGCGCAGAGCCGCCTCAAGGCGCTCGACCGGCTCGAGCACATCGCTGCCGCGCACGTCGACTCGGCGTTCGATTTCGAATTCCCCGTGCCACTGCGTGCGCCCGATCCCCTGCTGACGCTCGAAGACGCGGCACTGGGCTATGGCGACCGCGCGGTCCTGCGCGACGTGCAGCTGTCGCTGCGTCCCGGCACCCGACTCGGCCTGCTCGGCCCGAACGGCGCGGGCAAGTCCACGCTGATCAAGGCGCTCGCTGGTGGACAGGCGCTGCTGGCAGGCCGACGAGTCGCAGGCCACGGGCTGGAAACGGGTTACTTCGCGCAGCACCAGGTCGAACAGCTGCGCGGCGACGAGTCACCGCTGCGCCACCTGACCCGGCAGGATCCGCCCGCGAAGGAACAGGACCTGCGCAACTACCTGGGTGGTTTCGATTTTCGCGGCGACATGGCCGACGCGCCGGTCGAGCCGTTCTCGGGCGGCGAGAAATCCCGGCTGGCGCTGGCTCTGCTCGTGCGCAAGCGGCCGAACCTGCTGCTGCTCGACGAGCCCACCAACCACCTCGATCTCGAAATGCGCCATGCCTTGACGCGGGCGCTGGCTGGATACGAGGGCAGCCTGGTGCTGGTGTCGCACGATCGCGCGCTGCTGCGCACCATCTGCGACAGCTTCATGCTCGTGGCCGATGGCCGCACCGTTCCGTTCGACGGCGATCTCGAGGATTACCTGGCCTGGCTGACGGCGCGGCGTGAATCCGCGCCGCAGGAGGCCGTTGCAGCGGGCACGGCCGAATCGAAAGAGAACCGGAGGGCGCAACGCGAGACGGCGGCCGCGGCACGTCTGCAGAAACTTGCACGCCGTCGTCCGCTGGTGAAGGAGTCGACGCTGCTCGAGACACGGATGTCGCAGCTCGAGGCCGAGCGCAGGGCACTCGAGACCAGGCTCGCGGACGCTGAATTCTATGCGCAGACGCCGCCCACCGAGGTGCAGTCCACGAGCCGCCGGTGCGCTGAAGTCATCATCGAGCTAGGCGAAGTCGAGGAACGGTGGCTCGAGGTGCACGCGGAGCTGGAAGAGATCGGGGACGCGTGAGGAAGGGGTTAGTCCGACTAACCCCTATCCCCTATCCCCTATCCCCTATCCCCTATCCCCTGGTCGTGAGCACGACTTTGCCGACGGCGCGTCGCTGTTCCAGCGCTGCGAAGGCTGCGGGATAGCCGTTCAGCGGGTGGACCTCGCCCACGACCGGCCGCAGCTTGCCTGCCTCGAACAGCTGCCACAGCTCGCGCACGTTCTGCAGCTGCACCTGCGGCTCGCGCTGCGCGAAGCTGCCGAAGAACACTCCCACCAGGGACGCACCCTTCAGCAGCAGCAGGTTCATCGGGATCTTCGGGATGTCGCCCGCCGCGAACCCGACGACGAGGTACCGTCCCTTCCAGGCCAGGCTGCGCACCGCAGGCTCGGCATACGGCCCGCCGACCGCGTCGTAGACGACGTCCACGCCCTTGCCGCCGGTGATTTCCTTCACCCGCTCGCGCAGGTCCTGCGTGGAGTAGTTGACCAGGTGGTCGGCGCCGATGCCGCGCGCGACCTCGAGCTTGGCATCGGTGCTCGCCGCCGCGATCACCTGCGCACCCATCTGCTTCGCCAGCTCGATGGCGGTCGTGCCGACGCCGCTCGCGGCACCCAGCACCAGCATCGTCTCACCCGCGGCAAGCTGCGCGCGCTGCTTGAGCGCGTGGTAGCTCGTGAAGTACGTGAGGCAGATGCCGCTCGCCTGCTCGAAGCTGAGCGTAGCAGGCATCGGCAGCAGTCGCTCCTGCCGGACGACAGCGCGTTCCGCCGCACCGCCGCCACCCGAGTATGCGACGACGCGATCGCCTGCCTTGTAGCGCGTCACGCCCTCGCCGACTGCAGCGATCACGCCCGCAAGCTCCAGGCCCGGGATGAATGGCAGCGGCGGCCTTTCCTGGTACAGCCCGCGCAGCATCAGCACGTCGGGAAAATTCAACGCCGTCGCCGCGACGTCGACCAGCACCGATCCCGGCGTGAGCGCGGGCTCCGGCCAATCCTGCTCCAGCCGCAGACCTTCGATGCCCGTGAGTGCATGGCAGACGAGCGCTTTCATCGTGACTCCTCGGATTCTGCGTGACCGGACTGCACGGCGGGCGTCGCGCCCCAGTCGGCCTGGGCGAGCGCGGCATCGAGATCGTCGTGATAACCGCCCGGCCCGACGAGATCGAGCAGGCCGGCCTTGTCGAGTTTCGCCTTCACGCGCGGGTTGGCTCCGCACAGGATCACGTCGACGCCGCGGCGCGTGAGGTCGCGCAGCGCTTCCTCGAGGCTCTGGATCCCGGTGATGTCGATGAAGGGCACGCGCCGCAGCACCAGGACCAGCCGCCGTGGATCGGTGTGCGTCTGCGCCAGCGAGCGTTCGAAGGTGTCGACCGCGCCGAAAAAGAACGGACCATCGATGGAATAGACCATGACGCCGGGAGGCAATCGCGACCATTGGCGCCGCTCGAGCGCCACGTCGAGCTCCGCGCCCTCGAGCGGCGACACGTCGACCGCCGTCGACATGCGGCGCAGGAACTGGAACATCGCGAGGATCACGCCCACGTTCACGGCGAGCACGAGATCCGAGAAGACCGTCAGGAAGAACGTGATCAGCAGGACGGCCACGTCGGCACGCGGTGCGCGACGCACCATGCCGGCGAAGTGCGGCACCTCGCTCATGTTCCAGGCGACCACGAACAGCACTGCGGCGAGCGCAGCCAGCGGCACGTGCTGGGCCAGCGGCGCCAGGAACAGCAGCACGAGCACCAGCGTGAGCACGTGAGCGACGCCCGCCAGGGGTCCGGTGCCGCCGTTGCGCACGTTGGTCGCGGTGCGGGCGATCGCTCCAGTCGCGGCGAAGCCGCCGAACAGCGGCGCCGCAAGGTTGGCGACGCCTTGCCCGATCAGTTCCTGGTTCGAATCGTGGCGCGTGCCTGCCATCCCGTCGGCGACGACGGCGGACAGCAGTGATTCGATCGCGCCCAGCATGGCGATCGTGAACGCGGGCCCGATCAGTTCCAGCACCCGCGGCAGCGTGATTACCGGCAGCGAGAGGTTCGGCAGCCCGCGCGGGATGCCGCCGAACTCGGTGCCGATCGTCGCTACGCCCCCGAATTGGAACGTCGCCTGCAGCGCCGTCGCGATGATCAACGCCACGAGCGGACCTGGAACCCGCTTCAGCCCGGGCAGTCTTGACGAGAACAGGACGGCGACCAGACTCAGCACGGCAATCCCGGTGGTGGGCCCGTGCAGCTGCGGCATGGCCTGCAGCAGCAGCCACACTTTCTCGTGGAAGTGCTCGCCGCCGGTCACGGGCAGGCCCAGGAAGTACCGCCACTGGCCGACGAAGATGATGACGCCGATGCCCGCGGTGAAGCCCGTGATCACGGGATCGGGTATGAAACGGATGATGCCGCCCATGCGCGTGAGGCCGAGCGCCAGCAGCATCGCCCCGGCCATGAACGTGGCGATCTGCAGGCCGTCGATGCCGTGCCTGGCGGTGACGCCGGCGAGGATCACGACGAAGGCGCCGGTGGGTCCTGCAATCTGCAGGCGACTGCCGCCGAGCAGCGTGACCAGTCCGCCGGCAATGATCGCAGTGTAGATGCCCTGCTCTGGCTTGGCCCCGGACGCGATCGCGAAGGCCATCGCGAGCGGCAACGCGACGACGCCGACGACGAACCCGGCGATGAGGTTGCGCAGCCAGTGCTCGCGCCCCAGCAGTCCGGCCCGCCAGGCCTCGCGAATCGCAATCATGCCCTGATCAGGTGCGGACCGAGTTCGTCGAGGGTGTGACACCCGAGCAGCGTCATGGCGCGCTCCATCTCGACGCGCAGCAGGCTGAGCGCGTGGGACACGCCCGCCTCGCCCCCCGCCGCCAGGCCATAAAGGGCTGCGCGTCCCAGCATCACGGCGTCGGCCCCGAGCGCGACGGCCTTGAGCACGTCGGACCCGCGACGGAACCCGCCGTCGACGATGATCGACAACCGGTCGCCCACCTCCGCCGCGCACTGGCCGACGAGTTCGATACCGGTCACGCAGGAATCGAGCTGCCGTCCACCGTGGTTCGAGAGCACGATGCCATCGGCGCCCGCCTCGACGCTGCGCTTCGCATCCTCGACGCACAGGATGCCCTTCAGCACCAGCTTGCCCTTCCAGCGGCTGCGCATGCGCTCGATATCGTCCCAGGCGAGCGTCGGGTTGATCTGCGTGCCCATGAACCGCACGCCCTGCAACGCCGATCGCGCGCCGGCAGGCAGGAACTCGGTCAGGTTCGAAAACTCCGGGGCGCCGTGGGGCAACATCACCTGCCACAGCCAGCGCGGATGCAGCAGGACGTCGAGCACGCTCGACGGGCCCAGCTTGAGCGGGCGCGAATAATTGCGCTGGTCCCACTCGCGCGCACCGAGCGCCGGCACGTCGACCGTCACGACGAGCTTGTCGCAGCCCGCCGCCTGCGCGCGTTCGATCAGCCGGTCGGAGGTCTTCTGGTCCTTGAGCGGATACAGCTGGAACCACGCGGGCCGCTGCAGCTGCGGATTCAGCGCCAGGACATCGTAATTGCTGACGGTGCTCAGCGTGAAGGCGATGCCCGCGGTGTCTGCGGCCCTGGCCAGCGCCAGGTCGCCCTGCGGCCACACCATCCCGTTGAAGCCCGTGGGCGCGATGATCAGCGGCAGGTGCAGCGAGTCGCCGAGGACTTCGCGCGACAGGTCGGGCAGACCCGTGCCGACGAGCATGCGCGGCAGCCACGTGATGCGCTCGAAGATGGTGCGGTTGCGCTTCAGCGACACTTCGTCCTCGGCGCCGCCTTCGAGGTACTCCATTTCGAACCGCGGCAGCCGGTACTGCGCGACCCGCCGCAACTCCTCGATCGAGAGCGCGCGGCGGTAGTCCGCGCCAGCGTAGTACCGTCGCGTCATCGGCGTGCGCCGTCCTGCACCATCTGGGTGATCTTCGTGGCAGTCTCGAGCGCGCGCAGGCCGTCCTCGCCGCTGACCACCGGTGGCGTGCCTTCGCGAATGGACCGGAGGAACGCCTCGATCTCGAACTTGAGCGCGTCGCCCTGGTCGTACGTGCGCTCCTCGATCAGCACCTGGCCCTTCGGCACGTCCGCGCCCGCGGGCGGCTTGCGCACGATCGTGAGCACTTTCTGCTGCAGGTCGATCGAGATGTACGCGTCGTCCTGGAACAGGCGCAACTTGCGCTCCATCTTCATGCTGACGCGGCTCGCCGTCGTGTTCGCCACGCAGCCGTTGGCATAACGGATGCGGGCATTGGCGATATCGAGGCCGGCCGAGAACACCGACGCGCCCACCGCATCGATCGACGCGATCGGCGCACCCACGAGGCTCTGGATCAGGTCGATGTCGTGGATCATGAGATCGAGCACGACATTGACGTCCGTGCCCCGCTCCTTGAACGGCGCGAGCCGGTGCGACTCGACGAACCGCGGCGTACCGAGCGTGCCCGCGAGCGCGAGGATCGCGGCGTTGAAACGCTCGAGATGGCCCACCTGCAGGACGCGACCGACGCGAGCTGCCGTGTCGACGAGACTGCGGGCTTCCTCGAGCGTCGTGGTGATCGGCTTTTCGACGAGCACGTGGATGCCGCGCTCGAGGCACTCCTTCGCGATCGGATAATGCAGCGGGGTCGGCGTCGCAATGCTCACCGCGTCGATCTCGTCGAGGACGTCCCGGTAGTCCGCCACCGCGCGGCAACCGGTTTCGGCGGCGACCTGCTCGCGGCTCGCGGCGCTCGCGTCGACGACGGCGACGAGCTCCGCCGCAGGCAGCGCCGCGTATTTCTGCGCGTGGAACCGGCCCAGGTATCCCACGCCAATGACCGCGGTTCGTACTTTCTGCATGTTCTGCGGCCCTTGGCTGCCCTTTGCGCCACGATCCCCGATGATACTCAATGGCAGGGTCTTGCGGCCGGTGCGTCTTGCCCTCACGATCAGCAGGCGGCCCGCGTGGCCGATCCACGACGGGACGAGACGGTGATCCATCCGCGCGGCGACAAGTTCTGGCTGCTGGCGGCCCTGGTGTTCGGCCTGCTGGTGCTGCCGTTGCTCGTGTACGTCACGGGCGCGTACGTGCTCGGCAGATACGCCGGCGGCGGCGTGGCCGCGTTCTTCGGCGGCTACCTGCTCGGCCTCGTCACCCTGCGCTGGGATTCGTGGGTGCTCGCGCTCGGGCCACTCGTCATCGTCGCGTCGTGGCGTATGCTTGGCCGGTGGGATTCCTCGTCACGGGGGTGAGCCCCGGGTCCAGGCATACAGCGCCGCCAGACCGGCCAGCGCAGCCCACATCGCCCCGACTGCCCAGTGCCGCCAGGCGGCCTCGCGCGCCTGGCCGATGAAACTGACGGCCGCCAGCACGGTCAAACCGACGAAGATGGCCACGTATACCGCCAGCAGCGGCAATTCCTCGCGAAACCGCGGGGTTTCGCCCGACAGCACCAGGAACACGATCAGCGTCGCGCCCAGGCCGAAAGTCGTCGCCACCGACGACCCGAGCACGATGGCGGTCAATACAGTGAGGGGTCGCACGAATTCGCTCGCTCCAGGATGGTTGCGGCCCTTGCTTGGGTGCCGCGGTGTCTCTAGCCTAGCGTTCCGGCGGAGCCCTTACCGGCCGCCGTCCAGTCCGACGTCCGTCAAGGAATTCTCAAGTGTATCAGCCTGTTGAACAGGGGCCGCCCCCGTCGTCGCCCGCCCCTGCAGCCCGCCGCGGGGTCAACCGCGCCGGCGCGGCGGTGCTGGTCGCCCTGCTGCTCGCCGTGGGCACGCTGCTGCTCGGCACGGCCCGGTCACCGACGGCCACGGCCAATGCCACGACCACCACCGATTTTGCGCCGACCGAGCGGCACGCCAAGGTCGCCCGGCTCGTGAGCAGCATGTTCGAGCGCTCGCACTACCGGCAGGCCCCGGTCAACGACCCGGTCTCGTCGCTGGTGCTCGACCGCTACCTCGAATCGATCGACGGCAGCCGCAGCTACTTCCTGGCCAGCGACATCCAGGACTTCGAGAAGTATCGCTACGAGCTCGACGACGCCATCACCACCGGCAAGCTCGAGCCCGCCTTCGCGATCTTCAACCGGTTTCAGCAACGCAACCGCGAGCGCATGGCTTACGCGATCAAGCTGCTCGACACCGAGCCCGACTTCAAGCTCGACGAGTCCTTCGAGTTCGACCGCGAGCACGCGCCCTGGCCAGCGTCCAGGGACGAGCTCGACGAACTCTGGCGCAAGCGCGTCAAGAACGATGCCCTCTCGCTGATGCTCGCGGACAAGACCTGGGCCGACACGCGCGACGTGCTCAGGAAGCGCTACGAGCGGGTCGCGAAGCGTTCCGAGCAGATCACGGCCGACGACGTGTTCGAGAACTTCATGAACGCGTTCGCCCACGTCTTCGACCCGCATTCGAGCTATTTTTCGCCGCGCAATTCCGAGGAATACCGTATCGCGATGAGCCTGTCCTACGAGGGCATCGGCGCGTCGCTGCAGTCGATCGACGACTACGTGACCATCATGGAAATCCTGCCCGGCGGTTCGGCGCAGCAGAACGGCGAGCTCAAGGTCAACGACCGCATCCTCGCCGTGGGCCAGGGCAAGGACGGCAAGATGGTGGACGTCGTCGGCTGGCGTCTCGACGACGTCGTGCAGCTGATCCGTGGCCCGAACGGCTCGTTCGTGCGCCTGCAGATCCAGCCGGCCAATGCGCCCCCGGGCACGCAGGAACACGTCCTCACGCTGCCGCGCACCAAGATCACGCTCGAAGCACAGGCGGCGAAGAAAGAGATCCGCAAGGTGAGACGCGGCGACAGCGAGCTGAAGGTCGGCGTCATCACCGTGCCCTCCTTCTACCAGGACTACAACGCGCGCGCGGCCGGCGACGAGGACTATCGCAGCACCACGCGCGACGTGCGCAAGCTCCTCGACGAGATCAGGGCCGAAGGCGGCGTCGACGGCCTCGTGCTCGACCTGCGCGAGAACGGCGGCGGCCACCTCTCCGAAGCCATCGGCCTCGTGAACCTGTTCGTGCCCAAGGGTCCGGTCGTGCAGCTGCGCGAAACCGGCGGTCGCGTCGAAGTGCTCGAATCCGAGGACAGGCAGGCGGCCTACTCCGGCCCGCTCACGATCCTCGTCGATCGCTTCAGCGCCTCGGCGTCCGAGATCTTCGCTGCCGCCATGCAGGACTACGGCCGCGGCCTCGTGCTCGGCCAGCAGACCTACGGCAAGGGCTCGGTGCAGAACCTCTACCCGCTCGACCGTTACGCACTCGGGCAGGATCCTGGCTATGGCCAGCTCACGGTCACCATCGGCATGTATTACCGCGTGACGGGCGACAGCACCCAGAATCGCGGCGTGATGCCGGACCTGGCGCTGCCCTCCGCCATCAGCACGGACGAAGTCGGCGAAAGCTCGCGTGATGGCTCGCTGCCGTGGAACCGCATCCGCTCGTCGAACTTCAGTCGTGAAGGAGCGTTCACGCCGTTGCTGCCCGAACTGCAGCAGGAGCACGCCGCACGCGTCGCCGGCGATCCCAACTTCCAGTTTGCGGTCAGCGAAATCTCCGCTCTCGAGAAGATGCGGGCCGAGAAGTCGGTCTCGCTGAACCTGGCCACGCGCAAGGCCGAGCGCGAGGCCCGCACGCAGGAACAGCTGGCGCGCGAGAACGCGCGGCGGCAGACGCTCGGCGAGCCCGCGCTGAAGTCCGCCAGCGAGATCAAGGACCCGCCGGATGCGATCCTGGGCGAAGCCGCCGAAATCACGGCCGACCTCGCCCGGCTCGAACCGAAGTTCGTGGCCAGGGCCAGCGACTCCAGCAAGGGCGGCTGAGGTCCGGCCAGGCGACCCGCCCGACTGTCGCTGCGAGCGACAGGCTTCTAGTGTTGTACTTGACTACAACACTATTGTCCCATACCATTGCACCTGGTCCGAACCGATCCACAGGGGCTCGCCGTCCATGACCGATCAACACCAACCGTCACCCTACCCGTGGCGCAACTCCATCCGCTGGCTGGCGCTGGCCGGCCTCGTGGGTGTGCTGGCCGCCGGCTGCGGCAACGGCGAGGCCAAGGACAAGGAAGGCGCGGACGCAGCGAAGAACGCGACCGTGCCGGTCGAGGTCCAGCCCCTCAAGCGAGCCGAGATGGTGGCCGTGTACTCGGGCACGGCACCGATCGAAGCCCACGAAGAAGCAACGGTCGTCGCCAAGGTGGGTGGCGAGGTGCGGCAGATCTTCGTCGAGGAAGGCGACGCGGTGCAGGCGGGCCAGGTGCTGGCGCGGCTGGACGGCGACCGCCTCCGCCTCACGCTGGCCCAGACGGACGCCAACCTGCGCAAGCTCGAACGTGACTACAAGCGCACGCTCGAGCTCGCCGAGAAGGGTCTCGTGCCGAAGAGCACGGCCGAGAACACCAGGTACGACCTCGACGCACTGCGCGCCGGGTACGACAGCGCCCGCCTCGAACTGAGCTACACGGAGATCCGCGCGCCGATCAACGGCGTGATCTCGGCGCGCAAGATCAAGGTCGGTAATACCATCGGCCCGAACGACCCGACGTTCACGGTCACCGATCTCGATCCCCTGCTCGCCTTCGTGCACGTGCCGGAGAAGGAGTTCCGCAAGATCGCGCCGGGGCAGAACGCCGAAGTCGTCATCGACGCGCTCGGCGGTGCCCGCTTCAACGGCACGATCTCGCGCATCAGCCCGACGGTGGACCCGCAGACCGGCACCTTCCGCGCCCGCGTCGAAGTCCCGGATGCGACGCGCACGCTGAAGCCCGGCATGTTTGCGCGCGTCAACATCGTCTACGAGCGGCGCCAGGCCGCGCTGCAGCTGCCACGCACGGCGATTCTCGACGCAGACGGCCAGCAGTCGGTGTTCGTCGTCGCGAGCGGCAAGGCCGAGCAACGCCCGATCAGGACAGGTCTCGCGAACGGCGGCTGGATCGAAGTGCTCGACGGCCTCGAGGGGAGCGAGCAGGTCGTGACGGTCGGCCAGGCCGGCCTCAAGACCGGCACGCTGGTGAAGATCGTCGGTGACGGCGCGCCGCAACCGGCCGCGGCGGTCGCTGCCGGCCAGGCCAAGGCGAAGTAACCCAACCTGCGGGGGCGCTGCACGGGCAGGCCCTCCCCCCGGGGACAGTCCATGCTCAAGTCATTGATCGACTTCGCGATCGAACGCCGCGTCACCATCGTGATGTTCACGGTGGCCATCGCCCTGTTCGGCTTCGTCTCGCTGTCGCGGCTCAAGCTGAACCTGCTGCCCGACCTCTCCTACCCCACGATCACGATCCGCACGGAACTGCCAGGCGCGGCGCCGCTCGAACTCGAGACGCTGATCACACGGCCCGTCGAGGAATCCGTGAGCATCATCCGCAACGTCCGTGAGGTGCGCTCGGTCTCGCGCGCCGGCCAGTCGGACGTGACGCTCGAGTTCCTCTGGGGCACGGACATGGACGTCGCGGGCATCGACGTCCGCGAGAAACTCGACCTGCTGCAGCTGCCGATCGAGGCCAAGCGGCCCCTGCTGCTGCGCTTCGACCCGGCGAGCGAACCCGTCATGCGTCTCGCGCTGATGGACGAAGGCACCGCGACCGGCGCCGACAGCATCGAGCGGCTCAAGGCGTTGCGCCGGTTCGCGGAAGACCGCCTGAAGCCCGACCTCGAAGCGGTCGAAGGTTCGGCCGCGGTCAAGGTGAGTGGCGGCTACGAAGACGAAGTACAGGTGTTCGTCGACCAGCAGAAGCTCGCGCAGCTGGGACTGTCGATCGACGTCGTCACGCGCCGCATCCGCGCCGAGAACGTGAACCTGTCCGGCGGACGGCTCGAACAGGGCACGCAGCGCTTCCTGGTGCGCACGCTGAACGAGTTCGAGAGCGTCGAGCAGATGGCGAACGCGATCATCGCCACCAGGGACGGCCAGCTCATCTACCTGCGCGACGTCGCGAACGTCACGCGCGGCTACAAGGACCGCGAGGCGATCACGCGCGTCAACGGCAGGGAGTCGATCGAACTCGCCGTGTACAAGGAAGGCGACGCGAACACGGTGGCGCTGGCCAACGGCGTGCGTGCCCGCATCAAGGAGCTCGAGAAGAGCCTGCCCGAGGGCACCCGGCTCAAGCAGGTCTACGACCAGTCCACGTTCATCGCCGCGGCCATCAGCGAGGTGAAGACCTCGGCACTCATCGGCGGCCTGCTCGCGATCCTGGTGCTGTACGCGTTCCTGCGCGATGCGCGCGCCACGCTGATCAGCAGCATCGCGATCCCGGTGTCGGTGCTCGGCACGTTCGTGCTGATGTACGCGTTCGACATCACCCTCAACATCATGTCGCTCGGCGGCATCGCGCTCGCGGTCGGCATGCTCGTCGACAACGCGGTCGTGGTGCTCGAGAGCATCGTCCGCAACCACGAGAAGGGCATGACGCGTGCCGAAGCCGCCCGGCGCGGCACGGCCGAGGTTGCCACCGCCGTGTTCGCGGCCACGCTGACGTCGGTCGCGGTGTTCGCACCGATGATCTTCATCACCGGCATCGCGGGCCAGCTGTTCAAGGACCAGTCGCTGACGGTCGCCTTTGCGCTCAGCTTCTCGCTGCTGGTCGCACTGACGCTGGTGCCGATGCTGGCGGCGGGCCGGGCCCGCGCCGCTGCGGCTGAAGTGCCCGTTCACGCCGAACCGCAACCCCTGGGCCGCATCTCGCGCGGGCTGCGCATCGGGCGCGACGGCTTCTCGCGTGCCGGTGGGTGGATCTCCAGTGGCTGCAAGCTCGTGCTGAGCCCGCTCGTCGACGTCACGCAGTCCGTCAACCGCTGGGCCGACCGCAAGTACCCGGGCGCCATCACCTGGGCGCTCGCGCATCCGGGCAAGGTGATCGGCTCGGCTGTCGCGGTGTTCGTGCTGACGATGGCGCTGATCCTGCCGCGGCTCGGCACGGAGCTGATTCCGCAGATGTCGCAGGGCGAATTCAACGTCGACCTGCGCCTGCCGCCGGGCACGCCACTCGAGCAGACCGACCGCTCGGTGCAGGCTGCGCAGCGCGCGAGTGATTCCCTGGGCAACGTCGCCCTCGCCTACAGCGTCGCGGGCACCGGCAACCGGCTCGACGCCAACCCGGTCGACGCCGGAGAAAACACCGGCCGGCTCAGCATCACGCTGCAGGCCGGCGCGGGCCGCGAGGACGAGGAACAGGCCATGGCCGGCATGCGCAAGGACCTCGAGCAGATGCCGGGGCTGCAGTACCGCTTCAGCCGCCCTGCGCTCTTCAGCATGGCGACCCCGCTCGAAGTCGTGGTGTCGGGTTACGACCTCGATCGCCTCGGCGTGGCCGCCGAGCGCGTGCGCGAGGAGATGCTCAAGGATGACCGCTTCGCCGACGTCAAGACCACGGTCGAGGCTGGCAATCCGGAAATCCAGATCATCTTCGACCAGGAACGTGCCACACAGCTGAACCTCGTGGTCCGCGACATCGCCAACCGCGTCGTCAACAGCGTCCGCGGCGAGGTGGCGACGCGCTACAAGCTGCGCGACAAGCAGATCGACGTGCTCGTCCGCAGCGTCGATTCGCGCGCAGCCTCGATCGAAGAGGTGCGCAACCTGATCGTGAACCCGGGCAGCGACTTCCCGGTGACGCTCGGTTCAGTCGCCGACGTCAAGCTCGCGATCGGCCCAGCCGAGGTGCGCCGCGTCGGCCAGGAACGCGTGGCCGTCATCTCGGCGAACCTCGCGCACGGCGACCTCGGCTCGGCCGTCGCCGCGCTCGACGCGATCGTGCAGAAGGTCGAGCTGCCGGTGGGCACCAGCGCCTTCCTCTCGGGCCAGAGCGAGGAAATGACCGCCTCGTTCAGGTCGCTGCAGTTCGTGCTCGTCCTCGCCATCTTCCTGGTCTACCTGGTGATGGCTTCGCAGTTCGAATCGCTGATCCATCCGTTCGTGATCCTGCTCACCATCCCGCTCGCGCTGATCGGCGCCGTCTGGGCGCTGTGGCTCACGGGCACGACGGTCAACGTCGTCGCCTATATCGGCCTGATCATGCTGGCGGGAATCGTCGTCAACCAGTCCATCGTGCTGATCGACGCGGTCAACCAGCTGCGCGCGGGCGGCATGCCCAAGTTCGACGCGATCGTCGAAGGCGGCAAGCTGCGCCTGCGCCCGATCCTGATCACCAAGCTCACCACCATCCTCGGACTGCTGCCGATGGCGCTCGGCATCGGCGAGGGCGCCGAGGTGCGCGCGCCGATGGCGATCACCGTGATCGGCGGCGTGCTGCTCACGACCTTCCTGACCCTGCTCGTGATTCCGGTGGTGTACTCCGTGATTGACCGCAAGCAGTTCGTCGTGCAGCAACCGCTGACGGACGCCCCGGGACCCGCCGCCGCAGCAGCCGTCGCTGGCTGAGGATCTGCTGCCATGCTGCACACGAAGGTCGCCCTGGCCCGCCCCGTGACCACGGTCATGGCGGCGCTCGCACTGCTTGCCATCGGCCTGATCTCGGGCAAGCTGCTGCGGCTCGAGGCGATGCCGGACATCTCGTTCCCCGGCATGCAGATCGTCGTGCCGTATGCGGGCTCGACCCCGGAGGAGATGGAAGAACTGGTGGTGCGCCCGGTCGAGGAGGCGCTGGCCACGCTGTCCGGCATCAAGGAAATCCGGGCGAGCGCGCAGTCTGACCAGGCCACCTTCACGGTGCTGTTCGACTGGGACCGCGACGTGGACGCCGCCGCGTTCGAGGTGCGCACGAAGCTCGACTCGATCCGGCCGCAGCTGCCGGTGGGGGCCGACCGGCTGTTGATGTTCGCCTTCAGTGCGGGCGACCAGCCCGTGGCCGTGATCCGGATTTCGTCCGACAAGGACCTGACCGACCAGTACGAGATGCTGGAGAAATACCTGCAGCGGCCGATCGAGCGCATCGAGGGCGTCGCGCGCGTCGACCTGCAGGGCGTGCAGCCGCGCGAGGTGCGCATCCTGGTCGACCCTACCCGGCTCGCCGCCTACAGCGTCGACGTGCGCCAGCTGCGCATCCTGCTCGAGCAAAGCAATTTCTCCGTGAGCGCGGGGGAAATCACCGAGAACAACTCGCGCTTCACGGTGCGCCCGATCGGCGAGTTCAGCAGCATCGATGACGTGCGCAACCTGCTGCTCTCGCCCGGCGTACGGCTCGGGGACATCGCGCAGGTCGAACTCTTCGCGCCGGAACTCGCGGTGGGACGCCGCATGGAAGGCCGCCCGGCCGTCGGCATCGACGTGTTCAAGGCCACGCAAGCCAACGTCGTCGACGTCGCCGACCGCGTCCTCGAAGCCATCGAGAAAGCGCGCGACCTGCCGCAGTTCCAGGGCATCCAGATCCTGGTCGTCGGCAACCAGGCCGACAGCATCCGCGAGTCCCTGGGCGAGTTGCGCAAGGCAGGCCTCATCGGCGCGGTGCTCAGCTTCTTCATGCTGTTGTTCTTCCTGCGGCACCTCCCCACCACGGCGATCGTGAGCCTCGCCGTACCGGCCTCGCTGCTGGTCACGCTTGCCGCGATGTACTTCCTCGGGTTCACGCTCAACATCCTGACGATGATGGGCATGCTGCTCGCCATCGGCATGCTGGTCGACAACTCGGTGGTGATCACCGAGAGCATCTTCCGGCACCGGCAGTTGCACCCGGGGCACCCGCTCGAGTCGACGCTCGCGGGCGTGAAGGAAGTCGGGGTGGCGACGCTCGCCGGCACGTTCTCGATGATCATCGTCTTCCTGCCGCTGGTCTTCGGCGAGCGCAACCAGATGTCGATCTTCCTGGTGCACGTCGCGGTGCCGATCATCGTCGCGATGCTCGCGTCGCTGGTACTGGCGCAGACGTTGCTGCCGATGCTGGCCGCGCGCATGTCACCGCCCCCGCCCGTCAAGGACGGGTCGTGGTTCGGCCGGCTGCAGAACCGCTACGAGAGCAGCCTCGACTGGGCCCTCACGCACCGCAAGTGGATGGCGCTGATCACGGTGCTGATCGTGGCCTCCCCGGTGCCGCTCTTCCTGCTCAAGCTGACCAAGGTGGACCCGTTCCCCCAGGAAGCGAGCCGCGTGCTGATGATCAACTACCACCTCGAAGGCTCGCACCCGATGCAGCGCGTCGAGCAGTCGGTCCGCCGCATCGAGTCGTATATCGAAGCGAACAAGGCACGATTCGACGTCGACACCTACTATTCCTTCTGGCTCAACGACCAGGCCAGCACGCGCCTCTACCTGACGGCCAAGGAGGACGCGAAGGTCCCGGCGCAGCAAGTCATGGAACGCGTGATGAAGGACATGCCGGAGATCATCATCGGCAAGCCCAGCTTCACCTTCGACGACAGCAAGAGCGGCTCGACATCCTTCAGCCTGCAGCTCGCGGGCGAATCGACGGAGCGTCTCGCGGACATCTCGCGCGAGGTCGCGCACCGGCTGTCGTCGGTGCCGGGCCTCGAGGCCGTGCGCTCCGAGGCCGGCACCGGCGAGCAGGAAGTGCAGGTCGTCGTGAACCGCGACCGGGCATCGCAGCTCGGGCTGACCACGCAGGACATCGCCATGACGGTCGCGGGCGCCATGCGCGGCGACCGCCTGCCCGAACTGCGCACGTCGGAACGTGAGCTCATAATGCGGCTCGCGTTCCGCGAATCCGACCGCCAGTCGGTCGAGGACCTGGCGCGCGTGCCGGTGATGCTGCCCGATGGCTCGCGCACGGATCTCGGCGCGGTCGCCGAATTCGTGGTGAAACCGAGCGACCGCGAGATCCAGCGCCTCAATCGCCTCACGACGGTCGTGATCAATGCAAACCTCACCAAGGGCACGACCATGGAAGAGGTGCGTGCGCGCGTCGAGCCCGTGATGGCCGCTTACGCGCTGCCGGCAGGCTACACGTGGAAATTCGGCCGCGGCTTCGAGGAGAACGACAAGGCCATCCAGACCATGACGCAGAACATGCTGCTCGCCGTGGTGCTGATCTTCCTGGTGATGGCGTCGCTGTTCGAGTCCGCGCTCTACCCGCTCTCGATCATCACCTCGATCGTCTTCGCCATCGTGGGATCGATCTGGTTCCTCACGCTCACCGGGACGACCATCACGATGATGGCCATGATCGGCTTCATGGTGCTGATGGGCGTGGTCGTCAACATCGGCATCGTGCTGATCGCGCACGTGATCGACCTGCGGCACGCCGGCATGCCGCGGCACCAGGCGATCCTGCAGGCCGGGCGCGACCGCCTGCGCCCGATCATGATGACGACGCTGACTACGCTGCTCGGGATGCTGCCGCTCGCCATCGGCGACGCGCAGGTGGGTGGCGGTGGCGAGGGCCCGGCGTACCACCCGCTCGCGCGCGCCATCATCGGCGGCCTCGCGTTCTCGGCCATCGTTTCGCTGATCATCGTGCCGATGTTCTACGTCTGGTTCGACGACCTGAACCTGTGGCGCAGGCGCGTCTTCACCCGCGAGCAACCCGCCCCAGCTGCCGCGACGGCTGGCCCGCCGCAGGCCGAGCCCGGCATCTGAGGACGGCGCCCGCGCCTGCGAGCCGTCGGCTCACCGGACCAGGGCGCTGTGGATTTCCCAGTACTCGTCGAGCAGGACGTTGGACGCCATGCGCCGCGTGCCCGCACGAGCGTCGGCCGGCGCGATCGAATCCGCGTTCGGCACCGCTTCTTCCGGGCTGCGATAGACGACCGCACTGCGCAGGCGATCGGACCGCCGCTTGATTTCGGCCAGATCTTCGCTCATGCGCTCCA
>Ga0224505_10000761_pt1 | contig 21573 bp, 23 predicted proteins | sample SF_Jan12_sed_USG_FD_169102 | JGI IMG/M metagenome (GOLD analysis project Ga0224505, IMG submission 169102) | Sediment microbial communities from San Francisco Bay, California, United States - SF_Jan12_sed_USGS_4_1 | ecosystem: Environmental > Aquatic > Marine > Sediment | place: USA: California... | reverse complement strand
CCACCAGCGCCGCCGGCCGCCGGAGGACGCCCTGCGACCGGCGGCCCGCTCGAGTACCAGACGGCGGAACTCGACGACGCCCGCGTCGACGGCGGCCACGAGGTCCTCGCGCCGGTAGACCGGGCGGGGTCCTTCGATGTCGAGCGGCGCCGAGCCGGCCCGCAGCGCCCGCAGGAACCGGCGGTACTGGCCCACCCACGGGTCGGCCTCGTCGGGGTGCCCGGCCTCGTCCGGCCGGCCGACGAAGAAGGACTCCTCGTCGAGCTGGCGCTGCAGGGCGCGCCGTGTCACGAATCCCAGGTCGCCGTCGGCGGCCGCCACCACCTGGTCGAGGCAGGAGCGCAGGAACTCGCGACGCGCCGACTCGGTGCCCAGGTTGGGACCGCGCGTGAGATCGAGGTGGGTGAAGCACAGCGAGAGCTTCGAGGTGTGGCCCGACTCGGCCAGCCCGCGCAGCAGTGCAGCCGTCGCCGCCTGCGCCGGCTGGGTCGCGCTGTCGACGACGACGATGCGATCGGCGCGGTCGGCGGCGTCGGCCATCCACTCGGGCATGGCGCTGGCGGTCGCCGGCGTGTGGCCCATGCCCTCGGTGTCGGTGAGCATGAGGTAGGGCACCTCGGGCGCCCAGGTGGGGTGGAACGGACCGCGCACGCGCACCCCGTTCACCAGCGGCGTGAGCAGCCGACCGAAGTCGGCGCCGTCGTTGGCGACGAAGGGCGACAACCCGTCGAGCAGCGCGCCGCGGTCGACGGTGGAGAAGTGCCATGCGTGCGGCCAGCCGTCGTGATCGCGCTGGAACTCGCCCCCTTCCACGTAGGCGAAACGCTTGCGCACGTCGGTGAGCAGCCGGTGCACGATGCGCCGGAAGGTGGCGTCCGAGCGCCAGTCCACCGCGGCGACGGCCTCGGCCCGATCGGTCCCCGGCTCGACGTCGGCCACCATGCGGCGCAACCGGGCCAAGCAGTCGACGAGCCACTCGCTGGCTCCGAGGTCGCCTTCGTCGGCCGAGGCCGCGGGGCCGAGGATGTAGCGCAGGTGGAAGCGCTGGTCGGTGTGGTGGGCGAGGCTGCGCTGGATGGCGGCGTCGGGCCGGCCGTCCGCGATCGACGCGATGGCGGCGAGCACGCTTTCCTCGATCAGCAACCGGGTCTCGTCGGCGGACATGAACGTGACGACGGCGTAGAACTCGCCCGGGGCCATGATGATCTCGGTCTCGGCGACCGTGGTCTTCGAAGCGGACACGGCCGGGAACGCGTCGCGCTCGGTGCCGAGGAGCTGGCGGACGAGCGACGTCTTGCCCGCGCCGGTCGGTCCGACCAGCAGGACGTGGCGATAGCCCGAACCGGCTTCGGGCCCCGGCAGGACCGCTTCTCGATAGGCGTGGGACCGTCCAGCGCGCACGAACACCTCCAGTGATGAACTCCATTGGTTTTCGCGCTCATCGTGGCATTCGGGGACCGGTCCTCGGTCCTACCCTGTTCGTAGGATCGCTCTGGGCAGCCGCATTGCGACAGCGCGCGCACACACTTCGCGCGCACAGTCCGGGCACGCAGAACGGCCGACCCGAAATGGGTCGGCCGTTCGAGCGTCTCGGCTTCAGCGGCGAGGGGCCGCGACGGCGGGATGGGAGCGCCGCGAGGGCGTCACATCATGCCGCCCATACCCCCCATGCCGCCCATACCGCCCATACCGCCCATACCGCCCATATCCGGCATGCCGCCGCCCGCGTCGGGCGGTTCGGGCTTCTCGGCGACCAGTACCTCGGTGGTGAGCAGGAGCGCCGCGATCGACGCCGCGTTCTGCAGCGCCGCACGGGTCACCTTGGCGGGGTCGATGACGCCCGCAGCGATGAGGTCGCCCATCTCTCCGGTAGCGGCGTTGAAGCCGACGCTGCCGGTGGCCGCCTCGACCTGCTGGACGATGACGGAGCCTTCGAAGCCGGCGTTGGCGGCAATGTGACGGGCCGGCGCGTCGAGCGCCTTGAGCACGATGCCGCCGCCGACCTTCTCGTCGCCCTTGAGCTTGTTGACGGCCTTCTCGACCGCGGCCTTGGCCCGCACCAGCGCGGTACCGCCCCCGGCGACGACACCCTCTTCGATGGCGGCCCGCGTGGCGGACAGCGCATCTTCGATGCGGTGCTTCTTCTCCTTGAGCTCGACCTCGGTGGCCGCGCCGACCTTGATGACCGCAACGCCGCCGGCCAGCTTGGCCAGCCGCTCCTGCAGCTTCTCGCGGTCCCAGTCGGAGTCGGTGTCGTCGATCTCGCGGCGGATCTGGTTGACCCGACCGGCGACCTCGTCGGCAGAACCGGCGCCCTCGATGATCGTCGTGTTGTCCTTGGTGACGATGATCTTGCGGGCCTGACCCAGCATGTCGAGCGTCGCGGTCTCGGCCTTGAGACCGAGCTCCTCCGCGATCACCGTGGCGCCGGTGAGGATCGCCATGTCCTGCAGCATGGCCTTGCGCCGCTCGCCGAAGCCGGGCGCCTTGATGGCCACGCTGTTGAACGTGCCGCGGATCTTGTTGACGACGAGCGTGGCGAGAGCCTCGCCCTCGACATCCTCGGAGATGATCACCAGCGGCTTGGCCGACTGCATGACCTTCTCGAGCAACGGCAGGATGTCCTGCACGGCGGAGATCTTCGCCTGGTGCAGCAGGATGTAGGCGTCCTCGATGACGGCTTCCTGCCGCTCGGGGTCGCTCACGAAGTACGGCGAGAGGTAGCCCTTGTCGAACTGCATGCCCTCGGTGAACTCGAGGTCCATGCCGAAGGTGTTCGACTCCTCGACCGTGACGACGCCGTCCTTGCCGACCTTGTCGATCGCCTCGGCGATGACGTTGCCGATCTCGCGGTCGGCCGCCGAGATGGCGGCGACGTTGGCGACCTCGTCCTGGCCCTCGACGTCGCGGGCCTGCGACTGCAGGTCCTTGACGGCGGCGGCCACGGCCGCCTCGATGCCGCGCTTCAGCGACATCGGGTTGGCGCCGGCCGCCACGTTGCGCAGGCCCTCGCGAACGAGCGCCTGGGCGAGCACGGTGGCCGTGGTGGTCCCGTCGCCGGCGACGTCGTTGGTCTTCGTCGCCACTTCCTTGACGAGCTGGGCCCCCATGTTCTCGTAGGGGTCCTCCAGCTCGATCTCGCGGGCGATCGAGACGCCGTCATTGGTGATGGTGGGCGCACCGAACTTCTTGTCGAGCACGACGTTGCGGCCGCGAGGCCCGAGCGTCACCTTGACGGTGTCGGCCAGCTTGTTGACGCCTGCCTCGAGCCGACGGCGGGCGTCCTCGGAGAAAACGAGGATCTTGGCACTCATGGGCCGCTCCTTACTTGGTTACGACGGCCAGCACGTCGCGGCCAGAGAGGATGAGTAGGTCTTCGCCGTCGACGTTGATCTCGGTGCCGCCGTACTTCGAGTAGACGACGGTGTCACCGACCTTGACGTCGAGGGGGATGATCTCGCCGGACTGTTCCGAGCGCTTGCCCGGTCCAACGGCGAGCACTTCACCCTGCTGCGGCTTCTCCTTGGCCGTGTCGGGGATCACGAGGCCGCTCGCGGTGCGCTCTTCTGCTTCGAGCGTGCGAACGACGATGCGGTCTTCGAGGGGTTGAAGGTTCACGTCCGAGCCTCCGTGTGGAGCCGGGCTCGCGCCCGGCGTTAGCACTCCAGTGATGAGAGTGCTAACGATAGACACCCGCGGCCCGGCACGGCAAACCCCTGCTCCGATCGGCGCTGTCGGATGCGCTCAGAACAGCCCCAGGCCCGGATCGGCGCCCATGTCGAGGTCGGCGGCGCCGTCGTGTTCGAGACGCCAGGCGCCCGCCGCGGCGATCATCGCCGCGTTGTCGGTGCAATTCTCGCGCTCGGCGAGCAGCGCCGTCAGACCGTCCTCGGCGCTCGCCTCGCGCCAGCGCTGCCGCAGCCGGGAGTTGGCGGCGACCCCGCCGGCCAGGCTGAGACCCACGGCGCCGACCTCGCGGGCCGCGCGGCGCGACTTGCGGACCAGCACGTCGACGACCGCTTCCTGGAACGAGGCGCACACGTCGGCGGTGGCGACGTCGGGGTGGGCCCGGACGTGGTTGATCACGGCGGTCTTCAACCCCGAGAACGAGAAGTCGAGGCTGTCGCCCCGAAGCGCCCGGGGCAGGGCGATCGCCTTCGGGTCGCCCTCGGCCGAGAGCCGGTCCACCACCGGGCCGCCGGGATAGCCCAGGCCCAGGAAGCGCGCCACCTTGTCGAACGCCTCGCCCGCGGCGTCGTCGAGGGTCTGGCCGAGCATCCGGTACCGGCCCGGACCTTGCATCGCGACGAGCAGGGTGTGGCCGCCCGACACCAGCAGCACGACGAGGGGGTAGCGCAGGTCGGGCGCCTCGAGCAGCGGGGCGAACAGATGCGCCTCGAGGTGGTTGACGCCGACGAGGGGCTTGCCCCACACGAGAGCGAGGCCCTTGGCCGCGGACACGCCGACCAGCAGCGCCCCGATCAGGCCCGGCCCGCGGGTCACCGCGATCGCGTCGACGTCGGCGCCGCCGCACCCGGCACGGGTCAGCGCGGCCTGCACGACCGGCACGATCGCCTCGAGGTGGGCGCGGCTGGCGACCTCGGGGACCACCCCGCCGAAGCGGGCGTGCAGGTCGATCTGGGAGGACACCACCGAGGACAGCACCCGGTAGCGTTCTCCGTCGTAGGCGACGACCGCGGCGGCCGTCTCGTCGCACGAGGTCTCGATGCCGAGCACGAGCCGCGGCCGGGCGCCCGGTGCGCTCACGACCGCCCGGAGCGCCGGCCGTGCAACCGCTCCTCCCTCATCTCGACTCCAGCACGTTCGGCGTGGGCAGGGCGGCCTCGATGCCGGCCAGGCGGGTCGCGTAGGGGGCCTCGTGCACGTCGCTGGCCCACATCACCAGGGCATCCTCGTTCACTTCCGGGTAGTAGTTCTTGCGCACCCCGACCGGCGCGAAGCCGAATGTCCGGTACAGGGCCTGGGCCACCTCGTTCGACGCCCGCACCTCGAGGGTCAGCGACGTGGCCCCCCGCAGCACCGCGCGCCGGCACAGCTCGAGCAGCAACCGGGTCCCCAGCCGGTGACCGTGCAGGGCCGGGTCGACCGCGAGCGTCGTCACGTGACCCTCGTCGAGGGTGGTCATGAGCCCGCCGTAGCCCATCACCCGGCCCTCGACCTTGGCGACGAGGTAGTCGCGGGTGGCGGGCAGGGCCAACTCGCCCAGGTACAGGCTCATCGTCCAGGGCCGAGGGTACACCTGCCGCTCGATCCGCAGCACGGCGGGCAGGTGCCGCCGACGCATCGGGGCCAGCCGCACGACCGAGGTGATCGCATCGCCATCGGGCGCCTCCGGGGCCCGGCGCATGCCGGACGAGCGGTCCTCGCGACGCCTCGGGTGCTCGCGCGCCGCCATCACGCGCCTCCGACGACACGATCGCGCTCGCGCCAGTTCGCCACCGCGTCCGGGTCGCGCACGTAGATCGGATCGACGCGGACCGCCACGGCATCCGTCCCCTCCGCCCGCCGGGCCGCCAGCTCGGCGTGGGTCATCTCCACCAGCACGCGCGCCTGGGGGTGGGCCAGAGCCGCTCCGACGCACTCGATCCCCTCGGCGGAGAATGCCTCGGGAACGCGCAGCACGCCGTCGCCGACCACCAGCACCCCGCGCGGGTCGGCTGCCGCGAGCTCCCGGGCGATGCGCCCCACTTCGTCGGGCGGGCCGACCCGTGGCATCGAAGGGCCTGCGTCGTCGTCGAGGTCGAAGCGGTGGACCGACCAGAACAGCTCGCCGCGGCGGGCGTCGAGCGCCACCAGGACCGGGCGGCGGTTCGAGCGAAGGGGGTGGGCTACCAGGTCGAGGCTGCACCGGCCGACCAGCGGAACGCCGAGCGCGAATGCCATCGCCTTGGCCGTCGCCATGCCGACCCGCAGCCCGGTGAACAGTCCCGGACCGAGGCCGACGGCGACCCCGTCGAGCTGGCCCAGCGCCACGCCCGCCGTGGTGGCCGCGCTACGCAGCGCGGGCGCCAGCGCTTCGGCGTGACGTCGGGGCTGCAGCGCCGACACGTCGGCGACAACCGAGCCGTCACGCCACAGGGCGCAGCTCACCGAGTTGGTCGAGGTCTCGATGCCGAGGATCAGCATCGGCCCGTCCCTGCCGGGTCCCGGTGCTCGGTGCCGTTCGTGCGCCACGGCTCCAGCGCCGCGGCGAGGGCCTCGGCCCGGTCGGCCCAGGCGGTGCCCCAGCGCAGCTCGATGCGGCGCTCGTCCTCGGCGTCCCCCCACCGGATCGACACGTCGAGGCGGTCCGCTGGTAGCACCGGCGCGATCCGCTCCCCCCACTCGATCGCCACGACGCCGCCGTGCTCGAGCACCTCGTCGAGCGCCAGGTCATCGGCCTCGTCGGGCCCCGACAGCCGGTAGACGTCGAAGTGCTCGAACGCCAGGAGCGACCCGGCGTAGCGACGATGCAACGCGAACGTCGGGCTGGTGACCGGGCCGACCACGCCCAGGCCGGCGGCGAGTCCCCCGCAGAAGGCGGTCTTGCCCGCACCCAGATCGCCCGAGAGCACGACGAGGTCGCCCGGGCGCGCCAGGTCGGCGAGCGCACCGGCCACCGCACGGGTGTCCTCGACCGAGCTCGAGCGCAGAGTCAGCATGGCGGCCACAGGCTAGATGAGTCGTTCCAAGGGATTCGCGCGATCGGTGTGGGCATCCGCCACCGCGGTACCGAGGGTGTCCGCCGATCGCCCTACGGGCGCACCGGCTCGGACGGCGCCGGGCAGTACCGGCGCTCGATGCGCGCGCCGAGGCCGGTCACGATCTCGTAGTTGATGGTGCCGAGGGCGGTCGCCCAATCCTCCGCCGTGGTCCGCTCCTGGCCCTGGGTGCCGATCAGCACCGCGTCCTCGCCGACGGCCACGGTGGCGTCGGGCCCGCAGTCGACCATGGTCTGGTCCATCGTGACGACGCCCACCATCGGGCACCGCCGGCCGCCGACGAGCACCTCGGCACCCGCGAGGCCGAGGGCCCGGCGTACGCCGTCCGCGTAGCCGATGGGGAGGGTGGCGACGACGGTGTCGCGCTCGAAGCGGTGTCGTAGCCCGTAGGAGATCCGCTCGCCGGCGCGCACCCGCTTGACGAAGGAGAGCGGCGCCACCAGGCGGAGGGCCGGGCGCAGGTCGACTGCGCCGGCCAGGGCCGCGGAGGGAGCGAGCCCGTACACGGCGATGCCGGGCCGGACGAGGTCGAAGTGGCTGGCCGGGTGGGCGAGCAGTCCCGCCGAGTTGGCGGCGTGCACGAGGCCGGGTCGGAGCTGGGCCCGATCGAGCGCCGACAGCACCGAGGCGAAACGGTCCAGCTGGCCCTCGGTGGCCTGGTCGTCGGGCTCATCCGCGTTGGCGAGATGCGTCATCACCCCGGTCAGCTCCAGGGCCGGGGACGCAGCCACCGACCGGGCGAGCTTCACGGCGTCAACGGGGTCGCACCCGACGCGCCGCATGCCCGTGTCGACCTTGAGGTGCACGGCGAGCGGGGGCTCCCCTCGTCCGCCCGGTGCGAGCGACCCGGCCTGCAGCCGGTCGATGGCCGCCGCCGATGCGCAGACGACGTCGAGGCGCGCCCGCCGGGCGACGGCCACCTCGGGCCCGGTCGGCTCGGACAGCATCAACACCCGCGCCTCGATCCCGGCGCGGCGCAACTCCTCGCCCTCCGCCGCATGCGCGACCGCGAGCCACCTGGCGCCGGCGCGCAGCGCGGTCTCGGCTACGGCCACGGCGCCGTGGCCGTAGCCGTCGGCCTTCACCACCGCGCACAGCACGCTCGCCGGGGCCCGGGCCGCGAGCGCGCGCACGTTGTGGGCGATGGCGCCGAGGTCGATCTCGGCGCGCGCCCGTCCCCGGTCGGCGCTCACTGCCAGCCCCCGAGGCGGGCGGCCTCCGGGACCAGGTCGATCAGATCGGAGGCGATGAGCCCACTGGCCGGCCCGGCCGCACCGGCGCGGCCGTGCCAGAACGCGGCCGCGGCCGCCGCCTCGAGGGGATCGATCCCCCGGGCGAGGAGCGCGCCGATCATGCCGGCCAACACATCTCCGGTGCCCGCGGTCGCCAGGCGGGCGTCGCCCTCGGCCACCGCGAGCACCGAACCGCTCGGATCGGCGACCAGCGTCGTGGGCCCCTTGAGCAGCACCACGGCGCCGCTGCGCTCGGCCAGCGATCGCACGGCGGCGAAGCGGTCGGATCCGACGGGGGCCGCGGCCAGCCGCTCGTACTCGCCGTCGTGCGGTGTGAGCACGGTGGGGGCCCGGCGAGCGCGCACGAAGCCGCCGACGCCCCGGCCGAGGGCCGTGAGCCCGTCGCCGTCGACGACCACCGGCCGGTCGAGCCCGCCGACCAGGGCGCGGACCTCGGCCGTCGTGCGAGGGTCGAGCCCGAGACCGGGCCCGACGACGACGGCACCGAATCGGTCGGCGCTGTCGACGACGCTTCGGGCCCAGCCCACCTCGTCGAGTGGCCAGCCGACGGCCTCGGTGGGGCGGCCCGGGTCGGCGCCCATCCCCGGGCTCGACAACCTCACGTAGCCCGCCCCCGCACGCTGGGCGGCGCGCGCGGCGAGGTGGGCGGCGCCGGGCATCGGGGGCGAACCGGCGATCACCCAGCAGGCGGCGGCCCACTTGTGGGCGTCGACGGGGCGCGGCACCAGCCAGGCGGCCAGGTCGTCGGCGCCGACCAGCCCGGCCCGCGCCTCGCTGGTGTCCAGGCCGATGTCGACCACCTCGACCGCGCCGGCCAAGGACCGGCCGGGCTGGAGCACCAGACCCGCCTTGAGCGCCGCGAAGCTCACCGTGCGCTGGGCCCGGCCCACCCCGGCCACCGCCGCGCCGGTGAGGCCGGATACGCCGGAGGGGATGTCGACCGCCAGGACGGGCACCGGGCCGTAGTCCGGCGGCGACCACCCTCCGCGGTCTTCGAACCCGGTCCCGTAGGCGCCGTCGAGGACGAGGTCGAACCCGGCGAGCGACGCGCGACCCCGGCCCACGACCTCGCCTGGCACCGGCCCGGCGGCGCCGACGACGACGCAACGCACCCCCCGGCGCGCCAACAGCCGTGCCGCCACCCGGGCGTCGTTGCCGTTGTTGCCCTTGCCGGCGACGACGAGCACCCGGCGGCCGTAGCCGCCCCCGAGCATCCGCCACGCGGCGCGGGCGACCGCGGCCCCGGCCCGCTCGATGAGCACCTCGACCGGCTCGGGGGCGGCGGCGTCGATGGCCGCCATCTCGAGCGGGGTCACGATCGGGATCATTCGGCCACCACCGTCGCGATGGCGACGAGATCGGTGTGGCTCATCGTGACGAGCCAGCGGGCGACGCCTCGATCGTCGGCCAGCGTCGCGGCCTGGCCCGACAGCGCCAGCCAGGGCACGCCGGCCCGGCTGCGACGCACCTCGATGTCGCGGAACGCGGCGCCGCCCAGCCCGACGCCGAGCGCTTTGAGCGTCGCCTCCTTCGCCGCGAACCGGGCGGCGAGCGGCTGGGTCGGGTCGCGCCGGGCCGAGGCGTAGGCGCGCTCGTCGTCGGTGAACAGGCGCTCGGCGAGCCGGGGCGTGCGCGCCAGCACGCGCCGGAACCGCTCGATGTCCACGGCGTCGGTGCCGATGCCGATCATCGACGCCAACCTACCGTGGCTGGCCGCCGCGCCGGTGCAGCGGCGCGGCGCTGCTCAGACCCGCCAGCGATCCGCGAGCGAGCTGATGGTGTCGGCGAAGAGGTTGGGCAGCGGAACGGTTTCGAGCAGGTCCTCGCGGAAGGTCGGCTCGGTCTCCATGACCATGTCCTCGAGCGCGGTGAAGCGGTTCCGGTAGCCGTTGAGGGCACTGCGCAGGGTCCCCAGTGGCAACTCGTCGGGAAAGCGCACGTGTAACAGGGTGATCCCCGTCGTCTGGCCGTCCTTGACCTCGGGCACGATGACGAGCAGCCGGCCGTCCGAGCGGCCGCGCGAGACGAGCACCTGGCGCTCGATGGCGACCTGGTGCTTGGTGCCTCGCAGCCTCGGGTCGGCTTCGGTGCGCAACGGCAGGTCGAGCGAGATCCCGCCCCGGTCGACCACGGCGATGCGGGCGTCGCGCTGGCGGGGGTCGCCCTCGATGCGGTAGCGGGTGAAACCGGTGACCTCGGTGACGACGGGCGACAGCGACGCCAGCGTGCGCAGCACCTCGTAGCTGAGCCGGTCACGGGCGGTTCCGGCGTCGAGCACGGCGCGCACGAGCGTGGTCTCGAGCAGCCCCTCCTCCGAGCGCGAGATGCCGACCGTGACGGTCTTCGCCTGGTGCTTGATGGCGTCGATCGGCCGGGTGAGCTCGTCGATTCCCGCGGTGAGCGCCCGGGCCAGGTCCTCGACGACGACGGCCGGCGTGCCGACCTTGCCGTGCTCGAGCTGGTATGCCTCGAGCGGCAGGTGGCCGAGGCCGTAGCGCAGCAGCGACGCCACGCGCGTGGCGGTCAGCGCTTCCAGGCAACCGTTGTAGCTTCCGGCACGCAGGCCGTCGAAGAAGGCGCCCGCCACCGGTTCGAGCCGGACGCGCAGCCTGTAGGCGAGGTCGTAGGTCTCCGCGGAGCTGATGGCCGCCTCGACCGCGGCCCGGCCCTGCCGCATGGGGATGGCCAGGGCGTCGATGGCCAGCGCGGCCTCGTAGCCGAAGAGGTGGCCGACCATCGTGGCGAGGACGAAGGCGAGCGACGGGTGCGTGTCGGGCACCCGGATCACCGCGAGCGCCGCCGGGTACTCGCCACCGCTCTCGGAGGCGACCACCAAGGGCGCGGCCTGGTGGGCCCGGTAGATGCCGACCTCCTTGGCGACGTCCTCTGCGGTCGAGCCGCTCAGCCCGGCGGCGCACACCAGCACCAAGGGCTCGGCCGACAGGTCGATGTGCTTCTTGTCCTCGGTGACGTCGCAGGCGATCGACTTGTAGCACAGCTCGGAGAGCTTGATGCGCACCTCGTGCGCGGCGATGCGGTTCGGGCCGTTGCCCACGAGCGCCCAGTGCCGGCGGGACGGGGCGAAGCGGCGAGCGGCGTCGGCCACCTCGGCGCGGAGACCGAGCGTGTCGACGAGCGCGCCCGGCAGGTCGCGCAGCGCCGCGAGCAGCTCCTGCGCGGCGGGCCGGGTGAGGGCGTCCGGTTCGACGATGCGGGCGATGGCGCCGGCCAGCAGGAAGCCGGCGGCGATCTGGCTGTAGAACGCCTTCGTCGACGCGACCGACATCTCCACGTCGCGGCCGTCGGAGGTGTAGAGCACCCCGTCGGAGCGGTCGACGAGGTCGCTGTTGCGGCGGTTCACGATCGACACGACGTGGGCGCCACGGCTGCGCACCAGGTCGACGGTGCGGTTGGTGTCGGTGGTGGTGCCCGACTGCGAGATGGCGACGACGAGCACGTCGCTGAGGTCGCTGCGCAGGTGGAACCCGCTGAGCTCGGTGGCCGGGATGGCCTGCGCCGACAGCGCGCTGGTGGCGAGCAGGGAGCGCAGCGCCAGCACGAGCCCCTGGCCGGCGACCGCGGCGGTGCCCTGGCCGATGACCGCCACCGAGCGCACCGTGCCCGACGCGAGAGCCTCGCGCACGGCGTCGGGGAGCGTCTCGGGACCGAGCTCCACGTCGAGGGACCCGGCCCGCTCGACGAGTTTGCCGCGCAGGGTCTTGCGGAACGATGCCGGCGACTCGCCGATCTCCTTGAGCAGGAAGTGCGGGGCGTCACCCCGGTCGATGTCGCGGGTGGTGATCTGAGGGGTGACGAGCTCACGCTCGGTGACACCGAGCAGCTCGCCGTCGTAGGACCAGCGTCGCAGGCCTGCCAGCTCGCCGGCGCGACCGGCCGACAGCTCGACCACCTGCCCGCGGCTGCCGGTCGGGTTGTTCGGGTCGGCCGGCGTCTCGCCGTCCATGCGCAGGAACCGGTCGGCCAGCTCGACCAGCCCGTACGGCTCGCTGGCTACGACGAAGAGATCCTCGGCCAGCCCGACGTAGAGCGCCTGGCCCGAGCCGCGCAGCGCCAGCAGCACCTGGTCGGGGTGGTCGGCGATCGCGGCGCCGATGGCGACGGAACCCTCCAGCTGGGTGACCGTGCGGCGGAACGCCTCGGCCGGGGCGAGCCCCTCGGCCAGCGCACGCGAGGTCAGCGTCGGGATCACCTTGGCGTCGGTGGTGATCTCGGGGCGGATGCGCAGCCCGTGGCTGGCCTTGAGGTCGGCGAAGTTGTCGACGTCGCCGTTGAGCGCGGCGGTCACGTACGGGCCGGTCGACCCGCCGAGCTCGGTGGCGTTGAGCGGGTGGGCGTTGGGGCCCGAGATGATGCCGACCGAGGCCCAGCGCGTGTGCCCGAGCACGATCACCTCGGCGTCGGGGGAACTGACCGCCCGGCGGAGCAGGTCGTCGCCCGCGATGGCGGCGCGGATGACCCTGGTGTTGTCGCCCAGCTCGCCGATCTCGGCTGCGGCTTTGTAGACGAAGGACAGCGACCCGGCGCAGGGCTCGACGGTGCCGGTCCCGAACAGCTCGTCGGCGCGCGCCGCGAGCTGGGCCTGCACGGTGGCGTCGTCGAGCGCCAGGTCGTGGCCGCGCACGAGCACCTGCAGCCCGGCCGAATCGCGACCGCGCACCTCGAGGCGGTCGATGCCCGACAGCGCCTCCTGGATGGCCAGGTACGAGGCGACCGCACCGCCGCGAGGTGCGGGTCCGGCCAGGTCCAGCACGGCTCGCGCCGTACGGAGCCGGTCCTTCGCGACCGCCCACAGGCGGTCCTTCACCACGATCAGGGCGGCCCCGGCGGTCTCGAGCTGGGCCGGCGTGCGGAGCTCACCGTTGCGGTCGAGGTCGGCCTCGAGCTCGACCAGCTGCGCGCGCATGGCCGCGGTCCGCACCTCGAGCTCGCCGAGCAGGTCGCGCTGGGCGATGAGGGTGGTCACCCCCGCCTCACCGCGCAGCGACGTGTCGAGCGCGCCGAACGCATCGGCGGCGAGCGCAAGGCGAGCCTCGAGATCGGCGGCGGCGGCCTCGCAAGGGCCGAGGCGGTCATCGACCAGCTGGAGCTGGCGGCCGAGCTCGACGGGGTCGGGCGCCTGCCTGGTCGTGCGCCGGCGCACTATCGCGATGATCCCGCACATGTCTGCGCTGCTGCCTCCTGATCGAACGGCGCCGGCCCCGCCCGCCGCGATCGGCTCCGGGGGTCAGGATGCGCCTCGGCCCGCGCGGGTCGGGCCCGAGCGAAAGGGTACGGGCGCAGGCTACCGACCGACGAGGCCGTCGACGACGGACGCCAGTTCGCCCGCTGCGCGCTCGGCGTCTTCGAGCCGGGCGGCCTCGACCATCACGCGGACCAGGGGCTCGGTACCCGAGGCCCGGATGAGCACGCGCCCGTCCTCACCCAGCCGGGCCTCGACGGCGGCGACGGCTTCGGCGAGCGCGGCGTCGAGATCGGCGTGTGGGCGCACGACGCCGACGTTGCGCAACACCTGGGGCAGCCGGTCCATGGCCTCGTCGGCCAGCTCGGCGAGGGTCCGGCCGCTGCGCCGGACCAGGTCGAGGATCTGGACCGCCGTGAGCAGCCCGTCGCCCGTCGTGGCGAGCTCGCGGAAGATCACGTGGCCGGACTGCTCGCCTCCGAGGGAGTAGCCCCCGGCCTCGAGCTCGGCCAGCACGTGGCGGTCGCCGACGGCGGTGCGACGGACCTCGATGCCGGCGCGGCGCATACCGAGCTGGAAGCCGAGGTTGCTCATCACGGTGACCACCACGGCCTCGTGGGCGAGCCGCCCGCGGGCGGCCAGATCGCGCGCTGCGGCTGCGATGAGCTGGTCACCGTCGATGTCGCGCCCGGTGTGGTCGACGGCGAGAACCCGGTCGGCGTCTCCGTCGAAGGCCAGCCCGAGCGCAGCACCGCGGGCCAGTACCTCGCGGCGCAGCGGTCCGAGATCGGTCGACCCACAGCCGGCGTTGATGTTGGCGCCGTCCGGCTCGGCCCCGATCACGGTGAGCTCGGCGCCGAGCGAGCGCAGCACGGCCGGGCCGATGGCACTGGCGGCGCCGTGGGCGCAGTCGACGACCAGCGCGATGCCGTCGAGGCTGCGGCCCTCGATGCTCGCTGCCACCGCGTCGCCATAGGCGCCGAGCAGGTCGGGCACGTCGGACACGCCGCCGAGCTCGGCACCCGTGGGCACCTGGCTGTTGCGCTGGGGCTCGGACAGGGCGGCCTGGATGGCGTCCTGCTGGCGGTCGCCGAGCTTGAGCCCGCCCGGCCCGAACAGCTTGATGCCGTTGTCGGCGAAGGGGTTGTGCGACGCCGAGATCACGGCGCCGGCGAGCCCGTCGCGAGCGCACAGCCAGGCGACCGCCGGTGTCGGCGCGACCCCGAGCCGCACGACGTCGACACCCTCGGCCAGCGCGCCCGCGACCAGGGCGGCCTCGAGCAGCGGGCCCGAGCGTCGCGTGTCCCGGCCGACCACCAGGCGGTCCGCGCCGAGATGGCGCGCGGCGACCCGGCCGAGCGCGAGGGCGTATTCCGGCGAGATCTCGCTGTTCGCAACGCCCCGCACGCCGTCCGTGCCGAAGCGCGGCCAGCTGGCGTTGTTGTCGGTGCGCCCGCCCGCGTTCATGGCCTGACCCAGCGCGTGCGAGCGACGCCGTCGCGGCGCCGCCCGACCATCAGCGCTTCGAGTACTGAGGAGCCTTTCGGGCCTTCTTCAGGCCGTACTTCTTGGACTCCTTCTTGCGCGGGTCCCGGGTGAGCATGCCGGCCTTCTTCAGCGTCGGCCGCAAGTCCGGGTCGAGCTCGATGAGGGCCCGGGCGATCCCCATGCGCAGCGCGCCGGCCTGGCCGGACACGCCACCACCGTGCATGGTGACGTCGACGTCGTAGCCCTCGGCCGTCTCGGTGAGGCGGAGCGGCTCGGACAGGATCATCCGGTGCGTCGCGTTGGGGAAGTAGTCCTCGACCGGCCGGCCGTTGACGGTGATGGCGCCGGAGCCGGAGCGCAGGCGGACGCGTGCTACGGCCTCCTTGCGACGGCCGGTGGTCTGACAGAGCGGCTTGGCCATGTGCTGGGTGTCTCCTGCGGCAGCGATCAGGCCCGAGCGCGAGCGTGATCGAGGGTGAGCGTCTTGGGCTGCTGGGCGGCGTGGGGATGATCGGGCCCGGCGTAGATCTTCAGCTTCGTGGACATGGCCCGACCCAAGCGGTTCTTGGGGAGCATGCCCTTGATGGTCCGCCGCACGGCCTCGGCGGGCTTGGTCTCGAGCAGGTGTGCATAGGTCGACGACTTGATACCGCCCGGGTAGCCCGAGTGGCGGTAGACCTGCTTGGTCGACGCCTTGTCGGCGGTCAGGACGATCTTGTCGGCGTTCACGATGATGACGTGGTCGCCGACGTCCATGTGGGGCACGAAGGTGGGCTTGTGCTTGCCGCGCAGGATCCGGGCCACCTCGGTGGCGAGCCGGCCCAGGACCAGGCCGTCGGCGTCGATCACGAACCACTCGCGCGTGATCTCGCTGGCTTTGGGGCTGTAGGTGCGCACGATGCGCCTTCCTCGTTGCAGGATTCGTCGTGGGGTACTGGCCTCGGTGGACGGCTGGACCGGGCCGGAACAACCGGCGAACGGGGCCGACGCAACCGGGAGCGCAGCGGGCGCGACGCGGTCGGACGAAGCGGTGTGCAAGCTTACGGCGGCGCCAGCCCCGAGACAAACCCGCCCGGGCACCCCGGCGAAGCGGCCGGGCCGGCGCCGATCAGCGTCGGCGACGCTCGGCCGGCCAGCGGAATCCGTCCGAACGGACGTTCACCTTCGAACTCGCCCGCCGGCCGCCCCGAGCGGCGCGCTCCTCGGCCGGCGTCGCCCGCCAGCGGGCCTGTTCGGCCAGCTCCTCCTCGATGGCCCGGAGCCGAGCGGAGTAGCCCTTGTAGGTCACGTGGCCGGCGACCGCGAAGAAGACGCCGATCGCCCACACGAAGATGGCACCCGTCCATGCCACCGGGGCCGGAACCCCGCCGTCGAACGCCGCCACGGCACCGACGACCAACGCCAGCGCGCTGACACCCCAACACACCTGCCAGGTGAGCCCCCGACGGCGAACCCAGGAAGCGAGCCGGCCCTGCCAGTGGTCGCTCGCCATCAGTACGTGACCTCCATGAGACACAGTCCGTGGGGTGGAGCCACCTGACCGGCGGCGTCACGGTGGGCGGCCCGCACGATGGCCGACATCTCCCCGGCCCGGCGCGCCCCCCTGCCCACGTCGACCAGGGTACCCACGAGCGAGCGGACCATCTGGTGACAGAACGAGGACGCCTCGATGTCGAAGCGGGCGAGATCGCCCTGCACGCTCCAGCCGGCGCGGCGCACGTGCCGCACGAGCGACGCGTCCGGTGCCCCCCGCGGCCGCCGGCAGAACGACGCGAAGTCGTGTTCGCCGATCAGGGGATCGCAGGCCAGACGCATCGACGCCACGTCGAGCGTGCGCCCGACGTGCCAGGCGGTGCCGGCGAGGAACGGGTCGGGCTCGGTGCTCATCAGCACCTGGTAGCGGTAGCGGCGGCCGCGGGCCGAGAAGCGGGCGTCGAAGGAGTAGGGCACCACCGCCACCTCGCGCACCGCCACGCGCGGACCGATCTGGCGGTTCACCGCCCGGGCCAGAGCGGCGGGGTCGAAGGTCGACGGCGTGTCGAACGAGACGACCTGGCCGCGGGCGTGGACCCCCTTGTCCGTCCGCCCCGCGGCCGTGAGCACGACCTCGTGGCCGAGGACGCGCCCCAGCGCTCCGGCGAGCTCGCCCGCCACCGTACGGAGACCGGGCTGCGCCGCGAACCCGTGGAAGTCGGTCCCGTCGTAGGCGACGACTGCCCGCACGCGCAGGAGCGGCCCGCTCGGGGCCGCTCCAGAGACATCGTCGTCATCGCGCCCGTCGGGGTGCACACCCGGGCGCGGGATGGACTCCACCTCCCCCGCGTCGAACAGGGTCGGCGGGTCGATCAAACCAGCTCGATGCGCGCCATCGGCGCGTTGTCCCCGTCGCGAGGACCAAGCTTGAGGATGCGCGTGTAGCCGCCGGGCCGGTCGGCGTAGCGGGGACCGATCTCCACGAACAGCTTGTGGGCCATCTCCTTGTCGCGGATGAACGACACCACCTGGCGGTGGTTGTGCACGCCGCCCTTGCGGGCCTTGGTGATGACCTTCTCGGCGATCGGCCGCAGGGCTTTCGCCTTCGCCTCGGTGGTGACGATGCCCTCGGCGGCGATCAACGACGCCACCATGTTGCCCATCATCGCTTTCTGGTGGGCGGCGTCACCGCCGAAGCGGGCGCCTTTTCGGGGCCTTCCTCGCATGGTTCAGTCCTTGGTCCGCAGGGACAGGCCCCGCTCGTCGAGCTTGGCGATCACTTCGTCGAGCGACTTCTGGCCAAAGTTCGTGATGGCCAGCAGGTCGTCCTCGGTCTTCTCGATGAGCTCGGCGACGGTGTTGACCTGCGCCCGCTTGAGGCAGTTCCGCGGCCGCTCCGACAGCTCGAGCTCCTCGATGGGCACGTCGAGGTCGCGCCGTACCGGGCTGTCGGGCTGCTCGGAGAGCTCGAGTCCGGCCGGCTCGTCGCTCATCTCCTCGATGAGCTGCACGAGCGAGCGCAGCGTCGAGCCGGCCGACGCCAGCGCTTCGCGCGGGCTGATCGAGCCGTCGGTCGTGATGTCGAGCACGAGCCGATCGAAGTTCGTGGCCTGCTCGACGCGGGTGTTCTCCACGTCGACCGCCACCCGTCGCACCGGCGAGAAGATGGCGTCGACAGGGATGATGCCGATCGTCTGGCTGGGGTTGGGCCGGTCCGAGGACAGGTACCCGCGGCCCCGTTCGATCGTCATCTCGAACGCCAGGCGACCCTTGGCCGACACCGACGCGATGTGGAGGTCCTTGTTCAGGATCTCGATGTCGGGCGGGGCCGGAATGTCGGCTGCGGTGACCTCGACGGGGCCTCGCACGTCGAGGCGGACCGTGACGGGGTCCTCGGCCTGGCTGATCAGCACCAGGTCCTTCACGTTGAGGATGACCTCGGTGACGTCCTCGGCGACGCCGGACACGGTGTCGAACTCGTGCAGGGCGTCGTCGAAGCGGACCTGGGTGACCGCGGAACCGGGCACCGACGACAGCAGGGTGCGGCGCAGCGAGTTGCCGAGGGTCGGGCCGAAGCCGGGCTCGAGCGGGCCGATGGCGAACTTCTGCCGGTTGTTCTCCTCCTCGCCGAGTGCTTCCACGGAGGGGCGTTGCATGACCAGCATGGGCCGATCCTTACTACGTTCGGGGGACGGGGACGCGTGGGCTACTTCGAGTACAGCTCGACGATGAGCTGCTCGCGCACAGGGATGTCGATCTGTTCGCGCACGGGCAGTTCGCGGACGGTGACCGAATGGCCGCCGTCACCGGTTTCGAGCCAGCCCGGAGCCGTGCGGTCGAGCACGTCGATGTTCTGGCGGACGACGATCATGTTCTGGGCCTTGGGCGACAGCGACACGACGTCACCCTTGCGGGCCCGATAGCTCGGGATGTTGACCCGCTTGCCGTTGACCCGGATGAGCCCATGGTTGACGAACTGGCGGGCCTGCGGGCGGGTGGCGCCCCAGCCGGTGCGGTAGACGATGTTGTCGAGACGGAGCTCGAGGAAGCGCAACATGTTGTCGCCGGTGACGCCCTCGCGGTTCGTCGCTTCCTTGTAGAGATTCGAGAACTGGCGCTCGGTCAACCCGTAGGCGAAGCGCGCCTTCTGCTTCTCCTGGAGCTGGAGCAGGTACTCGGACGGGTTGCCTCGACGGCGGCCGCGGCCGTGCTCGCCCGGCGGGTACGGCCGACGATCGAGCGCGATGGTCTCGCCGCGGGTACCCCACAGGTTCGTGCCCAGACGGCGCGAAACCCGCGCCCTCGGACCGGTGTAACGCGACACGCTCAGACCCTCCGACGCTTCGGCGGCCGGCACCCGTTGTGGGGAACCGGGGTGACGTCCTTGATTCCGGTGATCTCGATACCGGCCGACTGGATGGACCGGATCGCGGTTTCTCGGCCCGAACCCGGGCCCTTCACCATCACGTCGACACGGCGTACACCGTGCTCCATGGCCCGGCGGGCCGCCTGCTCGGCGGCCATCTGCGCGGCGTAGGGCGTGGACTTGCGCGAGCCCTTGAAGCCGACGTTGCCGGCCGAGGCCCACGACAGCGTGTTGCCGTCCTGGTCGGTGATCGTGATGATCGTGTTGTTGAAGCTGGACTTGATGTGCGCCACCCCGTGGGTGACGTTCTTCCGCTCGCGGCGGCGGGGGCGGCGCCCCCCTGGCTTCGGTTTGGCCATCTCGTTCCCTCAGTTCCCGACGGCCGTCACCGACGGACCTTCTTCTTGCCCGCCACGGTCTTCTTGGGACCTTTGCGTGTGCGGGCGTTGGTGTGTGTGCGCTGGCCGCGCACGGGGAGGCCCTTGCGATGCCGCAACCCCTGGTAGCAGCCGATCTCGATCTTGCGCTTGATGTCCTGGGCCACCTCGCGGCGCAGGTCGCCTTCGACCTTGAGGTTGGCCTCGATGTAGACGCGGATGCGGTTCACCTCTTCGTCGGTGAGATCGCGCACCCTCGTGGTGGGCTCGATGGAGGTGTCGATGCAGACCTGACGAGCCATCGTGGGGCCGATGCCGTAGATGTAGCGCAGGGAGATCTCGACGTGCTTTTCGCGGGGGATGTCGACGCCGGCGATGCGGGCCATGGTGATCGTCTCCGTCTCAGCCCTGGCGCTGCTTGTGCCGCGGGTTCTGGCAGATCACGCGCACCACGCCGTAGCGGCGGATGATCTGGCACTTGTCACACATCGGCTTGACGCTCGGACGTACTTTCATGGGTCTCTTCTGGTCGGTCGGGACACGCGTTGGTGTCGGGACTCCTGGCATGTTCGCGTCCCACGCCGCCTGGCTGAACAGCCCTGGGCGTGTGGAGCAGGTCACTTGTAGCGGTAGGTGATTCGCCCGCGCTGCAAGTCGTACGGCGTCAGCTCCACTTGGACGCGGTCGCCTGGGAGGATCCGGATGTAGTGCATGCGCATCTTGCCCGAGATGTGGGCCAAGACCTTGTGGCCGTTGTCCAACTCGACCTTGAACATCGCGTTGGGGAGCGGCTCGATTACTTTGCCTTCCAGGACGATTGCGTCTTCCTTGGGCTTCGGCAGGACGGGACTCCTTCACTCGGCGAACAGGTGCCGGCCAAAGGGCCGGCCGCCGGCTGTAGCAACGGGACCGCTCGACGATCCCGCCTTGCCATCCGGTTCACGAGGAGACAGAGCAACACACGCGGGCCGCGGCAAAGCCGACACGACATTCTAGCGAGGGGTCGCCGGAACGCCAATTCCCGATGAGTGTAGCCCAAGCGCCACCGCCGGGGCCGCGAGCGCGCACGGGATGAGTCGGGGGCCCACTCAGGACAGACGGGGCTCGAGCGCCGCCAGCAGCCGGCCGAACACCTCGGCCTCGGTGCCGACGCCGTCGACGGAGACCAACAGGCCCCGCGTCTCGAACAGGGCGAGCACCGGCCCGGTCTCCTTCTCGTAGAGCTCTAGCCGACGGGCGATGGCCTCGTCGGTGTCGTCGTCGCGGCCGCGCAGCTTCATGCGCTCGGTCACGACGGGGATCGGGACGTCGATGTCGATCGCGGCATCCAACCCGTCGGGGCCGCACAACTCGAGCAGCACCTCGGCCTGACCGAGGGTGCGCGGGAAGCCGTCGAGCAGGAAGCCGTGCTCGGCCGCGTCCGGCTTGGCCAGACGCTCGCGCACGACACCGATGATCACCTCGTCGGGAACCAGGTTGCCGGCGGACATGTAGTCGTTCGCCTTGCGACCGAACTCGGTCCCCTCGGCGACCGCGGCGCGCAACATGTCGCCGGTCGAGATGTGCGGCGTGCCGAAGCGCTCGACGAGCCGAGCGGACTGGGTGCCCTTTCCGGCACCCTGTCGACCGAAGATCACAGCGCGGAGGCGAGGCATCGGGCAGTCCTTTTCGTCGAGCGGGGGGCGTCCTTCGATGACCGCTCGAAGGTAACCGGGTGGCCCGACGCAGACCAAGCCGACGGAGCTACTTGAGGAAGCCCTCGTAGTTGCGCATCATCAGCTGGCTGTCGATCTGCTTCATCGTTTCCAAGGCCACGCCGACCGCGATCAGCACCGAGGTGCCTCCGAACGCCAGCTGCTGGCTGGATGCCTCGACCTGGAGGCCGTAGGTGATGAACAGCGGCGGGACCAGCGCCACACCGGCGATGAACAGCGCCCCTGGCAACGTGATGCGCGACACGATGCGCTGCAGGTGCCGCTCGGTCTGGGGGCCCGGGCGGATGCCGGGAATGAAGCCGCCCTGCTTGCGGATGTCGTCGGCCCGCTGGATCGGGTCGAAGGAGATCGCCGTGTAGAAGTAGGCGAAGCCGATGATCAGCAGACCGTAGAACGCCAGGTAGTAGATGCTGGTGTGGTTCACGAGGCTGCGGTCGACCCAGCGCCGCACGGTATCGCCCCACCCGTCGCCGGCGGCG
>Ga0224505_10000760_pt1 | contig 21598 bp, 33 predicted proteins | sample SF_Jan12_sed_USG_FD_169102 | JGI IMG/M metagenome (GOLD analysis project Ga0224505, IMG submission 169102) | Sediment microbial communities from San Francisco Bay, California, United States - SF_Jan12_sed_USGS_4_1 | ecosystem: Environmental > Aquatic > Marine > Sediment | place: USA: California... | reverse complement strand
CCAATAACCATTTAATTCGTTGGCTAAATTCATAGCGTTCTCGTAATACTGCCAGTAAAAAATTCTAATTAAAAATATTTCCCATTGGTGCATATTTTTACAGGGTAGACAATTGTTATGTTTAAATACTCGATAAGTGACGCGCATATTATTATAACCCTGATCTGAATATTTTTTAATTGTATTATATTGAATCGGGTGTAATTCCTTACCCCAAATTTCCAAAGCTTCTTTTATCCTCGGATCGTTCCATTTTAATTTATAGATTTCAGGAAACCAACCTATTTCGCTTTTAACCAATGAAAAACAATCTTCATCTGACAAGTGCCTGATTAAATAATCTTTGTTTGTAATGCCCCTGTCTAATTGCCTGTTTATCCTTTTCCATTCTGTGCGGACATATCCAACAATATCAACGTCAATTTTATATTTAGCCATAAATTCCACAATTGGCTCAATCTTTAATATTCTGGTACATGGTGTTACTTTCGGTTGTGGAATCATTTTAGACTTTCTAAAAAACTCAATTACTGAATTATTCGTTTGTTCGTAATGAACTTTTTCAAAGTGCTTTTTTGCATATTCGACACAAGACAAAACAAACTTTTCAGTATCGCCAGAATGTTCGACAAAGTGAGCGTAAAACAAATATATTTCATCTGGCTTTCTATCTACCTTTGTAGCTAAATAAGCCAATGCAGCCGCCGAATTGATACCACCAGACAAACCAAGCATCACCCGCTTATCTGAATAATCAACATCTTGTAAAACTTCAAAAAAATCTAATTGCATTGGTTAATTTTTGCTAAACTCAAAAAAAACAAACTACTTATAATATTCTATATCCGCCAATTAAAAATGCGGATATAGTTTACCATTATAAAACATGCAGCCAACCCGCATAGGGAACTGGTATTGTGTCGCCTTTAACGTAAAGGGGATGGCGTGGCGTTCCGTCTTTATTTATAATCAATGCTTTTGCTTTCGGGAACATCTGAATTACTTTTTTTGCTCGTTCTTTGGCTTCGTCAAATGATCCCCATGCAAATATTATTTCATCGCAAATTTCACCAAACAGTTTTAAATGTAAGTCGTTGTCTGCAACCGGATCGTTGCATTTGCTTAATTCTTCTGGATATGGAGTTACATAAGCAAATAAATTGAGCATGTAAACTCCGCCATACCCCCAATCACTGGCAAATTTTTTAACTCTACGAATTGTGGGATCATCTGTAATTTCATTAGCAGTGGATGGGTTTAACCCAATAAACATTATCATTGGTAAATTGTCATCCCAAATTCTCCAAAGCGAATATCTATATTCCCTATCGGCATCATCCGAAAATATTGCTCCGTTATCGTTTATATTAAATAAGTCCATGTTCTTTTTTTTGCCAAACAATGCACGTTTTATAATATCGTGGAAAACGCTACTCAAGTCTTCGCAGCGTCTCCACTTTGAACATTAGTGGCTATAAAAAAAACACATCTTCTAACCTACTCATTCCATTCCTTGAATTAACAATTCGAATTATTTCGCCCTCGTTTTTATCTCTAGCAATTTCAAACGTAGGATGTAAAATACCGTCTGATCCGCAAAATCCAGCCACTACAAATTCTGTATCATCCCCTTTGTGATTATACTTAGAGCCAATACTAGCTTTTTTAAGGTCATTGTATTCTTTTAAATTTGCTAGTCCATTTCTGCCTTTTAAATTATCCATAATTTTTATTTTTACGTGAATAAATACAGCCACCAATATCAGCTACCCGTCCATTCCGGCGGGTAGATCTGGAACATTAGTCGACATCGGGAAAATATATTTTACATGGCGATTTATATTGAACAATTTTGCCGTCATTTTCAGTCCAACATGGCGACATTCCAACATTTGGTTTACTATTGCATTTTATTGCATAATGAATCTGGCAACCTGATATTATCACATGATCTTCTTTGTTGCCGACCTTGGCAAACCAATTCGAAGACCTACTATTAGTTTTAATACCCAAAAAACTATCCTGAACAATTTCAACGTCACCCCATACGGCTTGATATTGGCCACCATCTGGAGCAATAAACCACGAATCTGTCGTTATTAAATATTTTCCTTTCATTGTTTAGTTAATTTTAAAAAAGTCGTCTAATATTGTGGAACACGGCAATCTTCAAACCCTCTAAGCTTATCGCTGCGTGTCCACATGAAACATTATCAGCAATCAAAAAACGGCAAAAGCGCCTCCACTCCTGCCGTTGTCACATTCCTATAAAGTATTATCAGCTGCCGCAATGTAATAATATATTTACACATATGCAAATAATATTATCATAAAAAGCAAATATTAACCAGTTTTATTGGGAATGTGCTTGATTGCCTTGAATGTGTCCCTTAGTCCTGCAAGCAGGTGAAGGCTGTTTTGAACATTGCGGAGATGGGCCGTGTGATCGGGATTTATGATCTGTGGAATGGTGTCTCCGGCTTGCAGGCAGTCAATGGATAATTCTTTAAATGTTGTTTTTTCTTTTTTTAGGTACTCGAATAGCGGGGTAACATCGTAATGCTTGCCGTCATAAGGGTTTAATACCAAAATACGCGGGGTGGTTTGCTCTCGTTTCATTTTAAGATGGTTTTGGTGACTAGAATTAATAATGGAGAGTGAAACGGTTAAATATAATTAATAACAATGATATTACCACCCCCTTGTTTATTTTTTAGTCTTTAATTTAACCGGCAAAACCACTCCACCGCCAAGCAATATAGATTTTTGCAGAAATCCGTAATGTATTCCAACCATCCAGCCATCAGCAAGGAGTTGGCAGCCCAGGTAAATCTCAGGGACCAATTCATTAAAACTGACGCTTTCCCATTGGTTGTTTTTGGCAATAAACTCCCCGCGCTGCATGGCGTATCCAAAGTGAAGAGAGGGAATAATCACTGCATCGGTTTTCACCATATAGGTTTTTGATTTGTCAAAAAACACCTGTGCTGATGAAAATGCAGGCAAAAAAACAAGGATAAAAAAAATAAAATAGTGTTTCATAGGTATAGATTTTAGAACTCAGCGGCTGCATTTAGGGACGATTCTTTGTCCAAAGCATCCACCAACTGACCAGATTTAATATTGAAATCTTTTTCCTGTATAGTCTTATTGAGCCGATTATTGCTTTCTATAAACATCCTCAGCAGATCTCCGGCTATGCTGGACGGCTGGTTTCCTGATGGTGACAATGTTGCTGCGTCGATAGATGGCGTGGTGTTAGAGCTGGTAAAACCTCCCTCTTTAAATCCTCTTTGTCGGGCTGTCTCCAGATAGTTGATCATTGAGCTGTAATTTGGGTTTTGGGTCATCCATTCAGGAGCCACCCATTCGTTTTTGTGGACACCTCCAACGATGCCCCGGCCTTGTTTGTCGTTAAATAAAGCATTGTTTCCGGTATGTCCTCCTCCATAAAAACCAATAGAGCTGACTTTTTGGAGGGCCGTTGCGGTCCTGATTGCCGCTGCTGCTGTTTTTACACCCGCTATGAGTGTACCGGAGCCCGGGAATAAAATATTTGAAGGGTTTGCATTGGCAGTTGCCCAAATGGATTGAATCTCCTGGAATCCGTCCGCTATTATCTTTCCAGCTGAAAGTGCTTTTATTAAGCCTGCATTCTTTTTCCTTGCATCTTCATCTGCCCCTAAAAGTTCAATAGTTTGTCCCACCAAACCAGAAAATACATCATAGACCATTTGTTCGGCCTTGGAGCGCAATTCCGCTGATTTTTCAACCAGTTTAGTGCGTTCGTCTTCATGCTTACGCTGATTTTCAAGGATTTCATTTTGTATTTTTACACCTTCCAGGCTTTGCTCCTGTCCAGCTATTTTCATGGCATCCAAGCGGCGCTGAAGGGCTGTTTGTTGAAGCTGATACAGCTGATCCTGATACTCCTGCTCCGTAATCAATGAATTGAAAAAATTTTCTTTCAGTAACTCCTGCTCTAGCTCAAAATCAATTTTTCGTTGCTCAATAATATCCGCATCGCTTGAGTCGCTGGGGAATGCCCCTGCATCAACAAAACCTCCTGAGAATCCACTGGCTGCCCTTTTTGTTGCAGCAACCTCCTGCTTTTGTTTTTCGATTTCAGCTTGTTTGATAATAGCTAATTGCTCCGCTAAACTTTTAGTTTTCTCTTTTGTGGCTTTGGTTGATTCTTTAGTTTTATCGGTTTCCTCCTCGGTATCTTCAATTATTATCTTTTGTTTTCCGGAAACCTCCCCCTGTATTATTCCAAATCGATTCAACAAGGTGTTTTGCTCATTAAGTGCTTTTTGAAAATCCTCATCCACGTCTGCCATTCTAGCCGCTAAACTCTCTAATTGTTTTTCAGGAGAAATTGATCCACCCGCAAAAAACAACTGCCTGCCGTCGGCCAGTGCTTTCTCTGCTTGTATTTGCAGTTTTGTCAATTTTAAGCGCTCGCGTGTAATATCAGAAAGCTTTTCCTCCTGCTCCTGCAGGATGATTTTCTTCGCAAATTCTTTGTTTACATCTGCCAACAAACCCTCCAGCTCTGCAATGGAGGCCGTTTCAAGGTTAATGTTTTTAATGTATTGAGGGTACTTTGATTGCAGTTCTTTTATTAAACTGTTCCTGATTTCCTGATTGTCAGTATTATTAATTAAAGCCTTGGTGAGGGTATTAAACTCAGCCTGCTCATCTTTAAGTTTTTCGGAAACCGGAATATCCAGGAATCGCTCCAGCAGTTCAATAAATGGCTCTGCAGCCCTGCTTAATAGATTGATCACAGGGATTAAGGCCTTTCCAATCAGCTCTTTGATGTCATTAACCCGATTAATAAACTGTGTAAGGCCACCGGAACCGGCTTTAGCAGCAGCTTCTGCAGATCCTCCAAACTGTGTTTCCAGTTCTTTTAAAATCAGCGTTTGTGCTTCTGCCACCTTGCCCGTTTCAACCAGCGCTGTGATTGTTTTCTTTTGATCGTCACTAAATTGAATTCCTGCTTTACTCAATCCAGCCAATCCTTTTATGGGATCGTTGAGGGCTTTGCCTACCTGGACAGTAGCAGATTGCAGGTCAGTTTTCATAGCAGTAGCCAAGTCCAGTATCGTTGGCACTGTCCTGTCAAATATCTCTTCCCTGACATTTGTAAATGTCAGCAGAAGGGATTGTGCGCCCTGAGTGGCCTCATCGCCAAAAAGGGTTTTCTTTTGGAGATCATCTGCCTGTTTTGAAAGCTGTTCAAATGTACGGCCTGCCACCTCTCCTGTAGATTTCAAGGCCGCCTGAAGTTGTGCATCTGCTTTGGCCTGAACGTCATACAGCCGGATCGTTTCACTGAAAAGCTGACTGACTTTGGAAAACGCTAAACCAATAGCACCAATGGCTGCAACCGTTCCCACTCTCAGTGAATTTAACCCGCCTGATACGTTTGAAGTTTGTTGCCGTATTTCAGACATCCGGTTTTTAACGCCGGTTAGTTCTTTTGTGGCCTCAATAAAGCGGTTAGTTCCGGGTGCCAAAGATTTGATTTCATTATTTAGGGTTCTGGCCCTGCCCGTCAATTGCCCAAGCGTTGCCCCTTTGCCACCCAGCTCAGCCATTTGCCTATTGACTTTAGCCAACTCATCTGCTGTTTTTTTATACTCTGCAGTATTCTTTTTACCAGCCTTTTCAAGGGCGTTTAATTGATTTGTTAATTTTTTGCCATCATCAGTAAGGGCCTGGAACTGCCTGACACCCTGATCCGCTTTTATTTGTACATCGATTTGTATGGAATCTCTTCTAACAGCCATTTTTGTTTTTTATTTTAAATAAATGTGCCCGTTGTGCCTCCGCGTTGCAGCCGTCCTGATAAGCTTTCTTTGATGGCTTCAATGGTGCGATCCTGAAAACCTAACAGCAGCTCCTCCTGCAATGCGTTGATGGCTTTGTAAAAGGTAGATTGAAACCATGGCCGCTGTTTCCATTTATGGTTTCGCAATCTTTTGCGGGATATTCCCCATGCAATTTCATTGATCCGGCGCTGAGTGCTTTTAGCTTTGATTTTGTTGGGAGATGGATCTGCTCCAAATGAGCCCACTCCCCTCTCCGTTACCCATTTGATGATATCCTCAATGGGAGGTTGTTTACTCCATCGATTGGATTTCATATCGAAATAGCGGCCATATTCCTCAAAGCCAAATGCAATAGTAGTGATGGCCTGCTCAAACTGTGATCTTGTTTCCTGTGAAAGGGAGGAAAGGAGTTGTTTGGTGGTGGTCAATTTTTGGCGCTGTACGTTAGCGATCATTTTTTGCAACAGCTCCAATCCCCAGGCTTTTGCAATACCATCCATCATTTTTACAAATTGTTGATCGATCTGTGCCATAACAGCGGGTTTGAGTGGAAAAAATGCCCCTGAGAATCGATTATTTGTAAACAAACTGATGCGATCTACGGCTGTTGAATTCTCAGGAGCTATTTTCTATGGCAATTTATTATCCCTGAAAGTGGCTTTATAGGACAGGATGTTTTTCGGAAAGACAGTTGGTTAAAAAATACAAATATTACGGTCAACTACCCCCCACTAGGGGGGGTAGTTGACGCTGATAACAGAGAGCGCACAACCAACTGTCTTCCGATTAATATCAGCAAGAAAAGAAATAATTTCGTATCTTGCTATTGCAAATTTTGATTATTAAATATAAGCCGTGGCCTTTCTTGGTTGCGGTTTTTTTATTAATTTGCAAATGATATTGACTCATTAGTCAAATTTAATGACCAAAATTTGTAAACCATGCCCAAAAAAAGCAACAACACTCCAAGCGATTCCTCTAAAAAATTTCTCGAATTTAACGGCCACGAAATGTATTTCCTCCTGATTGGGGATACCTGGTGGATCGCTTTAAAACCAATTTGCGAAGCTCTTGAAGTAGACTGGAATAGCTTACATGAAACATTGCTAAAAGATCCGGTGCTTTCAAAAGCAAGGGCACTCAAAAAAATGATTGCGGCTGATAATAAACTCAGGTTAATGGTTAGTTTGCCAGAGTTTTACTTCTATGGATGGATGTTTCAAATTAACTCCAATAGCGAACAACTAATCAAATTCAAAAAGGAATGTTACGAAGTTCTTGCTAACAAATTAAATAATAATAAACTCAAAATTTAAACGTCATGAAAAATTTAAGTCTAAATTCTCTTTCTTACAACGAATTGACTATTCCTTGCCCAATCGAAGAAGGCCACCGAATGATCCCCGTAAAAACGATTTGCACGGTCATTGATGTGAACTTTCAAAAGCAAGACAGTTGGTTAAAAAACCACCCATATTACGGTCAACTATATACCATAGGGAGGGGTAGTTCAGCCGATAATAAGGTCAGAAACATGAACTGTCTTCCGATTTTTGATGTACTTTCATGGCTTTCCAGCATATCCGAAAGAAGTCGAAAAGAGGGCTCTATTAAAAAGCAACACGCCTTTATGGTATGGCTTCGTGCCCAAATGCTCGAAATGTATAAACTCGTTGAAGTTTACCAGGAAGAAAACAGATACGAACTGGAATTAATTGAAATGAAAATCGGGTTATTAAATGAGATGGAAGAAGCTTCACAAAAAGTAAACGATTTGAAAAAGAAACTCAAGCAGGTAGAGCACACCATTGAAGATGTAAGGGCAAAACGGTTCACAGCCCAAACCGCTCTACCTTTTCCTGAAATGAATTAGGCTTTAATTTTTCATAAAACGTGAAGATGGCCGTGGCACAAATGTCACGGCTTTTTTTATACACCACCGCGTAACTATTGCACGGCTGTAAAATTGTTATTACATTTGCGGTGTTCAACCACCAAACGAACAATAATGTGTATTCATCAATCAAAATTATCATTTAGGTCAAAACAAGAAAAGGAGTAGCCCTCGGCCTGTCTCTGTGTTTACACATTGCGGTTCAACTTGGTGGTTGAGTGAGGTGCTACTCCGTATTTTTTCATTTAAACTCAACCACCAATGTCAGAATCAATTCTAGTCACCAACCCACACGACGGCCACAGCTATGATCTAGGGCCATTATTCCAATTTATACATGATACAGGCGGCAGTTTCGGAGAGCTAAGCGCCCGATGCCAGCAGGCAGGAGATGCCATTCCGCAGTTTTACAACATTGAAGACCCCTCCTATCTTAAGGAAATGCAGGATAGCCTTTTTCTAATGAACAATCTGAGGGAGGTATTCGGAGCCATCCACGCTGTAAACCCTTCACTGCAGCATTGAAACAAAAGAAGGTGCTCCCTGTATGGGGGAGCACCTAATTGTTAACACCAAAAATCAGAATTTCGAAAACGCTTTAATGAATGATTAAATTTTTGATTGATAGACTTTCTCCATGCATTCCGCCTCATCCTCTGAGTACAATCCACCGCTATCTTTTACGATCGACAATATTGCCAGCTCTGTGGCATTATCCCTTGACTCAATCATCTGTGTCACCAATTGAGGGAACGGGAGAAATGGAGTTATAGTACCGGATCGATCCTCTTTTACCAGATTCCTGAGATAATCCAGATAGGGTTTTACGCAAACGGTCATGTATGCTGCCTCGCTTCCGGGTTCAAATCCAAGCTGTTCGCACAGCTCAAAATCCGCCTCCAGCAAAAATGAGCAATCTACAATCTTTTTCCGTTCGTTGTGGATATGGTTGGCCAGGATTGCCAACTCGCTCTGTGCTGACCGGAGTGCATCAAGGGCCATCCTCGCGGCAGCATCTTCTATTTTTGATTGTGGTTTGGTGTGGTCAATGCTATAATCTATTTCCATGACTCCTGTTTTTAATTAAAAGATAGTGAAAAAATAAAGTGAACCCTGCCGAAAATGCTGCCCGTACAATGATAAAAGTCCAAAAAGGATGTGCTGAGGCTGGCAGCGCTGCCAATGTAAAACAATTGAGCATCATGAACTGGAAAAAGTGCCAGGGGTCTGTAGTCCAAATCAGTGCTGTTCGAAACAGCAAACGGAGGTACTTGTTTTTAAACCTGTTTTTGTTTTCTGCTGTGTATTTTGGATTCCAGAACCGCTCTCCTTTCCCCAGTAGTTTCTCTTCCTTTTGAGGGAAAATACTGGTATCGTAATGAAATTGCAGCTTGTCCATCAGGGAATTAAACACCCCTGCCATGAGGAACAGGAGTGTTTTTACCATCAAAGTCAAAATCATATTACCCTGTTTGATACGGTCTTTGCTAATAAAAAGGCTATGACCAATGTACCTGCCATCATCAGGATGCCCTTTATGGCGCTTCCTTCCCTGACAATAATTTCCTGCCCTTCAATCCATTCGTATTTAACTCCTGCTACTCCCCAGGTCACCAGCGCCCCGATTGTGATGATGATCAAGAAGGTCAGCATAGCACCCCATTGTGCCAAAAATGATGATTTTTTGTTTTCCATTGTTTATAAGGATTTTATTAAAAAATTCAGGCTTGTGTGTGATCAAACACCTCCGGTTGCAGGCTGATTCTTTTGTGCTTCTCCCAGTGCCCGTCCGATGAAACCTTTTTGGACTCAATGTAAAAATGCAGGGACTGAAAGCCAATGATCAGGATCAATACTACTGCTGCCAAGTACATGACAATCATCTGTGTTTCTACCACTACTCCACCCTGCTGGTGGCTTGCCTGGACAATCTTTTCGGTGGATGGGCTGTGTTTGCTTACTGCTCCAATAATGATCATTAGTGCTATGATAAGGTACAATCTGTAATCGTTTTGATACTTGTAATGTTGTTGTTGCATGGGATATGGTTTTTTAAAAAGTTGGAGGCTCTATGCTGAAACCCCTACACAGAGCGCTCCAAACGGTTTTGAGATATTGAGATTATCGTCTTTGCATCGATTGGCAGATATTCCACTCTTTTTTTGTTGGGATCATCTGGATTAAATACTGCCCGGATGCCATGTTCTTTAAAAAGGACATCAGCCCATTTTTGCACCTTTAATAAATTATCCTCTCTGGTTTTTGGCTCTGATGTTTGTTTCAAAGTGCGAGGGTAATAGGTACTGATATCCTTTTTTAATTTCAAAATTTCGGGAGCGTTTTTCACTACTTTTAGTTTTGGCTGTGGAGGCTGTGACGCTTGTGGCACAAGCATCACAGTTTTCTCCACAGTTTTCTCCCTTCCGTCAAATTCCTTTAAGATTGTATCAAGCTTTTCGTTTAAAGCCTCAATTGCGTTCCGGTTCAGGATGACCTCTCTGATGATAGGATGCCCCTCAGGGAGAGGCACTAATAGTTTCCCGAAAGAGCGGTAATTCCGTTGGTAGATGTTGTCCTTTGGTTGGCCTTTGCCACCAATTCATCAATGGCCTTTTTCTCTGATTCGTGTTCCTCCGGTTCGTTTTGCTTTGCTTCTGAGCCATAGATAAAAGCAAGCGCCATCTCAAGCGGTATGGTAATCCATATGGTAAAGCGAAGTAGTAGTCTGTATGCTTCCGGGTCATTGCCAGTAGAGGCAGACCAATACATAGCCATTGAATTGGCCTCAAAGTGTTCAAAATAAGCCACACCCACACTCATCAGAAAAATGAAAGCACCGCTCCAAAACTTACCATTGGAAAATGCATTTGCAGAGGAGAGAAGTGTGGAAGCCCTGATGGTTTGAATAGCAACGGGGATAAATATGGCGATAAATGTAGCCTTTGAGGTTGCCACGTCCTTAAACTGTGCAAAGTAAAACTCATGCTGCATCACTCCCACATAAATAAAACAGATCAGGAGTGCCAGCAGGAGTGCCGCCGGTGCAAAATTGGTGAGTTGTTGTACGGCTTTGCGTATCATGTTATCGGTTGTCATAGTATTCAGGTTTACGGTTTAAAAAAGCCTCCACCTGTATGATGGAGGTAAGGATTGAAACGAATTTAAAAAAGAGGGGAGCGGTTACTTTTAACATTTCCCCTCTTTAGAGAATCTACTTTGAGCTGAAATTTTCACAATCAGCTTTTTTTGTTAATTTAACCTGAAACAAATGTAATAATAATTTTACATTTATGCAAATAAAATTATCACATCAAGCAAAATTTATTTCTTTTTGTTCCCCTGAGTCGAGTGGGGGAAATGTGGCGAGGCTGGATAATTCTTTCCGGATATCCTTCAGGCGTTTTCTGATTTGCCACCAGCGCCCCCTTTTATATTCCTCTCTCGGCAGGTCAGCCAGCTCCCTGACAAGGTGAGTACATTCATCTGTGAGCAGCATCACACGCTTTTTCCTCATCTGCTGTTTCATATTAAAAACCTTGTCCGTTGCGATTAAAGCCATTTGATTAAAATTTTATTTCTGCACCAATCTTTGCCTCCCCGCCATCTATTTTAAAATTGTCGTTAAACACGGGACCAGCTTCAATGCTCCACCATTTGCGACCGTAGCGAAGTGTGGCCGGGAAATACATTGTCCTGCTATCAAAATAAATTACACCGGCAGCGATGCCCAAAGTGTTCTTTTTGGTAATGTATTCCGTGGGCCCTACGACATTGATTCTGATGATATCTGGATGTACCTCAATATTATGCTCATAAAAAATCAGATTACCGCTGGATAAAATCCTTGCTTCAAAATCAAAATTATCAGAGGAATCCTTTTTAATGGTTTCTACAATTGGCAGTTCTTTTTCAACAGGAACCGTTTCGACAAAAGCTCCACCTTGTTTTTCAAACAGCTCTTTGGTCATCTGGCTGTTTTTCTCCTGAGCCTCTTCCAGTTTTGAGAGCAATCGTTTATTTGTATCCTCAGCAGCTTTCCATGCATACCATGTTTTGACAAATGTGGTGTGGTTTTTATAAAAGGTATCCACCCTGACCAGGGTATCTCCCTTTGGCATATTGTCAATTTGTTTACTGTAGGATATCATTGCCTCCTCCAGCTCTGCCAGGTAAGCAGTATCCGCGTAACTGACGGCAAATTCCTCACAATCCTCCCAGGTAACGTCATGCTTTTTGCACTTAGAAATAGAAAAGATGGAGATGATAAGCGCCAAAATTACGCTCCATGTAATAATACGCTCAAAATTTAGAGCGGGTATATTGATTTGTTTTCCAAATATTTTCATAGTTTTTGAATTTTAGGATTAGGTACATACTCACTCTGTTTGCTTCCACTGTCAGCAATGCCCTGTCCAACCATGAACGACATACCGGCACCGGTGACCAGTGTGATTGTTTCCTCATCGATGCCAGCCTGCTGTCCAAAAAGGGCAATCAGAACCGTGAGAATGAGTGTGCCTAGTTTTTTATATCCTTTGATCGTTGTTAAAAATTTGTCCTGGTTCATTTTAATGGATTATGTGAATAATGAATAAATATTATTTTTTGCGGGGATCATCGCGGTGATGATAATTAATTGTCTCGGTCACTTTCTGAATGATTTTAATGTTTTCCTCCATTGCCCTGGTGTTGTCTTTGATGACATCCCTCATTTCAGTGCGCTCCTGTAATAATAAATCAATCACAAACTTATTTGATTCCTCTGCTTTATTCCAAAAAACAAAGGCAATAGCTGCCAATAACACCACAGTAGGCCCTTGTTTTACAAGGGTTTCCGCCATTTCAATCCAAATATCTTTGTTGAACATTGGTTCTCTTTTATCGTCACTCATGGGTATTATATCTAATTAAATAAATGCCGCCCCGGTTTTACTGTTGTTTACACAGATAGTACTTGTAGTTGTAGCATCTTTGTCTTTGTTGGCATCCGATGTCTCAAAAGTCGGATAGTCTGTAATATTTGCGTAAAGAAACCGCTCCAGTTCAGCTTTGTAATAATCTGCATTTTGTGCCGCCTTGGTGATCAGGTGCTGGATAGCTTCTTTGTAGGAATCTTTGCTCATGGTCATGCCATCGGTGGTGTCAATCACTTTCCATCCGTCACCTTGGTTGATCAGGTTGATTTCCGGAGTAGCTTCAATGATGGTGTATTCTGCCAGCAGCGGCTGGATATATCCCAAAAGTAAAGCGTTTGCAGCAGTCAATGCTCCGGAAGTGTGCTGTGTTTTTATCTCATCATACATTTCCATCAAGAAAGGGCTGATATATAACTTTTCAGATTTAAGGATGTAGGGCCTTAGACCAATGTAAGCCCTTCGGGATCCCTGGATGTTCATATATTTGTCCATTGTGGATGCGTTGGGGATCAGCAGCTCTTTGGATACCGTGTAAGCTGTGGAGAGTTTGTATTTTTCAAACTCAGGAGAACCTGACTCAATTTCTGATTCCATCAAAGCCAAAGCTTTGTCCAGGTATTTGTATCCTGTCTTTAAAGCAGCCCAGCGCGTATCATTATAAACCCATTGGCGAACAGGCAGGGCATCTGATGGATTGGTTTCCAGTAGCCCCGCATCACCTATCCTCATATTTAAATGCGGCATGGCTGCATAAATCGTATAATATGCAGAGGCTATCCTGAGATAATACACCACCAAATCTTTGACAGGGATGGATTCGATCTTTGTTTTATAAAATCCGGCAGGGTTACAAAGCGCTATAACCTCTGTTTTTGGTAAATCCAGATAACAAAGCTCCACCTCCTGGTAAAACGCATCTGATATCCACGGGGCAATAAAGCACTCTTCAGCCTGTTTGACGTATGGTTCCAGCGTGGCCCATGCCATGTTGCGATTGACGGCAGGATAAAACAGTTTAAAATCAGTATCCTTCACTCCTGCATCTTCATATGTTGTACCGGTGATTACTCTGAATAGGCTCATACTGTTGTTGCATTTTGTTTACCATGTTGATTTTCATCAGTAGTCACCAGCTCAGTATCAATAAACCCAATCTTTATAGCCGTATCCTTAAAAAAGGATTGGATAGCAATATTGATTGGCTTCAACAATAATTTGCGCGGAGAGGGTGCCACTGTCAATTGGTAAAAGTGATAAAGGTTTCTGATCTCACTGCCTGATGTCATCTTTGCGCCGGTGGCTATTCCTGCCAGTGCCGGCGGAGTGCCGTGAGAGCTGGTGTTTGCAGAGTTGCTGCTTTCAAACAAAGAAAGCATTGCAGTATCCTGTAGATTGACATCAAGGGGGATTATTTCGATTCCGGAAAACTCTTTTTGCATGTGATTGGCCAGATACTTTGCGGTGATCATGGCTTTCCCTGCGTTTTCTGCTCCCTGGAAAAATGAGTTTACTGTGTCAACAAATGCCTGTTTTGCCTCTGCTTCATGTTTTGCTGCATCTTTTGATGATCTTTTTTGATCACTTAGGGATCGTAGGTAATAATCCTCAGGCACCCTGATCAGGTAGCGGATATTATAACCGTTTTGCAGATTGGAAAGGTGGAATGTTGGAATGCAGTTAGCTGTTTTTATCCACTCAGTTGCGCCCTCCCAAAGCGGGGCGTAATAATAAGGACCTCCCAGCAACTTATCAGCGCAGTCAATCATAAACTTTGCCTGCTTCTCTTCTTTATTGTAAGCCGGGATAAACACAGGCGGTGTTTCGTTTCCGTTGTTTCGGTAACGGTTGTTTTTCCCCCAAAAGCTTTTGATGTAATATCCTGGGATGCGGCCATTTTTGTCCTGTATCTGTGCCCTTACATACAGACACTCGTGAGCTTTTAAAGAGTCGATCTCATCTTTTCCGTTTCGGGTGCCCTCAGAATATACATGAGAGTGGATGATGAGGTTTTTTGCACCGGTTGGCAGGTACTCTGTTTCGATTTCGTTTTTTTCCAACCAGTCGCTGATTTGTGTAGGCATCTCAAGCCGTTCAATTCTCCTTTTGCCATCTTCAAACATTTCTTTATAGGCCATAAGGCCATTACCTAGTATGATGTTTCTTTTTGTGGCTATCAGCTGAGGTACTATGTTGTTGTTGGATATCAACAGCTCTCTCTCTGCTGGCAGGGTGTTATTTTTTCCCCAAAGTGCAATGTTATAATCCTTATCTCCAACATGTACGATGCCCGTAGTGATACACCTGTCTTCCCTCACTCCCTCAAACAGGATCACAGCCTGACCGCCGTTAACTAAAACAACCTCATCAGTTGTTTTTCTTTGGAACGTATTGTCACTCCGCGCCATAGTGCCTAATTTTTTTACCATTGAAGGTTAATAAATGAGTGAATTTTGGTGTACAGGGATCGCCTGTTTCCATGTCAATCAAGGGGATAGTGTTTTTATCTTTGTGCAGCCATTTTTTTCCTCCGGATGCAATTGACTTTGGAGAGGTGGAGATAAAAGGGCGCGGGCCTTTGATTGCCTGGTTTACTTTTTTGATTGATCCGCGGTCACCACTTTTTGTTTTATTGTCCCTTACAAAAGAAACAGAAAAAACGTTTTGTTTACCCCCTTGTGCTGGTATCTCCATTTGCGCCAAAACCTCTGATATGTGGATATCTTTCAACATTGTTAGACAATATTAAGAACATCAGATTTTCCTTAATAGGACAATAATAAAAAGCAAAAACAGGTGATATATGAATTTATTTAATTTGATAAAAATCAATTACTTATAGACCGATTTAATAAAAATCTATAAGCACCGGCCTCCTAAGAGTTACGGCGCGGCTTTTCTTTTTAGACATCGAGCCGGGAAAAAACTGTTAATATATGAATGGTCAGATGATGGTCAGTGAATTGTCCAGGTGAGATCCTGTGCTGAAGGAATCAGTGAGCAGGTGTGCATACTTCTTGAATAGCTTGTTGTCAAAGGTGTCGCTGAGGTGTGGAGCCGTTGATTGATTAAACTTGATGTTGCGCTCATCCTTTTTATCCTTCTTAAAGTCGTCAGTGATGCGGGTATTTGACAGAGAGGATATCAGGTTTGGGCAGCGGTTGGCATTTATCCTGATACGGGGCAGGTCATCACTTGCCTCAGCAAAACACTCATTCATTAAAAACCATCGGCTTTTATGCAGGCCATCGTTGCTGCTGTCAATCATCATGGTAGAGGTCCATCCCAACTCAGAGAGTAATCCCTGGATAGTTTCATAGTAGGTGTATTCATCCACCACAGCCTGGTGTGTTCCTGTTCGATCTCCCCAGATGTTCACATGTTTACTGTGGTGTGTCTGGTAATACCCACAGAAGTCTGCCACAATATGCGGGAGCTTTTTGACTACGCCTGATTTCTTCTCTGCATCTGTAATGTTGTTGGTGTCAAACTCATTGACAAAGTATTCCGTATTGCCACGAGTCTGGGATACACTCATACAGGAGTATCTGCCGCCAAAATCAAAACTGACATCAAAAGGAGCATTTATATCTGTATCCCTGCCACTCACTTTTGATTCTATTTTAACACGGCCATCCAGCTCAAAGTCATACCGGTAGGTGTGTTTCTCAACATTAAATCTGTAATAAAACATGCTGGGGATATCCCTCACCGGAGTGTTCATCACCTCTATGGAGAAGTCCACAAAGTTCATGGTCTGCTCCAGGTCATCAATATAGTCCTGGCCAAGCACCTCAATGTTATCATATGCCGTGGCCTCCATGTAGAAATATTTCCAGGGCAGTTGCGCTGCCAGCTTTTTATATTGCAGGATCCACATTGACTCCGGTTTACGTGGATGAGAGGTGTAAATACTCAGCATCTTCCAATATGGATTATTTCTCCAATGATCCAAACCTCTTTGAGTAGGCAGCAGGATGCTGCTCATGGTATCCTCATTAATTAACAGTGCCTCATCCAATATACCACCATCAAAAGAGCGGCCCCTGACCAATCCGGGATAGCGGCCCAGGGATACAAACTGCACAGAAAACCCATTGAACAGGCTCAGGCTGCGGTTGTATTTTTCAATCTTTTTATATGGTTTAATAAAACTATCCGGAGGCCTTTTATCCACAACGTAATCCCTGCCCTCAATAAGTCCGTGCTCTTTAAATACATCATGGATGTCAGGTACTATGTTGTCATAAATCTGATCATAAGTATAAGAGGCAAGAAATATCCTGGCCCGTGGCAACTCAGAAGCTCTCAGCAATATATCCTCTGGTATGATCCTGGTCTTTCCGGATCCTCGACCACCTTTAAACACTTTCACCACCTTACCAGTAGTGTTTAAGAATTCTATTTGTTTTGGATTATAATAAATCTCCTTTACAGCTTTACTCTTCTTCTTCTTCATAATCGGGCTGATTTAATAGTTGCGGATCAGATGACATGGTGATTTTAGGGAGTTCCCTGCCGTGGTTATCGATATAATCCATTGAGTCATCGTAAAGGTTATAAAGCCGGTTGATCTCCCCGTCGATGAGCCTGCACTGTTCAATGTCCTCTTTTGCCATAGCCATTTGATAGAGGTGGTTTAGCCTGATTTCCTGAAGGTATCTTTTGGCCTTTTTCTTTATTTCAAAGAACTGACCAAATACAATTTGGCAATCCTCCAGCATTTGAAGCGCCTGCCGTTTGTGTATCCGGAACCGGGTTTCAATAAGCCTGCAGACTTGGTTGGTGCGATCATAACCAAATGCAAAATTAAATACCTGCTCAAGTTTTAGATAGTATTGCAGATCACTGTCGCTAATGTGCACATTGGTTTCAAAATGCAGGCGGATACGCTCTGCACGGCTGGAAGCCTTTTCCTGTTCACTCGTTAGAACAATCTCCAGGTCACTCTCCTTTAATTTTTTTACGGGCATTTTTTATACTTTCGATTTCGGATAATAGTTGTTTGTATAGTTGCTGTTTTTCATGTAGTTTACGGCGCTTTCTATGCCCCTCCTCATAGAGCAGCATTTCCTCAATGGCGCGCTTTACTTTCAGTTTGTAAGAATGTTTTCTATTTTGCTGGATAGCCAGTCCATCCTCCGTTGTCGCTAATTTAAAAGAGTCATCCACCTCCGGAGGCATTTTGCCATTGATATCAAAATATTCTTTTTTGCTGTTGAGGTCTGTCAGGTGATCGTTTACCACATCGATTGAATCACATACCAGGCTCCTTTCATAATCTGTGGAGCAGTCGTGAAAGCTTTGAGACAGTTGCATCCTTTTTCTCAGGCTTTCGCTGATTTCTTTGTTGAGGTTGCTAAATGCAGCGATGGCTGCACCGGGCACCTCCGCCTGATCTGTTTTGATTTCTTTATGAACGGGTTCATAATCAACAGATACCGTTGGAGCCGCCTTTTCGGGTACATAATCAATGAGCTGGATTTCTTTGGCCAATAGTTTCAGGTGGTGTTCCAGGAGTTCCCGATTGCCGGGATAATTTCCCCTGCTTACCAATTCAAAAATCTTTGGATATTTTTCAATACCATAAGTCCTAAACAGTTCTACTCCCGGCTTATAAGATCGGTAGGTTTCCAGCCAGTTTACGATTGGGTTTGTTTCCATGCCCGCAACTTATGAGGGTTGTTCTGTCTAAAATAGGACACAAACACAAAAAGCCACACTCCTGAGAGCATGGCTTTTTTAACCGTAAACCGAATTGTTATTTACTATTTCTAATCCTCTTTAATTGATGAGCTTTTCTTTTTCTTCCAGTAACGACTCCATAGCTCATTGTCAAGCGTCAAAAGCTGTTCGATTCTTACATCCGTAATGGTGGCCCATTTCAGCCTGACGTTCCCCAGCAGCATCCCATTGCCTCCTGAATTTTTACCAACAAACTCATAGTTTGAAACATTGGGCAAATCAGGCTGATTGTTTGTTTTCTTTGCCATAGTTAATTAGGATGTTGTGATTGCGCCCTGATAAATATACAGCGGTCCGTACCATTCAAACGTGATTGTGGTGCCGTTTTGCTCTCCATCCATCACTGCCTGAATGCCTCCCTCTGAAACCATTGCAGGAGAGTAAGCAGTTCCACATAACCAAAGTACTCCCTCACTGTCTGGTACTATCAAAACAAACTGATCATTCAGAACATTGTCAAGCTCTTCCAAAACCACTGATCGCAAAACAGGGAGGTAAAACGTCACTGTATTTTTAAAGCTCTGAGTGCCTTTTGTTCCTACCGGCTCCCTGGAAAGTACTGCACCTGTCTGGACTGTGACCCACTGAAAAAAGAATTTAGTGGCATCCATTACGATGTCCGTAGTGATTGTTTTTGTACCTGCGCCTGGAGCGGGAATACTTTCTATATCAGCTGCCTCAGCAATATAGAGAGAGTTTGGAGTGAATTTTGCAACCGCTCCGCAATGTTTGGTAATTGCTCCTAACGCGCCACACGCCGTTAAATCAAATACACCAGCCATAATTATTTATTTAAATTTTAAATCAATTGAGTTTGTTCAACTATTTAGCAAGCGAAATGACACCTGATTCAATCTGAACCAGTCTCTCCAACTCAGCCAGATCATTTAAAGCAGCCTCTGCAGTAATCGTTTTACCGGAAGTATTGATATACTGATACCGAATAAACTTGTACTTTTTCCCTTCTACCTCAAAAGTAGTTTTAGGGATAGACTTCTGCCTTTGATCGGTTTCCTCTGTTGTTGTGAATCGCTTCTTTTTGCCTGCCATTATATTTCAGTTATAGGTTTAAGAATTTATTGCTTTTTGCCTGGATTACGCCTGGTCATTTACTTTGATGATGCGATCATCAACAATAATGAAGCCTGCTCCAAACCAATAATCACACCACATATCAATGGTCCTGTGGTTTTGTTCAAATTCCCACATATCTGCATTTTCATCTGCCCAATATGCGTAGTATAGGTTTCGCTCAGGAGTCAGGATCAACCGCTGTGATGCTCCCAGTCCTGGGCAGCTTACCATCTTCGTAGATGATCCATCCAATACGATCTCATTAATGGCATCGGTATCCGGATTGCCGGGATGATAGCCTGCTGCCAGACGGTACGCTCTGCGATACAGCCGGAATACTGAAGGGCTGGCTAGCATTACCATATTTTCCTCCCTGTATTCTTCATCAAAAGAATCGTCCATCAGTTCCACGTTTGCAATCACGTTGCCTGCGGTGATTACACCTGTTGTGACCTCTGTCAAGGTTGTGGCAACTACTGCATCAGCAACCAATTGCAACAAACCGTCAAACATATCCACCGCATCGGTTCCACCGCCGTTTTCAACACCGGCAAATATTTGGTCAAACTCCTTTTGGGTTGCAATTTTCTTGGATGCCTTTTCCATTACGTAACGGGAATATGGCCAGTCGGTGGCAGAAACACCCTCCTTGGTCAAATATGCACGGTAATTCCCCCAGTCCAGTTTTGGAGTGATGGACATCTCCGCTTTGTGTGCTTTGGAGCTGATTGTGGCAGGGTGCGTTTCATACGCATCAGCCACACCCACAAATGTTGCAGCAAAACGCTGTACAATGTCCTGGATTTCATCCCAGGTAATGATCAATTGCCCCTTTACATCAGCATAAGGAGTAAAATATTTTAAAGATGGTGCTCCGCGAAGGGAAAGCCCCATCAATTCATCCTGGTATTCACGGACATAAGCCTGTAAAGCGGTTACATCGGTATTTTTAAAACTTTCAGCCATGATTGGTTATTTTTTCTGTTGTTTTTGAATTGCTTTTTGTGTATTTGTGTCAAGAAGATATGCAGCAGTGGCAGCAGGAGCTGCAGATTCTAAAGGAATCTGTGTAACCTCTGCACGGTGCTTTTCTTCCAGTTCTTTGATTCGATTGTCTCGGATTAGGATTTCGTTTTGATGATCAGCTGTCAATTGATCTATATGACCGGAAAGCCTTTCTATATTTTCCTCATAGAGAGCTATCTCTGAGTTATGTTCATTCAATGAAACATACTGCGTGAGGTCTATTTCCGGTTTAGGTTCCTCTTTTTCTGAGGCCGTGAATAATTGTTTTATCTGCTCTAAAAGGGTTTTACTCTTAACCACTTCTGCGTTGGGAGCAGGTATGCCTGCCTTTTCAGCAAACTCTGTTAGTTTTTGTGGATTGGCTTTCAAAAAGTCATGGATTTCAGGATTTTCCTGAAGGAATTCAACAGCCTGGACAGCAAATTTGTCTTTATTAAACTCAGCAGAGAAAAGAGAATCCGTTGCCGCTCCTTGTTCTACCATATCCGTATAAAAATGCTCTCCCAGCGTCACAAAGATTTCTCTGTCGTTGTATTTCAACTGACCATCATCATCAAATGCATCCACCTTTTCCCCTTCATCATTATATTGATAATAGCCATCGTCTTTAAAAGCAATACTCATCATGATAAAGTCAGGTTTTTCAGAGGCCATTGATAAAATCCAGTTTTTCATCCCCGGCTTTGTTGGGGAAACATTAGAGCTCTCCAACAAATGCAGGTCAGCAATTGCCTGGTTGTCCCTGGTTCTGAAGTTTTTAAATACTCCCAACTGAGTGCCCATTGTGGTGTCACTCATTGAGGGATGACCAAAACGGGCCTTTAGTCCTTTTTCACTAAAATGCTCCACGTCATAAGCCACCAGGCTATTGATAAAATCCTGCTCTAAATACACACCATGCCCTTTTGCTGGGCCTGTTTGGCACATTACAACATCATGCAGGATGCCTTTTTCTTTATCGATCTGATCTTTATGGAGATGCAGTGCAAAGGGTTGGCTTTTGAGCCATCTGATATTGGAAGGATTGAAAGAGGGTTTTGTCATAATAATAAAATTGTGTCACCACATTTGATGTCACAATTTTATTATTATATAAACGGGGGGTA
>Ga0224505_10000759_pt1 | contig 21603 bp, 20 predicted proteins | sample SF_Jan12_sed_USG_FD_169102 | JGI IMG/M metagenome (GOLD analysis project Ga0224505, IMG submission 169102) | Sediment microbial communities from San Francisco Bay, California, United States - SF_Jan12_sed_USGS_4_1 | ecosystem: Environmental > Aquatic > Marine > Sediment | place: USA: California... | reverse complement strand
GACCATTCCCACAGCCGCTCGGCATCGTCGTCGGTACAAACGGCCACCGGGTGAACCTCGTCACCGCACACGAACTGCCCCCGGATGGTCGTGAGATCCTCGGAGCACAGCGCCAGCAGCGGCAGCACGGCATCCTCGGTGCGGGCCGCGAACGGGTGGGTCAGCTTCATCAGCAGCGGCGCCATGCGGTTGGCCCCGTAGCCGAACCGGGTGGCGGTCAGTCCCGCCGGCGACCAGGCGACCGTCTCGAGTCCGTCGTCGCGGTACCGGCGATCGAGCTCATGGGTGAACAAGATGTTGGCCAGCTTCGAACGGCCGTACTGGCGGTGGGGCCGGTAGCCCTGCTCGGCGAGGATCTGGCCGACGTCCAGCCGGCCACCGGCGAACTCGTAGGCGTCCGACGCCACGTTGATGACCCGACCAACACCCTCGACCCCCAGCTGATCGAGCAGCGCTGTCGTGAGCTGGAACGGGGCCAGGTGGTTGAGGGCGATGGTCGCCTCGATGCCGTCGACACTCACACGACGACGAAGGCCGTACACCGCGCCGGCGTTGTTCACCAGCAACCTCACCGGCCGATCGAGCGCGACGATGCCGTCGATCAGCCCGGCGACCTCGGCGACCGAGCTCAGGTCGGCCTGAAGCAGGTGGTATCGGCCCGAACCTGGCCCGGCCACCAGCTCGGCGACCAGGTCGTCGCCGCGGTGCCGGTCACGGGCCACCAGGACCAGATCGTGGCCCTCGGCGGCCAGATGGCGCGCCACCTCCCGCCCGAATCCGCTGGTCGCCCCCGTGACCACGCTCGAGCCTTCGATCTGGTGCTCGCCCATCGGTTCGCCCTCCCCAACCCCTCTTCTCGTACGTTCGTACGAGTTAGTACAGATGTACTAGACTCGGTCCATGGATGCAACCCCGCCTCGACGCCCACAGGCTCGCGGCGAACACACCCGGGCCAAGATCCTCGACGCCACCCTCGACCTCGTGGCTCGTCACGGCCCACGTGCCGTCACCTATCGAGCGGTGGCCGACCACGCCGGCGTGGCGCGAGGCGTGATGACCTACCACTTCCCCACCCATCGAGAACTGCTGGCCGCGGCCTACCGTCGACACCTGGCCCAGCTGCGCGACGACGCCGCGGACCTGCCTCTCGACGCGGTGCTCGACGCAGACCGCGACACCAGGACCGGCCTGGTGTACGCGTTCATCAAGCACATGGCCGAGGTCGACCGGTTGCGCTACCTGGCCGAGTTCGAGCTGGCCCTGGAGCTGGCCCGCGACCCTGAACTGCGCCGCGACGTGGAGCCGGCGTCCGAACAGACACGCGCCCTGGCCGAGGAGCTGTTGACCCGAGCCGGATCACCCGACCCCGAAGCCGATGCCACCATCTGGAGCGCCACCATGGAGGGCCTGCTGCTCGGGTGGCTGGCCCGACCCGACGATGCCGCCCACCAGGCCCGCACGCGAGACGCCCTGGCCCGGATGGTGGACCTGTTCTTCGCGTGAGCGTCGAGCCGCGTCAGTCGGGACCGACCTCGAACACGTACTCCGACATCGGGTGCGACTCGACCGCGCCCAGGTCGAGGAATCGCTGCACCGCCTCGAACATGCGGGTCTGGTGATCGGCCAGCCGCTGCTCGTCGCCGACCGCATCGAAGAAGATCGCCGGGTCATCGAGCGCGCCGACGGGAAAACCCTCCTGCACGATGGCCGACCACTCGGGAGCATCGGCCGTCAGCGGCCGGACGATCTCGTTGCGCACGTAGTCGAAGGTGTCCTGGCGGTCGATGGCCGTGTCCCGGAACGGGCCGTGCCACTCGGCGATGAATTCGTCGTGGCCGAGGTCGGGCCGACGCCGGATGCAGGTGACCAGGTGAAATCCACCGGTGGCCGTGCCCGGTGCACCCAGGAGGTCGGCCGGCGTGCGCAGCGGTCGGGACTCGACCACGAGGTAGCCGGCCAACGATGCCGACGCCTCGGCCAGGATCACCTCGAGAGCATGGCGCCGGAACGACTCCTCGAGCCAGAACGTGACGACCGCGTCCTTGGGCGGATCCATCGAGCCGATGCGCAGCCCGGCGCCGGCGGCCACCGCGTCGTCGACCACCGAGGTGACGAGGTATCGGGCCCCGGCATCGACCAGACGGGGGCTCACCTCCGCCACCAGTTCCCGAGCGAACGCGCCAGGCTCCTCGTCGCCTCTCCACAACACGTACGCCAGCTTCTCCACCGTGGACACCTCCCGATCTGTTCGACCCTGACACGGTGCCGGCCACAGCAGCAAACGGTTGGAATATCCCGACTGCCCGATCCGGTTGTCCGGCCCATGAGCACCCCCCGAACCACCAGCGTGCGGATCGTGGCCGCCGACGATCGATTCCACACCGACTTCGGCTGGTTGGACAGCCGGCACTCGTTCAGCTTCGGCCACCACTTCGACCCCGACAACACCGGGCACGGCCTGCTCATCGTGAGCAACGACGACCGGGTCGCGCCGGGTGCCGGGTTCGGCACCCACGCCCACGGCGACATGGAGATCGTCACCTGGGTGCTGGAGGGACGGTTGGAGCACCGCGACTCCGAGGGCAACGAGGGCCTGCTGTATCCGGGCCTGGCCCAGCGCATGAGCGCGGGGCGGGGCATCCGCCACTCCGAGATGAACCACTCCGCCACCGAGCCGGTGCACTTCGTGCAGATGTGGGTTCCGCCCGACACGACCGGGCTGCCACCGGGCTACGAGCAGCGCGACCTGAACGACGACCTCACACCGGGTCTGCTGATTCCGGTGGCATCGGGGCGCGGCCACGACGGCGCCATCGCCATCCATCAACGCCATGCCGTGATGTGGGTGGCCCGTCTGGGACCGACCCAGCGGGTCGGGTTGCCGATCGCTCCATACGTGCATCTCTTCGTGGCCAAGGGGCGAATCACGTTCGACGAGCACGACCTCTCGGCCGGCGACGCAGCTCGAATCACCGACGCCGCGTCGATCGAGGTGACGGCTGTCGCCGACGCTGAGATCATCGTGTGGGAGTCCGCCCTGACCGCTGTCCGCTGACCACCGGAGACACGATGTCCACCACCCGCCACGCCGAATGGGACGCCCTGCGCCGGGCCCATCTCCGATCGGCCGACGAACGTCCGGCCAGCTCGGCCCGCGGCGTGCACCACATCGCCCTGCTCAGCCGCGATGTCGAGGCGACCATCGCCTTCTACCAGGGCCTGTTGGAGTTCCCGCTGACCGAGCTGTTCGAGAACCGCGACTACGAGGGGTCGACCCACTTCTTCTTCGACATCGGCCACGGCAACTCCCTGGCGTTCTTCGACTTCCCCGGCCTGGACCTGGGTCCGTACGCCGAGGTGCTGGGCGGGCTGCACCACATCGCCATCTCGGTGGCTCCCGACCGGTGGGAGCACCTCCGGACGAAGCTCGTCTCGGCCGGCGTCGAGGTGGCCAACATCTCGGGGTCGTCGCTGTACTTCACCGGACCCGACGGTGAGCGCTTGGAGCTGATCTCGGACCCCTTGGGCGAGATGTACGGCGACACCATCGGCTGAGGGCACCCGCCCTCCCGCCCGTCGAGGCATTTGCTGGACCCGAGTCCAACATTTCTCTAGACTCGGGTCCAACCACAGCGGTCGGGCACAGCGGTCGGGCACCGAGGTCGGGACATGGGCACACGGGAAGCGCAGAAGCGGGACCAGCGGGCCACCATCTTGACCGCGGCCCACGGCCTGTTCGCCCTGCGATCCTTCGACGAGGTCACGGTGGCCGAGGTGGCCGAGGCGGCCGGCGTGGCCCGAGCGACGGTGTTCAACCACTTCGGCTCCAAGCACGGACTGGTCGACGCCATCACCGAACAGGTGCTGGTCATCTACCAGGAGATGCTGACCGAGGCCGTTGCCGACGACGCGGCAACCACCGGCGAACGGCTGCGCCGGCTCGCCTCCGACATGGGCGCCGGCATCGAAGTCGACCGGGCCTTCTTCCGCAGCGTCTTCCGGGAGCTGTCCCGCTCCCAGTCCACCCGGTCCGAGGACGCCGGGCGGGAGCGGGCGACCCATGCGGCCCGAACCGGCCTCGAGCAACTCTTCCAACGGGGCATCGATCGAGGCGAGCTCGACGGCCGTCACACGGCCTTCACCCTCGCACTGGCGTTCACCAGCCTGGCCAACGGCGTGATCACCGAATGGCTCGCCATCGAGGATCCGGTGCCGTTGCACACCCGATTGACCGACGCCATCGAGGTCCTGCTGGGACCGGTGGAGAAGAGGTGACCGCCGTGGTCGATCCATTCGCCCTCGTTGCCGCTGATGACCCCTATCCCGCGCTCGGGCAGCTGCGATCCATCGCGCCGGTGCATTGGCTTCCCGACCGACAGGCCTGGGTGGTCACCGGCTATCCGGAGGCCCGGCGCGTCCTGGTCGATACCGACGCCTTCACCTCCGAAGCGATGGCCGACTTCGTGACCCGTCCCGGTCAGTACGACGAGGAGTCCGATGGCCCGACGGCCGTCTCCATCATCGGAACCGACGGCGAGGCCCATCAACGACTGCGTCGCATCGTCAACCGCGGTTTCACGCCGCGTCGGGTCGAACCCCGACGGGCACGCATCGTCGAGATGGCCCACGAGCTGGCACCCGGTGACGCCAGTCGTGTGGTCGACCTGCAGTCGACCTTCGCCGATGTGCTGCCGGCCATGGTGATCGCCGACCTGCTGGGCGTCGACCGTGACCGCCAGGCCGAGTTCCACCGCTGGTCCGAAGCCATGATGCTGGCGGTCTTCGGGTCGCCCACCGACGAGCAGGCGATAGAGGTCGAATCGTGTCTCCACGCCATGGGTAGCTGGCTCGACGACACGATCGCCACTCGCCACGACCTCGCGGGCGACGACCTCATCAGCGTGCTGCTGCGCGCCGAGGCGATGGAGGACGTCCTCGACCACAACGAGCTGCGCACGTTCGTGTTCACCCTCCTCGTCGCCGGGTCGATAACCACCGCGTTCCTCATCGGCAACGGGCTGCTCGTGGCCGCCCGCCATCCCGAGGTGTGGCATGGCGTCGCCTCGGGACACATCGCACCGGCGGATTTCGTCGAGGAGGTGCTGCGGTACGACGCCCCGGCTCAGATCATGTTGCGGACCTGTCGTCGCGACACCGACCTGGGCGGCCGGCAGGTTCGGGCGGGGGCCATCGTGGCCGTCGCCCTCGGAGCGGCCAACCGGGACGTACGGGCGTTCGCCGACCCGGACCGCTTCCGACCCGCCCCGCGTGATGCCCCACACCTGGCGTTCGGCTACGGACCGCACTTCTGCCTGGGCGCCGCCCTGGCCCGGCTGGAGGCCACGGTGGCCTTCGAGGTGCTGGCCCAGCGGGCGTCGGGAATCGAGTTGGCCGAGCCGGTCAGCCGCCTGCCCTCGGAGTTCTTCCGGGGTCCGAACCACCTGATGGCGCGGTTGACGCCCCCCTGATCAGCAGCTGCACCTGCGCCACGAAACCCACCGCCATCACGGCATCGGTGAGCTCGTCGTCGTCGGCGTCCACGACCACGATCATCTGCGCGTCGCCCCGGCCCGCCGCCTCGGCCATGGCCGCTCGGACGAGGCCTGAACGGTCCGGGCCGAGGACCCGATCGATCACGCACGAAGGCCCACCCGGGTCGTAGATCGGCGGCGAAACACTGGGCGATCCCACCACCAGCGAGTCGGCCTCGGCGATCGTCAGCGCACCATCGTCGCCCGGGCCGATCGGCCCGAAGGTGTGAAGGGGCGGTGCGGGAAGCGGGTGACGGGGAGCGGCGCCGACCGCCGGGGGAGACGCACCGTCCCGGTCGAGAGGTCGGCTCCAATAGACCGACGTCACCGCGAAGCCGTGGTCGGCGAGCAGGGACCGACTCTCGTCGTCCTCGGCGGCCACGCAGGTCGCCACCGCATCGGCCTCGACGGAGGCGAGCAACTCCAGCCCCGCGGCGCCCCGACCATCCACCCAGCACAGGTCGTCGGCCCAGTGGTGCGTGCCCTGTTCGATCACGTGTGCGAAGGCGCAGACCTCGCCGTCGTCGACGACCACCCGCGTGTCGTGGTCGGCGGACGACACCAACCAGCCCAGGTAGCCGGCATGGAGATCGTCGGCTTGGGCCGCCGGATTGAAGTACACGGGCGCCCATCGGGCCAGTCGCGACCGTTGGGCCCGGGTGAGAGCCACCACGGCGGGCAGGTCGTCGCCGGTGGCCGCCCGCACCGTCACCGCTCAGCGACCGACGGTGCGCCGAAAGGCCTGCACCATCGGGGTGAGGGCATCGAGGGCCTCCTCGCGTTCGACCGGCACGGGCACATGGGCGCGGAAGTCGGTGACACCAGCCGCCACCAGCGCGGGCACGGCCTCCATGGTGGCACCGAGGTCGACCACCCCGTCGTCGGTGCGGTGGATGGGCAGGGTGCCGGCCACCTGGAATCCGTCGAGGCTGCGCCCGGCCGCAGCCAGCTCGTCGGCGATGCGTCGGATGCCGACCGTGGGATCCTTGGCGTCGTCGCCCCATGGGATCCAGCCACTGCCGTGGCGCACGATGCGGCGCAGCACATTGGCGTTGATGCGGCCGCTGACCCACACCGGCACACCACCGCGCTGCACCGGTTTGGGCATCATGTGGATCCGCTCGAAGGACAGGTGCTCGGACTCGTGAGCCGCCGTGGTCTCGGTCCACAACGAGCGGCACACCTCGAGGCTGTGGTCGAGAAGCCCGCCCCGGCCCTCGTAGGCCAGGCCGGCCGCTTCGTACTCCTCGCGCTGCCATCCCACCCCGACGCCGAGGTCGACCCGACCGCCGGACAGGACATCGAGGGTGGCCAACGACTTGGCCAGCACCGCCGGCCGCCGCAGCGCGGCGATCAGGATGCCGGTCTGGAGGCGGATCGATCGCGTGCTGCCGGCGATGACCGACAGCAGGGTGAGGGGTTCCAGCCAGTGCCCGTCGGGCCCGGTGGGCTGCTTGCCACCTGCGGTTCCCCCGGACCTGGGGTCGGCGTAGGCCTCGAGGTTCTCACCGAACACCACGTGGTCGGCCACCACCAGCCGGTCGATGCCGGCCGCGTCGGCCGACCGGGCCTGGGCCAGCAGCGGCTCCCAGCCACCGGGGCCCGGATCGTCGGCGCTGAAGTTGCGCATCATCACCGAAAGGGCCGGTGTGGCGGCCTCGATCGTGGCCGGAGGCAGGTCGCTCATGGCCGCGGACCCTACCAGTGGGCGTTCGGTGGACCGCCGGAGGAACCGGGCGCGCCGGTCGGCACGCTCGCGATGGTCACACGGATGCGAACCCGCGGGCAACGAGCCCCATTCCGAGCGCTATGGCGTGATGGTGATCGGAATCGTCAGCACCCGCGGGTCGTCGGATCCACCGTCACCGGACAACTCGAGCGTGAACGAGCCGGCGGGCATGGACTCGATGGTGAACGAGAACCGGCCCCACGCCGACGACCAGTCGGTGGTCATGGTGAAGTATCGCGAACCCACCTGAGCCCCCGACGGGCCGCCGTTCCACGCCACCTCCTCGAACAGGTCACCCTGGTTGTCGCGCATCGTCAGCCCGATGTTGGCCTCGAAGGGCCGAGCGAATCCGGTCACGGTGATCGGTGGCGTCCACTGGGCCGACGACAGGTCACCGCCCTTGCTCGTGAGCCCATCGATGCTGCGGATGATGATGCCGGCCTCCTCGTACAGGGGGAACGGCAGATCGTCGGGCACCGGAGGCCGCGGGACGTAGTCGACCACCACCCGGGCCGGGTCGGCCAGGAATCCGGCCGCCGCGTCGTGGGGCCCGCTGAGGATCTCGATGTAGGGGTGGCCGTCGGCGTCGCGGACCACCACTGCCGGGCCGGCGTCGACGGCCGAGCCGAGCGCGACCTCGTCGATGACATCGGGCAGCTCGACCATGATGCTGAGAGCGTCGTCGCTCGATCGGACCACGATGCCCGCAGGCAGTTGCGCGGCAGCAGGGCCGCCGGCCGGGTCCACGGCGAAGGCCGACCCGAAGTGGATGATCGTGCGGAAGCACCCGTCGGCGGGAACGAACTGCACGCCGGCCACGTGGTCGGCATCGGACCGGGCCGGGGGCCGGGTCGAAACCTGGGGCAGCGTCGCGGTCGGCGGCTCCTGGCCGGCGACCAGGCAGGGCAGGGCAGGGAAGGGATCGGCCGCACTGGCCGGGCGGATCAGTTCCAGGAATCGGGCGTTGGCCCACACGATCATGTCTTCGGGCCAGGCCAACTCGTACCACACCGAATCATTGTCGAGTCGCACGGCCGAGCCGGTACCGGTGACGATGCCCCCGTTGGGCACGCCACCCTCCACGGCGTACTCGGGGCCGGGCCCCATCCGCACGTTGAGCTGATCGTCGGGGGCCACGTCGACCACGCGGTACTCACCGGGCGTCACGGCGAGGAGCTGGGGCGAAGCCGGGCCCACCGGGGTGTCGGGTTGCCGCTCGATGGCGGTGCGGGTCAGGCGGGCCGACGTCATCCCCCGGGGCACATCGGCGACGGGAGCCACCGTGCCCTCGGTCAGGTCGATCCGGACCGCCTGAGCGGTGTCGCCGGTGGCGGTGAGGGCCAGAGCCAGCGGTTCCACGATGTCGAGCGTGGCCGTCACGCCGAGCGGACCGCCGAGCTCGAGGCCATCCTCGAGGTCGAGGGTGAACGAGGACTCGCGCTCGAGGGTGGTGTTGGCCAGCCACATCGCCTCGCCCTCGTGGGTCAGGTCGACCGCCCGCACCAGATCCTCGTCGGCGGCCTGGCCGCCACCGTCGGCCGTACACGTCTCGGCCAGCGGCGGGTGCGAGCCGCCGGCGAGATCGACCCGCACGATGCGGGCGCAGGAGCCATCGGTCCCGGCCAGGGCGACCAGAGTGGCCCCGTCGGGAGAGGTGCCGTTGGCCCCGCCCGTGGTGATGGCGAAGCCCTCGCCGCCGACCTGGATCACCAGCTCCGGCTGAACCGGTTCGGCCGCGTACAGTTGCCGCTTGTACAGGGCCTGCACGGGCGATTCGGGTGCGGCCACGTCGGTGTAGACCACCGTGGTCGCCGCGTTGGAGGCATCGACGGTGACATCGATCAGGTCGAGGTCTCCACCCGGAAGCTCGTCGACCACCCTGACCGGTTCGGGCGCGGACGCCGGCCAGTGCCACAAGGCGTCGTCGGTCTCGAACACGAGTCCCCCGCCCAGGTCGTCGACCGCGTCGGTCACCGGTTCGACTCCGACCGGAAGCTCCTGACCGTCGACCAGCACGCGGTCGCGGCCGTCGGTCAGGATGATCGAGGGCAGGCCGCTCGAAGGTACGGGGATCGAGGTGCTCGGGAGGCCCGACCCGGGGGGCTGGGAATCCGTCGGCACCGGCGTGGTGGCCGGCTCGGTGCCCACGTTGGCGCCGTCATCGTCATCCTGGAGCCACCATGTGAGGCCGACGATCGCGACCACGACGACGGTCAGCGCACCGGTTGCCCGGGCCCCGCGGGCGACCAGCGAGTTGCGACGGTGGACACCCGCCAGGCCGGCCTCGACATCGACGGCCTCGGCTGCGGCGCGGCGCTCGCCGAAAGCGTGCTTCAGGGGGTCGTGGTCGTTCATGCGATGCTCCCGTCCAGACGGAGGACCTCGGCGAGGTGGGTTCGGGCCCGGTGCAGATGCACCTTGGCGGTGGCCGGAGCGCACTCCAGGATCTCGGCGATCTCGGCCACCGGCCGGTCCTCGAGGTAGTAAAGGGCGATGGCCGCCCGCTGCTGCCGCGGCAGTTGGGCGACGGCGGCCCAGATGGGCTCGGCGATGGGTGAGGCGGCGGCCATCGGGGGCCGGGCTCGCCTGCGGAGGCGGAGCTTGGCCTTGACCTCGGTGGCCCGCCGGCGGGCGGTCGACGTGGCCAGGTTGATGGTGACCCGGCGCACCCAGGCGCCGGGATTGTCATAGGACGAGATCTTGGCCCAGTTGCGGTGGGCCTTCACCATGGCCTCCTGGGCCACATCTTCGGCGATGGCCGTACCGGCACCGACGCTGGCGGCCAGGGCCACCATGGCCGGGAACTCCTTGCGATAGAAGGAATCGAACTCGGCGGCCACGGGAACCGTGGTCTCCATCACCTGGCCATCACCGCTCATGATTGCGGATGCTCCCACGGGTGTTCCGACGATTGCCTGCACACCCCCTCACACGCAGCAGCACCTTCCGAGGTTTACTCCCACCCCCTGCCCTTCTTCGGATTTTCAGTGATGGTGGCTGCCCCGCGCGCGTGAACCCAGCAATTTCGGGTGGGGGGTGGTGGGGTACGGTCTCGCTCATGCCGGACCTCGTCGGACAGAAGATCGCCATCACCGGGCTGACCGGCCAGGTGGCCAAACCCGTGGCCACAGCGCTGGCCGAGCGCAACGACGTCTTCGGGCTGGCCCGATTCTCCAACCCGGCAGTCAGGGCCGAGCTCGAGGCGGCCGGGGTCCGGTGTGTCACCGCCGACCTCGGTGGCGGCGACTTCGGTGAACTGCCCGCCGACATCGACTACCTCATCCACATGGCCGTGGCCAAGACCATGGACTGGGACGCGGACATGGCGGCCAACGTCGAGGGCACCGGGCTGTTGCTGCACCACTGCCGGCAGGCCAAGGGCGTGCTCCACGTGTCGTCCACCGCGGTCTACCACCCCGACGGCCACCACCGCTTCGCCGAGACCGACCCGTTGGGCGACAACCACCGGGTGCCGGCCATGAGCTGGATGCCGACCTACAGCATCCTGAAGATCGCAGCCGAAGGCGCCGCTCGCACCGCCGCCCGCCTGTTCGACATCCCCACCACCATCGCCCGGCTCAACGTCCCCTACGGCCACAGCGGCGGATGGCCGCTGTTCCAGCTGGCCCAGGTGTTGGCCGACGACCCCATCGCCGTCCACACCGACAGCCCCACCCTCTACAACCCCATCCACGACGACGACATCCTGCGCATGATCCCGGGACTGCTCGACGTGGCCTCCACGCCGGCAACAGTCGTCAACTGGGCCGGCGTCGAGGAAGCCGGCATCGAGGACTGGTGCGGCTACTTCGGTCAGCTCACGGGTCACGACGTGTCGTTCCTCCCGACCGACGATGTGCTCGAGAGCGTCGCCGTCGACACCACCCGCATGGTGGAACTGGTCGGCCCCACCCAGGTGAGCTGGCACGACGGCATGCGGCGGCTGGTCGAGCACTTCCACCCCGACCTCGCGCTCCGATCGTGAGCGACCCGATCCCGGTCGTCCTCGACACCGACATCGGCTTCGACGTCGACGATGTGTGGGCCCTGGCCCTGCTGCTGCGCTGTCCGGAGCTGGATGTGCGCCTGATCCTCACCGAGAACGGCGACACCACGTTCGCCGCGGCCATGGTGGCCCAACTCCTCCACCTCGCCGGGAGGGGCGACATCCCCATCGGTATCGGCATTCCCCTGAACGCCACGCCTCCGCACCACGCCGACTGGGTGCAGCCCGGCGCCCTGCAGAGTCATCCCGGCGCGGTCCACCACGACGGTGTCGGCGCCCTCATCGACACCATCCGCCAGAGCCCCGACCCGGTGACACTGCTCGCCATCGGGCCGCTGGTGAACGTGGCCGCCGCCCTCCAGCGGGCGCCGGACATCACCACCAACAGCCGACTGGTGGGCATGCACGGCAGCCTGCGCCGGGGCTACCTGGGCGGCGACACCCCGAACCACGAGTACAACGTGGCCACCTATCCCTCGGCCGCCCAGGCCGTGTTCGCCGCCGACTGGGACATCACCATCACACCGCTCGACACGTGCGGGACCGTCGTGCTGGACGGGCAACGGTTCAGCCGCCTGCGGGCCAGCACCGACCCGATGGTGCGGGCCGTGATCGAGAACCACGATCTGTGGTGCCGCACCGTCGATTGGTTTCCCCACCTGGGCATCGACCCGCAGACCTCCAGTTCCGTGCTGTACGACACGGTGGCCGTCGCCCTCGCCATCACCGAGGCGCATCTCCAGATGGAGGAGGTCGCCATCACCGTGGACGACCACGGGGCCACGCTGATCGATCCGGCCGGGCCCGTCGTGCGGTGCGCCACCGAATGGACCGACCGAGAGGGCTTCTACGACATGGTCATCGACCGCCTCGACCCGCGGCCCCGGTCGTGAGGGCCTGGCAGGTCCGGGCGACCGGCGAGCCCGAAGCGGTGCTGCACCTGGTCGACACCGACATCCCCGAGCCCGGACCGGGCTTCGTGCGCATCGACGTGGCTGCTGCGGCCATCGGCCTCCCCGATGTGTTGATGTGCCGGGGCACCTACCCCCTGACGCCCGATGGCCGGTTCACCCCCGGTCAGGAGGTGTGCGGCACGGTCGCGGCGCTGGGTGCCGGCGTCGATCCTTCTCTTTTCGGCCGGCGGGTGATGGCCGTCACCGCCTTCTACCTGGGTCTCGGCGGCTTCGCCGAGCATGCCCTCGCCGCCGCCGACACCTGCTTCGACGTGCCCGATTCCATGACCGACGACGATGCCGCCGGCTTCACGATCCCTTTCCACACCGGCTGGATCGGCCTCCACCGACGCGCCCGCCTCCAGCCCGGCGAGACCCTGCTGGTGCTGGGCGCAGCCGGCGGGAGCGGCGCCGCTGCCGTCACCCTGGGCCAGGCGATGGGCGCTCAGGTCCTCGCCGTGGCCGGCGGCCCCGACAAGCTGGCCTTCTGCGCCGGACTCGGTGCCGATGTGCTCATCGACCATCGTGACGCCGACATCGCCGAGGCGGCCCGGCAGGCCACCGACGGCCATGGCGTGGACGTGGTCTACGACCCGGTCGGCGGCGAAGCCGCCGCGGCGTCGATGAAGGCTCTGGCCAACGAGGGACGCCACCTCTTGGTGGGGTTCGCCAGCGGCTCGTGGGCCTCCGCCCCGTCGCATCAGGTGGCGGTGTCCAACTACTCGCTCGTGGGGGTGTACGCCGGCGCCTACGACCGCGCCCGGACCGAGCGGTTCCACGCCGACATCCTGGGCCACCACGATGCGGGCCGCCTGGCCAGCATCGTCACCGACCGCATCCGTTTCGACGATCTCCCGACGGCCCTCGCCGGGCTCAGCAGCCGCACGGCGATGGGCAAGCGGGTGCTGGTGCTCGACTGAGCACCGAGCGGACCGTCGACGGCCAACAGCCGGTCAGCCGAAGTCGCTGACCCGCACGCACCGGTTGTTCATGGTGCCGATCCCCTCGATCGAGGTGGTGACCACATCGCCGTCGACCAGGAAGCGACCGTCGGCGACACCCACACCGTCGGGTGTGCCGGTGAAGATCACGTCACCGGTGCGCAGCGTGGTGATGCGCGACAGGAAGCTCACCAGCGTGGCCACACCGAAGATGAGGCTGCTGGTGCGGTCGTCCTGGCGGACCTCGCCGTTGACCAGGGTGCTGAGGGCCAGGTCGGTGGGATCGTCGAACGAGTCGGTCGACACGAGCACCGGTCCCATCGGTCCGAACGTGTCGAAGGACTTGCCCAGGGCGAACTGTGGCGGCTTGGCCATGAACTGCGCCGGACGATCAGAGATGTCCTGGCCGACGGTCAAACCGATCACGTGGTCCCAGGCATCGGCCTCGGCGATATCGGAGCCACCCGTTCCGATCACGGCCACCAGCTCACCCTCGTAGTCACACCCATCGGATCGGAGCCGGACGTCGGCGTTGGGGCCGACGATGCACGAGGGGAACTTGGTGAACACCATCGGCACCTCGGGCAGCTCCATGTCGGCCTCGGCCACGTGCTTGCCGTAGTTGAGCCCGATGCCGTAGCAGTTGCGGGGCGCCGGCACCGGTGCGCCCAGGTCGGCCTTCGCCAGCGAGCCAGTGGCATCGGCGTCGACGAGGCGTGCGCTGAGGGCATGCAGCCGTTCGGGTTCGGCGAGGGCCTGCATGGGGTCGGGCCCCACCGCGGCTGCGCTGATCTGCTCGAGGTCGTAGTAGTGCTCGTCGCGAACCAAGGCGGCTCGGCCGGCGACGTTGGCCAGTCGGAAGGTCATGGAAGGCTCCCTAGCGGTGTGGGTGGCGGCCCGGTCGGGCTGGACATGTAGACGATAATCTATAGAATCTGATCACCGACCGCCAGCCGAGGATCCACCCCGTGGCCGCACCCCAGACACGCAGCGAATGGGTGGACTGCCGTCTACGCGAGCAGATCCTCGACGCTCGCCGCCGCCCGGGCGACCCCCTGGTGACCACCACCATCGCCGAGGAGCTCGGGGTCAGCGCCACACCGGTGCGAGAGGCGCTGCGCCGGCTGGCGTCGGAAGGCTTGGTGGAGCTCGTCCCCCACGGGGCGGCACGGGTGGCCCCGGTGTCGGTCACCGAGGCCATAGAGATCTACGAGCTGCGGGTGCTGGTGGAGCCGAAGGCCTTGCACCGCTCGGTGGTGGCGGGCGACGACCGGTGGCGACGCAAGGTGGCCGACGCCTTCCAGCGCATGGTCGATGCCACCCCGCCGGGGAGTCACCGCGTGCACGCCGGCCTGCACGACGCCCTGTTGACCGCCTGCGACAACACGTGGCTGATGCGCACGGTCGAGCTGTACACCACGCAGTCCCGCCGCTTCCTCGCCACCGTGCACGACTCGGCCGCCATCGAGATCGACATGGTCGACGAGCACCGGCCGCTCGTCGACCTGGCCCTGGCCGGACGGGCCGACGCGGCGGCCGACGAACTGGCCGCCCACCTCGGCCGCAGTGCCGATCGCATCCGCGCCCTGCTCGCCCGACCATCCCCCACCTGACCCAGGAGCAACCGTGCCGCTGCATCGACTGACCACCATGATCGTCGGGGTCACCGACCTCGACGCCACCCGCGACTGGTACCGGGAGTTCGGTCTGGACGAGCCGCAGCCCGGCCGGATGGCGACCCGTGACGGAGGTATCCAGCTCGAGCTCGAGCAGGCTCCCTACCGTGGGCTGCAGTCGTTCGGACTCGGCGTCGACGACACCGACGACCTCGATCGCATCACCGCCGGCGTCACGGCATTCGATACGGGCGTCACCGTCACTCGTCACGCCGACCGGGTCGAGTTCGACGATCCGATAGACCACGTTCCCTACGTCGTCTCCATCGCCCGCCGATACCCCGCCGACACCGCCACACCGGCCGCACGCCGCAACCGGCCGGCCGAGGTGAACCGCACCGACCGGCCGGCCGAAGGGGTGCTGCGAGATGAGCGGGTCCGGCCATCGAACCTGACGCACCTGGTGCGGGGCACGGTGGATCACGAGGCGTCCATCCGATTCCACCAACAGGCCCTCGGGTTCGAGCTGAGCGACCCACTGCCCGGCCTGGGCGGCTTCCTGCGCTGCTCGGACTGGCACCACAACCTCATGCTCCAACAGGGACCGGCCCCGTTCCTGCATCACATCGCCTTCGAGGTCGATGATGTCGACGAGGTGGGTCGCGGCGCCACCCACATGCTCGAACGCGACCCGGCGTGTCATCTGTGGGGACTGGGGCGGCACGCCATCGGATCGAACTTCTTCTGGTATCTGCGCGACCCGTCGGGCAACTACGCCGAGTACGCGGCCGACATCGACCGGGTCACCGAGCAGGCCGCCTACCGACCCAAGGACTGGTCGGGCCACGAGGGCCTCTACGCCTGGGGCGATCCGCCCCCGACGGAGTTCGTGATCCCGCCCGACATCGAGGACGTGGTCGCGGCCATGCTCGCTCACTGATCGGCGACCCCGTGGAAACGAACACCGATACAGACATCTGCATCGTCGGCTGTGGACCAGTGGGCGCGTTCTCGTCGATCGCTCTCCGGGCACGGGGCTTCGAGGTCATCGTCGTCGAGAAGCAGGCCGACATCTACCACCTTCCTCGGGCCATCAACCTCGACGACGAGCTGCGCCGGGCGTTCCAGAACCTGGACATGGAGATGCACATCGCCGACATGGTCACCCCGTTGCAGGGAGCCGAGTTCCTCGACGCGAACCTCGAGCGGCTCTTCGGCATCGACATGCCGCCCGGCTTCATCGGACCCAACGGCCATCCGCCCGCATCGGCCTTCCACCAACCCGACCTGGACACCCTGCTCCGGACGGTTGCCCGCGAGCGGGGCGCCGACATCCGCCTGCGGACCGAGGTCGTGGGTGTCACCGAGCAGGCCGATGCCGTCCGGGTCGACACGCCGGGAGGGGCGATCACGGCCCGATGGGTGGTGGCGTGTGACGGCGCGTCCAGTGCCGTGCGGCGCATGCTGGGCGTGGGCATCGAAGATCGGGGATTCGACCAGGACTGGCTGGTCGTCGACATCGACCTCACCCAGCTCGACCACCCGATGCCATCGTGTGCCCAGCAGGTGTGCGATCCGGATCGCCCGGCCACCTTCGTGCCCGGTCACGCCAACCACCGGCGCTGGGAGTTCCAGATCCAACCGGGTGAGGACCCGCGGGCCATGTGCGCGCCCGACACGGTGTGGAGCCTGGTGGCGCCGTGGATCACGCCGGTCCAGGGCAATCTGATCCGGGCCGTGGTGTACCGCTTCCACGCCATGGTGGCCGAGACCATGCGGGTGGGACGGGTCTTCCTGGCCGGCGACGCCGCCCACCAGATGCCGCCGTTCCTGGGCCAAGGGCTCAACACGGGCTTTCGCGATGCAGTGAACCTGGCGTGGAAGATGGACCTGGTGGCACGGCGCGTGGCCGGCGACGCCCTGCTCGACACGTACGAGATGGAGCGCAAGCCGCATGCATCCGGCGTGGTCGAGCATGCCGTCGACGTGGGCCGGCTCATCGACACGCTGGCCGGTCGAGCCGACCATGATGTCGACCAGTCGTCGGGGTACGGCGGCGGCCGGCCGTTTCCCCGCCTCGAGCAGGGCGTGCTGTGGGGTGGCGGTGACCGGGTGGGGCGGCTCCAGCCCCAGCCGACCGTCGACGGTGTGCCCCTCGACGCCCACCTCGGTGACGGCTTCGCAGTCCTGGTCGCCGACCCGTCCATCGAGGTGCCTCCGGCGTGGACGGGGCTGGGCGCCCGCGTGGTGTCCGTCGAGCCCGAACTGATCGGGGGGCATGGCCTCGCCATCGTGCGCCCCGACCGGTACGTGGCCGCCACCGTCGACGACCAGGCCGCGGCCGATCGGGCCACCGCGTCGATCCTGGACGCGCTGGCGGTGGGGCCGGCCTGACTCCCGGCGCACCGCCGAAGCCGCCGGCGGCCGGGTCGGCACCGATGACCGGCCGCGGTCGGGAACCTGCAAGGCTGGGCCGATGAGCGATCCCGTCCACTTCATCGCCCACTTCACCATCGACGACGCCGACCGGTACCGGCGGTACGAGAAGGGATTCTTCCCCATCCTCAAGGCCCACGGCGGCCAGTTCGTCACCTACGATGACGAGGTGACCGTGCTCGAGGGGGAGCATCCGGGGCGGACCGTCATCATCCGCTTCGAGTCCGAGGAGGCCTGCCTGGCCTGGTGGGATTCCCCCGAGTATCGCGAACTGGCCGAACACCGCCACGCCGGCACGACCACCCACTCCGTGGTCATCGTCCACCCGGCACCACGGTGACCAACTGGGAACGGGGTCCGAGCCGGTCACCGATTGGCGGGTGCGGCGGGACGGGGTAGCAAGGGGAGAACAGAAGGAGCCCGTCGTGAGCGACAGCATCGATCCCACGCCTCTCGCCAAGTCCAGCCGCACCGTCGACGGCAAGGCGATGGCGTACCACGAGTCCGGGTCCGGCAGCCCGGTGGTGTTCCTCCACGGGAACCCCACGTCGTCGTACCTCTGGCGAAACATCATCCCCCACCTGACCGATCAGGCCCGGTGCATCGCCCCCGACCTCATCGGCCAGGGCGACTCCGACAAGCTCGACGACACCGGGCCCGGCTCGTACCGGTTCGTCGAACACCGCCGCTACTTCGACGGCCTGCTCGACGGGCTGGATCTGGGTGACCGCATCACCTTCGTGATCCACGACTGGGGTTCGGCACTGGGCTTCGACTGGGCCAACCGTCACCGGGACCGGGTGGCGGGCATCGTCTACATGGAGGCCATCGTCGCCCCGCTGAGCTGGGACAGCTGGCCCGAGTCCGCCGTGGGCATCTTCCAGGGATTCCGATCACCGGCCGGCGAGGAGATGGTGATCGACAAGAACCTGTTCGTGGAAGCGGTGCTGCCCTCGGCCATCGTGCGCGACCTCACACCCGCCGAGCTCGACGAGTACCGACGACCGTTCGTGGACCCCGAGCACCGCCGCCCCACACTCACCTGGCCCCGCGAGATCCCGTTCGACGGCCAGCCGGCTGATGTGACCGCGATCGTCGAGGCCTACGGCGCCTGGCTGGCCGAGAGCACGTTGCCTAAGCTGTTCGTCAACGCCGATCCCGGCGCCATCCTGGTGGGTCCCCAGCGCGAGTTCTGTCGGACCTGGCCCAACCAGACCGAGGTCACCGTGGCCGGCAACCACTTCCTCCAGGAGGACAGCCCACACGAGATCGGCCGGGCCATCGCCGACTGGTTGCCCGGACTCGATCGCTGATCGCGTCCGCTCAGCCGACCGCCACCGGCGACCCGTGGTGGAGCACCATCTTCCACTCGTCGCCACGGCGGACGAACACGTTGGTGGCGGCGATGGTGCCGGTTGATGCGTGGTCGAGCAGGTTCTCGTCGAGGGTGACCCACGCGGTGTCCCCGTGATGCTCGACCACCTCGTTGGTGAGCACGAACTGGTTGCGCCCGGGACCCGAGAAGATCCGACGCCACGACTCCTCGACATCGGGCCAGCCCCGCAGGATGGGCCACCCGGGATGGATGCAGACCACGTGCCGGCTGTGCTCCCAGACCGCTCCCATGGCCGCCAGGTCACGCCGCTCATGGGCGTCATAGAACCCGGCATTGGCTTCGAGGAGGTCGTCACTCACCCCGATGACGTTATTCGGCGACGAGATGGTCCGCGATGCGAAAGGCGTTGGCCAGCACCGTGAATCCGGGGTTGAGGCCCGCATTGGTGGGATGCAGCGAGGCATCGGCCACGTAGACGTTCTCGGTCCCGTGCACCCTCCCCCACCGGTCGGTGGCGGCCCGGGCCGGATCATCGCCCATGCGACAGGTACCCGCGCCGTGCTCACCCGCCGTGACGCCGCCTCGGGCCCGCGCCGCCCGAGCCGCCTCGCCGATGTCGACGATGGGCGCGCAGCCGAGCTCCTCGAGCCACTCGACGCCCCGGGCGGTGAGGAAGCGGTGCACGTCGTCGTCGGCCGGGTGGGGCGACCCCGAGAAACGCACCACCGGCACACCGAGGTCGTCACGAACGGTCGGATGCAGATCGACCCGTGCCGTCTCGCTGGGGATCTCCTGCCCACAGGCCATGGTGGACACGATGTGATGCACGCCTTCTCGCATGAACTCGGTGTGGGTCGGTCCGTGGCCGGCCCCGGTGAACATCGGGGCCAACATCGACGCCACCGCCACGGGCAGGAACTGCGTGCCGTCATGGAGGACGCCACCACCGATGACGCCCGGATTGTGATGGTTGAAGTCGAGGGTGGCCACCGAATGACCGGGCCCGTCCCACGCCCCGAAACGCTGCTCGTGACGACCCCATGCCAACGTGTAGTTGTGGGCCTGGAGATGACGACCGACATGGTCGTTGGCCAGCTCGGACCACAACAGGAGGCGGGGCGTCTCGGCCGCACCGGCGGCCACCACCACCCGGCCACAGCCGATGGAGCGCTCCTGTCCGGCCGCGACCACGGCCACTGCGGTGGCCCGCCGGCCATTTCGGTCGATACGAACGGCGCGGGCCTCGGTCAACAGGTCGGGGCCCCGTCCTGCGCTCATCGCGTCGCGCAGCACGGTGTTGTGGCTCCCGGCCTTGGCATCGACCGGGCACGCATGGCCGACGCACTGCTGGCACTGCACGCAGGCTGCTCGCCCGTGGCGAGGGACCGAGTTGATGGCGAAGGAGAGCTGTCCGGACCGCCACCCCAGCCGCGTCGCCGCCGCACCCAGGGCGTCGCCGCGGGCGTTGCCGGGCAGTGCCGGCATGGGGAACTCCGTGGCCTGGGACCGATACTGGCGCAGGAAGTCGGTGTCACCGCTCACGCCGACCTCGGCCTCGGCCCGCTCGTACCACGGCTCCATGTCCTCGTAGCCGAAGGGCCAGTCCACCAGGGTCGATCCGTCGGGCACGCCGTACACCGACGCCATCCGGAAGTCGTCGGGCAGGAACCGCCAGGCCTGAGCCTGCCAGAGACGGGTGCCGCCGCCCACGGTCATGGCGTTGAGCCCCCATCGACCGTCGGCCGGACCGACCTGGCGCTCGCGCCCGCCCGAGACCGACTGGACCCGCAGCTCGGAGTCGGCCGGGCCGGCCGTCGGTGCGTACACGGCGGCCCGCTTCCCGCGCAGATGGTCATCGCGCAGCTCGAGCGAGGAGTGGGCCCGCGATCGCTCGACCAACAGCACCCGTTCGCCGTGGTCGGCCAGCATCGCCGCCACCACTCCGCCCCCCGTGCCCGAGCCGATGACCACGGTGTCGTATTGCGGGTCGGCGGCCGTCAGGGTGACCGTCGGGAGCGGTGCCGGCTCGACTGCTTCGACACCTTCGGGGAGGGGCGCGAAGCCGACCAGATCCCATCCGGGAGGGCGGTCCAGGTGGGGAGCCCCGTAGAAGCCCTCGTGAGTGATTCGCCGCAAGGCAGCGAATTGGTCGGCCGCCAGGTCATCGATGCCGACCCCGTCGGCCAGGGCGGTCAGCGCCCGACGGACCGGCTCATGGGACCAGCTGAGAAGTCCATTCCATTCGGCATCGATGAAGGACTCGACGCCGCCCGCCCAACCGCCGGGATGATCCGACCCGGCGGGCAGGATCTGATCGACGGCGCGGGCCAGCTGGTGCCGCTGCGCCGGGTCGAGATCCGATTCCGTCGCCATGGCCGCCGAGACTAGACGTCGAGCGCTCGTGAGCGCTGCGAACCAGAGCGGGGAAGCCGGGACCGGACCCACGACCGCCCCTGCCCGCGTGTGTCCTATACCGCGGCGGGGTGCCGTGCCCGAGCGAGTGCCCGTCGGCCAGGGGCCGATCGGCAGCTTCGGCGAAGGCGGGCCCCGGTGGGAGGGTCTCAGTCGTCCTGTTCGCCGTGGCCGTTGCCGTTGTTCCCGTGGCTGTTGCTGCCGTTTCCGTGGCTGTTGCCGTTGTTCCCGGGGGTGGTCGTCGTCGTCGTGGTCGTCGTCGTCGTCGTGGTCGGCGTCTTCGTCTTCGTCGGCGTCATCGTCTTCGTCGGCGTCATCGTCGTCATCGTCGTGAGCCGCGTCGTCATCGTCGTGATCCGCGTCGTCGCCGTCGTCGTCGTCGGCTGCCCCCTTGTCGGGCTTGCCGCAGTCGCTGTGGGCCGCCTCGGGGACGTCGCCGCCGGCATGGGCCACGGCGCTGACGTGCTGGCCGTGGTTCTCCGCGTCACACGGCACGTCGGGGGTCGGCACGTCGTCGTCGGGCGCGTCGACGGACTCGTCGGGGTCGTCCACCGACATCTCGGGCTCGTCCTCGTCCTCGATCGGTGCAGCTGTGGTGGTCGAAGCCGGTTCCTCGACGACCGTGGTCGTCGTGGACTCGTCC
>Ga0224505_10000757_pt1 | contig 21626 bp, 19 predicted proteins | sample SF_Jan12_sed_USG_FD_169102 | JGI IMG/M metagenome (GOLD analysis project Ga0224505, IMG submission 169102) | Sediment microbial communities from San Francisco Bay, California, United States - SF_Jan12_sed_USGS_4_1 | ecosystem: Environmental > Aquatic > Marine > Sediment | place: USA: California... | reverse complement strand
GCGGGATTTCGGACGGGCGCCTGCTGGGAGGAAACCTCTCGATGATTGCATCGCTTATCGGCACTCCATACATGCCTGACCTGCGTCGGGCCCTTCTCTTCATGGAGGAGGTCGGCGAAGAACCGTACAGAATTGACCGGATGCTCACACAGCTTGCGAATGCAGGCGCCCTCCGGCGCGTGAACGGACTGATCGCCGGCCGGTTCACCGATTGTAAGGCGGAAAATCCGGCCCGCTCGCGCACAACCGACGCGGTGCTGGGTGAATTCGCATCTCTGCTCCGTGTTCCGTTTCTGGCTGATCTTCCGTTCGGACACGAAACCCGAAAGCTGACCATCCCGGTCGGCGTCCGTGCACGTCTGAATGTCCGCACCGGATCGATTGCTCTCCTGGAATCTCCCGTACGGTAATCCGAGCTCTCCGACCGGACAGACCGAATAGACAACATTGCCCGGCTGATTCAGTTGTCAGTCACAGGTGTCAGGGCCAACCTCCGTTTTGTTGATTCTGTACCGGATTTCCCCTACCTTTTGTTGTTAAAATGAGTAATGAGACAGCTTCTTCCGGGCTGAAGATCGCGGTATTCGGATCCGGCAGAGGATCCAATTTCGGGGCGATCGACAAAGCAATCAGGGAAGGTATTCTTCCGCACGCAACAATTGTTCTGGTGGTCAGCAATAATGCCAGTGCAGGAATTCTCGAGCGCGCGAAGAAGGGTCAGATCCCGGTCTTGCACATTTCCGCTGTTCAGTTTGATTCAGAAGAAAAGTATGTTGGATCACTTCTGGAAGAGTTGCAGCGGCACCAGGTGAATTTTATCGCCCTGGCCGGATATATGAAGCGGCTCCCCTCCGGCCTGATCACCAAGTACAGAAACCGGATCGTCAACATCCACCCGGCGCTCCTTCCGAAATTCGGTGGCAAGGGGATGTATGGCGAGCATGTCCATCGCGCGGTTCTCGAAAGCGGGGATAAACAGTCGGGAGCAACGGTTCATGTCGTCGATGAAGAGTACGATACCGGACCTGTTGTTCTTCAGAAGGAAGTCCCCGTGCTTCCATCCGATACAGTCGAAACCCTGGCGGCGCGGGTTCTGGAAATCGAGCATCTTATCTACCCGGCAGCGATCAGGCTGTTCGCCGAGGGGAGAATCTCTTTCCGGGAGCAGGGTGTTGTTGTTCACCACCAATAATAAAAAGGAAGTGACTTGCCTCAGATCCGCCGCGCACTGATCAGTGTATCAGACAAACGCGGTCTCGTCGAATTTGCGAAAGGACTTCAGGCGCTCGGTGTAGAGATTGTTTCTACAGGAGGAACAGCGTCCGCACTCAGGGAGGCCGGAGTCGCTGCAACTCTTGTTTCCGAAGTTACCGGGTTTCCGGAGATTCTCAACGGGCGGGTCAAGACACTCCACCCGCGCATCCATGCCGGGCTCCTCGCCCTGGCTGACAGGAAAGAGCACACAGAGGAACTGCGCGAGCACGGAATCCAGGCAATCGACATGGTTGTGGTGAACCTGTATCCGTTCGAACAGACAGTTGCCCGAAACGGCATTGCACTGGACGATGCGCTCGAACAGATTGATATCGGCGGACCGGCGATGCTCCGCGCTGCGGCGAAGAATATCCGTCACAAGGCGGTCATCGTGGATCCTGACAGCTATCCCGGCGTTCTTGCCGAGATGAAGGCGAATGGCTGTGCGGTTTCGGAGGAGACCTGCTATCTTCTGGGCCAGCAGGTGTTCAGGCACACCGCGGGGTATGATGCAGCGATTGCGGGGTATCTGGACCGCAAGAGTCCGTCCGGTGCGCTCCCCGCGGCATTCGGGATCAGTGTGAAGAAGGAAGCGGATCTCCGGTATGGCGAGAACCCGCACCAGAAAGGGGCGCTGTACGGCAAATTCGGATCGGTGTTTCAGCAGCTCCACGGGAAGGAACTGTCGTTCAACAACATTGTGGACCTGACCGCCGCGGCGCGGCTCGTGGCCGAGTTTGACGAACCGACCGCCGCGATCATCAAGCACACGAATCCGTGCGGGGTCGGTTCCGCTTCGACGCCTGCCGGGGCGTATGAGAAGGCGCTCGCAACTGATTCGAAGTCCGCCTTCGGCGGGGTTGTCGCCCTCAACAGACCGCCCGATGCTGAAGTTGCATCGATGATCAATGCGATCTTTACCGAAATCATCGTCGCACCTGATTTTTCGGAAGAGGCGCTCCGGCTTCTCAGAAAAAAGAAAGATCGCCGCCTCGTGAAAATAACGTCAGACCTTCGCACTCTCAATGAGTATGATGTCCGGAGTGTGCCGGGCGGAGTTCTGGTTCAGGAGCAGGATACGCGCCGGGTGGCTGAGCAGGATCTGACGATTGTCACGAAACGAAAGCCGGCAAAGGATGAGCTCCGCGCGATGATGTATGCCTGGCGGGTCGCGAAGCATGTGAAATCGAACGCGATTGTGTATGCGGGTCCGGACCGGACGCTCGGAATCGGAGCCGGCCAGATGTCCCGCGTTGACTCGTCCTCCATCGCGGCGAAGAAAGCAGTTGAGGCAGGACTGAGCCTCGCCGGATCGGCCGCCGCCTCTGATGCATTCTTCCCGTTCGCCGACGGCCTGCTGGAAGCGGTGAAAGCCGGATCAACAGCGGTCATCCAGCCCGGAGGATCCGTCAGGGACGACGAGGTCATCGCCGCCGCCGATGAGCACGGGATCGCAATGGCGTTCACCGGAATCCGCCACTTCAAACACTAGGAAGCCAGACCTGCCATGGGAATCTTTTCATTTTTCTCCGCCGACCTTGCGATCGACCTGGGAACGGCGAACACCCTGATCTTCCTGCGCGGGAAAGGCGTTGTGCTGAATGAGCCATCGATCGTGGCATTCGACCGGAACACGAAGAAGATTGTGGCGATCGGAAAGGAAGCGCAGGAGATGCTGGGGAGGACCCACCGGGATATCAGGACGATCCGCCCGATGAAGGATGGCGTGATTGCCGATTTTGAAATTGCCGAAGGGATGCTCCGGGAATTCATCAAGAAGATTCATGCAAACTGGAGACCGAGCCGGCGGATCGTGGTCTGTGTGCCAAGCGGTGTGACCGAAGTGGAAAAGCGCGCCGTACGCGACTCAGCGGAGCATGCGGGTGCGAAGGAAGTGCACCTGATCGCGGAACCGATGGCCGCGGCAATCGGTGTCGGCCTCGACGTCGAGGCGCCGGTCGGCAACATGATTGTGGATATCGGAGGAGGAACAACCGAGATCGCGGTGATCGCCCTCTCCGGCATCGTGAACGAAGAGTCGATCCGGATTGCCGGTGATGAAATGAACAATTCGATCATCCAGTTCTTCAAAAAGAATCATAATATCCTGATCGGCGAGCGAACCGCCGAATCGATCAAATGTGAAGTCGGCTCGGCAATGCCGCTGAAGGAAGAAATCACCATCAGAGTCCGCGGCCGGGACCTTGTGAACGGCATTCCGAAGATCACGGAAGCGAGTTCCGTTGAAATACGGGAGGCGCTCAGCGAGCCGATCCAGGCGATTGTCGAAGCGGTGAAACTGACCCTCGAACGTACACCACCGGAACTTGCTGCGGATATTCTCGACCGGGGTATCATGTTGAGCGGAGGGGGCGCGCTGGTCAAGGGACTCGACGAGCGCCTTCGTCTGGAAACCAGTCTTCCGGTCCATGTCTCCGAAGACCCGCTTACCGCCGTCGTCCGCGGAACCGGAAAAGTCCTGGAGAGTCTGAACCACTATACCAAGGTCCTGATCAAGAGCAGACGATACTGACAACACCGGCCGCTTCTTTCACAGGTGATCCGATAGCATGCGTCAAATCCTGAGCGCCGTCTCACAGTACAAAGAATACCTGGTCCTGACGGCCTGCATTCTCCTCTCCCTCCTTCTTATCGCCACTGACAGCAATCCGCAGATCCGGTCTCTCCGTTCTGTTACCATTGTGACGATTGGGTTTCTGCAGGACATGTTCGATGTCATCCCTGATTACTTCAACCTCAGAGATGAGAACCGCATCCTTCGCAGCCAGAACCTGACACTTTCCGAAGAAGTGAGCCTCCGGCGGAATGCTGCGATCGAGAACGGCCGCCTCCGGGAGATGCTGGGGCTGAAGGAACAGACCAGGTACGACAACATCGCGGCCAACATTGTCGGAAGGAATTTCCAGTTCTTCCGGAACACCATCACGCTGGATGTGGGTGAAAACGACGGGGTTCGCGTCGACATGCCGGTTGTTTCCCATGAAGGGCTGGTCGGCCGCGTCGTTGCGACTTCGTCGGGATACTCCGTTGCCAGGACGCTTTTCCACCGGGAGATGAAAACGAGCGCAAAGGTCGAGCGGAGCAGGGTGGACGGCATTCTCGGGTGGAACGGCGCAACTCATTTGATGCTGACCAATGTCGCCAAGACCCTTGATGTCCAGGTTGGTGACAGGCTTGTCACTTCGGAGTACAGCAGTGTGTTTCCGCCCGGCCTCCCGATCGGCATCGTGAGCCGGACACAGGAGGAAACCGGTGACCTGTTTCAGACTATTGAGGTCATTCCGCTGGCGGATTTATACCGGACAGAGGAAGTATTCGTTCTCCTGTACACGCCGGACCCTGCCAGGATCGCACTGGAAGAGGAGTCCGCACGATAACCATGAAGAGATTCCTCCTCTATTGCGCTCTCTCGATTGCCCTGCTTCTCGTCCACCTGATGATGGTTCCGTTCCTGGCGCTCGCGAATGTTGTGCCGGATATTGTTCTGATCTTTGTGATCGTTCTGGCTGTCATGGAAGGACGCATGGCGGCAACCATCGCCGGTTTCTGCCTCGGACTTCTGCTCGACCTGCTTGCCGGCGAATCGAGTGTCCTCGGCCTCTCCGCGCTTGCGAAATCGGTGACCGGATTCGCCGTCGGTTATTCGTTCAGTGAGGGGCGGGCTCTTCAGACTCTTGGCAGCTACCGGTTTCTGGTGATCGTCGGCGCAGGCGCATTGCTGCACAACGCTCTTTACTTCACCATCTATCTCCAGGGGACATCCGTGAGCTTCGTGGATGCGATCGTTTTTCATGCCGTCCCGGGTGCACTGTATACAATGCTGATCAGCGTGATCCCGATGTTTTTCTTCTCACGTCAGCAACCTCAATAATGCTGGACGACCTCACACTTCATTCACGCCGAAGACTGTTGTCAGGACTAGTCATCCTGATGTTTCTCGTTTTTCTCGGACGCCTCTACCAGCTGCAGCTTATCTACCAGGAGGAGTATGGCAAGAAGTCGGAGGAGAACTCGATCCGGACCATCTCCAAAGAACCGGTACGCGGGTACATGATCGACCGGCTTGGACGGCTCGTTGTCGACAACAGGCCGTCGTTTACGGTGACCATCATGCCGTTCGAGTTCGATCATGGCAACCTGGAGCGGCTGGCCCGCCTTCTCTCTCTCGAACCCGCTGTCCTCCAGGAACGAATCCGTGAGGGCGAACAGTATTCGCGCTTTGCCCCGGCCAGGGTTGCCCGTGACATCGGCTTCCGTGAGCTCTCGGCGATCGAAGAGAACCGCGCAACCCTTCCCGGAGTCAGCTACCAGATCGAATCGAAGCGGTTCTATCCGACAAGGGCGACGGCATCACATATTATCGGTTACACGAAGGAGATTTCAAAGGAACAGATTGCGGCGCTGGGTGAGGAATACCGCCAGGGCGATGTTTTCGGCGCGGCGGGGCTGGAGCAGCACTATGACAGAATACTGCGTGGAAAGAAGGGTGCGGAATTCAGTGTAGTGAATGTGCGCGGGCAGGTGATCGGGCCGTTCGAAGGGGGAGCGCACGATATTGATCCGGTCGAAGGGAACGACCTGATCCTCGCAATGGATTTCGGTGTGCAGGCGCTGGCCGAATCGTTGATGACGAACCGTCGCGGAGCGGTTGTCGCGCTCGATGTTCGGGACGGCGGGGTGATCGCCGCCGTCAGCAAACCGGATTACGACCTCTCGCTGTTCAGCGGCGTGACGCTTCCTGCGGTCTGGACAGACCTGAATCGTGACGAGGCGCGCCCGCTCTTTAACAGGACAACCCTGACCCGTTACCCCCCCGGATCCACTTATAAGATGGTTCTCGCCATCGCGGCGCTGGAGGGAAAGGTGGTATCACCTTCGTGGCGGGTCGATTGCACCGGATCGTATCGTGTCGGGAACAAGGTATTCAAGGACCTCCATGTCCACGGATCGACCGATATGATCGAAGCGATCCAGCGCTCCTGCAACGTGTATTTCTACCAGCTGATGATGAAGGTGGGACTCGATCCCTGGTCGCGCTACGGTGCGCTTCTGGGCTTCGGCAAGCCGACCGGAATCGATATCGGGGAAGAAAGCAGCGGACTTCTTCCGACAACCGAATGGATGAACCGGCGCTACGGGGAAAGGGGATGGACCAGAGGTTTCCTCCCCAGTCTCGGGATCGGTCAGGGAGAGCTCGGAGTGACCCCCGTGCAGATGGCACGGTATGCAATGGTCCTCGCGAACAAGGGTGAGCTCTATCGCCCCCATGCCGTGTCCGCCGTGCAAGACAAGATCACCGGTGCAACCGTCCCGATTCCGGTCGAAAAAAGAACCGTGGAGCTTTCCGCCGCAACCTGGCGTACGGTGAGAGAGGGAATGCGCCGCGTCGTGATGGAACCGGGAGGAACCGCCTCCCTTGCCCGGATCCGCGGGATCGAGGTGGCGGGGAAGACAGGAACGGCTGAGAACCCTCATGGGAAGGATCATTCCTGGTTCGTCGGGTTCGCACCGTTCGATGAACCGCGCATTGCGATCGCCGTCATGGTCGAGAACGTCGGATACGGAGGGTCGTTCGCCGCTCCGATCGCCGGGCTTTGCATGGAACAGTTTCTTTTCGGAAGGCTCATTCGCCATGACCCCAAACCTCCGCCGAAGGAGGTCGAGACGGCGTCCCCTGAGGACCTCGCCTCTTCAAACCAGCCCCGCCCGGGCGGCACAGGGAGGGATGAATGATTTCACCGTCACGCCAGGGGGTTGACCTCACCCTCCTGCTGGTCTCCGTCGCTCTGATTGCCACCGGAGTGATCTCGATCTACAGTGCCACAAATAATGCCGGTGTTTCAGACCTCGCGACCCGCCAGCTGATATGGGCCGGGATCGGCCTTGCGGCAATGCTCGTCACATTCCTGCTCCCGTTCCGGTTTCTGCAACGGATCTGCTTTCCGTCCTATTTCGTCTCTCTCATTCTGTTGCTCTCCGTGCTTCTTCTGGGAAAAACCGTTTCAGGTTCGACGAGCTGGTTCAGTATCGGAAACCTCAGGTTCCAGCCTTCGGAGTTCGCCAAGGTGGCGACGGCGCTCGCATTGAGCGCGTATCTGGCACGAACCGATGTTACCCTCAGCAATTTCAGACATCTGATTGTCGCGGGGGCTATCGTTCTGTTACCGGTCGGCCTGATCATGATGCAGCCTGACTTCGGCACGGCGATCATCTATCTCGCAATGTTCCTCCCGGTGATGTACTGGGGAGGGGCGACGAAATTTGCGATCATTGCCGTTCTCGCACCCGGGGCGGCGGCGGTCGCCGGATTGTTCGGAACAACAACCTTCCTCATCGCGATCGTTATCATCGGGGTCCTGCTGTACATGACCAAGGAGAACCGCCTGGTGGCCGCCCTGATCTTTTCTGTCACCGTTGTCGTGGGCGTTTCTGTCCAGTTCATCTATGCAGGGCTCAAGAGTTACCAGCAAAAGAGGATCGACACGTTTCTCGATCCGGCGGCGGATCCCCTGGGCGCTGGATACAATGTTCTCCAGTCCAAGGTTGCGATCGGATCCGGCGGGTTGTTCGGCAAGGGGTACCTCGAGGGGACGCAGACTCAGCTCCGTTTCATTCCTGAACAATGGACCGATTTCATCTTCTGTGTCCCGGGTGAGGAGTTCGGTTTCATCGGTGCGGCGACCGTCCTGTTCCTGTTTCTTGCGCTGGTTCTCAGAGGGATCAAACTGGGCGCTTCGGTGAAGAATCCGTTCGGAAGCATTTTGGCCATTTCCATTACCTCGATCCTGACAGGCCATATCTTCATCAATATCGGTATGTCACTCGGACTCCTTCCTGTCATCGGAGTTCCGCTGCCGTTTCTGAGCTACGGGGGATCGGCATTGCTGTCCAACATGATCATGATCGGTCTGTTGCTCAATCTATATGCACACAGGAAAGAATATTGACAGAGCGTCGCAGTTTGCATATCTCAGGTCCAATCCGTACTGTTGCACTCATATTTCACAACCACCCTTCCTCCTTATGACACCGGTGAAGAAGAAATCACGAGCAAAGAAGAGCGAACCCTCCCTCAGGCTGACACCTGAGCAGTTACGCTGGCGGTGTACTCCCGCGATGGTGGGTGTGGCCAGCACCGATGAAGCGAGTCCTGCGGCGGAGATTATCGGTCAGGATCGCGCGACGCGCGCGGTTCGGGTCGGCCTCGAAATGAAACAGCATGGTTACAATATTTTTGTAACCGGCAGCTGGGGAACCGGCAGGACCACGACGATCCAGCGGATGCTGGCGGAATTCGAGACCCGGCCGGGTCACCTTACGGACAAGTGCTTCGTCCATAACTTCAGGAATCCTGACTCACCCTCGCTGATTGTCCTGCCGTCCGGCAAGGGATGTTCCTTCCGGGAGGATATGGAGAATTTTCTCCAGGAGCTTCTCAAGGCGATCCCCGGGATCTTCGACAGCAGACGGTACCAGGAACAACGGAAGACAACACTCGAGCATTTTCAGAGCAGGCAACGGAGCGTGCTGAAGGAATTCGAGCGGCGGGTCAAAGAGCGCGGGTTCGAGGTCGTCCAGGTCCAGGCAGGATCGGGGACGCGCCCTGAGATCGCACCGGTCCTTGACGGGAATCCGGCCACGATCGATCAACTGCATGCGAAGGTGGAAGCGGGCGAGATGCAGAAGAAGGAACTGGACGATGTTCTGGCCCATCAGGCCGAACTCGAAGGGCAACTCGAGCTGGTGCTGCGGGAGATGAGGAATATCGAACGGAAAGCGAAGAAATCCGTCGACTCGCTGAACGAGAAGATGGTTATTCCCGTCGTGGAGGAACTGCTCGATGAAATCAGGGAACGGTATGAAAACGGCGATCTGAAAGAGTACCTGGAGCATGTTCAGGAATCAGTGGTCGGGAATTTCCAGCGTTTCAACAGGAAAGAAGAGGGGCAGCAGCAATCGATCCTTGGTGTGCAGGTCCAGAAGGAGGATGACGAGTTTACCGAATATAAAGTGAACGTGATTGTGGACAACGGCGGGTCCGGGGTCATGCCGGTCGTCGTGGAAACGAACCCGCGCTACAAGAATTTGTTCGGCACAATCGACCGGGAGGTGGACCGGAATGGTGTGTGGAGAATGGATTTCACGCAGATCAAAGCGGGATCTCTGGTGCGTGCGGATGGCGGATTTCTGGTCATGAACGCGCTCGATGCGCTTGTGGAGCCGGGTGTCTGGAACACGCTGAAGCGGGTCCTGAGAAACCGGAAGATCGAGATTCAACCGCCGGAATCCGGCATCTTCGGCGGGTCGTCGGCGCTGAAGCCGGAAGCGGTCGCGCTGAACGTGAAGGTGATCATGATCGGTGACGCCCGCGTGTACCGGGTCCTGTATGATATGGATGATGACTTCAAGAAGGTGTTCAAGATCCGGGCGGATTTTGACACGGTGATGCCGAATGATGAGAAATCGGTCAGCAGTTATACCTCGTTCATCCGATCACTCTGCATTCAGGAGGATCTCCTTCCGTTCGAGACGAGCGGCATCTGCGAGCTTGTGGAATACGGGACAAGGCTTGCCGGGCGGCAGTCAAAACTCTCCACGCGGTTTGCCGTCCTCGCGGATGTCGCGCGTGAGTCGAGCTACTGGGCTGCAAAAGAATCATCGGCGAACGTACGAGGTTCCGATGTCCGGAAAGCGATCGAAGAGCGGATCGAACGGCTGAACCTCATCGAGGAAAGGATTCAGGAGATGATCGATGAGGGGCTTCTCCTCATCGAGACGGAGGGGGCGGCGGTTGGCCAGATCAACGGCCTTTCGGTCTACAATATGGGCGAGTTCTCGTTCGGGAAGCCGACACGGATCACCGTCAAGACCTCCATGGGGAAGGCGGGAATCATTAATATCGAGCGGGAAGCGGAGTTGAGCGGACCGACCCACAATAAGGGGGTCCTGATCATGGGAGGGTATCTCCGGTCCATGTATGCTCAGCACCGGGCGCTGGTGTTGAGCGCGAGTATTGCGTTCGAGCAGTCATATTCGGGTGTTGACGGGGACAGCGCGTCATCGACCGAGGTGTACGCGCTTCTTTCCAGTCTTGCCGACCTCCCCCTCCGGCAGGATCTTGCGGTCACAGGTTCGATTGATCAGCACGGGCGGATCCAGCCGATCGGTGGAGTGAACCAGAAAGTAGAGGGGTTCTTCGACGTGTGCAAAGCAAAGGGGCTGACGGGATCACAGGGCGTTCTGATTCCGGTGCAGAACGTGAAAGACCTTATGCTCCGGCACGACGTCGTTGAGGCTGTCCGCAAAAAGAAATTCCACGTCTACGGGATCAGTCATGTGGATGAGGGAATTGCCCTGCTTTCAGGAACCCCGGCGGGGAAGCGGAACCGGAGCGGGTCGTATCCTGGCGCCAGTGTCCACGGGCGTGTCCAGGCGAAACTCGCCCTTTATTCCAACAGGGAAAAGGGGAAAAGATAGGTGCTGCGGACGAGGTACCTGCAATTGACTCTTATCCCCCCAATTCGTACCTTTCATGCTCTCCGTGTCAGGATATCTCATTAGCGAGTCAGAAACATGCATGCTGTCGTAGAAATCGCAGGAAAACAGGTCAGACTGACCTCCAAAGATCGTGTCAATGTCCCTCTCCTGAAGGCAAAACCGGGGTCGAAAGTGACGTTCGACAGGGTTCTGCTTCTTCATGACAAGGATTCCGTCACCGTGGGTACTCCGGTTGTCAAGGGGGCGAGCGTTGAGGCGAAGGTTGTCGCCGACCGCAAGGCTGAGAAGGTGATCGTGTTCAAGAAGAAGCGTCGGAAGGGATACAAGGTCCGCCGCGGCCACCGTCAGCAGTACACGGAAATTGAAATTACGAATATCCTGAAGAAGTAGGTGATTCCATGGCCCACAAGAAAGGTGTAGGAAGTTCCAGAAACGGACGCGACAGCAACGCACAGCGTTTGGGCGTCAAGAGGTTCGGAGGTCAGAATGTGACTGCAGGAAGCATTCTCGTGCGCCAGCGCGGTACGAAATTCCGTCCCGGAACCAACGTCGGCCTCGGCGGTGACGACACACTGTTCGCAACGGCAGACGGTGTCGTTCACTTCAAGAAGCTGGGCAAATCCCGCAATGTCGTGAGTGTCCTTCCCCGGGGATAAGCTCGGCGACGTTCTTCAACACAGCGTTTCAAGGCCTGCTTCGTCGTCTGAGGCAGGCCGTTTTTTTCGTTCATATCCCAACATGTATCGTTTACTCACTGGAGCAGGATCATGAAAATTACCGTCATTGGGGCAGGGAACGTCGGTGCCACCACGGCCCAACGGCTCGTGGACAAACAGCTTGCAAACGAGGTTGTCCTTGTCGATATCGTTGAAGGTGTTCCACAGGGAAAAGGATTGGATATCCTCGAAGCGGCGCCGGTCGAAAAAACTGACACACGGATCATCGGTACCAACGGCTATGATGAAACGGCTGACTCCGATCTTGTGATCATTACGGCAGGAATTGCCAGGAAGCCGGGAATGAGCCGTGACGATCTGATGAATACCAACAGCAAGATTGTCAGAGGGTGCACCGAAGCGGCGATCGCGAAATCGCCGAACGCGACTCTGATTATCGTTTCGAATCCGCTCGATGTCATGACCTACGTCGCCTGGAAAAGCAGCGGGCTGAAGAAGCAGCGGGTGGTCGGGATGGCGGGAGTGCTGGATGCGGCACGGTTCCGTTCGTTCATAGCGGCGGAGCTGAATGTTTCCGTGGAGGACGTCCACGCCTTTGTCCTCGGCGGGCATGGAGATTCGATGGTGCCGCTTCCACGCTACTCAACGGTCGCCGGGATTCCGATCCCTGAGCTGATGGACAAAGCCACAGTCGACCGTCTCGTACAGCGGACCCGGGACGGTGGTATCGAGATCGTGAACCACCTGAAGACAGGGAGCGCGTACTATGCACCCTCGGCATCCGCGGTCCTGATGGCCGAGGCGATCATCAGAGACAAGAAACGGATCCTACCCTGTGCGGCGTATCTCGAAGGAGAATACGGGATCAGCGGAACCTATGTCGGCGTTCCGGTGAAGCTGGGCAGAAACGGCATCGAGGAGATCGTAGAGATCAAGCTGAGCAGCGAAGAGGCCGCGGCACTGAAGAAATCAGCGGACGAAGTGAAGGGCGCTATTGCAAAACTGAGTGTCTGACCGGGCGGCGGTCACTCGTTGTCCACGTTGAGGCGCAGTTCAACTCTGGAGCCGGTAGGGCCAACCTGGTAATCGACCTTGTCCATCAGGGTCTTCATGAGGAAGATCCCCCGGCCGCTCGCTTTCAGAAGGTTCTCTTCTTCCAAAGGACTGCTCACTGTCTCCGGATTGAACCCGCCACCCTGGTCCGTGATGACGAAGGTGATCCAGGGGGGTGCGACCTCGCATGTTACCTTGGCGACCTTTTCCGGATCCATCCTGTTCCCATGAATAATGGCGTTGTTTGCCGCCTCGGTGACGGCAACCATCAGTTTGTGCATCTGGATTTCATTCAACGGAATAACTTCCGACACACGTTTCAGCAGTCCTTCAACCCTCCGGATCTGCTTCGGGTTGCTGCGCAGGGTCAGGCGGAATGTCCGTGATGTGGATTTCAACCGAATCCTTTCAAAGAGAAAACTGAATGTTGAGCGTCATGTTCGGGAGCGACCGCGAAGCGCCGCCTGTCTGCCTTCTCTCCTCAAACCAACCGGAAAAACCGATCACACTGTACGGATTCGCCCGCCAGTGAATCAGGCAAGTAGGGCCAAGACTCTTCAAGCGGCTCTCAAACATCCGCTCGCCGTCGTCAAAGGAGTAACGGGTCTGCGAGAAATAGCGGATACCCACGGCAAAGGTGAGAGAGGGGATCGGCACGTAACGAAACTGAACGGCATAGGTTTCATCCACGAATGCGCTCTCGTTGCGTTCCGTAAAATCATCCCAGCGAAGCTGACCTCGTTCATATAACCTCAAATAGACAAAAAAGTCAAGGCTTATGGTTTGGGTGAGCGGAACTATTGTGGAGTCAATCCAGCCGAATTGCCTGTAGGAGAAGCTTCTTATAAACGATGCCTGCTCCTCAAAATCGTAAACGGTATAGTTCGCCAGGACCTCGAAGGAATTGCTCGTCACAAACCCCCTTGTCGGCCGGTATTCAATACGGGGCGCGAAACGGAGGATCCGGTTGGTATTGTTGTTGGCACTCCGCGCGGATGCCAGGTAGACGACGTGATTCATGCTGCCTCGGAGAGACAACTCGAGATCGACGTACTGGCTGATGGTATGCAGCGTTGTCAGGCCGAGAGAAAAGAGCTGCTCGTCGCGATCTTCAACATTCTGTTCATGGGGCGTATCATAACGGAGAATACTGGCTGATCCTGAGAACCGGAACAGGTCGGAGCCCGAGAGCGGGAACTGCATATCGCCTGTCAAGATCGTTCGCCTCGTCAGATTATCTTTCGTCATTTCCGTGTCGTTTGCCTGCCGGAAGAGCGCATCGGAAACTCCCGGCAGCGGTTTTGCCGCATGGGTTTCGTTGCGCTCATTATACTGGAAGCGGGAGATGAAGAACGAGCGCTGATCGGAGGAGTAATACGCTGCCTGTACGAAGGCATTGAGAAGGAACTCTCCGATCTGCGTGCCAAACTGAGGAGTCTCCGGTGCCCCCGTCCCTATGTACCGGATATCCTTGTCCAGAGTCCGGTTGCTGACACCAATAAAGAAGGAGCTCAGCAGCCCGGAAGAGATCTCGTAGTCAAGCAGATTCGCGAAGGCAAGGATGTCATCCACCCGGCTGTCGATGTTTGTGTCAAGAACAGCAGGGACGGAGGTACCGGAGAGACTGTAGAACTCCCTCCGGGTGCGCGTAAACTGGATCTCCAGACTGTCGCGGGTCGACCCGAAGAACGTCTTCTGCAACCCGACCCTTGCGAGGTGGTTCTCAAGAAGTCGCGGATCGACATCCTCACGATTGAAACGAAGATCACCGGAGAGCTGATACTCTCCGAGGACCACATACGGTCGTGTATACGCCCTGAAATCATATCCAGGTCCCTGGTCTCTGAACCCACCCTGATCATCCCACCGGTATCCCCCCATCGGGACAAGCACCAGCCCCGGAGATACGTCGTACCGGGCACCACCGTACAGTGTGTTGAAGGATGCAGAACTCAGACCGATATCCTTTGCATCGGAGTAGAGCAGCGAGGACCATCTGGTCTGGAGTCGGACGCTTTCGGAGATATTCCAGCCGGGGAGAAGCGAAAAGCTGTTCTTGTTGCTCTGGAGACGCTGTTCCGTGGATGTTGCCGTTGGGTCAATCAGTATGATGTTCGAAATGTACTGGTCACTCAGAGAGAGTGAAAATGACTCGAAGGATGTATCGATCGCAACCGTGCCGATCCAGTTGAACGTGTTAAGATTGCGCTCGAATAGAACACCTCCGAAGACCCCACGGGAAGCTGTGGCCATAGGGGCCGGAGCAGCAAGAGTCAGCAGGTCAGTCTCCTGGGCAGCGGCAGCTGTTAACCAGAAGAATAAAAAAAGGAAGAGGATGCTCTTCCTGCCGGATTGCCGAATCAGTTCAATGGGACCTTCTCTCCCCGTGCTGGTATGAGTGTCCGGGAAAACCCCTGCTCGTGAAGTCCGTCTGCCAGCTTGCCGCACTGATCCTCATCACCGTGAACCAGGAAGGTGTTCCTGACCTGCCTGCGATCGAATTTTCCCAGATACGCGAGGAGTTCGTTGCGGTCGGCATGTCCGCTGAAGGAATTGAGTACGGTAATCTCCGCCATTACTGACCGCGGCTCACCGAGGATGTTGACCACCTCCTCGCCGACAACCAGTTTTTTCCCCAGCGTGTGTTCCGCCTGGTAGCCCGGGATAATGATCATGTTGGCAGGATCCTCGACGGAATTGGAAAGATGGTGGACGACCCTTCCGGCCTCGCACATGCCGGAAGCGGAGATGACCACGAACGGACCCTCCCGTTCGTTCAGCGCCTTGGATTCCTCGACGTTCCTGATATAGGTCAGGGTCTCGAAACCGAAGGGATCGTTGTTCTCAGGAGCATTCAGGATCGCCCGTGCCTGTTCGTCGTAACATTCCGGATGTTTGCGAAACACATCCGTCACATTGACCGAGAGCGGGCTGTCCACAAACACAGGGAGATGACCGATCAGCCCCTCGGTGCTCAGTTTGTGAAGGACATAGACGATCTCCTGAGTTCGTCCGACACTGAAGGCCGGAATAATGATCTTGCCTTTCCGTTCGCAGGTGCGGCGGATCGGGTCGAGCAGCTGGTCCCGCATCCGTTCAACCGGTGCATGGAATCGTCCGCCGTACGTGCTTTCCGAGATGACATAATCGGCGCCCTCGTCACCGCCGACGAAAACCGGATCACGAAGGATCGGCAGGTTCGGCCGGCCGAGATCACCCGTGAACGCGAGGCGTATGGTTTCTCCGCCCTCGCGCAGGGTGAGAAGGACCGAAGCGGAGCCGAGGATGTGTCCGGCATCGACAAAACGGGCCTCGATCCCCGCAACAATGTCGATTGTTCTGCCATAGTCGACCCCGGTCATGAGTGACGAGGTACTCCGGACATCCTCCTCGGTGTACAATGGCTCGATAAGGGGAAGCCCCTTCCGTTTCTTCCGTTTGTTCAAGTACTCCGCATCGCGCTGCTGGATATAAGCGCTGTCCATCAGCATCACATGGCAGAGGCTCTTTGTCGCGTGTGTTGCGAAGATCGGTCCGCTGAATCCCTGTCGCACGAGTCCTGGCAGGTTCCCGCTGTGGTCAATATGGGCGTGCGAGAGGACGACGGCGTCGATCTGTGACGCCTCAAAGGGAAGCTCTCTGTTTCTTTTGCGCGCCTCTTCGCGGCGTCCATGATAGATACCGCAGTCGAGCAGAATGTTCTGGTCCCCCACCTGGAGCAGGTGCATCGATCCCGTGACGGTCCGCGCCGCACCGTGGAACTGAATGTGCATCCTACAGGCCCGGCCGTGATTCGAGGGCAGCCATCGCTTCGTCAAACCTGTCCGACGGTACGAGCAGAGTGAAGCCCTCGGGAGTCTCCGCGCTGAAGCCGTAGCCGAAGACGCCAGCGGTGGAGGACTGCTTCAGGGCAGGGATCCCTTCCGCCGTCAGTGTATCAAGAATCATTGTCGCCTCAACGTCCGATCCTACAACGGTGAGCTTCTTCCAGCGAATATCGCCGATGTCTGCCATTGTATTCTCCTCGTTATATCCATTCGGGGTTCTCAACGAGGCGTTCTCCCCCTGCGTCCCCGGTATTCAGAGTTCCTGCCGGCTCGATGAGAAGGACGGAACACCCTGATTCGGAACAGGGTTTATGGAGAACTCCCCTGGGAACAACATACATCTCACCGGCCATGAGTGCAACCGATCCATCACGGAAATCGATCTTCATCGATCCTTCGAGAACGATAAACGCTTCATCGGTCTCGTCATGCTTGTGCCAGACAAACTCTCCCTTCAGTTTCGCCAGTTTACAGTGATAATCATTGAGGTTCGCGATGATCTTCGGTGACCATGGCTCACGGATCATTGCAAGCTTTTCCCGGAATCGGAGCGGTGTGTACTGCATGTCAGTCCTTTCGATCGGGCGCAGGGATTGGCTGGCGATGTTGCTTCCGGGGCTCAATGACGACGATCGTTTCGGCAATGCGGTCGTGAACCGTTCTTCGGTTCGGATGAATGAAGAATTGCACGAACCCGAACCCGAATTCGAGCAGGGAAGCGGCATATCCAAGCGCCCGCTCGACGGAATGCCACAGCGAGATTCTCCGATGAACGAGTGAAACGACCCGGATTCCCAGGATCGCTTTTCCCGGTGTCCGCCCCCTTCCAAGATATGTGGTCATCCCGAAATAGAAGACCGTCCAGGCCAGACTATACCAGTTAAGATTCAGCGCGAACACGATCTCATCACTTTCGTTGATGTATCCGTATCGGATCAAAAGGGGAGCGAGGAGGGTGGCAACGAGGGCAAAGAGCGCCGCCGTGAAGCCGAGGTCAATCAGAAATGCGGCCGCCCTTCTTCCGAAAGGGGCGAGGGGCATACCGTCGACCTCCTTCAGGCGTTCGGTTTCATGAGCGTCAAATGCTTTCACTGAACAGGTGATTCCTCTTCGACGGAAGATGGTGCCGGCTGAACCAGAGCAGCAACCGCGGCTGAGGGATCCTGTATCACGCAGTATCGTCCCGTCAATCCCATTTGTGTCACCGGTGTGATGAGCCGTCCACCGAGCGTGGTACAACGCCGGGCGCTCTCGTCAATGTCGGAGACAGTAACATACATCAGCCACTGCGGAGGAAGGCCGGTATTGATTCCGCGGGCATGGCACATTCCCGCAACAGGGGTCCCGTTCGCAGGCTCCGTCATGTTGTACTCACCCATGTGACATGGCTCCGGCTTTCATCTGCTGCCCCGATTCTATCGGGCCCGCTGGTCCGCCGCGATCAGCGTGCTAGGATCGTCGGGAAGGTCGTCGGTCGGTTGGCCGGCGGGTGCATCCACCGCCGCCGCCTTCGTAAACCGGGCCAGCAGTGTGTAGACAACCGGCACGAGGATCAGGGTCAAGAACGTCGAGAACAACATTCCACCGACGACCGCGAGGCCGAGAGGTCTCCTTGACTCTGCTCCCGCGCCGAGTCCGAGGGCGATCGGCAGCACGCCGAAAATTGTGGCAAGGGAGGTCATCAGGATTGGCCGCAGGCGGATGACCGATGCGCTGATGACCGCTTTCCCGATCTCCTCTCCCTGCTCACGCAGCTGATTCGAAAACTCAACGATCAGAATTGAGTTCTTGGTGACCAGGCCGATGAGCATAATCAGCCCGATCTGGGAATAGATGTTCAGAGTCTCACCGAAGAGAAAGAGCGTGACAAGCGCTCCGAACACAGCGAGAGGGACTGACAGAAGAATGGTAAAGGGGTGGACAAAACTCTCGAACTGGGCGGCGAGGACCAGGTAGATGAACACGATTGCAAGCAGGAACATCAGGTAGAGCGTCGAACTGGAGGACTTGAACTCGAGTGACTGCCCTGCATATTCCCGTTTCATCCCGGCCGGCAGTTTCGTCGCCGCGATCCGGTCGAGATCGTCCAGTGCCTGGCCAAGGCTGACTCCCGGGAGCAGGCTGGCCGATATGGTGGCGGACCGGACCCGGTTGTAGTGGTTCAATTCTTTCGGCGCTACTGTCTCTGCGACGCGAATCACATTGGCGAGCTGGACCAGTCCGCCCGATCCGCGGATATAGATCTCCTGAATAGCGTCAGGAGTCGAGCGCGAATGCGACTTCGTCTGGAGAATAACATCGTACTGCTTCGTTCCGCGCTTGAAATTGGTGACGACCCTTCCGCCGAGGAAGGTTTCGAGTGTCGTCCCGATCTCTGTGACCGATGCGCCGAGACCGGCCGCACGTTCACGGTCTATGGTGATATCGAGCTGCGGCTTGTTGAGTCGGAGGTCACTGTCCAGATTGATCAGATACCCAAGCTGGGATGCCTCCGCCATCATGATGCCGAGTCCATTATTCAGCTCCTCATAACTTTCGGCCTGAAGGACATACTCGATGGGGCTGGAGTTGAAACGTCCTCCGATACTCGGGGGGTTCACGACGAAGGCGAGGACTCCAGGAATCGCCATCAGCACCGGAAAGAGCTCCTGTACAATCTGTTGTTGTGAGCGGTCACGTTCCCCCCTGGGCTTCAGAGCAAGGAAGAGGATACCGTTCGTAACGCTTCCGGGACCGCCGAACCCGAGGCCGACGGCGGTAAACAACCCGCGCCGTTCCGGCAGGGCCATCAGTCGCGCCTCAATCTCTCTCATATACCGGTCGGTATACTCCAGGGTGGCTCCTTCCGGGGCGATCACAATGCCGAAGCCGATCCCGCGGTCCTCCACCGGAACCAGTTCGGACTGGATGAATCGGAGCAGCAGGCCGCTGATAAGGACGGTAGCCAGGGCGCCGAGCACCATCAGCCACCGGTGTCTGAGCGCGAACTCGAGGGTCCGTGAGTAACGATCGTTCAGTGATTCGAAGAACCGGTCGAAGGATCGGGATGCCCAGCTGGTACTCGTACCGTGCAGGGGTTTCAATATTTTCGAGCTGAGCATCGGCGTCAGCGTAAGTGCGACAAAGCCGGAGACGAGTACCGCGACGCCAAGCGAAACTCCGAACTCATTGAACAGCCTGCCGACTGATCCTGTCAGGAACGCCAGCGGAACGAAGACCGCCACGAGCGCGACCGTTGTGGCGATGACAGCGAACCCGATCTCCCGGCTGCCATCCATCGCTGCCTGGACGCGGGATTTCCCCATCTCCATATGCCGGTAGATATTCTCGAGTACGACGATCGCATCATCGACGACAAGGCCGATCGCGAGCACCAGGGCGAGCAGTGTGAGGATGTTGATCGTGAATCCTGCAAAGAAGGCTGCGGCCAGGGCGCCCATGATCGAAATGGGAATCGCGAGAGTGGGGATCATGGTTGCCCGGAAGCTCTTCAGGAACGTAAGGACGACCAGGACCACGAGGCACATCGCGATCACAAGCGTCTCGACTACCTCGTTGATCGATTCCACGATGAATGTAGAAGAGTCGTAGGCAACGCTGAGGCTCATCCCGCCCGGGAGGAGTTTGGTCAGCTCATCAAGGGAGGCCCGGACCTCGGCTGCGACATCGACCGTGCTCGCCCGTGACTGCTTGACGATTCCGAGGCCGATGGCGGATTCCCCGTTATACCGTGCCACGGTCCGCTCATCCTCAGCACCTACCGTGACTTCGGCAACATCTCTCAGGCGAACGATTCTTCCATCGCTCCCCGAGACAATGATGGCGCCGAACTCTTCGGGTGTGACAAGTTCCCCCCTCGTCCGCACGGCGAACTCCCGCTCTCGTCCCTCCACCCGGCCGGCCGGGATCTCGGCATTCTCGCGGCGGATCGCATTTTCGACGTCACCTGTCGTGAGCTGGTGAGCAGCCATTCGGAGCGGGTCGAGCCAGACCCGCATAGCATAACGGCGTTCACCCCCGATGATCACCGAGCCCACACCTGGGAGCCTCTGGATCCGTTCCTTGAGTATCCGCTCGGCGATGTCGGTCAGTTCGAGTCCGTTGTGCTGGGTACTGTACAGGGCAAGCCAGACGATCGGCTGGGCATTGGCGTCGACCTTCGACACGATCGGGTCATCGACCTCCCGGGGCAGTGAACCCCGCACGCGCGAGACGCGGTCGCGAACATCGTTGGCCGCTTCGTCGACATCCCGGTCCAGCTCGAATTCGATCGTGATCACTGATCCCTGCTCCCGGCTGGAGGAGGAAATTGTCTTGACCCCCTCGAGTGTCGCGAACTGTTCCTCGAGAACATTGGTGATTTCGGTCTCCACCACGCTGGCGCTGGCGCCCCGGTAGAGCGAGATCACAGAGATGATCGGCGGATCGATATCGGGGTATTCACGGATCGGGAGTCGCGTGAATGCGATGATCCCGAATACCATGATGGTCAGACTCATGACGCTCGCAAAGACCGGGCGCCGGATCGACAGGTGACTGAGTTTCATCTCTGCTCCTCCTTCACTCGGCCGTTGAAACAGAATCCGGCTGACTGCTGATCGGGAGGACCTTCGCCCCGTCAAACAGTTTCTGGTGGCCGGCCCGAACGACCAGGTCGCCCGGCTGGATGCCGTCCAGGACTTCAACCATTTCTGACATTCGCGTCCCGAGCACGAGCGATGTGCGCACGACCGTGCTGTCCGGATTCACGCGAAACACGAACGACTCCCCGCCGCCCGAAAACACCGCTTCATTCGGAATCGTCACCGCGTCAGTCCGTCGGCCGAGGACGGCGGAGATGTTGGCGGACATCCCCGGACGAAAATTCTTTCCGGGGTTGTTCACCCGGGCGATAACCCGGGCGGATCGCGTGGCGGCATCGAGGATCGGTTCGACGGCAATGATCGTTCCCTTCAGCTCAACACCCCGGTAGGCGGTGGTCGAAACTGATACAGGGGCACCGGGAAGGAGACGGCCGAGAAAACGCTCCGGAGAGGAAAACAGGACGCGGATCGCATCGATATTTGCCAGTTCCGTTACCGGCTGCCCGACTCTGAGGAATGTTCCCCGGCTGACTTTCCTGGTTCCCACGATTCCGCTGAAGGGAGCTTTGATGCGTGTCTTTGCGAACCGTGCCTGTGCCAGGTCCAGGTTTGCCTCGGCGACCTTCAAAGATGCGGCTGCATCATCCAGATCCTGCGGTGCAGCTGCTTTTTGTTCAACCACCTTTTGCACACGATCATACATCGCTTTGCTC
>Ga0224505_10000756_pt1 | contig 21638 bp, 15 predicted proteins | sample SF_Jan12_sed_USG_FD_169102 | JGI IMG/M metagenome (GOLD analysis project Ga0224505, IMG submission 169102) | Sediment microbial communities from San Francisco Bay, California, United States - SF_Jan12_sed_USGS_4_1 | ecosystem: Environmental > Aquatic > Marine > Sediment | place: USA: California... | reverse complement strand
CCCCCGGTCACAGGCTGAGGTTGAACGTGACGCTGTCGGCGCCGGCGGGCGACTCGATGGCGAGCTTGAATTCCCACCACCCGCCCATGCTGAAGCGCACGCCGTCGAGCTCGTACACGCCGTTGCCCAGCGACCGTCCGAGGCGCGGCTGCGTGGGCAGGCCGTGCAGGTGCTCCGGCATGCCGCCGTCCACCGCGATGCGCGCCTGCTCGACCGGGCGCCCCGCGGCGTCGGTGATCCGCACCGGCACCGTCTGCAGCCGGCGCAGGCGCAGCGGCTCGCGCGGCTGCAGCGTCGCCGTGTACTTCTGGTTGGCCGAGACGCGCGGCCCGAGGCCGAACTCGGATTCGGCGGGGCGCTTGGCCACGACGCCCACCATCGAGAGCAGGCTGCAGGCCGATGTGCCCGCGGCAAGGACGGCGATGGCGGCGATGAGGGCGACGCGCCTGCGCGCGCCGTGGGACTTGCTTGCTAGGTTCTTCACGATTCCTCCGTTGGCTTTCGTTGGGTGCGCGGCCAGTCCGCGCACTGCAGGTCCAACTATGAGGATCGGCGCTTCTCGCGTATTGAACGGGCCGGGCCGGTTTCTTGGACGAGGCGCATGGGCGGCTTGAACAAACCTGCTGCGGCGAGCTTTTACCCGGGCGAGGCGGGCGGCCCGCGCTGGTATCTCTGGGAGGGCGGGTTCTTCGCCATCGGCCAGGCGGGCGGCGAAGTGCCCTCGCACGCCCACCACGCGATCCAGATCGTCCTCGCCATCGAGGGCCGCATGGGCATCCGCCAGCCGGGCGAGGACTGGCGCGAGGCGCGCGGCGCGATCGTGCGCCCGGACGTCGAGCATTCGTTCCACGGGCGCGAGACGGCCGGCGCGATGCTGTTCGTCGACCCCGAGTCGAGCGAAGGCGCCTGGCTGCAAACCGGCCTCGTGGAGCCGATCACGCTCGTGCCGGACGCGCGGCTCGAGGCGTGCCTCGGCGAGCTGCGCGCGTTTCGCGAGCGGCCGCTGGAGGCGATGGAGGTGGGCGACCTGGTCCGGCACTGCGTGCGCGCGTTCTGCGCCGGCGCGCCGCCCTCGCGGCGCCTGGACGCGCGCATCGCCTCGGTGCTCGCCGCGATCCGCGAGTCCGACGACCTCCGCATCTCGCTCGAGGACGCGGCCGAGCGCGTGCACCTCTCGCCCGGGCGCCTCGCGCACCTCTTCAAGGACGAGGTCGGGCTGCCGTTCCGCCGCTACATGCTGTGGCGCAAGCTCGCGCGCGCGACGCTCGCGATCGGCAGGCAGCGCTCGATGGCCGAGGCGGCGCAGGAGGCCGACTTCGCGGACGCGGCGCACCTGACGCGCACCTTCCACCAGATGTTCGGCATCCCGCCCTCGGTCATGCTGCGCGGCAGTTTCTTCGAGATTGCGTCGCCGTTCGGGGCGTCGGCCTGACCGAACGGCTACCCCAGCACAACCTTCACCTTATGTACCGCCCCGTCATCCACCAACGGCACCCGGGTGGGGCCCTGCGGCAGTGCGTTCCCATCGAGCGAAGCTGAAGCAACGCCGCGGCTGACACCTCGGGGATTCTCGACCGCGATCTCATATCGCGCGGAGCGATACCTGAAAACGATCTCGAACCCGGGCCACGCCTTGGGGATGCAGGGGTCGAGGAGCAGGAAGTCTCCCTGCACGCGAAGGCCGAGGATCCCTTCGATCCCGGCGCGGTACAGCCAGCCGGCTGAGCCCGTGTACCAGGTCCAGCCGCCGCGCCCGACGTGCGGGAACACCGAGTAGACGTCGGCGGCGACGGCGTAGGGCTCGACCTTGTAACGCTGCACGTCGGCCCGCGTGCTGGTGTGGTTGATCGGATTGACGAGCGAGAAGAGCGCCGCCGCCTTGTCCCCCTCGCCTAGCGCCGCAAAGGCCATCACCGACCACGCGGCGGCATGGGTGTACTGGCCGCCGTTTTCCCGGATCCCGGGCGGATAGCCCTTGATGTAGCCGGGATCGAGCGAAGTGCGCTCGAAAGGCGGCGTGAAGAGCAGCGCGAGGCCTTCGTCCCGGCGAATGAGCAGCTGTTCCACGGCGGCCATGGCGCGCCGCGCGCGCGCCGGCTCCGCTGCCCCGGAGAGCACGCTCCAGGACTGCGCGATCGAGTCGATGCGGCATTCCTCGCTCGTGGAGGAGCCGAACGGCGTGCCGTCGTCGAAATAACCGCGCCGGTACCAGCCACCGTCCCAGCCGTCGCGCTCGAGCGAGGTTCGCAATCGGCCAGCGTGCTCTAGCCACTTCGCGGCGCGCGCCTCCTCGCCCCGCGCCTTCGCCAACGGCACGAACGCCGAGAGCGCCGCGTGCAGGAGCCAGCCCAGCCAGACGCTCTCCCCGCGGCCCTTCTCGCCCACCCGGTTCATGCCGTCGTTCCAGTCGCCCGTGCCGATCAGCGGCAGGCCGTGCGCGCCGAGCGCGAGGCTCTGGTCGAGCGCGCGCGCGCAGTGCTCGAAGAGCGAAGCGCGCTCACCCGAGAGCACCGGCTGGTAGTAGGCGTCGTGCTCGCCCGCCGCGAGCGGCCGGCCCTCGAGGAATGCGACGGGCTCCTCCAGCACCGCGGCGTCGCCGGTCGTCTCCACGTAGTGCGCCGCGGCGAAGGCGAGCCAGCCCCGGTCGTCGGAGATGCGCGTGCGCACGCCCTGGCCGGAGGGCGGCAGCCACCAATGCTGCACGTCGCCTTCCACGAACTGGCGCGCGGCGGCGCGCAGCAGGTGCTCGCGCGCCAGCGCCGGCCGCGGCACGGCGAGCGCCATGGCGTCCTGCAGCTGGTCGCGGAAGCCGTAGGCGCCGCTCGCCTGGTAGAACGCCGAGCGCGCCCACATGCGGCAAGCGAGCGTCTGGTAAAGCATCCAGCGATTGAGCATCACGTCCATCGAGCGATCGGGCGTCTTCACCTGGACCGTGCCAAGGACGTCGTCCCAGTATTCAGTGACCTCGCGCAACACCGCATCCAGGTCGGCCGAGCGGTAGCGCGTGACCAGCGTTTGCGCCTCGCGTTCGCTCGCCGCCTGGCCGAGGAAGAAGACGATCTCCGCGCTGCCGCCCGGCTCGAGCTCTACGGGGGCCTGCAGCGCGGCGCAGGGATCGAGGCCGGCGCCCACCCGCTTGGAGAGGACCGCCTCGCGCGCGAGCGCGGCCGGGTTGTCGAGCGCGCCGTTCCTGCCCAGGAACTCCCGCCGGTCGCAGGTCCAGGAGGTCTGCTTTCCGCCCAAGTCCGCGAAGGCGACGCGCGAGCCGAAGTTTGTGCTCCAGGGATTGCGCGCGAAGAGCGCACCGGTCTCGGCGTCTGCATCGGTCACCACCGAGAACGCCGACGCGCTGCGCTGCGGGCCGAGCACCCATTCGACAAAGGCCGTGACCGAAAGCCGCCGCGCGCGGCCCGAGGTGTCGCGGATCGTCATCCGCGAGATCTTGACCGGGTCCTCGAGCGGCACGTACTGCAATAGATCGAGCGCGATGCCGTGCGCGCTGTGCTCGAAGCGGCTGTAGCCCTGTCCGTGCCGCGCGACGTAGGGCGCGGTCTCGTCGCGCATCGGCAGCGCCGTGGGCCCCCACAATACGCCCGTGTCCTCGTCGCGCACGTACAGCACCTCGCCCGGCCGGTCGGTGACCGGGTCGTTCGACCAGGGCGTGAGCTGGTTCTCGCGGCTGCCGAGCGACCAGGTGTAGCCGCTGCCCTCGACCGCCACCTGGAAGCCGAAAGAGGGATTGGCGACGACGTTGATCCACGGCGCCGGCAGCCAGCGCTTCGCGCCGAGGGTCGTCACGTACTCGCGTCCGTCCGCGGAGAATCCGCCGAAGCCGTTGAAGAATTCGAGCTCCGCCGGCGCCGGGAGCGTCGGCACCCCCTGCGGCGGCTCCGCGGACGGCGCGCGCCGCGGCGGCGGCGCGCCCGTGCCCGCTTCCGCGAGGTTGTTCAGCTGCTCCTGCAGCGTGCCGCGGCGCCCCGCGAGCACGGCGCGCGCCATGGTGAGCAGCAGGGCGCGCGTCTCCGGCGGGATGAGATCGGCGCGCAGCACGAACACCGCGCCGCGCGCGTCCAGCACGTCGAGCGCGGGGCGGCGCGAGCGGCTCGCGCGCACCTGCGTCTCCAGCGCGACCTGCAGGTCCTGGATGTAGGAGCTGCCCCGCTCGTTCAGGATCACGAGATCCACCGCGAGCTGCTTCATGCGCCAGTACTCGTGCGCGCGGAGCAACTGGCGCACGAGGACGAGGTCCTCTACGTTGTCGACGCGCGCGAGCACGATCGGCAGGTCGCCCGAGATGCCCTGCGCCCAGAGCGCCGGCGGTGCGCCGCCGCCGCGGCGCAGGACATCCGGCGACGGGCGCATCGTCGGATCGGCGTACAGCACGTGGCCCGCCAGGCGCTGGAAGAGGCTCGCCTCCTCCGGCGAGATGCCCAGATAGCTCGACTGCACCTGCGCGTGGGTCCACGCCAGGGTGGCCGCGCGCTCGAAGGCCGTGGGGTCGGAATGCTTGTCGGCGAGATCCAGCACCTCGCCGCGCGAGGCGCCGACCACCGTCCAGAAGGCGACGTGCACCGTCCTGCCCGGCGCGACCCGCACGCGCCGGCGCAGCGCGAACACCGGATCGAGCACGGCGCCCACCGCGTTGGAGAGCGGCAGGCCGTCGACGACCGACATCGGCGTGCGCACCTCGCGCCCGCGGCCGAGGAAACGGGCGCGGTCGGTCTCGATCTCCGGCTCGCCCACCGCCTCGCCCTCGACCACGGCGAGGTGCGCCGCCCAGATCTCCGGCTCGCCGCTCGAGCGGCGGCGCCGCGTCGCCAGGAGGACGCCGGCCTTGGCGAGGTACTCGGTCTGCACGAAGAGCTTGGCAAAGGCCGGGTGCGCCGCGTCGGCGGCGGCCGGCGCCAGCACCAGCTCGGCGTAGGAGGTGAGGTCGATCTCGCGTGCCTCGTCGCCCGCATTCGACACGGACACGCGGCGCACTTCGGCGTCGTCCTCCGGCGAGACCACGACCTCGAGCGTGGTGACGAGCATGCCGTGATGCCGCAGGAACACGGCGCGATCCTCGGTGAAGGTCACCTCGTAGCGCTCGGCGTCGGCGCCGGCCGGCTGGTGGCCCGCGGACCACACGTCGCCGCTCTGCGCGTCGCGCAGGTAGACGTACGTGCCCCAATCGTCGCGCGTGGCATCTTCGCGCCAGCGCGTGATCGCGCAATCGCCCCGGCGGCTGTAGCCGGAGCCGGCCGCGGTCAGCATCACCGTGTAGCTGCCGTTCGAGAGCAGGTGCGCCGCCGGCGTGGCGCCGTGCGCGGAGGTGAGCCGCCGCACTGCCGGCAGCTCGAGGTCGCGCACCGTAGCCGCCGTCCTGACCTCCTCGGCCCTCGGATGCGCGAGGGCGACGTCGCGCGGCGTGCGCTCCTGCAGGAGGAGCTCGGTCGCGCGCACGATCGGCTCGGCGTGGAAGCGCGCGCGCATCGCCCCGTCGTGCAGCACATTGGCGAGGGCGACCACCGTCATGCCCTGGTGGTGCGCCATCCAGGCGCGCACGATCGCCACGTCCTTGCCCTCGGGCAGGCGCGTGGGCGTGTAATCCAGCGCCTCGTAGAAGCCGTAGCGGCCGCGCGCGCCGAGGGCGGCGAGCCGCGCGAAGTTGCGCACCGCCGCGCCCGGATCGACCATGGCCGCGAGCGCGGTGGCGTAGGGCGCGACGACGGCGTTCTCGCCCAGGCCGCGCTTCAGGCCCAGGCCCGGCACGCCGAAATTCGAGTACTGGTAGGTAAGCTCCAGGTCGCGCACGTGGTAGGCGGACTCCGAAACACCCCAGGGCACGCCGAGCTCGGCGCCGTAGGCGATCTGCCGGCGCACGATGAGGCGGCTGGTCTGCTCGATGAGGCTGCCGGCCGGCGCGCGCATGACGAGCGAGGGCATCAGGTACTCGAACATCGATCCCGACCAGGAGACGAGCGCCGCGCCGCCTCCGCTCGGCGTGACGGCGCGCCCGAGACGGAACCAGTGGCGCGAGGCGACATCGCCCTTGGCGATCGCCACGAAGCTCGCGAGGCGCGCCTCGGACGCGAGCAGGTCGTAGCAGCTCGGATCGAGCTCGCCCTCCGCGACCCGGTAGCCGATCGACAAGAGCTTCCTCTCCGGGTCGAGCAGGAAGCCGAACTCCATCGCGTTGGCCATCGCCCGCGCCGTCGCCTCGAGCGCCGCCAGGCGCCCTTGCAGCGCTCGCGCGTCCTCGCCGTTCAGTCCGCGGTCGCGCCGATGGCTGTCGATCGAGCGCTGCGTGGCCTCCACCCAGGTGAGCATTTCGGCGCCAGCGTCGTCGCCGCGCTCGCTCGCCAGCGTGCGCGCGATGTCGAGCATGGTCGCGGCCTGGGGTCCGGCCTGCGCGATGCCCTGGGAAAGCGCGGCGCCCAGCGCATCGAGCGCTTCGACGAGCTGTTGCCGCGTGATGGTCTGCGTGCGGCGGTCTTCGGGACACGCCTGCACGGCTTCGCGCGCGAGTTCGAGGCTGTCTTCGATGCCGGCGAGCAGCTCGGCCTCCGGCAACGGGCGGCCGATCCATTCGCGGCAGGCGTTCGCCAGCGCCACCAGGTGCCCGGCCAGGTTGCCGCTATCCACCGACGAGACGTATTGCGGGTCGAGCGGCCGCAGGTCGCGCGTGTCGTACCAGTTGAAGAAGTGCCCGCGGAACCGCGCGAGGCCCTGCATCGTCGCGAGCGTCGCTTCCAGCCGCTCCACGGTCTCGGCGGTGCCGGCCCAGCCGAAGTCGCGCGCGCTCACCGCGGACAGCAGGTACACGCCCATGTTGGTGGGCGAGGTGCGATGCGCGACGACGGGCCTGGGGTCTTCCTGGAAATTGTCCGGCGGCAGCCAGTGGTCCGTCGCCGTGACGAAGGTCTCGAAGAAGCGCCAGGTGCGGCGCGCCACCAAGCGCAAGGCACGCGCCTCCGCGGACGAGATCGGCAGGCGGCCGGCGACGCGCGGCGACAGGCTCGTCCAGCGGGCGATGGCGGGCGAGGCGATCCAGGCGAGCACGAACGGCGCCGCCACCAGCCAGGCGTCGCTGCCGAGCCACCCGAGGACGAGCGCGGCCGCGATGCCGATGGCGACGCCCCCGCTCATCCGCCGGTAGAACCCGGCGAGATCGAGTTCGCGGCTCACCGTCGCCTGGCCCGCCGTGACCCAGTCGAGCAGGTGCCGGCGGCTCACCAGCAGGCGATAGAGCGTGCGTACGATCGCGTCGCCCATCAGCCAGGCCTGGTGCGCGAGGAACACGAGAAGCAATGCGGTCAGCGACAAGGCGAGCTGCACGTCCGCGGCGAGGGCGCGCAGGTGGCTGCGCATCGTGGTGCGCGCGCGGTGCGGCACGATCGCGGCGAGCAGCGGTACCAGCGTGGCCAAGGCGATCGTCGAGACGACGAAGCCGGTCCAGAGCGCGGCCGCCTGCAGGGGCAGCGCCCATCCAGCGACCAGCGCAAGGACGCTCGCCGGCGCCGAGAGCGAGCGCCGCAGGTTGTCGAACATCTTCCAGCGGCCGATCAGCGGCAGCGCGCCGGCGAGCCCGATGATCCACGGCAGCAATTGCCAGTCCCCGCGAGTCCAGCGGTGCTGGCGCGCGGCGGCGACGTCGTAGCGCGACGGAAACTCCTCCACCACCTCGATATCGGAGGCGAGGCCGGCGCGCGCGAACGTCCCTTCGAAAAGATCGTGGCTGAGGAGCGTGCCTTCGCGCACGCGGCCCTCGAGCGCGGCTTCGAAGGCGTCCACGTCGTAGATCCCCTTGCCCGTGAAGGAGCCTTCGCCGAACAGGTCCTGGTACACGTCGGACACCGCAGCGGCGTAGGGATCGATGCCGCTCATGCTGGAGAAGATCCGCTGGAAGAGCGACCCCTCGCGGCCGACCGGCAAGGAAGGCGTCACGCGCGGCTGCAGCACGCCGTAGCCCTCCACGACGCGCCGCGTGGCGGCATCGAAGCGCGGACGGTTGAGCGGATGCGCCATCTTCCCTACGAGGCGCCGCGCCGCCTCGCGCGGCATGCGTGTATCGGCGTCGAGCGTAATGACGTAGCGCACGCCGGCGGGCGGCGCGGACAAGGGCCCGCCTGCGCCCACGAAGGTCGTATCGGTCGCGCCGCGCAGGAGGCGGTTGAGCTCGTGGAGCTTGCCGCGCTTGCGCTCCCATCCCATCCAGCGCCGCTGCCCTTCGCTCCAGAGCCGCCGGCGATGGAAGAGGAGGAACCGGTCGCCGCCGGCGGCCGGGCCGTAACGCAGATTCAGGCGCGCGATGCCCGCGGCGGCCGCGTCGAGGAGCGCCTCGTCTCCCTCGACGGTCTCGGTGGCGGCGTCCTTCCAGTCCGAGAGCAGTGCGAAATGCAGCTCGCTCTCCGGGCTGGCGAGGTGGTGGATCTCCAGGCGCTCGATCTGCTCTTCCAGCTCGTCCTGGGTGGTGAGCAGGATCGGCACCGCGACCATCGTGCGCAGGTGCGCAGGGATGCCCTCGCGCAGCGCCAGCCCGGGCAGGAGCGTCGCACCGAACCCGCGCGTGACCGCGCGGTTGACGAGCGCCATCGCCGCATCGATCGCCGGGATCAGCCCGAGCGCCGCGAGGACGCCGAGCCACGCGCCGCCGAGCCCCGCCAGTGCGTAGAGCGGCAAGGCGAGAACGATCGCGGCGACCACGGCGACGGCGCCGATATAGCCGCCGATGCCGAGCCTGACGCCGAGACGGCCGGGCAAGCTGCGCAGGGACGCGCGATATCCGACCTTCGCTTCGAAAGCGCGGCGCCCGCCGGCGACGAGGTGGTAGCCGGGATCCCGCGAGCGGCCAGTTCCGCTTGCGGCCGCGAGCGCCGCTCGCGCGATCTCGAGCTCCGGGCGCTGCGCGCCCCGCGCGAGCTCCTCGATCGCGTTGCGGTACAGGTTGCGCGTCGCGAAATCCATCTGCGCGAAGCCGCTCGCCGGGCGCAGCGTGTCGTCGATGAGGCTGATGCTCTCCACCAGCTCGGGCCAGTCCACGTCGGACACCAGCCGCATGCTGGTGATGATGTTGCGCACCGTCACGTTGGTCGCACCCTGGCGCTGGTGCTCGTCGTGCACGATCTGCTCCACGGTCTTGCCCTGGGCGGCCAGGCGCTCCTCGAGCCACGCGAGCGCGGGCGTCGCCTTCGGATCCTGGTCGCGCAGCCGCTGCACGAGCTGGACGGCGAAGGACTCCGGCAGAGGCGCTCTTTCGTGGTGCCTGAGGATCGGGGCGATCGACTCGGCCGCGGGCGCATCCGGGGCCAGCAGCCGGTCGGCCAGGGCGTCCGCTTCCTGGCGCGCCGCGCGGCTCAGCACGATGCGCCGCGCCCCACGCCGCAGGTTCTCCACGAGCACGATGCGCAGCGTGATCGCCACCGCCCACAGCTCGCCGATGCTCAGCGGCTGGACGCGCTGGTAGGCGCGCACGAAGCGGCGCAGCATCGCGGGTTCGAAGCGGCTGTCGGTGTGCGCGACGAAGGCCCAGGCCACGCCGAACACGCGCGGATAGCCGGCGAACGGCCCGTCCGCCAACTTGGGCAGCTGGCGGTAGTAGCCGGGCGGCAGGTCGTCGCGGATCTCGCGGATCTGCGCGTCGACCAGGTGGTAGTTGTCGAGCAGCCACTCGGCGGCCGGCGTCACCGAGCGGCCCTCGCCGACCGCGCCGGCGATGGCGCGGTACGCCTCGAGCAATGCCGACTCGTTGTCTTTCAGCCGGAGGGCGAGCGAGCGCCCGACGATCGGCTTCGCAGTGACGCGCTGGGCGGCTGCGAGGCTCTCGGCGTGCTGCTCGAGGCGCTCGACGCTGAAGAGCTCCTCGCGGATCGACTCTTCGCTATTCCAGGGGACCGCCGGCGAGGCGCGCCCGAAGGCGCGAAGAATTGCAGAATTCAATCTGACCTTTGTGGGTCAGCGCATTATCCCCTCATTGCGCGCTCGATCCTTCGCCTGTCGCGCAAGAAGCCGGTCGAGCTGGTCGGCGAATCTCTTCCGATCCGTGATATCGATCGCGCCCGCGTATGCGGCGATGTGCTTCACCACGTGCGCCGCGTCCTCGCCCACTCCCCCGAGCAGCGCCGCTCGATCCAGCTGAATTCGGCATCCCGCCGTCGGTCATGCTGCGCGGGGAGTTCTTCGAGATTCCGTCGCCGTTTGCGGCGGCGGGCTGACGGGAGCGACGAGCGGAAAGACGGCGAGGTCTCGGTACGCCTGCGGCGCGCCGCGCACGAGCGTCTGCCGGACGGTGTCGTCCCGGTCCCAGGGACGGGTGTTCGCGGCGCGCATGCGGGTCTCCTCCCCAAAGCGAATGCCCCGGGGATTACTGGCGCCCTACGCGCGCGGGGCAAGCCTTTGCCCTACGACGCATGCGAAACGCGCACCCCCGCACGCGTTGCCCGGCCAGGCCGAGCGCTTATCCGGATCTCGACGTCGCGGCCCAGCGCGACGAGAAACCCCATCAGGCGCTCGACGGAGAAGCGATCCAGCCGGTAGCGCCCGAGATCGGAGACGTGCGGCTGCAGGATGCCCAGCGCCGCCGCCGTCTCGGCCTGGGTCGTGCCGCGAGCCTTCAACAGCCGGTTCACTTCCATCGCGAGCTGCACCTTCAGCGTGCGCTCCTTCGCGTCGGCGTAGCCCAGGTCCGCGAAGACGTTGCCGCTGCCCGCGTCGACCGCCCTACTTCTCCTTGGCATGATGCGCACTATACCTATAACGGTATGCGCCACAAACCACGCGATATCTCCCATGGCTTCAACGCACGAGCCTCCATTCCGGTGGACGGGGCCCCTCCCGCCGGCGCTATAGTTGCCCCACCCCCCCGCAGGAGACCCCGCGTGAGCCCCTCCCGCCAGCAACTGCGTTCCCTCGTAGAAAGCGGCCGCACGATCGCCGTCCCCGGCGCGACCGACGCGCTCTCGGCGAAGCTGATCGAAAAGCACGGCTTCGAAGCGGCCTACATCGGCAGCTACGCCACCGCGGCGAGCCGCTACGCGCTGCCCGACACGGGCCTCCTTACGCTCGACGACCTCGCGGCGCAGGCGCGCACGATCGCGAGCGCGGTCGGCATCCCCGTGATCGCGGACGCCGAGGGCGGCTTCAACGACCCGGCGAACATGTGGCGCACGGTGCAGGCCTTCGAGCGCGCGGGCGTGGCCGCGATCCACATCGAGGACCACGAAGGCGCGGGCAAGCACACGAGCCTGCCGCAGCGGCTGCGCTCGCTGGAAGAAGCCGCGGCGCGCATCCGCGCCGCGGTGGAAGCGCGCAGCGACGCGGACTTCCTCATCGCCGCGAGGACGGACGCGCTCTGGATCGGCGGCGAGCTGGGCGACGCGGTGCGCAGGCTGCAGGCCTACGCGGACGCGGGCGCCGACCTCGTCTTCCCGACCGGCGCCAGCCCCGCGCAGCTCGCCGAAATCCGCCGCCGCGTGGACAAGCCCCTCATGATCGTGGACCTGCCGCAGGGCACGGTCGAGGACGAGGAGCGCGCGGGCGCGGCGATCGTCCTCTACTACGGCTTCTCCACGCTCGTGCAGTTCGACGCGCTCCACACCGCGCTCGAGACCTTCAGGCGCACGCGCGACGCGAACAAGGTCGCGGGCTACCGCGAGCGCGTGCAGGAGCTGGAAGACTTCGTCGGCTACCGCGACTATGAAGAACGCGCGCGGCGGCTGTATGCTCCGAAGGGCAAATAACAGGAGGAAGACCCATGCCCACCCTCACCGGCGGCTGCCTGTGCGGCGCCATCCGCTACACCGTGGACGCGGACATCAAGGAACTGAGAGCCTGCCACTGCACCAACTGCCAGAAGGGCTCCGGCGCGGGCGGCAGCGTCAACGCGATGCTGCCGAGCGCCGCGGTCAAGTTCACGAAGGGAACGCCGAAGCGCTACACCGGCATCGCCGACAGTGGCAGGACGCTGCACCGCTACTTCTGCGGCGACTGCGGCTCGCCGCTCTACAGCCAGCGCGAGACGACGCCCGAGAACCTCGCGCTCCGGATTGGCACGCTCGACAACCCGGGCCCGATGAAGCTCGTCGCGCACATCTGGACGAAGAGCGCGCGCTCCTGGGACCACATGGACCCCGGCACGCAGCAGATCGCCGGGCAGCCGGACGCGCCGCCGGCTAAGTGAGCTTGAAGCGCTTGCGCGCCACGTAGGCGCCGAAGTCCGCGCGCAGGACGCGCGAATACTGCTTCACCTTGTCCCCGCTCCAGTCCTTGCCACGCCGCGCGTCGTAGGCGTCGAGCTCGCGCTCGACCGCATCGACGTCGTACTTGTCCGTGTGCACGGTGGCCGAGAGCGACAGCCGCGCGCTCAACGGCTCCTTCGCCTCGGGATAGCCGAGCGCGAGCCCGGCGACCGGCACCACCCAGTCGGGCAGCGACAGCAGCGCGTCGATCCGCTCCACGTGGTCGCGCACCTGGCTGATCGGACAAGTCCCCAGCCCGGCGAGCTCCGCCGCCGACACGAACGCGCTCAGCGCGATCGCCGCATCGACGCTCGCGTTGAAGAAGGCGTCCAGGTGCTCGTTGGGAAACGCAACGCCCTTCCTCGCGAACAGGCGCCGCAACCGCCAGCCGTCGGCGCAGAAGACGAAGAGCTCCGGCGCACCGGCGAGCCAGGGCGAGCCGGGCAGCAGCGAACAGATCGCCGCCTTCTTCGCCGGGTCCGCCACGCGAACGATCGAAGCCTGCTGCAGATCGCTCTTCGTAGGCGCGGAAAGCGCCGTCGCGCAGAGCAGCCGCACAACGTCCTCCGGCACCGGATCGGGCCGGTACTGGCGGCACACCGAGCGCTCGTTGAGCGCCGCGAGCGCGTCGAGCTGCGCCAGCGCGGGCGCGCGCAGCGCGGCGCCGAAGCGCTGCGCGGCGGCGGCGGCGGCGCGCGACGAGGGGTTTTCAGCGGGCATGGGGCGGCCTCCGGGAATCGCCGAAGGGTACTATGCTGCGCGCCTTGCCCGCCGCCCTGCCGCCGCCGTCCGTCCTCGCGCTCACGCTCTGGGCGGCCCTCGGCGTCGCGCTCAACGTCGGCATCGCGCGCTTCACCTACGGCGTGATGCTGCCCGCGCTGCAGCGCGACCTCGCGCTCGATTACTTCGGCGGCGGCGCGCTGAACGCGGCGCACCTGCTCGGCTATCTCGCCGGCACGCTCGCCGCCCCCGCGCTCGCCCGCAAGGCGGGCATGGCGCGCCTCGCGCGCACCGCGCACGCGCTCGCGGCGCTCGGCGCGCTCGCCTGCGCGCTCGCCTCCGGTCCGCTGCTCCTCGCGCTCGGGCGCCTCGCCACGGGCCTCGGGGCGGGCGCGGGCATCGTCGCGATCCTCGTCCTCGTGCTCGGCGCGGTGCCCGCCGCCTCGCGCTCGCTCGCCAGCGCGCTCGTCTGGTCGGGCATGGGCTTCGCCGTCGTGCTGAGCGGCCTCGCGGCGGGGCCGCTGCTCGAGTCCGCGCACGGCTGGCGCCTCGCCTTCGGCCTCGCCGCGGCGATCGCGGCGCTGCTCGCCTTCGCGTTTCCGCCGCGCACCCTGCGCGCCGCGGGCGCGGCGCCCGCGCCCGCCGCGGCGCGCGGGCTCGCGCGCTTCCTCGGCGCGCGCTGGAGCTTCCTCTATGCCGCGTACTTCATGTTCGGCGCGGGCTACATCGCCTGGTCCACCTTCGCCGGCGCGCGCCTCGCGGCGCAAGGGGCGTCCGCCGCCGCCGTGAGCACGATGTGGATCGCCTTCGGCGCGGCGATGATCGCCGGCTCGGCGCTCAGCTTCGCCGCGCTGCGCCTCGACCGGCGTGGCTCGCTCGCGCTCGCGGCGGCGCTCGCCGCCGGCGCGCTCGGCGCGCTCGCCTCGTGGAGCGAGGTCGCGGGCGCGGCGCTCGGCGGGGCGCTCCTCGTAGGCATCGGCACCGCCTCCACCCCCACGATCGTCACCGCCTACGCGCGCGAGCGCTGCGCGGCCGAGGACTTCGCGCTCGCCTTCAGCCTCGCGACCGTGGCGCTCGGCGTGGGGCAGCTCCTCGGCCCGCTCGCCGCCGGGATGCTCGCCGACCGGCTCGGCGTCGCCGCGGCGGCGCTCTTCGCCCTCGGGGCCTACGGCCTGGGCGTGGCGCTGTCGCTGCTCGACGGGTGGGCGATGCGCGGCGCCGGGCGCTAGAGCACCCCCGACATCCCGCCGTCCAGGTTCACGCTCGTGCCGGTGACGTAGCTCGCCGCGGCGGACACGAGGAACGCGATCACGTTGGCGACTTCCTCGGCCTCGCCCACGCGCCCGAGCGGCACCTGCCTGCCCATCTGCTCGTAGAGCTTCTCCACCGGCACGCCCTGCTCCTTCGCGCGCGTTTCCCACTGCCCCGCCTTGATGCGCCCGATGCACACGGTGTTCACGAGGATGTTGTCGCGCGCGTACTCCTTGGAGAGCGCCTTGGTGAGCGCCATCCCCGCCGCGCGCGTCACCGTGGTGGGCATGGTGCCCGCCTCGGGCTGCTTGCCGCCGATGTTGGTCACGTTGACGATGCGCCCGCCGCCGCGCGCTCGCATGAGCGGCACCGCGAGGCGCGAGAGCCGCACCGCCGCCATGAGCTTGAGGTCGAGGTCCGCCTGCCACAGGACGTCGTCCACCGACTCGAACTCGCCGCGCATCGAGGTGCCGGCGTTGTTGACGAGAATATCGAGCCCGCCCCAGCGCCCGGTGACGGCCTTCACCGCGCGCTCGATGTCTTCTGCGCGCGAGACGTCGCACTGCAGCGCGAGCGCCTCGCCGCCCGCGGCGGCGATCTCCTGCGCGCAGCGCTCGAGCCGCTCCCGCCCGCGCGCGACGAGCGCCACGCGCGCGCCTTCGCGCGCAAGGAGCCTCGACGTCGCCCAGCCGATGCCCTGCGTCGCGCCGGTGACGAGCGCGATCCTGCCTTTCAGCCCCAGCTCCATGCCGCCTCCCTGACTCTCAATCGATCCTGACCGCCCGGCCGCTCGCGGCCGAGGCGACCACGGCTTCCGTGCCCGCCACCACGTTGACGAGCTCCTCGGGCGCGATCACGAACTTCACCCCGTTCGCGACCGCGTCCGCGAAGTCTTCCAGCTCCGCGCGCTCCTTGTCGATCGCCTCGAACTTCACGCGCCGGACGGCACCCTCGAGATCGAACACGTCGAGCTCGGTGTCGCCGCGCAATTCGAGCGCGCCCTTCGAGCCGAACGCGTGGATGCGGTAGAAGCGCGGCGCCGCGTGCAGCGTGGCGAGCGTGCCGGTCGCGCCGCTTGAGAAGCGCAGCAGGCAGGCGGTCGTGTCGTCCACGTCGATGTCGTGCTGCAGCCGCTCGCTCACGGCCTGCACCCGGGTCGCGAGCCCCGCGAGGTGCACCATGGCGTCCAGCACATGGCAGCCGCGCGCGGTCATCGACCCACCCGGGCTCTCGACCTGGTTGGAGCGCCAGTTGCCCGGCTCGGTCTGGTAGCTCGGCGGACCGGAGAAGTTCGCCTCGAGGTGGCGAAGCTTGCCGATCTCGCCCGCCGCGATGCGCCGCTTCATCTCTGCATAGGCCGGCGCATAGCGGCGATTGAATCCGACCGCGAGCGTGATGCCGGCCCTGCGGCAGGCCTCGATCGCGGCTTCGGCGCTCGCGCGCGTGAGCGTGAAGGGCTTTTCCACGAACACGTGCTTCCCGCCTTTCGCCGCCGCCGCGACCTCGTCGGCGTGCACCGAGTGCGGCGTGGCGAGCACCACCGCGTCGATCGCGCGATCCGCGAGCACGTCCGCGTAGCGCGTGCGCAGCGCGAGGCCGAAACGCGCGGCGAGCGGCTGGCGCGCAGCCGGATCGCGCGTCACCGCGCAGACGACGCGGATCTTCCCGCTGCCCTGCACCGACTCGATGAGGCGCGCTCCCCAGTTTCCCGCCCCGCAGATGGCTGCGCGCAGCACGGCGATCGCTAGTTCAGCCGCCAGAGCGCGGCGTTGAGCAGCGCGGCGAACGACACCCACGCGGCGTACGGCACGAGAAGCGCGCCCGCCCAGCGGTCCAGGCGCCAGAAGAGCGCCGCGTTGGCTGCGATCGCCGCGAGCAGCGCCGCGATCACGAGGAGCGCCGGGCCGATCAGGCGCGCGCCGAAGAAAACGAACGACCACGACAGGTTGAGCGCGAGCTGCACCGCGTACACGACGAGCGCGCGGCGCGCCTCGCCGCCGCCGCGCCGCCACGCGCGCCAGCCCGCGACCGCGATCATCAGGTAGAGCGCGCTCCACACCGGCGCGAACACCCAGTCGGGCGGATTGAAGGCGGGCTTGGCGAGCCCCTGGTACCAGGTGCCCACGCTGCTCGCCGTCGCCCAGCCGCCCAGCGCCGACACGGCGACGTTGATCGCGAGGAAGACCGCGAGCCCGGCGGTGTCGCGCGCGCGCATCGTGCCCGGCCTAGGCTTCTCCGCTCTGGTCGTCTGCATACACCGGGGCACCCTATCGGACTTCCGCAGACGCAGCAATCGCACGCCCGTCGGCGTAAGCTGCGGCCCGGCACTGTACTTGTCGGGGACCGGGCCGATGCTGAAGAGCAGAGTCTTTCTTTCGTACACGTCCTCACTGGGCGAGACGGCCGCGCGCGTCGAGCTGTCTCTCAAGGGAGAAGGGTTCTCGGTGTTCCGCGACCGCTCGGCGCTTCCGCCCGGCGAGTCCTTCGACGACAGGATCCGCGCGGCGATCGAGGAGAGCGACCTGTTCGTCTTCCTCGTCACCCCGGAAGCCGTTGCGCCGGGGCGCTACACGCTCACCGAGCTCAAGTTCGCCGAGCAGCGGTGGCCGCACCCGGGCGGACGCGTCCTTCCCGTGGTCGTCGAGGAAACGCCGAAGGAGGCGATTCCCGCGTACCTGCGCGCGGTCACGATCCTGAAGCCGCGCGGCAACCTCGTGGCCGAGGTCGCCGCCGAAGTGGCTCGCATGGGCGCGCCGTGGTGGCGCAGGATGCTCGAGCCGCGGCGGCTGGTGCCGGCGGTCGTCGTCGCGCTCCTGGTCGCCGGCGGCGCATGGCTGGCGCTGCCCCCCTATCTCGAGCGCCAGGAGCAGAACGCCAGGGCGGCGGCGCTCGTGAAGCAGAGCCGATCGATGGCCGACGCCGGCGACGCGGCCAACGCGTGGAAGCTCCTGCAGCAGGCCACCGAGGTCGCGCCGGCCTCGCGCGAGGTTTTCGAGGCGCAGGAGCAACTGGCCATGAACCTGTTGCGGCATGCCGGCGTCAACTATCCCGGCGGCAGCGGGGCCTTTGTCGAGGACCTGCTGACAAGGACGTCGCCGGTACTGTCGCGCGGCACGTCGGGGGCAAAGGGCGAGCGCCTGGCGAACCTGCTGGCCCACATGGGATGGGCGGACTACCTGCGCGAACGCACCGGCGTCGGCGGGCTCGATCCCGCGCAGCGCTATCGCAGCGCGCTCGAGGCCGATCCGGGCAACGTCTATGCGCACGCCATGTGGGGCTTCGAGCTGCTGCGAAAGCGCCGCACGCCCGAAGCGCTCGCCGAGGCGAATGAGCATTTCTCGGCCGCCCGGCAAACCGGGCGGGAGCGCGAGTATCTCCGCACCCTGCAGGTCTCCGCGCTGCTGCGGACATATTCCAACGTCTGGATCGAGGAGCCGGAGCGGCAAGAAGAGGTGATGCGGATCGCGAACAAGATGCGCACCGGCGGCGAGCCGCAGCCGAAAGGCTGGGGACCGGGTTCGTTCAAGCGAAAGGTGTGGGCGATCTACCACTTCCGCTTCGTCGCGAGCGAGGCGCAGGAGCCGATTCTCGCCGCGCTGCCCGCGGCGGAGCACCTCGCTACGTTCCGCTGGTTGTTTCCGGAAGAGGACCTCGCGCAGGACGAGGGCGGGCCATCGCTGTTCGATTACTTCACCGTCCGCGCGCAGGTGGAGGAGCGCGCCGGCGAGCGCGCCGGCGCGCTCGCTTCGTATCGCAGGGTGCTGGGCGAATTCGAGTCCCGGAAACTCGACGGCGGCAGGGCGATCAAGACGGCCGACAAGGCCAGGGCGGCCATCCGGCGCCTCGGCGGCTAGGGGTCGGACGGATCCGGCTCGTACATCGCCTCGAATTTCGCCCGGCTCATGCAGTAGGCGTCGCCGCCGCCTTCCTCGTTGTAGACGAGGTAATCGCCGGCTGCGTAGCGTGAGCGGCCTTCCTTGGTCTGCACGAATCCGTCCCGCGCCGCGATCTCCGCCCACACGGGCGTCGCCTTGAGGTAGGTGCCCTTGCCCGACGGGCGGTAGGTCCGCGCGAACACGGCGGCATCCACGGTGTACAGATCGCCGTTGTTGTCGACCAGCCAGTCCCCGGGCTTGCAGCGCTGCTCGGCGCCCCATTTGCGGTAGGCGAACCCGTCCGTGTCCAGCTTCAGCTGGACGGCCACCACGTCCTGGCCCGGTCTCCTGCGATAGCGCCGCCGCGCCGCGCCCATTCCTCAGGCCTTTGCCAGGTCGAAGCCCGCCGGATAGTCCCCGGCGCGCACGTCGCGCTCCGCGGCGAGGCAGCCGAGCTTGTGCAGGATCTCCATGTTGTCCGGCGCATCCATCTCTACGAGCGACGCGATCATCTTCTCGTCCTGCAAGGCCGCGTCCAGGCGTTGCACGCTCTCCTTGCCCAGGTCCACGTTGTAGCGCAGGTAGCGGATCAGCGGCTGCCGGGCGACGAGGTCGTTCCCGAGGTCGCCGATTTCGCGGTCGAACACCCGCGCGGTGGCGCTCGACGACATCCACTGCAGCATCGTTTCCTGCAGCACCGCGCTGTCCTCCATCAGCGAGAGAAGCGAGCGGATGCCGTGCTGCGCCGCGACCGACGCGGTCCGCACCCCGGCAGCCGCGGCCCCGGTGCCGACCGACACCAGCAGCAGCGCGTCGGCGCCGGTGGGCCAGCCGATCCGATACCCCTCGAGCGTCGCGTACATCAGCGCCTGCAGCGCCGGGTTGTTGTACGGGCTCACGCCGCCGTCGACGAAATCCCCCTGCACGGGCTTCATTCCCGGCGCCGATGCGATCGTGATCTTCTCCGGCTCGAAAAAGACCGGGGCGGCCGTGGATGCGCGCACCACCTCCCACAACGGGTAGTCGCCATTGCCGATGACGCCGCCCGCGCGCGCGGCAAAGTACTTGCCGCGCGGGTTGTTCGAGATCGGCCACGGGCTGCCCGTGTCCAGCCGCTTGGTCACGACCAGCAACCCCGTGAGCAGCTCGGGGCTGCCCAGCACCGTGTGCGCGCCGTAGACCGCCTTCAGCTCCTCGCTCAGCTTGGCCGCGTCGTACTTCGCGCGGAACAGACCCTGGCGCAGGAAGCTCTTCTCGAATACCGCCCTGCCCAGGCTCATGTACTTGGCGCGGATCTGCTCCACCGACCACCCCAGCGCGAGCGCCGCGGCGATGATCGCGCCGGTGGACGTGCCGGCGATCAGGTCGAAGTAGTGGCAAAGGCGGAACGCGGCGTCGCCGCCGTGCCGGGCGCGCAGCACATCCTCGATCTTCTGCAGAAAGCCGGTCGTGAGGATCCCGCGCAGGCCTCCGCCATCCAGCGCCAAAATCCGCTTCGGCGTGCCGTCGTTCGCGAGATGCTCGTCGCGCGTCCTGATCCGGTAGCTCATGGGGCTTTGCCTCCTTCCGCGTCCGTTGCGCCTACTCGACCCTCAGCGACTTCAGCATGGCGTCGTCGAAAGGGTCCCGTCCTTCCTTGAGCGCTGCAATCCATTCCTCGCGCAGCTTCCAGTACCTTTCGCCGAATCCGCTGTCCTGCTTCATGTGCTCCACCGCAGCCGAGAAGTCCTCGATCGCCCCGACGGTATTGCCGGTGAGCGTGCGGGCCACCCCGCGCGAATCGCCATACAGGGCCCGGCGCCTGGCGTCGGGCGCCAGCTCCACCGCCAGCTCGCAGGCGGGAAGCACCAGTTGCGCGAACTTGTTGGCGCTGCCAAGCCAGCATACGGTGTTGCTCGCCCTGTGATCCCGCGCCTCCCGGACTGCGCTCACCGCCTGGGCGAAGAGTCCCTCCGCCTGCACGCGATTCCCGGCCAGTGCCGCAGCGTCGGCTTCGGCCGCCCTGACGCCCGGGCAGCTGACGCGATAGGGTTGGTCGCCGAAGAACTGCTGCCACTCGCGCTCGGTGAAATTCCTGCCGACGACCCCGCACGCGCCGGACAACCACGCCTGCGTGTCCAGCTCCCACCGAATGATCTGACCATCGTTGCCGCTCGACACCAGCCATCGCCCGTCGGGGCTGAAAGCGACGCTGAGCACGCCCGCGGCATGCGCCGCGATCGGCTTGCTCAATGGCTGGAGCCTGGCGACGTCCCACAGCAGCACGGTGCGGTCGCTGCTGGCCGAGGCGAGCAGCTTGCCGTCCGGGCTGACCGCAACGGACCTGACCTCGCCCGGGTGATAGCCCAGCACCCGCCCCATGGGCCGCCCCGACTCGCTGTTCCAGAACCCGACGCTTTCCCTGCCGCCGGATACCAGGACCTTCCCGTCCGGCGTATACGCGAGGCTGTTGACGTATTGATGGTCCAGGCGCGCGCGCTCGGATCCGGACAAAGGCGTCACGCGGGGCGCACCGGTCGCCAGGTCCCAGATGGCCATTCCGATTCCATCGATCGCGGACGCAAGCGTCTGTCCGCCGGGATTGAAGGCGAGCGCGGTGACGTTGCCCGTCCACAACGGCGGCAATGTCTTGATGAGGTCGCCGTCCGGCATGCTCAGAAGCTGGATGGCGCCGCCGACCCCGAGCGCCAGGGTCCTGCTGTCGGTGCTGAATGCAGCACTCAGCACGCGTTCCTTCCCGGGCGCGCGCAGAACCCGCATCTCCCGTCTCGTTCCCGCGTCCCAGAGTTTGACGCCGTAGTCGGTGCCGATCGTGACGAGCCATCTGCCGTCCGGCGACACCATGACGAACTCGATCCGGCCCTGCTTTGCCTCGACCGCCTGCGGTGCCGGCGTGCCGGTCACGTCGAGGTTCCAATAGTTCAGGACATCCTTCGAGAACGAAAAGAGGGAGTGCGGGCTGCCGCCAAAGGCCACTCGCGTGAAACTGCGGCCGGGCGGCGCAAGCTGGTTGCCGAAGCGGTGGTTCCCCCTGAGATTCCAGGACACTACCATCGCGCTGCTGGTGCCGGTGACCACGTTGCCGTCCTGCCCGAAATCCACGCCGAGGAACGCGTCGGCGTAACCGTTCAGGCGCCGCGCCGGCGCATCGACCCGGGCGGCATCGTGGATGTACGCGTTGCGATCGTTGCCCACGGTCGCGATCTGCCGGTCGTCGGGACTGAACGCGATGTCCATGACCCCGCTTCCATGGCTGGTGCGGAGCATTGCCGCGCGCTTGCGCTGAGCGACGTCCCAGAGATGAATCTGTCCGGCGGCGCTTCCCGCCGCGATGGTCTTGCCGTCGTGGCTGAACGCCAGGCTCCACACGCCCTGGCCGTCATGCACCAGGGCGGCAAGCTGCCTGCGCTGCCGCATGTCCCACAGGACGATGCGGCCGTCCAGCCCGCCGGACGCCAGGATCTTCGAGTCCGGGCTGAAGGCGATGGTGAAGACGCTGCCCGCGGGCAGTCCGACCATTTCCTCGTTGTGCACGAGCGTCGTTTCGATCCTGCGCTTGTCGATGCTCTCGATG
>Ga0224505_10000753_pt1 | contig 21775 bp, 18 predicted proteins | sample SF_Jan12_sed_USG_FD_169102 | JGI IMG/M metagenome (GOLD analysis project Ga0224505, IMG submission 169102) | Sediment microbial communities from San Francisco Bay, California, United States - SF_Jan12_sed_USGS_4_1 | ecosystem: Environmental > Aquatic > Marine > Sediment | place: USA: California... | reverse complement strand
AGTTCCTCGAAAAAACTACGCACGGATCAGCGCTTGCACGTAAAGGTTTGTGGACGCGGCGGTGCGCGCTTGATGCCCTGAGCCTGCAGCGTCTTCCAGAGCAAGGGATAATCGCGCGGATCAAAAGCGCGATAGTCGAGAAACGCGGCCAGTATAAACAGGTACTCCGGCGTATCGAACTGGCGCAGAAACTCCCTGGCCTCATCGTCCCGGGCCAGCGTTTTGAGATACAGCCAGCGCGAGGCGCGGTCCGTGTCGACACTTTCGATCAGCTTGTCGGCATCGTCAATGCGGCCCTCGGCACAGGCCTGGCGCACCAACATCATCGTCTTGCCGTCCTCGTCGACCGAGCGCAATACGTAGCTGTCGATCATCGTAGCGGCGCGCTCCGTCTGGCCGGCATCCAGCAGGGCGCGCTGCGCCTGGTAAAAGAAGTTCGGATCCGACACATCTTCTGCCAGCAACGTGTCAATAAAGCGCAGCGTGCTGTCGAGATCAACGCGGCGCAGATTGTAAATCAGGGAGCCCGGTGATTCGCCAGGCTGTCGCGGTGCGGCAATGGCTCGGTGTCCCGCTGCGATGGCCTTTTCGGCCTGGTCCGTCGCCTGGTAGAGCTCGAGCAGCGCGGTCCAAACTTCTGCGTCGTCCGGGGCTAGAACGCTCAGGCGCTCGTTGAGACGAATCTGTTCGTTAATGCGGACTTCGAACTGGGCCTTGCGCATCTCCGCGCGGGTGCGCTCGGTTTCGTTCCGGGCATATTGGATGGCCGCCGCAAGTGCGTCATTAAAGCGCTTACGGCGCTCCTCGTAAGAGGGCCCGCCGGCGGCGTGCGACGTATTGCTGATGTCGAGCTGGGAATACCAGAGGTCCACGAGCTGCAAATAGGCGTCGACGAAAGTCGGGTCGATTGCTACCGCAGCATCGAACATGTCGGCCACAGCGAAAAAGGCACTCCCATCGACGCGGTTGAACGCTTCCTGCCGTGCCTGCAGAGCTCGCAAATAGACTTCCCAGGCCTCAACCGAACGCGTTCCGGCGGCTACCATGCGCGCCAGCTCTTCGGGGTCCATCGCGGTTTGCAGCGCCCTCGCAATCTCGATCGCGATTTTTTCCTGTATCGCGATCGAGTTCTCGACGCTGCTGTCGAAGGTCTCCGACCACAGATGCTTGTCGTCATGCGCGCGAATCAATTGCGCGGTGACACGCAACTGATCGCCGGCGCGACGCACGGATCCTTCCAGTATGTGTGCAACGCCCAGCGTTGCGGCGATCGTTGACAGGTTTTCGGTCGTACCGCGATAACCAAACGACGAAGTTCTCGACGCAACGTGCAAGTCCGTCGTTCTCGCCAGCGAATTCAATATTTCTTCGGTCAGTCCATCTGCGAACCACGCCTGGTCGCCGCCCGGACTGAAATCGTCGAAGGGCAATACAGCAACGGATTTGTCGACGGAGGTTGTCGCGGTGACAGGCGCGCTATCTGTCTGATGCAGCTTGTCCCAACCGAGCCAGCCGACGGCGACGATCAATGCAATCATCGTTACCCGGTTAAGCATGCGACCGGAACGCGGATCCTTCGGCATGTCGGCAGGAAGATCTTTCGCCTTCTTCACGCCATCCGGTGTGAGTTCGTAAGCCCACGCGAGGAACAGGGCGACAGGCAGACCGACCAGCAACAGGATGATGAGCATTTGCATGACCCACGCCGGTGCGCCAAACGCATCGCCAGCCAGATCGGCAACCTGGGCGATCAGCCAGCCAGCAATGACATAGGCAATACCAACGCGAAACACGTTGCGATGCTTAAGTTCGTCAAAGAGGCCGCGCATACAAAATCCCAGACCAAAGTCAGGCCGAACAATACCATTGAAGTGATCCAGCCGGGCAATATTAGCGAGCATTCAGGTATGCTTCGCAGCATGAAATGTATACGAAATCTGCTGCTACTGTTTGTCCTGTTGGGCATCAATGCCTGCGGCAGTTCCGACGACGCAAGCCCGTCATTGACCGTACTCAACCGGGGGATCAACGCCGAGCCTGAATCACTGGACGCACACAAGGCGAAAAGTTTGCAGGCTGCCGACGTCCTCCGTGACGTGGGCGAAGGCCTGGTCAGCTTCACGGCCAGCGGCGAATTGACGGCGGGCGCGGCAAAATCCTGGGAAGTGTCCGACGACCTTCTAACGTACACCTTTCACATAAGGCCCGACGCAAAGTGGTCTAACGGCGACAAGCTGACAGCGGAACACTTCGTGTTCGCCGTGAAGCGCCTGGTCGACCCGGCGACGGCGGCGTTCTACGCACAGTTTCTCGAGGACGTGTCCGAGTTGCGGGCCATCGACGACCACACGCTGCAAATCGTGCTCGCACGACCGACTCCTTATTTATTAAGCCTGCTCACACACCCGGCGACTTTTCCCATGCATCCCGGCGAAATCGAAAAGCATGGCGAAGCTTTTGCGCGCCCCGGAATCCTCGTGACCAACGGCGCTTACCGGCTGACCGGCTGGATACCAGGGTCCTTGTTGACCCTGTCCCGCAATGATCATTACTGGAACAACCGGAATACGGCGATCGATGAAGTTCGGTATCACGTGCTGAGCCAGGAAACGACTGAATACTCGCGCTACCGCGCGGGGGAGCTCGACATTACGAGCACTGTGCCGACCGATAATTTTGCGCAGGTCAAAAAAGACTTGGGCGATCAATTGCGCGTCGCGCCCGTGTTGAATATTTACTATTACGGCTACAACCTGACGAAGCCACCGTTCAAGGACCACCCGGCATTGCGGCAGGCCCTGTCGATGGCCATCGATCGCGAACTGCTTGTCGAAAAAGTGACCGGCCGCGGTGAGACGCCCGCCTACAGCTGGGTACCGCCGGGTGTCGACAATTACGAGCCCACGCTACTGAGTTACGCCGAGCTGACACAGGAAGAGCGAAATCAATTGGCCCGGACGCTATACGCGGAAGCGGGATACGGAGCTGAGAACCCGCTGCAACTGGAGCTTCGCTATAACACCGGAGACACGCACAGGAAGATAGCGCTCGCGATCCAGTCGATGTGGCGGGACGTGCTCGGCTTCGAAGTGGTACTGATTAACGAAGAGTTCCAGGTGCTGCTAGCGAACGTTCGCGACCGCGAGGTTACGCAGGTGTTTCGATCGAGCTGGACCGGCGATTACAATGACGCGCACACTTTCCTGAGCATTCTGCAATCACAAAATGCGGCCAATGTGCCGGGCTATGCGAGCGACGAATACGACGCGCTGCTCAAACGCGCCGCGGAGCAGATCGACCTCCAGCGGCGACGCTTGTACATGGAAGAAGCGGAGCGCGTAATGCTCGCCGATCACCCGGCGATACCGATTTATTTTTACGTCAGCAAGCACCTCGTCAAGCCGAACGTCGCGGGCTGGGGCGACAACGTTCTCGATTATCATTACTCTCAGCATCTGAGCATCAAAGCGGCCGAGTAGCCGCGCAGGAAACCTAAGTGCTGCGATACGCCTTGCTCCGCGTGTTGGGAGCGATACCCACATTGTTGCTGGTCATCGTCCTGGCTTTCCTGATGGTGCACGCGGCACCGGGCGGGCCGTTTGACGACGAGCGTGTGCTGCCCGCTGATGTCGCTGCCAACATAGAAGCGGCCTACCATCTCGACGAGGCTTTGCCGGCACAGTTCGCACGCTATATGTCCGGCCTGCTGCGCGGGGACCTCGGTCCGTCGTATCGATACCGCGACCACACTGTGTCCGAGCTCATTGGCGCTGGGTTTCCGCTTTCATTACAGATCGGCGTACTTGCAGTGGCTTTGGCCTTGATGCTGGGCATTACCAGCGGCACCGCGGCGGCGCTACGGCAGGGGACGATGCTGGATCGCGTCGTGATGTCGCTTGCTATGACGGGCATCTCAATACCGGTATTTGTGGTCGCGCCTGTGCTGGTGTTGTTGCTCGCGGTCAAGTTGCAGTGGTTGCCGGCCGGCTGGAGCGGCGCAACAGGCGCGGCTAAATTTGTGTTACCTGTGATCACGCTCGCGCTGCCGCAAATTGCTTACATCGCACGACTGACGCGCGCGAGCATGATTGACGTTTTGGGGCAGGACTTCATTCGTACCGCTCGCGCCCAGGGGCTGGGCACGGGGGCCCTCATTCGCGTGCACGCGCTCAAGCCCGCCATGTTGCCCGTGTTGTCGTATCTCGGCCCTGCGATCGCGGCGGTGCTGACCGGCTCCGTCGTTGTCGAGGAAGTGTTCGGCATCCCGGGGCTCGGACAGTTCTTCGTGCGCGGCGCTCTCAATCGTGACTACACGCTCGTGCTGGGTATCGTCATCTTTTACGCGACGCTCATCATTGCGCTGAACCTGATTGTCGACTTGCTGTACAGCGTACTGGACCCGCGAGTACGGCGGCGATGAAGGCGAGCGCGGCGATACTCTTGATGATTCTGCTGATTGCCATCGTCGGGCCATGGATCAGCCCGCACGCCTACCAGGCCACGAATTTCGACGCGATTCTGCAAGCACCGACCGCGGCTGGCATGCGCTGGTTCGGCACCGATGACCTTGGTCGGGACCTGTTCGTGCGTACCATGCTCGGCATCCGCATCACCCTGTTGGTAGCAATCGTTGCCAGCCTCGTCAGCCTGGTTATCGGCGTGAGTTACGGCGCTATAGCGGGCTACGTGGGTGGCCGTGTTGATGCGGTCATGATGCGTTTCGTCGACACGCTGTACGCGTTGCCGTTTATATTCTTCGTCATACTCCTGATGGTCGTGTTCGAGAGAAACTTCCTGCTGATCTTTGTCGCCATCGGCGCGATCAACTGGCTAGATATGGCGCGCATCGTTCGCGGACAGACGCTGAGCCTGCGGGAACGAGATTTCATTGATGCGGCACGACTGTCCGGTGTCAGTACGGCGCGAATCATCTTTCGGCACATCGCACCGAACCTGCTCGGCATCGTACTTGTCTATGTGACCCTGACAATACCGCAGGCAATACTCGTTGAGTCCTTCCTGAGTTTTCTCGGGCTTGGCGTGCAGGAGCCGCAGACCTCTCTCGGTGCGCTGGTCGATGCAGGCGTCAACCAGATGGAAGGGGCGTCGTGGATGCTGCTGATCCCCGCTACCTTGCTGGCCGTGATACTGCTTGCGTTCAATTTCCTCGGCGACGCACTGCGCGATCATTTCGATGCGAGGCAATCACGATGAGCTTGCTCGAGGTTGAAAGCCTTAGCGTAAGTTACGACGATGTTGCCGTCGTTAACGCGGTAAGTTTCAAGGTGAGACGCGGCGAGTCCGTCGGCATAGTCGGCGAGTCAGGATCCGGGAAGTCGCAAACGGCGCTTGCGCTACTGGGCCTTCTGCCGGCGAATGCAACAATGAGCGGCAGCGTTCGTTTCGATGGTGAAGAGCTCGCGAACGCAGGCGCCAGGCAGCTCAACAGCGTTCGTGGCCGTCGCATCGGCATTGTTTTCCAGGATCCGATGCAGGCGCTCAACCCTTACTTGCGGGTCGGCAAGCAGCTGCGGCAAATCTTGCTGCAGCACAATCTTGCCAGGGGGGCAGAGGCGGATACGAAAGTCGTCGCGATGTTGCGGCGTGTCGGTCTCCCCGATCCCGAGGCGCAATTTCGGGCTTACCCGCATGAACTGTCCGGCGGTATGCGCCAGCGCGTAATGCTGGCGTCCGCGCTCATTTGTGAGCCGGACCTGTTGATCGCTGACGAGCCGACGACAGCGCTCGACGTGACTGTGCAGGCACAGATTCTGGATCTCCTCGAAGAACTTCGTGACGATACGGCGCTGCTTTTGATCACCCACGACCTCGGCATCGTTGCCGGACGCTGCGAGCGCCTGCTCGTTTTTCAGGAAGGGGTGCTGATCGAGTCCGGCGCCACAACGTCCGTCTTCTCGTCGCCCGAAAACCCGCACACGAAAAAACTCCTGGCGGCTACTCTGCGGACGGATCGCGGCGACATCGCGGAGCCGGTGACCGGAGCTACCGTCCTCGGCGTCGACAATGCGTCGGTGAGTTATCGCGATTCGACCCGGGACCGGTTGGTTGCCGTCACGGACGTGAGCCTGACGCTGCGCAAGGGCGAAACGCTGGCCATCGTCGGCGAGTCCGGTTCCGGCAAGTCGAGTCTTGTGCGAGCGTTGCTCGGCCTGATCCCGATGCAGAGAGGAAAAGTCGTGTATGCGGGAGAGTTACTCGAAGGACCTGTGCTATCGCGCGCGGCGTCACAACGCAGGGACTTGCAGCTTGTGTTCCAGGACCCGGCCAGTGCGCTGAATCCGTCGATGCGCGTAGCGGCCATCGTAGGTGAACCCTTGCTCGCAAATTCGCCGGCCCTGTCGGTCAAAAGCCGCAGCGATCGCGTCATCGCCATGCTCAACAAGGTGAGCCTGGACGAAAATATCCTGCGGCGCTTTCCGCATCAGCTGTCCGGAGGGCAGGCGCAACGCGTCGCAATTGCCCGCGCATTGATCCTCGAACCCAAAATCCTGATCTGCGACGAAGCCGTAGCGGCATTGGATGGCACGGTTCGTAAACAAGTGCTGCAATTGCTCCGGGATATCCAGCGCGAAACCGGACTGTCGATTATTTTCATTTCGCACGATCTGGGCGTCGTTCGGGCGATCAGTCATCGCGTCGCGGTGATGTACCTTGGGCGATTGGTGGAAGTGGCAGCTACGGCAAGTCTTTTCTCCAGTCCATCGCATCCTTATACAAGGGCCTTGCTGGACGCTTCGCCAGTTCCGGATCCGCGAGTCACGCCCATCGCCGCGCCATTGAAGGGCGAGACGCCGTCACCGCTGGCGCCGCCGTCGGGTTGCGTGTTCCACCCGCGTTGCAGCTATGTCGAAAGTGAATGCAGCAGGCGAAGCCCGGAATTGCGAACCATCAGTAACACACGCGTCGCCTGCCACCGGGCCGGGAACATTACACTGGCTCGATAGGGCGTGGCTTGCTAAGCCGACGGTATTTCTTTATCGTGCTGGCGGCCCACGAAACAGGTCTGCATTGAGGAAAAACGAAATGAACACCAGAAAATTGCTGCGCCTTGCGGCGCTACCTTTGTTTGCAATACTCGCGGCCGGTTGCTCGACGGCACCACCGACTATCGACACCAGTGAAGGCGCGGTAGCCACGTTTGACGGCCTGTACCCGGTCTTAAATTCCAGGGCCGATGCGGCCTGGGCAGCGCCCGGCATGGATCTCTCGGGATACACCAAGATCATGCTGCGCGGCGAGGGAATCGAATACCGGCCCGGCGGGGAATCCGGCCGGACCATGATGGCGAGATCTAACGCAAGTCATTATGAAGTGACCGAAGCGCAAAGAGAGCGCCTGCTGGCCACGGTCCGGGAGGCGTTTCTGAAGGAGCTGGGCAAGAGCACAAGGTTCACACTGGTTGACGAGCCCGGCCCCGATGTATTGATGATTCGTGGCGCGCTGCTGGATGTTGTGTCTTTTGTGCCGCCGGACACGGTCGGTCGGACTGAGGTTTTTCTGAGCTCGGTGGGAGAAGCTACGCTTGTGCTCGAGATACGCGATTCCATTACGCACGCAATTTTCGCGCGCGCGGTTGATCGCGATGCAGCGGAGGCCATGAGTGGAACATTGCAGCGCTCCAACCGTCCGATGAATACATCTGAGGTCAGGCAGATGGTTCAGCGCTGGGCGCGATCCTTGCGCGAGGCCCTTGAAGGCTTCACAGGCTAGGAAATTGCAGCCTGGCCGCCCGTTGCCGGGCGGCCAGGCACGCACTATTTGACCGGCTCACTCTGCCCGGCGACAAACGGAAAGCCGGCGAAGTAATTGGGCACCGCGGTATTGACGGTTTCTTCCAGGGCGTTCATTTTCTTGGAAGTTACCTTGCCGATGCCGACGGCCTCCCAGACCAGCTTGTTCGCTTTGGCGTCAACGAGATCAATATTGAAGGTACCTTCGGTGTACTGGGACACATTGGTTTCCGTACCGTACCCATAGCCGACCCACGGGGAATAGTAGCCGCCGCGGTAGCCATAATAGCCACCGTACCCGGCGCCCATCGACATTGACGTCGAGGGGCTACTCGTCACCTTGATCTTCTCCTGCAGGTTGGCGTTGAAATTGATGAGCAAGTCAGGATTGCCGGACTCAACGTATCCGCGCTTCTCCATTTCGACCTTGATTGCTGACGTGACGTACTTGGAGAACATGCCCTGGTACTCGGTATTCTCGGGACCTGCATCAGCGAAGAAGCCATAGGTTTTGTAGTCACCGAAATCGACCGACTTGTCGTAGTCGGAGCGGATATCGGGGCCGGACGCACAGCCCGAGGACAGGGCGGCCAACAAAAACAGGCCTAATGGTTTTCCAACTCTTGCAAACATGCTGTGGTACATAATCAACTCCGTATGCTGTGGCGGCTAAAGAACCGCGGGGATGTGATGGTTATTATCTGGAAAAAACGGGCGCCTACAGCTTCGCGTCCGTGCAGACACCGAAGACACTGACGGCGAAGCCATCGCGAGCTACGGCAACCGTCAGGCGACCGGTCTCAACGTCGATTACAAAACTGAAAGCCCTTCCGCCCTCAACGCCCTGAAGATATAACACGCCGTCGCTCTTCAGAAAACTCGTAAAGGAAGTCGAACGATTCAACTGGCTTGCCTTGGTAGTCGATATCGTCTTCTTGTCAGTGTCAATAACGACAAAGTCCGGAACATCAAGCTCGTGGGTCGAGGTCGTATAGCAAATATCGTTCTCAATGCAAATCTGCACCTGCGCAGCGGCGCAGAGCATCCTGCTGACGCCGTCAAGGTTGTCCGCCTGCGCGAGACCGCCGGTCATTATTGCCGCCAGGGCGAAAACGAGTTTTTTCATCTTATCTCTCCGGAAAAGCGAGGTATTGGCATCCTGTAAGGGCAATGCCACCGAAAAGTCCTAAAAATTCAGCTTGATAAACGCCAGGGCACCGTCGTATCGCCAGTCAACATCGCCATTAAACCCGGCTTTCTCCACGCCGACATTCAGTTTCACGCTGTTAAGGCCAAGACCGAGCGCCATGTTTTCGAAGAGTTGATAATCGATTCCCGCGTAAATGTCGTACAGGGAGCCGGAGTAATCGCCGTAGTCCACGGCGAAAATTTCGGCGCTGCCGCGAAACGACCATTTGTCCGAAAAGTAATACTCGCCCCGCATGCCGACGACGGGTAGCGGCGCGGTCACTCCCGCACCGGATACCTGGCCGATCGATTCGGCAGCAAGTGTGGTGCCGATGTCGGCGATATACAGGCCACCGGTCACGCCAAGGTACCCGCTGTCTCGCTGCAGAAACGACCACGTGTAAGCAAGCTTGTAAATATTAAGGTCAAAAAGGGCGCTGATATCCGTATCTATTGGGTAGATTTCGCCGTCCCATTCGATATCCCTGTCAATCTGCTTGAATGCCGTGCGCGACAAATCGAAGACGCTGAAGTCAAGTCGGTGTTTCTCGTTGAACTTAAAGTAGCCGTCGACCCGAAACACCGAATCGGACTTGTCGAGACCGAGATCGCTCTCGAGATCAATGGGTGTTCCACTGCCTGGGTTCTCGCCGTCAATTCTCGTCTTGCTGTCTCGCTCGGTGATGAATACGCCAAGACTGATGCCGAATCGATCGGAGCCCGCGGCTAATGCATCTGCGTACGGCAATGTGATTGTACCCATCGTCACCAGGGCGGTGAACAGGGGTGCGAGTCTGATATTCATTTTGGTTCCTTTGCTGGACTGGAGCGCAAGCCGATGCTTCAGAGTGGGCCGCGCGCGGCGATTATCTCACTGAACGGCTCGGCATCAATACTCCTTTGGGGCCGGGAAAGAGTATCCGTTATGCTATAGCCGGACTCTACTGAGAATCAGAGGATAGTACCAATGACGTGTCAATTGCCGCGGCCCCTGAAGCCAGTCTGCGCAAGCCTGCTTTCTGCACTGATCCTGCTTGTAAGCACAAATACTTATGCCGCGAAAACGGACATCGTCCTGCTGGTCAACGGCGACACGATAACCGGGGAAGTTAAGTCGCTGGACTTCGGCTCGCTGCGCTACAGCACCGATTCGATGGGCACAGTCAACATCGACTGGGAGGATGTCGCCACGATCAAAAGCGACCAGAAACTACAGGTCGAAATAACGAGCGGCACCCGGTACTTCGGCAGCCTCATAGAGTCGGAGACTCAACACAGTATCATCGTTGTCACCAAAAATGGACCCGTGGAGATCGAAAACTCCGACGTTACGCGAATGACGCCCATCGAAACCGACTCGCGTCTTGTAGAGCGGCTCGATGGTTCCATCAGCCTCGGTACAAGCTCGCAGAAAGGCAGCGGAGTATCGACACTGAATCTGAGTAGCAATGTTCAGTATCGGACGCGCACCTACCTGATTGGTCTCGATATCAACTCCACAATCACCGATCAACCCAGCGAAGAGACCAGTTCACGCCACAACGTCAGCAGCAATTACCAGCGCTTCAGGAGCAACCGCTGGTTCACTGAGTGGTTGGCGAGCTGGGAGCGAAACGACGAACTCGGCATTTTGTCACGCTTTCAAGTCGGTGCGGCGGTTGGCCGCTACCTGGTGCAAACGAACAAAAACCAGTTCTCTGTAAAGGGTGGACTGGTAGAGTCACGGGAGTCATTTGTTGGCGATACGGAAAGCGACACCAAGGCGGAAGGACTGCTGGAGTTTCGCTACCTCCATCGCAGGCTGATACCGAAGGCGTCGGCGAGTTTTGTGAGCACGATTTATCCGACACTGAGCGACTTCAGTGCATTCAGGGCTGAAACGGACCTTACTTTCCGCCGGGAGTTCATCGACGATCTCTTTTTTGACCTCTCGGTCTACCACTCCTACCTCAGCAAACCGCCGGACGGCAGCGCCAGTACCGACTACGGTGTTACGACCTCGTTAGGCTACTCTTTCTAGACAGGCTGTAGAATGCAGGAGCATAATCCTGCTCCCGCCAAACAAACCAAGACAGATCCGTATGAAAACCAAAGTACTTGCCGGAGCATCGTCAATCCGTGCATGGATCTGTTTTTTTGTCGCTGCAATGAGTTCCGCTGCGGCGCTTGCCGAAGAAAAACCGGATGCCTGGCAGTTTCAAATTACTCCCTATATCTGGTTGCCAACCATTGAGGGCTCGTTGCGTTACCAGCCACCACCGGGTGGTGGTGGCGGCCCCGATATTGCACTGGGACCGACCGACTGGCTGGATCTGCTAAACATAGGCGCGCTCGTGGCGGCCAGCGCTAAAAAGGGCCGCTACAGCATTCTGACCGACGCGGTTTATCTCAGCCTGACGGCCAAGAACGACGGCAGAGTCATTTCGGTTGACGACAACATCAGCGTACCGGGCACGCCGATCAGGGTCCCGGTGAATATCACCGCCACTCTTGACACGCGGTTAGACCTGGACGGACTGGCCTGGACGCTCGCCGGCGGCTACTCCATCAAGGAGAACGAAAGGTCCTCCATCGACCTGATCGCGGGCGTCCGGTATTTCGGTGTCGATACGACGACAAGCTGGAGCCTGGATGCGGCAATTACGACGCCAGGCGGTACGGTACTGTTGCCCGCAGAGGGCAGCACGGATCGTGATGTCGATTTGTGGGACGGCATCATCGGCTCACGCGGTCACGTACGGATCGGGGAGGGCAAGTGGTTGGCGCAATATTACGTCGACGTAGGCACCGGTTCATCGGATCTCACCTGGACCGCAATGGGCGCGCTGGCCTACGAATTCGGTTGGGGAGACGTCGTTCTTGCCTACCGTCACCTCGAGTACGACCAGGACGCGGGCGGTCTCTTCCAGGGATTCAGCTTCAGCGGACCCGGGCTGGGCGCGCGATTTCGATTTTAGGCGCACTTGATCGACACAGTTATTTAGGAACACGGTTTGAGGATTACGCAATGAAAAACCTGATTACTTTTTCACTCCTGTTGATGGTGCTGTTTGTGAACAGCGTTGCTGCAGAGGCGCCCGCGAAGACGCTCGCGGCGACCATTGAAGTTTACGTTTTTCCTGCCAAGGGTCAGGCAGCGGATCAGCAATCGAAAGATGAAGCAGAGTGTTATGGCTGGGCGGAAAGCAGTTCCGGCAGTGACCCCTTCCAGCTGCAGAAAGACAGCGAACAGCAGCAACAGCAAACCGAGCAGCAAGTGCAGCAGGCCCAGAATGCCACGCAAGGCGCGGGTGCCAAAGGTGCTGTCAGGGGTGCAGCGGCCGGCGCCTTGATCGGTGAAATTGCGAACGATGATGCGAGTGAAGGCGCAGCCTACGGTGCGGCTGTTGGTGCAGTTGCGGCACGACGTCGAACCAAGGCCGCCAGCGCACAGGCCCAGGAACAGGCGAAGGCACAGGGTGCCGCCAGCCAAGAGGCGACTGCCGAGCAGATTGGTAATTTCAAGAAAGCATTCAGCGTCTGCCTCGAAGCCAAAGAGTATATGGTCAAGTATTGATCTGGCGCGTCACGCAACAGACTTCGCATCGAAATGAAACTATTTGCACCGTGGCTGGTGCCGTTGCTGTTCGCGCAAGCCGTTTTTGCCGAAGCGCCAGCGGAATCCAGCGGTCAAGTAACGCCGCCGGGTTCAGACCTGACGCCCGATATACGGGACGACGACACCAAACTGAAGCTGCAGAAAGGCGACACCGTCGTTGTGCCTATTCCCATTTCGAATCCCACTCTCGACACGGGCCTGGTGCTTGGCGGCGCGTATTTTTACCCACAGTCGGAAGAACAAAAGAAGGTCCAGCCCGCGTCCGTTACCGCGGTTGGAGCGATGTACACGAGCAATGAAAGCTACGCTTACGGAATCGGCCAGCAAAACTACTGGGATGAGGACCGGTGGCGATTCAACGGCGTGTTCGGGCACGCGGATCTGGACCTGGTCCTTGGCGCCGACGACGCATCCGGTGTCAGGCGTGAGACGAGCTGGCTGGTTCGCGGAGACTTTCTGCAAGCGTCTTTGTCCAGGAGGGTGGCCGGCGACTGGTACGTGGGTGTGCTCGGCCGCTACGTGAACGTCGTGCAGGGTCTTGAAATTGATTCTGAAACGGGCGGGCTCCACACGGCTCCCGAAATCACATCGGCAGGACTTGGGATAGAGCTTGAATTTGATCAGCGCGACATGCCGCTGAATACCTATGAAGGCCATTCCTTTGAAGTTAGTGCGCTCTTTAACGATCCGGGGCTCGGCAGCGACAGGGCCTATCAGTCCTATGCGATGGCATTCCGCTCCTACCATGAGTTGTCGCGACCGATCGTACTCGCCTGGGAACTGAAAGCGTGTGGACGGGGCGGTGAAGTTCCTCTTTGGGACGCATGCCTGATCGGATTGCGCGGCTTCCCGGTAACGGATTATCTCGGTCGCTCGTCGGCGTCCGCCCAGTTCGAAGCCAGGTGGCGGACAGACGGTAAATGGGGTTTTGTTGGTTTTGCCGGCGGCGGCTACGTAAACCACTCCTATAGCGCCTATAAGGAACGGGACATTATTCCGAGCTACGGAATCGGTGTGCGCTACATGGTCCTCGCGGCAAAAAGAATCAACTTGCGTATCGACTTCGCGCGCTCAACGGACAGCGACGCCATTCATCTGTCGGTCGGCGAAGCATTCTGAGCGTTACTGCAGGCCCTCGCTGGACAGCGACGACAATCGGCCACTAAATGTTTCTGCTGCCTCCTCTCGCACATCGTTGCAGGGATCGGCCGACCGGGACACTCGGTCCCAGGCGGCTTTCGCCAACAGGGACAAGCCAGCTGTGGCAACCGCCACCCCGCCGGTCACGAGTACCCCCTGCTCGTCGACGGCAAGACGCGGCGCGGCAAGCGTGCCGACCACCTTGATAAACGGATTGAGTATCTGGCCCGCGCTGATGGATACGCCCTTGCGCGGATTGGTGCGTACGTTCGCGGTAATCTGCTCGTTCTTCAGGTTTAGCGACATAGCGGCAACGACCTGTATCTTGTCTGTGCGCATGAAAGAGCTGGGAGTGGAAACCAGCCGCCCATCGCTGATGTCGAACGGGAAGATGGCGCAGTCAAATTTTGTCACCGACTCCGTTTTAGAGAATGGGTTAATGGTTGAAACGATCTCATTGAGCACGTCGCCAAAGAGCATGTTCAGAAGCTCCTTGTTCGCTGATTGGCCGTCATAGATGTCCAGGAAAACGACGCCGTTGGCATTGCTCGCGAGAGCACGTAAGTCGGCGCCACTTGTTTCGAGGTTGACGTCGAGGTTGGCTGTACCGCTGAAGCCGTCGTTGGACCCGGGCGTACCAAGTTTGACCTCACGCGCCGCTATTTCGAGTTTTGTCTTGCCGACGCCATCCCGGGCTTCAATGCTCGCCCTCGCCTGCATCCACCCGGACAGGCCCTGAAGCCTCGCGCTGTGCAGGCGCAACGCACCATCGCGAAGATCCGCGTGCATTGCGATATTGCGGAAAACAAGGTTTCCACGCCGCAACTCGCCGATCTCCAGTTTGACGGCAGCATTCACACTCTTCATCGTGTCAAATGGAATGGCGAGGTCGGGGATCACACGACCATCCGTGCTCTTTGGCGCTGGCGTTGCCGCTTGCTCTTCCTCTTCGAGCCACGGCGACAGTAAGATCGAATCGGACTTTATGTCGACCTCAAGTTCCGGAATGTCCGCGTTCGTGTAGCGAACAAAGCCGCGAACCTCGCTGTTTCCCAGTAACGCGCGCAGGCCCTCAACGGTGTATGTCTTGCCACCACTGCCCACGATTCCGTCCAGTTCGAGCCGCTGATCAACAAAACGAGCGCCCTCGAAAAGGCCGAGTTTCGCCAGGCTTGGCACGCGCGCACTCAACTCGAACTGCGTTGAAGACAAGTTCTGGTCGAAGTTGAGGTCGCCGTGAGCAGCGACGGTCATGTCACCGACCAGGATGTCGAGCTTTTCCAGCGACAGGTGCGCCGCTCGCAGCGTACCGCTGGAGCTGATCGTAAACGGTGCTTCGAAAAACTCGATGCCGGCCGCCTGGCCCAGCATCGAGCGAAAATCCTGACCATTCGCCCGGACATTGAATTTTGCGCGGGGTTGCGTTCCCGAACGTCCCAGCACCAGGTCCAGCCTGATCGCGCCGCGTGGCCGCTCGAGTTCGACGTTTTTCAGCTCGATAGAGTTTACCTTGATCGTAGCGTCGGCAGAAAACGAATACGGCCCGGGCTGTGGCTGAAAGTCTTCGATATGATCGACGAGCTCCTCCAGTGCCGGGCCGCTGGCGCTGAAACTGAGCTCAGTTCCGGAGAACCCCTGCGTTGGCTGGAGCAGGCCGCTGAACGATAGTGTCGAGCGGCCTAGCGTCCCGCCGGTGTCGCGGAAGCGGTAACCTCTGTTTTGTATTTGCAGCCGGCCTTTGAGGTCATAGGGCTTCGCGGGAATTTCATCGACAGCTGCAAACGAGCCGACCAACTCGGCGAGATCAGGCCCTTGCAGGCCGAAAGACAGGTCGCTACCAACCAGCCCGGGCTGCATCGCAATCAGGCCATCAAGCGATGCTCTGAGCTGACCTAACTCGATCGTGAGCGTTTCCCGGATCCGGATGCCCTCGGCAGTGATAGTCGCTGCCCCGCCGACCGAAATGGGTGCATCCGGCATCCTGGTGAGGCCGTAGGCCTCGGTGAGCCGGGCTAAATTTGGACCTTCGAGCCTGAAGCGCAGATCACTGCCGATGTAATCGGGCGCATCGCCAAGATGGCCGTCTGCCTCAGCGCGCCCCAGTGAAGTCTCCACCCGGAGTTGCACAATGTCGACGCCGTCCGGACTCACCTCGAGATCGAAGTTGAGCTCAAATACGCCTGTCGCATTGCCGGGCAACTTCATCAGTTTTCGAAAGTGCTCAAAGTCGGGTCCCGCAATCCTGAGGTGCGCCTCGCCTTCATTGAGACCGGGGAATTTTGGCAGGTGGCCGCTGAGGTCGAACTCGGCATTGGCGAACAAAAGGTGCGCGCGCTCGACAGTCAGCAGAGTGTCCTGTCTCTCAAGGTCAATCTCGATATTGAACGGCGCGTCCGGAACATCGTGTACGCCGAACAGTTTCAGGATCCGGCTGAGATCAGGACCCGATGCACGTAACCTCAAGCTACCGTTCTCAATGTCCCGAAGGTCGGACACGAGTCCCACGGCATCCACCGCGCTCTGGCCTACACGTCCTGCAACCGCGAGTGTCAGCGGGCTGCTGTCATCCGCGGCGCTCAGCGAACCCGTCAGGTCTATGTCGCCGGTACCGCCTTCGGTGATCTGTAGCAGCCGTGCGACGTCATTGACGTCCGGACATTTGATCGCAAACTCCAGCATCGGTCGGCGCAGGTCCGCCAGGTCATCAATCAAGCCGTTGCTTGAGACGCTAAGGGTATCGAACTGGCCGACAAACTCGTACTCGATATTCTTGTGTTCGAGCACCGCACCCCAGGTGCCGACGGTGCCCTGTAACCGGACCTCACGATCATTCAGCGTACCCGCCAACGTCAGCTCGACCGTTGCGTCGGCCCGGTGCCGCTGGTGCAATTGCAGGATCCGGAAGTCGAGCGGGCCGGTGCGCTCCGGACTCTCATAAACGAGGCGCACGGCATTGATATCAATTTCCCGAACCAGGAATGCGGGGCCGACGACTTTCGCATCGCTTGTCGCCTCTGACGTCGCAAGAGGCAGCGCCCAGTTAGGCTCGCCATCAGTACGCCGAAGCAGGCGAATATCGGCATCATCGAGGCCGACAAACCCAATCTCGATCGGGCCCTTGATAAGAGACCAGGTATTCAGCCGCAATTCGAGATGGCCGATCTCGACCATCTCGGCCTTGTCTGCCCAATCCGGATTTCCAAACCGTACGCCATCGGCGACGACGACGGTCTCACGGCCAAGATTGACACTGAACTCACCGGAGATGACGAAACTGCGGCCGGTCTTGTCGCTGACCCATTGCTCCAGTTGGGGTTTGAATGCACCGAGATCCGCGGTCCACAGCCAGGTACCGGCAGCAATCAGCAAGCCCAGGAAGGCGAGGCCGGACCAGAGAAAGATTTTTCGTGCGCGCATGTCAGCGAAAGCGGTGGACGTGGCGTTTAGTTGCCACCGAGATTGGCGTCCAGGAATCCCCGAAACAGCCCAGCCCAATGTTTGGCGGCGGTTTCGACGGATGCCCAGTCGGTTGTTTCCCCGCTATTGCCCGCGAACTGCGGATTAGCGTAGCTATCCGAAGCACGCCCGAGGACCTCGCCCGTGCCCGAGTCTCGCAACTCCATGAGGAATATCAACACGCCCGGCCTGGAGAGTGTCTCGAGGTCACCCCGAAAATCGACAAGGTCGCTGTACGATGCGTGCCGCAAATCCACCAACGAGGCCTGCACCTGAAGCATCCCGGGGCCTGGCTCGCGCGTGTACTCGTAGCCGGCAAGCTCGGCCGTGAAGGTCTTCTGGAAGATGCTTCGAATCCTTTTGATGTCTTCCTCCGGAACCGTCGAGTTCTTGGGAAAAAAGATTCCCATGTCGTCGACCAGCAGTCGGTCGTACTGACTGAAGTCCGCACCCACAGCGACCTTGGCCGATTCAACACTGGCATTCTTGCTGACCCGGAAGCTTTGTGTTTCGACGGTCGTACAGGCACAGAGCGTTGCAAGGCTTGCTACCAGTAGCGCCGCTGCCAGTCGTTTTCGCTCTTGAATGATCGACATGCTATGACTCCTGCTAGTCGGGTTCCACAAGCGGAATCATATCTGCAAGATTGACATCAATTTCCGCGTCGATTTTGTTTTCGATCTGATAGAAGCGCGCGACCTTCAACGACGGCAGCACTTTCTTAAACCTGGGCAAGAATCGCTGTCTCACCTTGAGTACGTCACTTTCGATCGACATGTAATTCTTAAGCAGCGTGTCGGCATAGCTGTCGCTGAGCTCAGCTGAGTCATAAGCCTGCAGGTAGCCGGTGATCAGTTCCGTCTGGCGGTCCCGGACCGCGGTCATTTCCTTCTGGTACTCTGCGTAGACCGGCCAGAACAACGTGGCCTCGCTCTCCGTTAGCAGCAGATCCTCCCGCACAACTTTCTGGCGCTCGTATGCCAGGGCCGCCCTGGCCTCAGCCAGCGCCTCCGGGTCGCTAACCTGCCCAAAAGCGGACCCGCCCACCAAGAGCAAAAAAACTGTCGCCGCGCCGAACCAAATAAAAGGCGTCCTGAATGCGATCATTTCCAATTCCACCTGTGGAGCAAAATGACAGCGTCACTATATCACCGCGACCCGCGCCGGGAATAAGCAAAGCGCGCAACTTGTCGCCTCGGCTTGACCTGCCTCTATCATTTCCGCACTGTTATGCGCATCATGCGCCTTCCCATTGCATTTTGACCGAGGATTTCAACGTGTTATTCACATCCGCCCTGCGAAAGACCCTGCTGATTCTGACACTTGCACTTGCGGTCTTGCTCGGGGCCTGTGCTTCCGGCGCCAAGCTCGTCACGGTTTTGCCCGTAACGGAGTCAGCAGACACGCCCTACGACAATATTCTGGTCATCGGGCTCTTTAAGTCCTATGACGCTCGCCGCTATTTTGAGAAAGAGGTTGTCGACCGGCTGAAAGGCATGGGCGTCGAAGCGGTTGCGAGCTCCAGCATGATGAATTCCAAAACGCCGGTTACGCGGGAGACCTTTCTCGCCATGGTCGACAAGGTTGGCGCGGATTCGGTGTTGGTCTCACGCGTGATCACGCTTGAGTCGGACGCGAAAATGCTGGAGTCGAACACCTTGTTCAAACGCAATTTCTACTCGACTTACTATTACAACTTGTATGAAGTCACGATGTCGGAATACGAAGAGCCGAAAACCATAGAATTCAATCACTCGGTCCGTCTGGCGACTCAGCTGGTGTCTGTTTCGAGTAAGGAACCTGTCTGGGCCATTGAGTCCAGTGCGGAAGTATTTCAGAACATCAATCAGGACCGGCTGTACGCGGTTTATGTCGATGAAGCAAAAGCGATCACCGGTGCCATGTCGAGGGACGGTTTGCTTGCCCGATAACTGCAGCCGGAGCCTTCAATATGCCCCGGCCATAATTGGCCTTTTGCTCATCGCCGAGGGAGCCGCCGCTGGCTCCGTGCTCGATTACATGCGCGACTACGATCTGAACGACTACTCGCTTGGCCTCTACATTTCCGGCGCACAGAACCTGTACGCTGGCGCGAAGGATAGCGGCATCGCCTATCCTTACCTGACGTCATTCAGGAACTCGCAGTTCACCGATGACTGGGTGCTGATTCGGGACGGCGAGCTGGGTTTTCGCTGGGTGACCGAAAATGGCTGGCAGCTCGGCGCCATTGGCAGGATACAGACCCGCGGCTTCGGCAATACCGAGACCGACGAACTGCTCGGCGTTGCGGAGCGAAAATGGGCGCTCGAAGTGGGCCCAACCATCGGTTGGCGTGGCTGGCCCGTGCATTTCAATTTCACGACCTACGCCGAACCTACGAACCGGCATGATGGCTTTGTCAGCGAGCTTTCGGTGCTGCTGCCCAGGGAGTCGTCGCGCGGCTACTTCGTGCCCTCGATAGACCTTATCTACCAGGATGACGACTATGCGGACTATTACTATTCCGTAACTCCAGCCGAAGCAACATCGACGCGCCCCGCTTACCAGGGCCAGGCGGCTACGAACGTGGCGCTCCGCTTGCGGTGGGGTTATGCGCTGGGCGAAAAATGGCTGCTGGCCGGTCACTTCGGCCTCGAAAAACTCGACTCAGGTATTACGGCGAGCCCGATCGTCGATGACGACCGGTTGTTATCGGCCGGCATCGGCCTCGCGTACAACGCTGACGTGTTTCAGCCTCGAGAGTACGATCTGACGGGGCCGAAGCAACCGCAGTTCGAGTTTCGTGTCAGCGGCTTCTTCGACACTATCGACACCAGGGTCGTTAAAGACACGGTCGATGGCGTTCCGGGTTTCGATTTGGACCTGGAAGATTTCCTCGGTGCGCCTGACGAGGAAACGGTATTGCAGATTGATGCGGTGCTGCGGCTTGCCCACTATCATCGCCTGGAGTTCGGCTATTTCGAATTGGGCCGACACTCGACGGTAACAACCAGCCAGGATTTCGCGTTTGGTGATGAAGTGTTTCCGGCGGGCACCGAAGTTGACGTCAATGTCGATGCCAGCGTATTTCGGGCCGGATATGCCTACTCATTAATCAGGAACGCACAGCTCGAACTGGCCGTGATGGCGGGCGTCCATGTCACGGATCTCGATACAAAAATCGCGGCCAGTGCGACGGGCCAGAAGGCAGAGTCGGTTGCCGGTACGCCGCTACCCGTAATCGGCGCACAAGCCGCTATCTTCCTCACCGACAAAACCACTCTCGGCGCAAAACTGCAATTATTCCGCACCGATTTCGATCGCTATGAAGGCTCGCTGAACTACGCGATGATCGATATTCAACATCAGCTTCGCGAAAACATCGGTGTCGGTCTTGCCTACAACTATTACGGTATCAAGCTGACCTCGAGCGACAAAGACGTCAACGGTTCGCTCAATATTGTGCACCACGGCCCAATGCTGTTCTTTAGCGTAAGTTACTGAAACGCACCCAGCGGTATGGGTATTGGTGCGCCATTGATCGTCAGCAGACCCTTTTTCATGTCAGCATCCATAATATAGACGGCGCCTTCTTTCTTCAGGTAGCCGAGACCAACGATGGCCCCGACCTGCGGATCCATTGACGCCGCAAACTGCACGAGCGTCTCGGGAACGCTGATGTAAAGGGACGATTCCGCCTGCAGTAACAGGGAAGACCACTCGAAAGTGGCACGATCCGACTCGGGTACATCGATTGTCATCTTCATCTCGACGGTGCCCATCGGCAACCCGACGTCGAATTGATCCATTCGCATATTGAATCCGGCTGCGACAAGCCCCTTGAGCGGGCCTTCCGCAGCCGCTAATGCCAGTGCCGGGTCCGGCTGGCCCGACAGCTCCCTGAATTTTTCGGAAACGGCGCCGAGCGCCTCCGCGTCAAGGCCGCCGACAGTAAGGTCGGCAATCACGGACATATCGCCAAACCCCGGAATTTGCTGGCCGCTGATCTCGAGCCGACCCGCACCCTCGGCTTTGCCGGCATTAACCGAGCTTGCTCCCTTGACCGTCAGCCCCTGCATGCCACCCGCGTCGATTCCGCCAGCACTGATTTTCATAGTTCCCATCGTGAGGTCGACATCGCCGACATGGAACCCGTATTCGGTTTCCGTCTGCTGGCCCTTGATGGACAGGCCATCGATAGCGACGACTTGCTGGTCATTACCGAAAGTCATCGCACCAACCTTGCCGTCAAAGAGCAGCCTGCCGGTTTTCGGATCCGTCGTAACGTCGATCGCGATCGGCCCCCAGGTGACCTCACCGTCGTCGACCGTCCTGGCCCCGGCGTCCACGATGTAGCGGGATTCAAGTCCGCCACCCAGACCGACTTTGCTGTAGATCGTGCCTGGCAGGGCAATCGATTCGCCCGGACCGAGCTCCACGCTCAAGGTTGAGACGGCGCTGCCGAGTCCCGGTGCGAGCGACCCCTGCTCGCGGCTCATCGAGGTGATCGGAACGAGGCCGTGGTCAATGCGGGTGTTGATCAGCAATACGGGAAGCGTCGCGTCCCCGTCGTCACTCGCTGCGGCACTTAACAACGAACGTATGGAACCGTCTTTGAGCTCGACGCGATGCTGACCTTCGGAGACAAACCAGCCACGGTCAA
>Ga0224505_10000752_pt1 | contig 21797 bp, 22 predicted proteins | sample SF_Jan12_sed_USG_FD_169102 | JGI IMG/M metagenome (GOLD analysis project Ga0224505, IMG submission 169102) | Sediment microbial communities from San Francisco Bay, California, United States - SF_Jan12_sed_USGS_4_1 | ecosystem: Environmental > Aquatic > Marine > Sediment | place: USA: California... | reverse complement strand
CCCGCAGTAGCTGTGAGGGCGGCTTCGTGTTGTGTCGTGCTGGCCGGTAGCGTCCTCGAGATGGACGGCATCGAGCGGCTGACAGCGATTGCCGGAGCGCTCTCCATCGGCGTCGCGGACCGGCACGTATTCCTGTGCGCAGACCAGACGACGCCGAAGTGCGCATCCGTTGCGGAGACAAACGAAGTGTGGCGATACCTGAAGCGGCGCCTCAAGGAACTCGAGCTCACGACGGCGCCGCCCGAATGGCAAGGTCTGCCGGTTGAACCATCGCCGGTGCCTGCCGGAACCGGTTCGGTGCTCAGAACCAAGGCCGACTGCTTGCGGGTCTGTGAGATGGGTCCGATCGCCGTTGTCTATCCGGACGGCGTCTGGTACCACTCTGTCGACGTCGACGTGATGGAACGCATCATCCAGGAGCACCTCGTCGGCGGTCAACCCGTGGTCGACTATGTCTTCTCTGGAGGGTCGACGTGAAGAGAATGTTGAGAGCGCTGGGCATGTTCATCGCCGGATGGAGGGTGCTTGGCCCGATCGTGACGCCTCGTTTCAAGGCGCCGCAAACCCATCCGTGGCGAATTCCCGGCCGGACCGTATTCGTCGGGGATCGCGAGTTCATGGTGCGCCAGACGGGACCGACCGACGGCCGGCATGTGGTTCTCGTCCACGGCCTCGGTGGCGCATCATTGGCAGAATGGTTCAAGGTCGGTCCGGCGCTCGCCGAGCGATACCGGCTCACCGTGGTCGACCACCGAAGCCACGGGCTCTCACCGAAGACGACGGATCGGTTCGAGATCCAAGACGTTGCCGATGACATGGCTGCGGTACTGGCTCAGGTGGGTGTCACCGAGGCCTGTGTGGTCGGGTACTCGATGGGGGGAACCATCGCTCAGGCGCTGGCACATCGGCATCCGCACATGGTGGAGCGACTCGTCCTCGCTGCGGCCTTCTCCCGTCATCCGCGGTCGTGGCGAGTGGCGCGAGTCGCCGGAATTTGGGTGATCCGGGCCTGGGAACGGGTGACGGGCACCGGGTCGGCGGAGGTCCGGGCGCTCTACCTTCTCGGCACCCGGGCGGTGGAGCGACGCCACGCCCGGTGGCTGTGGGAAGAGACCCACAGGAGGGACATCGAGGCCGGAGCGGCCGCCAGCTTCGCCTTGCTCCGGTTTGACTCGGCGACGTGGATCGGGACACTTTCGCAGCCGGCGTTGGTGATCATTCCCCTCAAGGACCAGTTGGTGCCAACGCGCTGGCAGTACGACATGGCTGCCGCGCTGAGAGAACCTCGGGTGGTCGAGCTGGTCGGTGCCCGCCACGAGGCACCTTTCACCCACCCTCAGGAGATGGTCGACGCCATCACCGAGTTCATCGAGAAGGACTGATCACGGGGACGGGCCCCCTCGGTGGACTGAGGCCCTTCCTCCGCCCTGCCATCGAAGTCGATGGGATTGGGCGATCTGCGTCCTACGATGTGGCCATGCGGCGGAATGTCATCTCTGTCCTTGTGGTCACGGTGCTGATGGTTTCGGCCTGTGGTGAAACCACCGACGACTCTGTGGTCACAACGGCTCCTGGTACCGAAGCCCCCGTTTCGACCACGAGTACTTCCCCCGTGGAAACCACCACCACGACGGTCGCCACGACCACGACGGCTGCGCCGACCACGACGACGACTCCAGTCGGGCTGATCTCGATCGCAGTCGAGTCAGGTGAGGTGACGGTGACCGGGACACCGTCCGTTGCGTTGGGGGACGAAGTGACGATTCTGGTGACTTCCGACGTCGCCGACGAGGTTCACGTACACACCTACGACGTGCTGGCCGACGTGGAACCGGGCGAACCCGTCGAGATCAGTTTCGTGGCCGACATCCCCGGTGTGCATGAAGTCGAGCTCGAGGGCGCCGGCATCACTCTGCTCGAACTCGAGGTTGGTGGGTGAAGGCCGGCTGCTTTGCGATCGCCTTCCTGCTGACATGGATCCTGCCGGCCCCGGTTCTGGCCCATGGGCTCGGGGGGAGACAGGATCTGCCCGTGCCGCTCGAGTTCTTCGTAGTCGGCGCCGGAGCGGTTCTCGTGCTGTCGTTCGTGGCTCTGGCCGTCTTGTGGCCCCGGCCCCGGATGCAAGAATCACCTGCTGCCGGCGCCGGACCGGCGAATCGGTGGGTTTCGCGGCTCCTCGGCTGGTTGGGCATGGTGGGGCTGGCGATCGTCATCGTCGCCGGCATGGTGGGTGAACCGACGAGTGGCCGAAATCCCGGCCCGGTGCTGGTGTTCGTGGTCTTCTGGCTCGTGGTCCCGTTCGTTTCGGCCGTCGTTGGTGACATCTACCCCCAACTCGACCCTTGGAAACGTCTCAGGGGCCTTCTAGGCGTGGAGTCGGGTTCCGGCCTCACCCAGACGGTGTGGCCGGCGACGATCGTCTTCGTGGCCTTCACATGGCTGGAGTTGGTGTCGCCGTGGCAGGATCCTTTCCATCTCGCCATCGCCGCCCTCGTCTATACGGCATATCTGATCGTCATGGGGATGGCGGGCCGCAGCCCTTCCGAGGTCGACGGGTTCGCGGTCTACAACCGGCTGCTCGGAGCCATGGCCCCTTGGTGGCGGCGTGACGATGGCACGGTCACGAGGGTGGGATGGCTGAGAGCTCTGCCTCATCTCCCTGAGCAAGCCGGTTTGGTTACGTTCGTGGTGGCCATGATCGGGACTGTGACGCATGACGGTGCCTCCGGCACGGATTGGTGGGCGGCCAACATCGAGCTTCGATTCAACCGATCCCTCTTCGACTTGGGGCTGTCACCGCTGGCGTCGTCTCTCATCACCGGGACGGTGACACTCCTGGCCACCGTCGGGGTGATCTGGCTGGCGTATCTGGGGGCGTCTGCACTGGCAGCCAGACTGGGTGGCTCCGGAACGGCGCGTATGGTCGCCGTCCGCTTCGCCCACACACTGGTCCCGATCGCCTTCGCCTACGCATTCGCCCACTACTTCACCCTCGTGCTGTTCGAGGGTCAGCTCGTGTTCTCCACGCTGTCCGATCCTTTCGGATTGGGGTGGAACCTCCTTGGGGCCGCAGACCGCCCGATCTCGTATGCACTCATCCAGACCTCGGCGAGCTGGGTTTGGTACGTCCAGGTTGCCGTGATCGTGCTCGGGCACATCGCGGGCGTGGTCCTCGCACACGACCGAGCGCTCGCCGACTTCAAAGGCATGGCGGCCGTGCGGTCCCAGTACGCGATGTTGCTGCTCATGGTCGTATTGACCGGTCTCGGTCTCGTCATCCTGTCCGCCGGCTGACCCATGGTGCTGAGGATGGTGCTCGCCCACGGGTCCGGTGTCGATGACATCTTGTTGTTCGTGATTCCGGTAACGCTCGCCCTGATCGCACTGCGTGTCGCCGAGCGACGGGCGCGTACCAGGATGGAAGAGCTCGACGATGAGGATCGGAGCGGCATCGACGAGACCGAAGGTCAAGAACCGCTGTGATCCTGCTGCAGGTGCCGGCGCGGCTCGATCGGGCGCTATCCTCACCCGGCGATGAGTGAGTTTCTGGCTGCTGCCGCACAGGCGATGTCCGTTCCCGAGACGCTGGTTCAGAGGTCGGCGGAAGCACGGGCCAAGGCTTCCGGCTCCGACGTGGAGTCCGTGTTGTCGGCGTGGGCGGGCGGAACTGCCGTCACCGCTGCGGTCGCCACCCCCGCTCCAGCCGCCGAGGCTCCCGCCCCCGAGAGCACGGCTCCGGCCACGGAGAGCGCGGCTCCAGAACCCGTGCCCGCAGCGCCGGCCGCACAAGAAACCGTGGCGGCTGTGGCGAGCGCGCCGGCTGTCGCCGTGATAGAAGAACCCGAGGAAGCGGTTGTGGCGGCACCATTGAGCGCTCGGACTCGTCTCGGCGCTCGGGTGGGTGCTGTGACGGGAGGTGTGCTGGCCCTTGCCGGGTGGGTCTTCTCCAGCCAGTACCTGATCGGCCGCGCCGGGGTGACCGGCGAAGCCGAGGAACTGCAGACCGTGGTAGGCGTCGATCCCGGCAGCCTCGTGCTGGCAGCCATGCTGATCTCGGTCGCGATCGGGGCGCTCGTTGCCGGCGTCACGAGACTCATTCCCGCCTGGCGCGGGCGTGGCATGCGCCTCCGGGGTTCGCCCTTGCCGTCAATTGCGATCGGAGTCCTGGTCGGCGGCCTGGTCGGAGCACTCGCCGGTGCGATCATCTCAGGACTGGGTACCGCACCCGAACTGCCAGACGACCCGACGCAGATCCCCCTCCTCCCGGCAATCGTATGGGGGCTGGTGGTGTGGTTGGCCGGCGGATGGCTCATCGGCGTCTTGGTTCAGGCCGCCGGCACCCCCGACGGAATCGACCCGACCGAGGCGGTCGAGATCTCCGCCGTCCGGGGAAGGCTGGCCGCCGCGTTCTCGCTCCCGTTGCTGGCGCTCGTCGCCATCACGGTGCTGGTCCTCGCCTTTGCCTTCGTCTTCCTGAGCTTCCCCTCGTACTCGCCGCTCACGGGAACCGTGATCGCCGGGAGCATCCTCGGATTCGCCGCTCTGTCGGCGTCCCGCCCCAACATGAAGGTCGGCCTCAACGAGTTGCTGGTCGCTGCGGCCGGGATCGGTGTGGCGGTCGTGCTGATCTACGCAGTGCTCCAGACCACGGGTGCCGGTGGACACGGCGAAGAAGAAGGCGAGCACGCAGAGACAACCGAATCGACTCACGCCGAAGGCGAGACCGCCATCGGCATCCGTCTCTAGGGCTTCGGCTCAGGACCCGGCGTCATCGACCTTCACCGCGTAGCGGACACCCTCTCGATCCTGCCAGAACACGATCACCGCTTCTCCTGAGATCATGTGTTCTCGAAGGTGGGGGAGCGGGAAGGCAAAATCTCCATCCGCCGACGGGATGTAGATGTGGGTCCCGTTCTCGTCGAGCACCGAGAAGCTCTCTACTGCCGACAGATCCCCCACCACATCGACGACGAGCCCTTCGGTGGTTCCCTGATCACCGGACCCACATCCGGACAGGACGAAGACGGCGGCCGCTACGAGTGCTCGACGTGTGCCAACCGGCGCTCGATGGCGTCCCATTTGCGCTCGTCTCTGTTGTAGCGGATCCAGATGGCGAGGATTCGGCCGAGGAGGAGGAATCCGCCGCCGAGCTTCATCACGATTCCAGCGATCGTTTGATCGGCCACGAGCGTGAGCCCCCACGTGCTCGGCCCGTCTCCGTAGATCGGGTACAGCGGGGTGGAGCTGAACGTGAGGAACGAGGCCGGGACGGTGGGGATGAGGGTGTTGAGAAACAGATAGAGCATCTGCATCGGCTGGGACAGCCGGGGAATGGCCGGGGTCGGGCTGGCCACCGGAAGCCACATCAGCATCGCCGTGGCGAACAGCACTGCGTGATACAACAGATGGGTGAATTCGGCCTGGATCTGCCACTCGACGGCGTCGGGCCAGTGGACCACCACCAGCATCGTGTTGAAGGTGAAGAACCCGACCACCGGGTGGGCGATCGGTCGGATGAAGCGGCTGAGACGACCAAGTGTGGCGTCCGCGAGCCACCGGGACATGCCCGACAGGAGCAAGGGTGGAACCACGTATCCGATGATCATGTGCTCCACCATGTGGGCCGTGAAGAGCCGCTCTTCGGCGAGGTCGTGCATCGGCCACCCCGATGCCAGCCAGACGAAGAACACACCCGAGTACCAGTTCCACCATTGAGGGCGGGTGGCCCGGGCGGCCGATGGGTCGGCAAGAGGTCGAATCCGGCGTTCGGCCCACCAGTAGCCCACTGCCAAGACGACCAGGACTGCCATCACGTCGTAGTGGACGGCGAACGGGGGTAACACCGCTCAGCCGCCGGCGGCGAGGGTGAGCGCAAACGAACCCAGCACCACGCCGTAGAGCGCGGCCGCCAGGATGAATCCCCCGGTGAAGAACTTCGACAGCGTGCTCTTCTCGTACCGGAGATGCATGTACCAGCCGATCACGGCGATGAACTTCAGGAACGAGAGACCGATCAGGGTGAACCTCGCGAGGCCCCTTCCGATCGTGTCCTCGAGATAGAAGAGGGCGATCTCGATTGCCGTGAACAACGCCAGCACGAGCGCCAGCTTGACGTACATGCGGGGAGTCGGGTGGGCGCCCGAGTGTGCTTCGCTCATGATGCCGAGAGGAGGTAGACGAGGGTGAAGATCACGATCCAGATGATATCGACGAAGTGCCAGTACAACCCGACGAGCTCGAGGTTGAGGCCCTGCCGTTCCGAGAGGCGACCGCGGCGAAGGGATATGCCGAACAAGGAGAAGAGCATCAGCACCCCGATGGCCACGTGCACGCCGTGGAATCCCGTGAGGAGGTAGAACGACGATGAGGCGGGATTGGTCGTCAATGTCATCCCGTACACCTCGATGAACTCGGTGAACTCGAACACCTGACCGCCGAGGAAGACGGTTCCGAGGGCGGCGGTGGCGAAGAGCCAGGTGCGGGCCTGGTGCTGATCGTCGCGGGCGAGCGCATCATGGGAGAGCACCATGGTGAGCGAACTCATGAGCAGCACGAACGAGCTGAACGAGGTGAAGGGAATGTCGTAGATGTCCCGCGGCACCACGGAGTCGAAGTCCCGGCCCCCGTACAGCAGGTAGTTGGAGATGAGGGCCCCGAAGAAGAGGAATTCCGAGCTCAGGAACACCCACATGCCGAGCTTGCGATGCTCGATCCCCGTCGATTCGTGCTCCCCGTGGTGGTCGACTTCGACCTCGATTGTTGAATCCGACATCTCAGGGCTCCTCAGTGCGCGATCGCAGGTTCGCCGTGGCCGTCGTGACCGTGGTCGTCGTGCGGCTCCTCGAGCGGTTCCATGCCCCAACCGAGAAGTCCTCCGATGGTGGTGAGAGCACCGAGACCGATCAGGATCTTCCCCCACAACGCCGTGTGCCAGATCACGCCGTAACCGATCATCGGGAGACCCAACGACATGATGAACGGGAAGTAGGAAGGGTTGGGGAGATGGATGGGCTCGGTTGGATTCCGTCCTTCGTGGTCGAGGCGGACAACCAGGGCGTCGGCGTCGGGTCGGCGCACCGGGCGCCCCTCATCGTCCTCGGAGTACTTGAGGTGCCAGAAGTCGTCCAGGCTGTGCACTACGGGGTTCGACGCGAAGTTGTATTCGGGCGTCGGGTTGGGGATCGTCCATTCGATCGTGCGAGCGTCCCATGGGTCGAGGCCGGAGGGTTGTCCCTTGCGTCTCGACCAGATCCAGTTCACCATGAAGATGAGCACGGCGAGGGCGATGATGAAGGCACCGACGGTCGCTGCGAGGTTCCAGGGTCCCATGTTCATCTCGGGTGCGTAGCGCCAGGTGCGCCGCACCATGCCCTGGAGGCCCAGCCAGTGCATGGGAGCGAAGGTCAGGTTGAATCCGATGAATTGGATCCAGAAGTGGAGCTTGCCGAGCGTCTCGTTCATGACGCGGCCGGTGATCTTGGGGAACCAGTAGTAGAGACCGGCGAAGATCCCGAAGATCGCCCCGCCGAAGAGAACGTAGTGGAAGTGGCCGACGATCCAGTAGGTGTCGGTCTGCTGCCAGTCCGACGGCACGATGGCGTGGGTGACCCCCGACAATCCGCCGATGACGAACTGGCTCACGAAACCGACGGCGAACAGCATCGGGGTCGTGAAACGGAGCTTCCCGCCCCACATCGTTCCCAACCAGTTGAAGATCTTGATGCCCGTGGGAATGGCGATCGTCATCGTTGCGAGACCGAATGCGGCCTGGGCGACAGGCGTGATGCCGGAGGCGAACATGTGGTGGGCCCACACCCCGAATCCGAGGAAGCCGATTCCCGCGCCGGCGAACACGATGGCGGCGTAGCCGAAGAGTGGCTTGCGGCTGAACACCGGTATCACTTCGGAAACGATCCCCATGGCAGGCAGGATGAGGATGTAGACCTCGGGGTGCCCGAACAGCCAGAACAAGTGTTGCCACAGGATCGGGTCGCCGCCCGAGGCGGCCTGGAAGAACGACGTGCCAAAACTTCGGTCGAATGTGACCATGAACAAGGCAATGGCGATGATCGGCAGCGAGAAGAGCAGCAGGAAGGCCACGACGAGCATCATCCACACGAATACGGGCATCCGAAGTAGCCGCATGCCTTGTGCGCGCATGTTGAAGATGGTGACGATGAAGTTCACGGAGGAGATCAGCGAGGCCACACCGAGGATCTGCAGGCCGAGAGCAGCGAAGTCGATCGCCAGGCCAGGCGAGTAACTCGGCCCGGCGTTCGGTTGATACAGGAACCAGCCGCCGTCGGGTAGGCCGCCCAGCAGCGTGTTGTAGGACGGGTCGAGGTTGCCGGCAACCGTGGTCCCGGTTGCGTCGGCGATTCCGAGCGGGGCCTGGGGGTCGGAGAAGAAGATCACCGAGTAGAGGAAGAGGCCGCCCATCAGGAAGATCCAGAACGACAGGGCGTTCATGCGGGGGAACGCAACGTCTCGGGCTCCGATCATCAAAGGGAGCAGGTAGTTCATGAACGCGGCCGCCGCCGGCATCACGAAAAGGAAGACCATGGTGACGGCGTGGGTGGTGAACAGTGCGTTGTACTCGGCCGCCGTCAGGAAATCCCCGTTCGGCCCGGCCAGCTGCACCCGGATGAGGAGGGCCTCGATGCCGCCGAAGAGGAAGAAGGTGAACGCCGTGTACCCGTACATGACGCCGATCTTCTTGTGATCGACTGTGGTGATCCACGACCAGAACCCGGTCGTCGCCGCCGGGCGGCGGAAGATCGTGGCGGCCGGGCGGGAGGCCGTGGCGGTCATCGTGTCATCCTCCGGTAGGTCACGTGTTGCTCTTGAGCCATGCGATCAGGTCCGAGATCTCCTCGCCCGTGAGCCCCAGGTCGGGCATGAACGAGCCCGGCTTCACCAAGGGCGGATTGGCGAGCCATTCGGTCAGGGCTTCGTCGTATCCGATGTCCTCGGAAGGGAGGTAGGCCCCGGCGAAGACATGCCGAGACGCAAAATGGGTGAGGTTCGGCCCTCGGAATGTTCCTCGGGCCCGGACCACATCATCGACGCCGCTTCCGTCGGCGAAGTCCACTGCGTGGCACGCCGTGCATCCTTTGTTCAAGAACACCTGGAGCCCCTCCCATTCCGGCGTTCCCTCCGCTGGGACCTCGGCAGGTTGGCTCTGGGCTGCTATCCAGGCGTCGAATTCCTCGGCCGTGACCACTTGTGCCCGTGCCCGCATCAGCGAATGCGACAATCCGCAGAATTCGGCGCAGTGACCCCAATACTCGCCCGGCTCGTCCGCCTGGAGCCTGAGGATGGTCGTCTGGCCCGGGACCAGGTACCGCTTGCCGTTGAGGGCCGGAATCCAGAAGTTGTGCATCACGTCCTCGGAGGTCATCGTGGCGCACACCTCTTGATCCTCGGGCATGACGAGGACGTTGGCCGTGGTGATTCCTCCGTGCTCGGGGTAGACGTACTCGAACCACCACTGGTGTCCTATGACCTCGATGACCATGGCGTCGTCGCCGCACTTGGTGAGGTCGAAGACCGCCTGGACCGTGGGGACCGCCAGCACGGCGAGGATGAGTGTCGGTATCACCGTCCACGTGATCTCGAGGGCGGCGTTTCCGTGAGTCTGCTTTGGCTCTTTGCGGCCGGGGCGATCACGGAAGGCGAATACGGCGAACAGGATCGCGCCTTGGACCAGGAAGAAGACGACCACGGCGGTCCAGAAGACCGGCCAGAACAGCCCGTCGATGCGTTCGGCGAACGGCCCCGCCGGCTCGAAGATGGTGAGCGGTGAGTCGATCTCGATGAACGAGCACGAGGTCAATGCCAGCGCAAGCACCGCGAGCGGTAGGAGACGCGCACGGCCCGTTGACCAGGGAAAACGCAACTTGGCACGGGGTCGGACCATGACCGGGCACTATACGGATCGGATCGGCCGGAGGCCAACCACCTCGGGCAACGGTCGTCCCTGTTACGCGTTGAGCCGTCAGGCGTCGAGTGCGTCGAGTGCGTCTTCGAGTTCGGCCGCTCCGACCGTGCCCTCGTAGCGGGCTGAGACAACCCCGTTGGCGTCGATCACGAAAACCCAGGGCTCGGTGAGCAGACCCCACTCGCCGATGGCGTCGACCTCCACGAGTTCGCCGCCGGGGTCATCAACATTCTCGTAGACCTCGACGTGTATGAAATGGACCTTCTCGTGGTCCTGCGCAACGGCCTTGACCACTTCGAGCGTCGGTCCGCAGATCGCGGTGGTGCAGAAGGCCGGCGTGGCGAACACGATGACGCTGGGTTGTCCGCTTTCGACCGCGTCCGCAATGCTGATCTCGTAGAGGCGGGGATCGGGTTCGGGATCGGTGGAGATCTCGGAGAGTGGGGCGTCGGCGGCCGTCAGCGTCTGAGAGGGCGGAGCGGACTCTCCGACCTCGGGTACGACGGGATCCTCCTGGACCTGGAACGTGGACGTCTGCGCCGAGGACCCCGAGTTGGATATCGTCGCCGACCAGACACCGGCCCGCGGGAAGTCGAACGTGGCGACGTAGAACCCGCGGACGCCTTCGATACCCCAAACCCAATCGGTGGCGACGCCGTCCCAGACTTCCCCCTCGATCTCGAACCGCACGGTGGTCTCCTCGTCGGGACTTCCGAGCAGATTCCCGTCGGGGGAGGCCACCACCATGAGCACCCGCTGTGAGCCGACACCGAGCGAACCGGGCGAACTGGCGACGACGGTCAACGCCTCTCTGAAGTCGACTCCCGTGGCGGCATCCTCGTTCCCGCCGCCACAGGCGACCGCAGCCACGACCATGGCGAGCAGCAAGGCAAAACGACGCATCGGGTGGAGGCTACCTCGGGGGTGGAGGTAGGTCGCTCCCCTCAATGGCCCCATTCTCCGGCACCTCGAGGATCGAGGGGGCCGGTGGGGTCGCCGCCGGGCCCAGGTATCCTGCTCATGATGAGCTCGGCCCCTTCGACGGTTTCGACATCCGCATCCGGCGGGTTGTGGTCCACGATCGGGGCCTATGTCGCGCTCACGAAACCCCGCATCGTGGAGTTGTTGTTGATCACGACGGTCCCCGCCATGGCGGTTGCCGGCGCCGGTTGGCCCGATACCTGGCTCGTCGTGGCGACCTTGATCGGTGGCACCCTGTCGGCGGGTGGAGCCAACGCCCTCAACAACTATCACGACCGAGACATCGATGAGATCATGCGTCGTACGTCCCAGCGCCCCTTGCCCCAGCATCGGGTGCCGCCGGAGAGGGCACGTGCGTTCGGGATCGCGCTGGGGGTTGCCGGGTTCGTCTGGTTGTGGGCCTTCGCCAACTTGATTGCCGCCATGTGGTCGACGGCGGCGCTTCTCTTCTACGTTCTGGTGTACACCAGGATCCTCAAGCGATCCACCGATCAGAACATCGTCATCGGCGGCGCCGCCGGCGCGGCCCCGGTTCTCGTGGGTTGGGCGGCAGTTACCGGGTCTCTAGCCGCTCCTGCCTGGATCCTCTTCGCGATCATCTTTGCCTGGACTCCGCCTCATTTCTGGGCGCTGGCCATCCGCTACAAGGACGATTATGCCGAGGCCGGTGTCCCGATGATGCCGTCGGTACGGGGAGTAGCTGCCACCACCCGCCAAATGCTCGTATACGCCGGGTTGACGGTTCTCTTCTCGCTGGCGCTCGTCCCGGCAGCCGGAATGGGCTGGATCTACATGCTGTCGGCCATCGTGCTCGGAGGCTGGTTCGTCGTCGCCTCTTTCCGGGTGCTGTTCGACCCGTCGCGGGCGATGGCCCTCTTCGGCTACTCGACGCTCTATCTAGCCGTTCTGTTCGGCGCGATGTTGGTGGACCGCATCGTGTAGAGTGATAGATATGCGCAGACTCGCATATCTATCCATCCTGTTGTTGGCGTTCATCACCGCCTGCGGATCCGGCACCGCCACCGCCGGCGATCTCGAGACGGTCCCGGCCGGTCAGATCCTCGAGATCCTCGACGCGCCGCCGCCCGACCTGGTCGTGCTCGACGTGCGTACCCCCGAGGAGTTCGCCGAAGGCCACCTCGCCTCGGCCGTGAACGTGGACTTCTATGCCGCGGATTTCGCCGATCAGCTGGCCGGGCTCGACCCCGATGTGCCGTACGTCCTCTACTGCCGATCCGGCAATCGCAGTGGTCAGACCTTGGACATGATGCGCGACCTCGGTTTCTCCAACGTGAGCGAGCTGTCCGGTGGCGTCGTGTCGTGGGTCGACGCGGGCTACGCGTTGGAGCGTTGACTCAGCGGTGCCAGACCGTACGGGCGGTGGCATGACCGTGCGGGGACGTGAACCGAGGCCCGGTGGCGGGTTTCCTGTCTTGGCCGGTAGCCTCTGACCCGTGCTGGCGTCGATCTCGTATCCGCCGATCCCCATCTGGGACATCGGACCACTCCAATTCTCGCTCCACGGACTGTTTGCGGCTATCGGATTCATCGCCGGTGGATGGGTCGCCACTCGGGAATTGGATCGGCGGGGCTACGACGCCCTCGCCTACCAGTCGGTCCTGAGTTGGGCCATCGTGGGGGCGATCCTCGGGGCGAGGTATTTCACGAGCCCTGCCCAACTCGCAGGCGGTGCCGGCTTGGGCGAGGCGTTGAGCCCGCTCGGCGGCAATTTTTCGATCATGGGCGGGTTCGCCGGAGGAATCCTCGCCGCCTGGTGGCGCATGCGGAAAGTGGGTCTACCCCGTCACGCGACCTTCGACGCGTCGGCGTACGGGCTGGCCGTGGGAACCATCGTGGGGAGGGTCGGCGATCTGGCGATCGTGGAGCATCTGGGATCGGCGACGAGCGTGGCCTGGGGTTACGGAATCAAGGCCGGTTACGACGTCGCACCCCAACACGACGGGCTGGAATGCGCTTTGGTCGAGGCCCTCGACGGGGGCTTGTGCCCGATCCCGGGATCGACTGCGCCCGGCATCTACCACCACGTAGCTGCGTATGACATGCTCGGCGCAGTGTTGTTGCTTGGTGCACTCTTCGTGGTGGCCAGGTCTGTCCGGCTGCGGTACGGGCAGCTCTTCGCTCTATGGATCGTCTGGTACGGGCTGCAGCGATTCGTGCTCGATTTCCTTCGGTTCGGCAATGGCGACGCCACCATCGGCTCGTACACGTGGAATCAGCTCTCCGGTCTGGGCGCTGCCCTGCTGGGCGTGGTCCTGTTTCTGGCGTACCGCACCAACTCCGTGGTGTCCCCCGAGGAGGACAAGGCCGTCAACCTCCCCCGCCTCCTCGACCGCAACTCCCCGGCCCAGAACCCTGGGTAGCAGACTTCGCTGAGCGAAGTCCACAGCCCGCGGATCTGATGCGAACCGGACGTCGCTGCGGCTGCGTACTGCTCCCAGCAGCGAAACAAGGGGAGAGTCCTATGCGTCTGCGTTCCATGGTCCTTGCGACCACGACCCTCATCGTCCTCTCGATGGCGGCGCCGGCCGTCGCCGTCCACGAGGATGTGATCTCCGAACCGATCGCTTCGAGCCCTGTCTCGGTCGATCTCGAACTCGTGGCCGACGGATTCACGACACCGCTGTGGGCGACGAGCCCGCAAGGCGACCGGCACCGACTGTTCGTGGTGGATCAGAACGGAACGGTGGTCGCTCTCGACATCGGCGGGTCGGAAAAGGTCCCCGATCGCCTGTTGTTCCTGGACATCGGTGTCACCGGGCAAGACCTGCTCGTGCCCCTCGGTGCCTTCGGTCCCGGGACTTTCGATGAGCGAGGGCTTCTGGGCCTGGCGTTCCATCCGGACTACCGGCGGAATGGCCTGGTGTACACGTACTCGTCCGAACCTGTGGCCGCACCCGCGGACTTCTCCACACTCGGCGACGGTGAAGTGGCCAACCACCAAGGTGTGCTTCGGGAATGGAAGGTGAAGAACCCGAGGAACCCCGAATCGGTCGTGGACCCGGCGAGCACTCGTGTGCTGCTGCGGATCGACGAACCTCAGTTCAATCACAATGCAGGCGCCATCGTCTTCGGCAGGGATGGGAAGCTCTACGTCGCAGTGGGTGACGGCGGCTCGGCCGACGATCAGGGTGCGGGTCACGTCGACGGCGGCAACGGCCAGAGCCTTGCCGAAGGCAATGTGCTCGGCAAGATCCTGCGCATCGATCCCCGAGGCGAGAACTCGGCCAATGGGAACTATGGCATCCCCCGTTCGAACCCGTTCGTGGGGAAACCGGGAGCTGATGAGATCTACGCCTACGGATTCCGCAACCCGTTCCGGATCTCGGTGGACCAGCGAACCGGGAGGATCTACGTGGCCGACGTAGGCCAGAACGACATCGAAGAGGTGAACATCCTCCGCAAAGGCGCCAACTATGGATGGCCCGTGAAGGAGGGGTCCTTCCTCTTCAACATGAACGGTGACGAGCCCGGATTCACGACGGTGCAGGAGAAGGTCAAGGGACTCGTCGATCCCATCGCCGAGTACGACCACGACGAGGGAATCTCCATCACCGGAGGATTCGTCTATCGCGGTCGGGACATCAAACGGCTTCGTGGTAGCTACGTCTTCGGGGACTTCTCGAACGGGTTCGCCCCGGCCAACGGACGGCTGTTCCATCTCGGCAAGGGCAAGACCATCTTGGAGCTCGTGCCCGGGTCCGGTTCTCTCGGTCGGTACCTCATGGGGTTCGGACAGGACGCCGCCGGTGAGATCTACGTGCTCACCAGCGACAACTTTGCCCCGGCGGGCACCGGAGGCACCGTCCACAAACTCGTGGCTGGAAACCCCGGGTAGAGGACACCTTGATTGGCCCCGGGATGACCCGGGGCCAATCTGTCCCGGGGAGCCTCGGTCCGGGGTAGCGTCGACGATGTGGCGGAACCGCTCAAGAACAGCTTTGCGAGGCCGGTTGTCGAGCGCATAGCCGGGATGCTCGTCGATGCGCCCGGATTCGACGCGATGGCCTTCATCACTGATGCGCTCGAGGGGTTCGAGCCACTGTCGTTGACCGAGCGTGCTCGCCACATCTCGACGATGCTCGCCCGGCACCTGCCAAACGACGTCGAAACCGCGCTCGCCGTCATCGTGGAAGCCCTGGGCGCTCCGATCGACGGCGACGCCATCGAAGGCATGGATGGGTTCGTGTACCTGCCGTTCGTCTTCTTCGTTGCCGATCACGGCCTCGATCACTTCGAGGCCTCGATGCTCGCTCAATACGAGCTCACCAAGCGCTTCACTGCCGAGTTCAGCATCCGGGCGTTCATCGAGCGCTATCCGGTGGAGACGCTGGGGCGACTGACCGAATGGGCTCGGGACCCCAACGTCCACGTTCGGCGGCTCGTGTCGGAGGGAACCAGGCCGCGCCTGCCGTGGGCGCCTCGGATCAGAGCGTTCGTGGACGACCCGACACCGGTGCTGGCGTTGTTGGAACTCCTGGTCGATGACCCCGAGTTGTACGTGCGGCGCTCGGTGGCCAACAACCTCAACGACATCTCCAAGGACCATCCCGAGGTGGTCGTCGGCCTGTGTGGTCGCCTCCTGGCCGATCCCACCGACGGGCGACGTTGGCTGGTGCGCCACGGCCTTCGCACTCTCGTCAAGGCGGGTCATCCGGGTGCGCTCGCTCTCCTCGGGTACGGGGATGGTTCGCCGGTCGAGGTGGCGGTCGACATCGAGCCCGGGGTTGCAGCCATCGGCGGCAAGGTCAAGATCACGGTCACCGCAATCAACGGCACCGAATCGTCGGAACGGCTCCTGGTCGACCTCCGGATTCACTTCGTGAAAGCGAGCGGTGCGACCAGCCCCAAGGTGTTCAAAGGATCGGAGTTGGAGATCGGTGCGGGGGAGCGGGCCTCTTTCACCCGCACGGTCTCACTCGCCCAACACACCACCCGAATCCATTACCCGGGCACGCACGAGGTGGATCTGATCGTGAACGGACAGATCCGGACTGGCGGTGCGTTTCAGCTCGTCCGCTAGCGGCCCGGTGAGATCGAGTGAACGAGCCGGCCGCCTACGTAGGTCGAGTGGATGAGGGGAACGCCGGGCCGGTACACGAGGTGATCGTGTGATGGTGCGTCGAGAACGACCAGATCGGCCGGACCGCCCGGGGTGAGCCGGCCCACATCCGATCGTCCCAGTGCTGCCGCCCCGCCGGCCGTGGCGGCCCACACGGCTTCATCGATGGTCATGTGCATGTCACGAACGGCGAGGGCGATGCACAAACTCATCGAGGTGGAATAGCTCGACCCGGGATTGCAGTTTGTCGCTACGGCCACCGTGACCCCGGCGTCGACGACCTTGCGGGCGTCGGGATACGGTTGCCGCGTCGAGAAGTCGGCGAGGGGGAGGAAGGTGGCCACCACGGAGGAGCCGGCGAGGCTCTCGATGTCGGAGCCGGTCAGATGGGTGCAGTGGTCGACCGACGTCGCTCCCATCTCCACCGCGAGTCCGACCCCGGGGCCAAAGCCGAGTTGGTTGCCGTGCACCTTCACCCGGAGTCCGTGTTCGATCCCGGCTTTGAGGACTCGTCGGGACTGATCCTCGTCGAATGCTCCCTCCTCGCAGAAGACGTCCACGAACCGGGCGTGGGGGGCGCAGGCATCCATCATCGGGCCGGCCACCAGATCGACGTAGTCGTCCGGGCGATTCGAATACTCGGTGGGTACAACGTGGGCACCCAGGAACGTCGTCTCGGTCGTGGCCTCGCGCGCGAGGCGAAGAATCCGCGTTTCGTCCTCCGTGGTCAGTCCGTAGCCAGACTTGATCTCGAGCGTCGTGATGCCTGCCTGCCGGGCCTCGGCGACGCGCCGGTTCAGGGCCTCTCGTAGTGCATCCTCCGACGCGTTTCGCGTGGCATCGGTGGTCACCCGGATGCCCCCGGCGGCATACGGGGCACCGGCCATCCGTGCGGCGAACTCCGCCGATCGATCGCCGGCGAAGACCAGGTGGGTGTGGCTGTCGACGAATCCTGGGAGCACCGCTCGCCCTCCGACGTCCAGTCGTCGATCGGCGCGGATCGTGCCGGCGGGAGCGATGTGGACGACGGTGCCGTCCTCGATGACCAAGGCGGCGCGGTCGATCCGACCGAGCCGTCCGCTCTCGCGCTCTGGGTCGTTCGTGACGAGGGCTCCGATGTTGTCGATCACGGTCGACGCAGCCATTTCGGAATGGATCCTACGGCGTTGCAGCAACGGGGCGCAGTGTGTTGCGTTCTGCCCTACCGGGCACCGCCGACGGTGACGAAGGTGTTTAGGAGCCGCAACAGGAGAACCGTGACGGAACGAACAGCAGTCGACGGAAGGAAGCTCCATCCTGAGAGTCTCGCCATGGGCTACGGATACGTACCCCGCCTGTCCGAGGGAGCGATCAAGTCTCCGATCTTCCAAACGTCGACCTTCGTATTCGAGTCCGCCGCCGACGGCAAACGATTCTTCGAAATTGCCAACGGCAAACGCGAGCCACGACCGGGGGAGCCGGTCGGACTCGTGTATTCACGGCTCAACAACCCGGATCTCGAGATCCTCGAGGACCGCCTCGCCATGTGGGAAGACGCCGACCGGGCGCTGACCTTCTCATCGGGGATGGCCGCCATCGTCACGACGATGTTCACGTTCGTGCGCCCCGGGGACGCCATCCTGCACTCGGCTCCGGTGTACGGGGGCACCGACCACGTGCTCAACCTGTCTCTCCCCGAGTTCGATGTCATGCCGGTCGAGTTCAGGGCCGGTATGACAGCGCCCGAGATCGAGGCGAAGCTGGAGTCCGAGGCGCCGGGGCGTCGAGTTGGGATGATCTTCGTCGAGACGCCGGCCAACCCAACCAATGACCTCATCGACATCGACCTGATGTCGATGCTCGCGACCAAGCTCGGGTCGGCCGACCGTCGACCGCCGGTCGTCGTCGACAACACATTCCTGGGTCCGGTCTTTCAGCGCCCGCTCGACCATGGCGCCGACCTGTCGGTCTACTCGGCGACCAAGTACCTGGGAGGTCACTCCGACCTCATCGCCGGCGCCATCGTCGGCCGCCACGACGCGGTGGACCCGGTTGCGGTCACCCGCACCTACTTCGGCACGATGGCCGACCCGTGGACGGGATGGCTTCTCATGCGGAGCCTCGAAACGCTCTCGCTGCGGATGAACCGTGAAGCCGATACCGCCCGGATCGTGGCCGCTTATCTCGAACGACACGACAAGGTTCGGAGGGTGATGTACCTGGGGCTCCTGAAACCGGGGGACCGCGACCATGAGACCTACCGGCGTCAGTGCCTCGGACCGGGAGCGATGGTCTCCTTCGAGATAGAGGGAGGGGAGGAGGAGGCGTTTCGATTCCTGGACTCGCTGACGCTCATCAAGCTGGCCGTGAGCCTCGGTGGTACCGAATCGCTCGCCGAGCATCCGGCGACGATGACGCACGCCGGGGTCGACCCCGCCGAGCGGGCAGCCACCGGCGTCACCGAGGGCCTGGTCAGGCTCTCGATTGGAGTCGAGCACCCCGATGATCTCATCGCCGACATAGAGGCCGCTCTGAAACTCGTGTGAGAAAGGACGGAGATGACGAAGCGAAGTTGGGCCGAGCCCTGGAAGATCAAGATGGTCGAGCCGATTGCAATGACCTCGCGGTCCGAGCGGGACACAGCGATCGCCGAGGCCGGGTACAACACGTTCCTGCTTCGGTCGGACGACGTCTACATCGATCTGTTGACCGACTCCGGGACGTCGGCCATGAGCGATCACCAGTGGGCCGGACTGATGGTGGGCGACGAGGCGTACGCGGGGAGCCGGAGCTTTCACCATCTCACCGAGGCCGTCCGCGACATCTACGGATACGAAGAGCTGATTCCGACGCATCAGGGCCGGGGCGCCGAGCACATCCTCAGCCAGATCCTCATCGAACCCGGCGACGTGATCCCGGGGAACATGTACTTCACCACCACGAAGTTCCACCAGGAGTATGCGGGAGGGACCTTCGTCGACGTGATCATCGATGAAGCTCACGACCCCTCGTCGGATCATCCGTTCAAGGGCAACGTCGATCTCGCCAAACTCCAAGGAGTCATCGACGCGTACGGTGCGGCCCGGATCCCGTACGTCTCGGTGGAGACCAACGTCAACATGGCAGGCGGCCAGCCGATGTCGATGGCGAACCTGCGTGCCACCTTCGAGTTGTGCTCCCGGCACGGGATCCTCGTGATGCTCGACGCCACGCGCGCCCTGGAGAACGCCTGGTTCATCAAACAGCGCGAGGCCGGCTACGAGACACGCTCGGTGGCCGAGATCCTCGCCGAGATCTGTTCGTACTCGGATGGAGCCACCGTTTCGTCGAAGAAGGACAACCTGGTGAACATCGGCGGCTTCCTCGCGTTGCGAGACCCGGTGTTGGCGCAGGAGGCGCGGGCGTTGCTCGTGGCATTCGAGGGCCTGCACACCTATGGCGGAATGTCGGGCCGCGACATGGAGGCGCTGGCGCGAGGCATCCGGGAGATGGTGGCGACCGATGACCACGTGGCGGCCCGCGTCGGTCAGGTCGAATACCTCGGGAACAACCTGATCAAAGCGGGCGTGCCAGTGGTACACCCGATCGGCGGCCACGGTGTGTTCCTCGATGCCCGATCGATCATGAGCCACATCCCGCAGAGCGAGTTTCCCGCTCAGGCCTTGGCCGCGGCGATCTACCTGGACTCGGGGGTGCGGTCCATGGAACGGGGTGTCGTATCGGCTGGCCGCGATCCGGAAACCGGTGATCATCACTATCCACAGCTGGAGCTGGTGCGGCTCACCATCCCCCGGCGCGTATACACCCAGGCCCACATGGACGTGGTGACCGAGTCGGTGTTCGAGGTGTTCCAACACCGGGAAGCGATCGGCGGTCTCCGCTTCACCTACGAGCCGGAGAAGCTGCGGTTCTTCCAGGCTCGGTTCGAGCCGGTTCAGCCCTGGGAGTTCTGATACACCAGTGAGCCGCCCACGAAGGTGTGGGTGACGTCACATCGTGCGCCGGCGAAGATGGCGGTGGCCAGGATGTGCTCCGGTGCCACGTCCTCGCGAATGGAGATTGTGACGAGGTCGGCGAGGCTGCCGCGCTCGATCCGGCCGCCATCCCAACCGAGGGCTCTGTAGCCATTGACGGTCCCGGCGGTGAGCAGATCGGGGACCGAGTGATTGCCCCGGGTCAGGGTGGCGAGCCGCTGGTTGAGTTCCACCGCCCGGAGTTCCTCCAGCGGGTCGATGACGGCGTGGCTGTCGCTCCCGACACACAGCCGGGCACCGGCTGCTGCGAGGGCCGCGCTCGGCCCGATACCGTCGGCGAGATCGCGTTCGGTGGTGGGACAGAAACAGGCCGTGGCTCGCCCGGCGCCCAGGCGGGAGATGTCGGCTTCGTCGAGGTGGGTGGCGTGGACCGCCGTCAGATTCTCGTCCACCAGGCCCACGCTGTCGAGCAGCATCGTCGGGGTGACCCCGTGAACCGCCAGGCACCGGTCGTTTTCTGCGGGTTGTTCCGACAGATGGATGTGAAGCGGTAGGGCGCGTCGGCGCGCGTAGTCGCCCACTATCGCCATCGCCTCGGGATCGACGGCCCGGACGGAGTGGATGGCGGCACCGACCCGCTGGGTGGGTGACGCGACGTGGAGGGCGTCGAGCCGCTCGGTCCAGGCTTCGGCGCTTCCGTCGGAGTACCGACGTTGGGCCCCTTGGGGTGCCACGTAATCCTGGTCCAGCCCCCCGAACAGGTACAGCGCGTCGAGGAGCGTGATCCGGATACCGGTCTCGGCAGCCGCTTCGAGGATGGCCCTCGACATGGCATTCGGATCGGCGTAGGCAGCGCCACCCGGCTGGTGATGAAGGTAATGAAACTCTCCGACTGCGGTGTATCCGGATGCGAGCATTTCCTGGAACACCTGGGTCGCCAGACCCCGGTAGGAGTCCGGGTCCAGGTCTAGGGCCAGTTCGTACATCCGATCACGCCAGGTCCAGAAGGAACCCGTTCCAGAATGGGTGCGGCCGCGGAGGGCCCGGTGAAAGGCGTGGCTGTGGACGTTGGCGATCCCGGGCACGGTCAGGCCGGAGAGTCTGACGGCATCCGGGCGCGGCGCCGTCGGGTGTGCGATCTCGGCGAAGCGGTCGCCCGACACCAGGATCTCTACTCCCGGTTCGGGTCTGTCGCCGCCCAGCCACGCCCACTCGCACCAGAACGTGGTCATGTCCGCTTCGTGAATTCGGTGATGCGGGCCTCGAACCGTTTCCGTTCGTGAATTTCGTACTCGTCCCAGGTCGACAGTGTTCTGGGGTCGATCCGGTCCACGATGAGTTTCCCGTCGAGGTGGTCGATCTCGTGCTGGAACGTCCCGGCGGTGAGGCCGTGCCGGGTTTCGATGTGCTCGGTGCCGTGGCGGTCCCGGTACCGCACACGGATGTTCACGTGGCGGCGCAGGTAACCCCGGAGTGGGACCGACAGGCAGCCCTCGTTGATCTCGACGATCTCGTCATCGAGTGGTTCCCACGTCGGATTCACGCACACTGTGAGCGGGATGGGCGGCTTGTACGGGTACCGGCGATTCGAAGAAACCTCGATGGTGGTGATCCGCAGTGAGGATCCGACCTGGGTGGCGGCGATGCCGGCGCCGGCGGCATCTCGCATCGTTTCGATCATGTCGTCGATGAGGCCCTGAACCTCGCCGGTGGCGAGTTCGTCCTGGCTCACTCGCCGTGTGGGCCGCCTCAGAACGGGGTTCCCGATGGTGGTGATGGCCCGGACGGTCATCCGCGGCTCACATTCTGGAGGCTCCATGTCCCGGTGGCGGCCTCGAGAGCC
>Ga0224505_10000751_pt1 | contig 21799 bp, 20 predicted proteins | sample SF_Jan12_sed_USG_FD_169102 | JGI IMG/M metagenome (GOLD analysis project Ga0224505, IMG submission 169102) | Sediment microbial communities from San Francisco Bay, California, United States - SF_Jan12_sed_USGS_4_1 | ecosystem: Environmental > Aquatic > Marine > Sediment | place: USA: California... | reverse complement strand
TATTGCGGACATCGATACGCGCAAGCTGACGCGGATACTGCGGGAAAAAGGTGCCCAGTCCGGGTGCATCATGGCAGGCAACGTCGACGCCAAGCTCGCAGTCCAGCATGCCCGGAAGTTTCCGGGTATTGCCGGCATGGACCTGGCGAAGTTCGTCACGACCGACAAGGCCTACCAGTGGTGCCATGGCACGACGTTCGGGCGCCGTAACCGCGTAATGAGCCGGCGGATTGCGCCTTATCACGTCGTCGCGTACGACTTCGGCATCAAGCGCAACATCATGCGGCTGTTGTCCGATTTCGATTGCAGGTTGACCGTGGTGCCGGCGACGACCACTGCGGAGGAGGCGCTGGCGCTGACGCCGGACGGCATCTTCCTTTCCAACGGCCCGGGCGATCCCGAGCCGTGCGAGTATGCAATCGACGCCATCCGGGGCTTCCTGGATAAATCGATTCCGGTATTCGGCATCTGCCTCGGCCACCAGCTGCTGGCGCTGGCTGCAGGAGCCAGGACCGTCAAGATGAAGTTCGGTCACCATGGTGCAAACCATCCGGTGGTCGACATCGGCACGGGGCGCGTCGTCATTACGAGCCAGAACCATGGCTTCGCCGTCGACGAGGAGTCGTTGCCGCCCGAGGTGGTTCCGACCCACCGCTCGCTGTTCGACGGCAGCCTGCAGGGCCTCGCATTCAGGGACAAACCCGCGTACAGCTTCCAGGGGCACCCCGAGGCCAGCCCGGGTCCGCACGACGGGCTGTACCTGTTCGAGCGCTTTCTGCAGGACATGGATAACGCCAAGCGAGCCGGCCTGAAGAGAGCCCTGGCGGTTCGATAGAAAGATATAAAAAAACAGTTAATTAGAGAATTTTCTTAAAGTAGATTTCGCTTAGCGGGCAAGGCCCCGCCGAGCCGGGCCAGTCTGAGTCATGCCGAAACGAACCGACATCGAAAGCATCCTGATCATCGGCGCGGGACCGATAGTCATCGGTCAGGCCTGCGAGTTCGATTATTCAGGCACCCAGGCCTGCAAAGCCCTCAAGGAGGAGGGTTACCGGGTGATCCTGGTCAATTCGAACCCGGCGACGATCATGACGGATCCCGAGACCGCGGACGCCATATATATAGAACCGGTGCACTGGAAGGCGCTGGAGCAGATCATCGCGAAGGAGCGGCCGGACGCGCTGTTGCCGACGATGGGCGGCCAGACCAGCCTGAACTGTGCGCTGGACCTCGTTCGGGAGGGCGTGCTGGACAAGTACGACGTCGAGCTGATAGCCGCGTCCCGCGAAGCGATCGACATGGCGGAGGACCGGGAGCAGTTCCGCGACGCCATGCAGGAGATCGGGCTGGAGGTGCCGCGGGCGGACCTTGCCCATTCGCTGGAGGAGGCCCTGGCGAAGCAGCCGGCGATCGGTTTTCCGACCATCATCCGGCCGTCCTTCACGCTGGGCGGCACCGGTGGCGGCATCGCATACAACCTCGAGGAGTTTGAGCAGATCGTCAGCCACGGCATCGAGATGTCGCCGACGAATGAGGTGCTGCTCGAGGAATCCGTCATCGGCTGGAAAGAATTCGAGATGGAGGTCGTGCGCGATCGCAACGACAACTGCATTATCGTGTGCTCGATCGAAAATTTCGACGCAATGGGTGTGCACACGGGCGACTCGATCACCGTGGCGCCGGCGCAAACGCTGACCGACAAGGAATACCAGCGCATGCGGGATGCCTCGATCGACGTGTTACGCAAGATCGGAGTCGAGACCGGCGGATCCAACGTCCAGTTCGCGGTCAATCCCAAGGATGGTCGCCTCGTCGTCATCGAGATGAACCCACGAGTATCGCGATCATCCGCGCTTGCATCGAAGGCGACCGGCTTCCCGATTGCCAAGGTCGCGGCGAAACTCGCGGTCGGTTACACGCTCGACGAGTTGCGCAACGAGATTACCGGTGGGCAGACGCCTGCCTCCTTCGAGCCGACAATCGATTACGTCGTCACCAAGATCCCGCGATTCACTTTCGAGAAATTCCCGGGTGCCAATACGCGCCTGACCACCCAGATGAAATCGGTGGGCGAGGTCATGGCGATGGGGCGCACCTTCCAGGAGTCGCTGCAGAAGGCTCTGCGCGGGCTCGAGACGGGCGTGACGGGCCTGGACGAGCGCGTCCGGTCCATGACCACCGATACCGACAAGGACCAGCTGCGGCACGAGCTGCGACATCCCGGGCCGGAAAGGATACTTTACCTGGCGGACGCCCTGCGCCACGGCTATACGGTCGAGGATGCCGCATCGATTTCCGGAGTCGACCCCTGGTTCGTTGCGCAGCTCGCAGACCTGGTCGAAGAGGAGCAGGCACTGCGGGACAAGCCGCTGGCGGCAATCGACAAGCCGACCATGCGGCGTCTGAAGCGTAAGGGCTTCTCGGATGCGCGAATTGCGAAGCTGGTGAAGGTCAAGGAACCGGCGGTCCGGAAGAAGCGCCTGGAATTCGGTCTGCGGCCCGTGTTCAAGCGTGTCGATACCTGTGCGGCCGAGTTCGCGACAACGACGGCGTACCTGTACTCGACCTACGAGGACGAGTGCGAGTCGAACCCCTCCGATCGCGACAAGATCATGATCCTGGGCGGTGGACCCAACCGGATCGGGCAGGGCATCGAGTTCGATTACTGCTGCGTGCACGCCTCGCTCGCGCTGCGCGAATCGGGTTACGAGACGATCATGGTCAATTGCAACCCGGAGACGGTATCCACGGATTTCGACACGTCGGATCGCCTGTATTTCGAGTCGCTGACCTTCGAAGACGTCATGGAGATCATCGACAGGGAAAAGCCGAAAGGCGTGATCGTCCAGTACGGCGGACAGACGCCGCTCAAGCTGGCCCGCGACCTGGAAGCCGCCGGTGCGCCGATCATCGGCACGTCCCCCGACTCGATTGATCTGGCCGAAGACCGCGAGCGCTTCCAGAAACTGGTCGACCGGCTCGGGCTCCGGCAGCCGCCGAACAGCACGGCGCGGAGCCGCGAGGAGGCTCTGTCGATGGGCGCCGACGTCGGCTATCCGCTCGTCGTGCGGCCGTCCTACGTGCTGGGCGGACGCGCCATGGAAATCGTGCACGGCGACGACGACCTCGCGGCCTACATGGAGGCCGCGATCAGCGTCTCGAACGAGAGCCCCGTGCTGCTCGACAGGTTCCTCGACCTCGCGACCGAGGTCGACGTGGACATCGTATCCGACGGCGAGCGGGTCCTGGTCGGGGGCATCATGGAGCATATCGAGCAGGCGGGCGTGCATTCGGGCGACTCCGGCTGCTCGCTGCCGCCATACAGCCTGTCCAAGGAGACCCAGGAGCAGCTTATCGTCCAGGTGGTCGCGCTTGCGAAGGGGTTGAAGGTCATCGGGTTGATGAATACGCAGTTCGCAATCCAGAACAACGTCATCTACCTGCTCGAGGTAAATCCGCGCGCATCGCGAACCGTTCCCTTCGTTTCGAAGGCGACCGGCGTACCGCTCGCGAAGATCGCGGCCCGGGCCATGGTGGGCGAGAGCCTCGCCGACCAGGGCTTTGTGAACCAGCGCTTCCCGCCCTATTTTTCGGTCAAGGAATCGGTTTTTCCGTTCATCAAGTTCGCCGGAGCAGACCCGATACTCGGCCCGGAAATGAAGTCGACGGGCGAGGTAATGGGCACCGGCCGATCATTTGGCGAGGCATACGCGAAGGCCCAGCTGGCGTCCGGCGTGGTCCTGCCGCGCAGCGGCAACGCGCTGCTGAGCGTGCGCGACCGGGACAAGGTCGGACTCGTGAAGCTGGCCCGGATACTCGTCGAGCGCGGATTTGATATCGTTGCGACGCATGGCACTGCCAGGGCGCTCGCCGAAGCCGGCGTCCAGTGCCGCCGGGCGAACAAGGTAAGGGAAGGACGACCCCACATCGTCGATATGATCAAGAACGGAGAAATCTCGCTTATCGTGAACACGACCGAGGGCAAACGCGCAATCCAGGAATCGCAGTCGATTCGGGCCGAGGCGGTCCGCAAGAACGTGACCTATTACACGACGCTGGCTGCCGCCCATGCGACCCTGTCTGCGCTCGAGCATATCGACGACGGTGACGTGAACCGACTGCAGGATCTGCACAGGGAGGTTGCAGCATGAGCAAGGTACCGATGACTGTCCGCGGTGCGGAACTGTTGCGCGAGGAACTCAAGAGACTCAAGAGCGAGGACAGGCCGGCGGTCATCAAGGCGATCGCAGAAGCCCGGGCGCACGGTGACCTGAAGGAGAATGCCGAGTATCACGCCGCGAAGGAGCAGCAGGGTTTCATCGAAGGCCGAATCAAGGAAATCGAGAGCAAACTGTCGAACATCCAGGAAATCGACGTTACCGCTATCGACGCCAAGGGAAAGGTGGTCTTCGGGAGTACGGTCGAACTACTGGATATCGATTCGAACCAGGAAACCGTTTACAAGATCGTCGGCGAGGATGAGGCTGACATCAAGACTGGCCTGATTTCGTATTCGTCGCCGATTGCCCGGGCGCTCATCGGCAAGACAGTCGGGGACGAGATCCGGTTTGCCGCTCCCGGCGGAGACCGAAACTACGAGATCATCGATATCCGTTACGAGTAGGCGCCGACAGGAATGCGCGCTACAGCGGCAGCGGTAGCTTGGGCTCGTCTTCGTTGCGGCGGTAGATGAGTGCAACGTTGCCGATTCGGGTAACGAGTTCGGCGTCGCCTTGCCGGCACAGCTCGGAAATGATGTCGTCGCGTGCCTGCCGGTCGCCGGCCCTGATGCGCACCTTGACAAGTTCGTGGTGCCGGATGGTCTGGTCAAACTCCTTCAAGACGGCGTCCGACAGGCCGGCGTCGCCGACCATGACGACGGGCTTCAGCTGGTGGCCCATGCCGCGGAGGAACTTTTTCTGGGATTCGGTAAGCATGATGGCGAGTGATTCTAGCAGCGCTTGCGCCGGGGCAGGTACAGGTTGCCGGCCCGGGGCGCCCCTGTGACGTCCCCCCGGCGCAGCAGCGGGTCCTGGCGCGAGCGGCAGGAAAAGGACCCGTATGTCCGGAAGGCACGCAAGGAAGGCTGGCGCTCGCGTGCCGTTTTCAAGCTGGAGGAGATCGATCGGCGCGAAAAGCTGCTGCGGCCGGGGATGATCTGCGTGGACCTGGGCGCCGCCCCCGGCGGCTGGAGCCAGTACGTCACCGAACGCCTGCAGGGCAGGGCCCGCATCCTCGCGGTCGACCTGCTGGCCATGGATGCGCTGCCAGCCGTGGAGTTCCTGCAGGGCGACTTCACCGAGGAGAGCGTCGCGGCGGAGCTGCTGGAACGGCTCGGCGAGGATCGGGCTGACCTTGTATTAAGTGATATGGCACCCAATATCAGCGGGACCAAGGCGGTCGACCAGCCGCGGTCCGTTTACCTGGCCGAGCTGGCGCTCGACCTCGCACGGCAGGTACTGAAGCCAGGCGGAGATTTCGTGTGCAAGCTGTTCCAGGGCGAGGGTACGGATGCGTTTATTGCCGAGGTCCGGCGATCCTTCGGCAAGGTCCGCGCCATCAAGCCGCGTGCCTCCCGATCGGGGAGCAGTGAGATCTACTTGGTAGCCAGAAACTATCGGCTATAGTACTGTCTAACTTTAGACCGAGTCTAAATGGTGCCCTGCCAGGGTTGCCTCGCGGAGTGACCGCGGGGATGATCGGGTGACGGAGCCGGAGTAAGGATCAACGTGAACGACCTGACCAAGAACATCCTGGTATTCATCGTAATTATTGTTGTGCTCCTGTCGGTGGTGCAGGGGCTCAGCGGCGTCAGCGGCCCGCCCGCGGAAAAGCAGGAGTACTCGGAATTCCTGAAACAGGTCAGGTCCGGGCGCGTCCAGCGCGTGGTCTTCAAGGGCCAGCGTATCGACTTTGGCGACCGGACGCCGCTCGAGTACTACACGATCAGCCCGGAGACCGACAACAACGCTCTGATCGGCATCCTCGAAGACAACAACGTCCGGTTTACCGCCGAGGAGCCCGAATCGCAGAGCCTGATCGGGCAGCTCCTGATCAGTTCGTTCCCGATACTGCTGCTGATCGGCGTCTGGATCTATTTCATGCGCCAGATGCAGGGCGGCGGCAGCGGCCGGGGTGCCATGTCTTTCGGCAAGAGCAAGGCGCGGCTGCTGGGGGAGGACCAGGTCGGCGTGACGTTCGCCGACGTCGCCGGCGTCGAAGAGGCCAAGCAGGAAGTGGCCGAGATCGTCGACTTCCTGCGCGACCCGAGCAAGTTCCAGCGCCTCGGCGGCAAGATCCCGAAGGGTGTCCTGATGGTGGGTCCGCCGGGTACCGGCAAGACCCTGCTGGCGAAGGCGATCGCGGGCGAGGCCAAGGTGCCGTTCTTCACGATCTCCGGTTCGGATTTCGTCGAGATGTTCGTCGGCGTAGGCGCATCCCGTGTGCGCGACATGTTCGACCAGGCCAAGAAGCAGGCGCCCTGCATTATCTTCATTGACGAGCTCGATGCCGTGGGCCGCCATCGCGGCGCCGGCCTGGGCGGTGGTCACGACGAACGCGAGCAGACGCTGAACCAGATGCTCGTCGAAATGGACGGTTTCGAGGGTAGCGAAGGAATCATCGTAATCGCCGCAACCAACCGGCCGGACGTGCTCGATCCCGCGCTGCTTCGTCCCGGGCGGTTCGATCGCCAGGTTGTCGTACCCCTGCCGGATATTCGCGGCCGCGAGCAGATCCTGAAGGTACACATGCGCAAGGTGCCGCTCAGCGAGGACGTCGAACCGGGGATCATTGCCCGCGGAACGCCTGGTTTTTCGGGCGCGGACCTGGCCAACCTGGTCAACGAGGCGGCCCTGTTTGCGGCGCGTGGCAACAAGCGCGTCGTCAGCATGGATGAGTTCGAGCGCGCCAAGGATAAGATCATGATGGGCGCCGAGCGTCGCTCGATGGTGATGAGCGAGAAGGAGAAGCTCAACACGGCCTACCACGAGGCAGGGCACGCGATCGTCGGATACTGCGTTCCGGATCACGATCCTGTTCACAAGGTCACGATCATTCCGCGCGGGCGCGCGCTCGGTGTGACGATGTACCTGCCGGAAGAGGACAAATACAGCATTTCGAAGGAAAAGCTCGAAAGCAATATTTCGGCGCTGTTCGGTGGCCGCATCGCCGAGGAGCTGACGCTCGGCCCGAACGGTGTCACGACCGGTGCGTCGAACGACATCGAGCGGGCGACCGACATTGCGCGCAACATGGTGACGAAGTGGGGTCTGTCCGAAAAACTCGGTCCGCAGACCTATAGCGAGGACGACGGCGAGGTTTTCCTCGGCCGGTCCGTAACGCAGCACAAGCAGGTGTCGGACGTCACCGTGCACACGATCGACGAGGAAGTTCGCAAGATCATCGATCGAAATTACGATCGTGCCAAGAACATTCTCAAGGAGCACGAGGAAAAGCTGCACACGATGGCCAAGGCGCTGGTCAAGTACGAGACAATCGACTATGTGCAGGTCAAGGACATCATGGAAGGGCGGGAGCCGCGGCCTCCGGAAGGATGGGAGGATATGGGCAGCTCGCGGAAGACCGGCGGCAAGGCGCCCGGGGAAGAGTCTCCAGGCGCGATCGGCGGGCCCGTCAGCGAACACTGACGAGACCGCCCGGGCCGGCATGCGGCATTAATTCGACGGCAGCCTTGAGGCTGCCGTCTTTGTTTTGGCTTACTTGCATTCGATGCGGCTGAATCTCGGCAGGCAAACGCTCGACCTCGGCTCGCCCAGGGTCATGGGTATCGTCAACGAGACGCCGGACTCCTTTTCGGACCCCGGCAGGCATCTGGCGAGCGACTCTGCCCTGGAGGCAGCGCTGCGGATGCTCGACGAGGGGGCCGCGATCATCGACATCGGCGGCGAGTCGACTCGCCCGGGTTCGACGCCCGTGCCGGCGGCGGTGCAGCTGGAACGTATCCTGCCGGTCATCGAGGGATTACGGCGCGAATCCGGCGCGCCGATCGCGGTCGATACCGGCAACGCCGTCGTGATGAGCGCCGCTGTGGCGGCCGGTGCCGACATGATCAACGACGTTTATGCGCTGCAGCAGCCGGGTGCGCTGGAGGCAGCCGCCGTGTCCGGCGCCGGCATCTGCCTGATGCACATGCGAGGTCGGCCGGCCACGATGCAGGACGCGCCGAGTTACGACAGGCTGCCGGGTGACGTCGTGGCCTTCTTGTCCGACCGGGTCCGAGCCTGCCGGGCGGCCGGCATTGCCGATGACCGGCTGGTGGTCGATCCGGGATTCGGTTTCGGCAAGACCGACGAGCACAACCTCGTCCTGCTGGCCGGGCTCGGCGAACTCCGAGCCCTCGGGTTGCCGGTGCTGGTCGGCCTGTCGCGGAAGGGTACGCTGGGCCGGCTGACCGGGCGGCGTGTGGACGAAAGGCTGGCGGCCGGCGTGGCCGCCGCCGTCCTGGCCGTCGAGCGAGGCGCCAGTATTGTAAGGACGCACGATGTCGCCGCCACCGTCGATGCGCTTAAAATAGCCGCGGCGGTGCTGGCGAGGGCCGGCGGCAGCGGGCGCGACTGAGCAGCCGGAACGGGCGGCCCAGGGACACGTTAACCAGGGACGAGACATGGGAAAGCAGTATTTCGGGACTGACGGTGTACGCGGCGAAGTCGGGACGGATCCGATGACCGCGGATTTTGCGTTGCGGCTCGCCAGCGCCGCGGCGCAGGTCCTGGTGCCGGAGGGTGGCACCGTTCTGATCGGCAAGGACACCCGTCTGTCGGGTTACATGTTCGAGGCGGCGCTCGAGGCCGGCTTCGTGGCCGCCGGGGCCGATGTCCTGATGCTGGGGCCGCTGCCGACCCCCGGCATCGCGTACCTGAACCAGGTCTTCAGGGCGGATCTCGGCGTCGTCATCAGCGCCTCGCACAACCCGTACCATGACAACGGCATCAAGTTTTTCGACGGCGCCGGGGCGAAGCTGACCGATGAGGTCGAACTCGAGATCGAGCGCTACCTCGAACAGCCGGCCATAACAAGGGAATCGGGCAAGCTCGGCAAGGCGAAACGGATCGATTCCGCGCGTGACCGTTACCAGGAGTTCTGCACGTCGACGTTTCCCAAAGGGCGGAATCTCGACGGCATCAAGATCGTTTTCGACGGCGCGAACGGTGCGGCCTACAAGGTCGGCCCCAGGGCGCTGAACGCGCTCGGCGCCGAGGTCATTACGATCGGGTGTTCGCCGAACGGCCGCAACATCAACGCGGGCTGTGGATCCACGGAGCCAGGCCTGCTGCAGCAAACGGTTCCCGCGGTGCAGGCGCAAGCCGGCATAGCGCTGGATGGCGATGGCGACCGCGTCGTGATGGTCGATGAGCGGGGCGGGATCATCGATGGCGACCAGTTACTCTACATCCTTGCCACGGCGCGCAAGGCTGCCGGAAGCCTCGAGGGCCCGGTGGTCGGTACGGTGATGAGCAACCTGGGTCTCGAACATGCGCTGACCCGGCAGGAAATCCGCTTCCTGCGCGCGGCCGTGGGCGACCGGTACGTGCTGGAGGCCCTGCGGGAACACGGTGGGGTCCTGGGCGGCGAGACCTCCGGTCACATGATACTGCTGGACCAGACGACGACCGGCGACGGCCTGATCAGCGCACTGCAGGTGCTCGCCGTCATGGAGTCGACCGGCAGGCCGCTCTCGGAGCTGGCCGCGGGCATGCCGAAGTACCCGCAGCGCCTGGTCAACGTCCGCACCCGGGCGCGCATCGACCTGGCGGGGTCCTCCGCCATACAGGCCGCGGTCCGCGAGGCCGAACACCGGCTGGCAAAGTCCGGCCGGGTCGTGCTGCGCGCATCGGGCACGGAGCCTGTCATCCGCGTCATGGTCGAGGGAGAAGACGAGCACCTGGTGCTGCATCTCGCCGAGCAGCTCGCGGCCGTCGTCGCCGAGGCAGCTACCTGATTTTGCAGCGAATGCGGGAAAATCCGCGTTGATTTGCTGCGTGGGCCCCGGTATCCTTGCGCGCCTTTTAGTCCGTCCCGTAACGGGAGCCACCCATGCGAGACCTGCTGATTGCCGGAAACTGGAAGATGAACGGCAGTTCCGCCATGAGCGCCGAGCTGGTCGACGGCATTCTGGCAGGGATGCCGGCCGCTGCGGGCATCCGGATGCTGGTCTGCCCGCCGTTCCCTTACCTGGCGCTGGTCGCCGGCAAGGTGGCCGGCACACGGCTGATGCTGGGCGCGCAGACTGTCTCGGAGCACGAATCCGGGGCGTTTACCGGCGAGGTCTCGGTGTCGATGCTGCAGGATAACGGTTGCCGGTACGTGATCGTCGGTCACTCCGAGCGCCGGTCCCTGCTGGGCGAGAGCAGCGACGTGGTTGCGGCCAAGTTCGGCGCGGCCCGGTCGGCTGGCCTGGTACCGATACTTTGCGTCGGTGAAACGCTCGACGATCGCGAGGCGGGCCGCACCGAGGCGGTCATCGCGGAGCAACTCGGCGCGGTCGTGGACGCGCACGGTGCAACGGCCTTTCGCGACGCGGTCATCGCCTATGAGCCGGTGTGGGCGATAGGGACCGGCCGGACGGCCACGCCCGACCAGGCGCAGGCCGTGCACGCCTACATTCGTGGGACGCTGGCGGCTCTCGACGCATCTGTGGCGAAGGCTGTGCAGATACTTTATGGCGGGAGCGTAAAAGGCGACAATGCCGCTGCGCTGTTTGCGATGCGCGACATCGACGGCGGGCTGATTGGCGGCGCGTCGCTGAAAGCGGCTGATTTTCTGGCGATCGCCCAGGGGGCGGTCGCGGCGAGGAATTGAGGAACACATGACGACTATTCATACGGTGGTGCTCAGCGCCCATACACTGATCGCTTTGCTGATCATCATCCTGGTGCTGCTCCAGAGGGGCAAGGGTGCCGAGGCCGGTGCGGCCTTCGGCGCAGGGGCGTCGGGCACCGTGTTCGGCGCGCGCGGTTCGTCGAGTTTCTTCTCGAGGGCCACGGCGATCATGGCGACGGCGTTTTTCGCATCCAGCCTGGCGCTGGCGTACATGAGCAGCCAGACCGGTGCGGCCCCGGAAAGCCTCATCGAGACGGCACCTGCCGTCGAGATCGAGGCAACGACCGAAGCGCTGCCGGGCGACCTGCCGGAAATGCCCGCCATCGAGGAACTCGGGCCGGCTGACGCGCCGGCGGAGACCGACGCGCAGGCCGAAATGCCGTCCCTCGAGCCGCTGCCGGAGCCCGATTCGGCGGAGTCGTCGGGCGAGTCGCCCCGGTAAGCGATTGCGCTGTGCCGGTCGCGTGGCGGCCGATTAAGAGTAGAATTGCGGGTCCCGGCCGGGCGCATCGTCGCGCCAGACCGGAGGTGTTGCAGGGCATTGCTCTGGTGGTGGAATTGGTAGACACGCTGTCTTGAGGGGGCAGTGGCGTGAGCCGTGCGAGTTCGAGTCTCGCCCAGAGCACCAACCCTGACGTGAAACGACAAACCCGGGTACCCGACCCGGATTTCTGAGATCGCGCCGCCGCTCTTGTGTGCCTTCGTCACCGAGTCGGCGGATATGCTGGCCCCGCGGTGGCCGACCGTCGCTGTGGCACCGGCAGACGGTTGCAATCGCATGCCGCAAACCTCCTGCGAATTCTTTGCCGCGGGGGTGTTTTCTGCGATACCCGGGCTGATACAATCACGCGCTGATCCAGGTATCAGCCTTCTTAGCAGCCGGTTACCCTCCTGACATGCTCGAAAATTATCTGCCGATACTGATCTTCCTCGGCATTGCCGCCTTGGTAGGGCTGGTGTTGATGGGGCTTGGCTTTCTTTTCGGTCGTGGCGAAAAAGACGCCGAAAAATTGTCCGCCTACGAGTGCGGCTTCGAACCATTCGAGGACACGCGGATGAAGTTTGACGTCCGCTACTACCTCGTCGCCATACTCTTCATTATTTTCGACCTCGAAATCGCTTTCCTTTTCCCGTGGGCGGTTTCTCTCGACCTGGTTGGAGGCTTCGGCCTGGTCGCCATGGGAATCTTCCTGGCGGTCCTGGTTGTCGGATTCATTTATGAATGGAAGAAAGGGGCGCTCGAATGGGATTGAGTGGCGCCGCCTCCGCTGAGGCGCCAGCGCTACCGGCCGGAGCAGAGGCCGGTCAGAGCCTGCAAAAGAAGGGTTTCCTGGTTACCAGCGTCGACGCCGTCGTGCACTGGGCGCGCACCGGTTCGATGTGGCCGATGACTTTTGGCCTTGCCTGCTGTGCGGTCGAGATGATGCATGCGGGTGCGTCGCGCTACGACCTGGATCGCTTCGGCATCATTTTCCGTCCGAGCCCGCGCCAGTCGGATGTGATGATCGTCGCCGGCACTCTGTGTAACAAGATGGCGCCTGCGCTCCGCAAGGTCTACGACCAGATGCCGGAGCCGCGCTGGGTCGTGTCCATGGGCTCGTGCGCGAACGGCGGAGGCTACTACCATTATTCCTATTCAGTCGTGCGTGGCTGTGACAGGGTCGTGCCCGTTGACGTCTACGTCCCTGGTTGTCCACCGACGGCCGAAGCATTGATATACGGGTTGATTCAGCTTCAGAAGAAGATCCGGCGCACCAGCGTCATTGACAGATAAGTCCGGCTGATCATGAAAATTTCCAACGAGACCATGGCCGCTCGGATCGAGGCGCGGTTTGGTGAACGCGTAAAGCGCGTCGCAAGCATTTGCGACGAGCTTACCTACGAGGTGCCGAAGGACGCGATCCTCGAGCTTGCGCGCACGCTGCGGGACGATCCTGAGTTCCATTTCGAGCAACTCACCGATGCTTGCGGCGTTGACTACCTGACCTACGGGGAAGACGAGTGGACGACCAACAGCGCAACCGGCTCTGGTTTCAGCCGGGGCGTCGCACGCGAGCCCGTGATCCTCGACGAATCGGATTCCTTCGACCCTCGCCGCTTTGCCGTCGTCTATCACCTGTTATCCGTTGCGAACAATATCCGTTTGCGCCTGCGCGTCTTCGCCGGGAGTAACAACCCGCCGATGCTGCGGTCGGTTGTCGATGTCTGGAGTTCGGCGAACTGGTTTGAGCGGGAGGCCTTCGACATGTACGGGATCCTGTTCGAGGGGCATCCGGATTTGCGGCGCATCCTGACGGACTATGGATTCATCGGCCACCCGTTCCGCAAGGATTTCCCGGTCAGCGGGAACGTCGAGATTGCCTATGACCCGGCCAAGGGCAGGGTTGCCTATCAACCGGTGTCCATCGAGCCACGTACCGGCGTGCCTCGCGTGATTCGCGACGACAATCGCTACGCAGCCGATCTCAAGGACGGGGCGAAAAGTGGCTGAGATTCAGAATTACACGATGAACTTCGGGCCGCAGCACCCGGCTGCCCATGGCGTGTTGCGGCTCGTGCTTGAAATGGACGGCGAGGTGATTACACGGGCCGATCCGCATATTGGTCTTCTGCACAGGGCGACGGAGAAACTGGTCGAGACCAAGCCGTTCAACCAGAGCATCGGCTACATGGATCGTCTCGACTACATGTCGATGATGTGCAACGAACACGGTTATGTCCTGGCCATCGAAAAGCTGCTCGGCGTGACGCCGCCGGTCAGGGCGCAATACATCCGCGTGATGTTCGACGAGATCACCCGCCTGCTGAATCACCTGCTGTGGCTTGCGTCACACGGCCTCGATATCGGCGCCATGACCATGTTCCTGTATTGCTTCCGGGAACGCGAGGACTTGCTGGACTGCTACGAAGCGGTGTCCGGGTCGCGTATGCATGCGACCTACTACCGTCCGGGCGGCGTCTATCGGGATTTGCCGGACTCGATGCCCAAGTACCAGGAGTCCCGCTGGCGCTCGAAGAAGGAAATCGACCGGCTGAACGAGATCCGCGAAGGTTCGCTGCTCGACTTTATCGACGCCTTCACCGCGCGTTTTCCCGGCTGTGTCGACGAGTACGAGACGCTGCTGACGGACAACCGGATCTGGAAGCAGCGGACCGTCAATATCGGGGTCGTCACGCCCGAGCGTGCGCTCAATCTCGGCTTTACCGGCCCGATGCTCCGCGGTTCGGGGGTCGAATGGGACCTCCGCAAGAAGCAGCCCTACGAGGTGTACGACCAGGTCGACTTCGACATCCCGGTCGGCGTGAATGGCGACTGTTACGACCGGTACCTCGTACGCATCGAGGAGCTGCGGCAGTCGAACCGCATCATCAAGCAATGCGTCGACTGGCTGCGCGCCAATCCAGGCCCGGTGGTCGTCGACGATCACAAGATCGTGCCGCCGCGGCGCATCGAGATGAAAGACGACATGGAGTCGCTGATTCATCACTTCAAGCTCTTTACCGAGGGGTACAACGTGCCGGCGGGCGAGAGCTACGCGGGAATCGAGCATCCGAAAGGAGAGTTCGGTGTCTATTTGATCTCCGATGGCGCAAACAAGCCGTATCGCGTCAAGGTAAGGCCGCCGGGTTTCGTGCATCTTTCCTCGATGTCCGAGATGGTCCAGGGGCATATGCTCGCTGACGTCGTCGCGGTGATTGGAACCCAGGACATCGTTTTCGGCGAGATAGATCGATGAGCGACGAGCAAGCACTGTCCGAGCACGTGCGTCACGAGATCGACCGCTGGAAAGGTCGCTTTCCGGAGGACCGGCAGCGTTCCGCTGTCATTGGGGCGCTGCATGCCGTCCAGCACGAGAACAACGGCTACCTGACGCTCGAGCAGATGAACGCGGTGGCGGATTACCTTCGGCTGCCGCCTATCCAGGTCTACGAGGTCGCGACCTTCTATTCGATGTTCCAGACCAGGCCGGTCGGACGCAATAACGTCGCGATCTGCACGAACGTATCGTGCATGCTGCGCGGTGCCGAGGAAATCGTTGCGCACGTAGAGCGGAAACTCGGCATCAAGGTCGGCGAAAGCACGGCCGATGGGCGCATCTACCTGAAGAGGGAAGAAGAGTGCCTGGCGGCCTGCTGCGGCGCGCCAATGATGATGGTCAACCACAAGTACCACGAGAACCTCACGATCGCTGAGGTCGACAAGATCCTGGACGGGCTGGACTGATGGCTTATCAGCAAAACCTGGTCTGCTTCAGCACGCTCGGTTCAGATAAACCGTGGTCGCTGGAGACATACGAAAAACACGACGGCTACAAGGCCTGGCGCAAGGTCCTTGCGGGCGAACTGACGCGCGAGCAGCTGATCGACGAGGTCAAGGCCTCCGGCCTGAGAGGGCGAGGTGGTGCCGGCTTCCCGACAGGGCTCAAGTGGAGCTTCATGCCGCGCAGCGCGCCCGGCCAGAAATACCTGGTCTGCAATTCGGACGAGAGCGAGCCCGGCACCTGCCACGATCGGGAAATCCTGCGCTACAACCCGCATTCCCTGGTCGAGGGCATGGCGATCGCGGCTTACGCGATGGGCGCGACAGTCGCCTACAACTACATCCGCGGCGAATTCATGGACGAGCCGGTGCCGAGGTTCGAAGCCGCTGTCCGGGAAGCCTATGCAGCCGGGCTGCTCGGCAAGAATATCAACGGGACGGGTATCGACGTCGACCTGTACACGTTCGTCGGGGCGGGCGCCTATATCTGCGGCGAAGAGACCGCGCTCCTGGAGTCGCTCGAGGGCAAGCAGGGCAAGCCGCGCTTCAAGCCGCCGTTTCCCGCCAACTACGGCCTGTACGGCAAGCCGACGACGGTCAACAACACGCAGAGCCTGGCCAGCGTGCCGGCGATCATTCGCAACGGTGCGAAGTGGTTTGCCGACCTCGGGCCGGAGGGCTCGGGTGGCACGGCCCTGTTCTCCGTGTCGGGCCACATCGAGAAGCCGGGCAATTACGAGCTGCCGATGGGTATTCCGTTCAGGGACCTGCTGGAGCTTTGCGGCGGCATGCTCGGCGGCCGCAAGTTGAAGGCCGTAATCCCCGGCGGGTCCTCGGTGCCGGTGCTGCCGGCGGACGCCATCCTGGGCTGCACGATGGACTATGTCTCGCTGCAGAAGGCCGGATCATCCTTCGGCACGGGCGCCGTCATGGTGATGGACGAGACGACCTGCATGGTGCGCGTGCTGCGGCGCATTTCCCGTTTTTACATGGCCGAGTCCTGTGGCCAGTGCACGCCCTGCCGGGAAGGCACCGGATGGTTATACCGGATGCTGGACCGCATCGTGGCTGGCCAGGGCCGCATGGAAGATCTCGACAGGCTGGTCGACGTCGCCAACAAGATCGAAGGCCATACGATCTGCGCTCTTGGCGATGCTGCGGCGTGGCCGGTGCAGAGCTTCCTGCGACATTTCTTGCACGAATTCGAATACATGGTGAAGCACCACGGACGCAGTATTGTCGACGCAAGCGAGGCCGCCGCATGAGCGACGACATGGTCAATCTCGAAGTCGACGGCCGCCCGGTGCAGGCCCGCAAGGGGCAGATGATCATCGAAGTCACGGACGCCGTCGGTGCGTACGTGCCGCGATTCTGCTACCACGAAAAACTGAGCATCGCGGCCAATTGCCGCATGTGCCTGGTCCAGGTAGAAAAGGCGCCGAAACCGCTGCCCGCGTGTGCAACGCCGGTCGGCGAAGGCATGAAGATCTTCACGCGCTCGCCGTACGCGATCGCCGCCCAGAAGGCGACGATGGAATTCCTGCTGATCAACCATCCGCTCGACTGCCCGATCTGCGACCAGGGCGGCGAGTGCGAACTGCAGGACCTTGCGATGGGCTATGGGCGCGACGTGTCGCGCTACACGGAGAAAAAGCGCGTCGTAAAGGACAAGGACATCGGGCCCCTCGTGTCGACCGACATGACACGCTGCATCCACTGCACGCGCTGCGTTCGCTTCGGCCAGGAGATTGCGGGCATTCCGGAACTCGGCACGACGCATCGTGGCGAGAACATGAAGATCAGTACTTATATAGAAAAGAGTATCGATCACGAGCTGTCGGCCAACATCATCGACCTGTGCCCGGTAGGCGCCCTGAATAACAAGCCGTACCGCTACAGTGCGCGCGCCTGGGAGATCGAGCAGCGAGCGACGGTGGCGCCGCACGACTGCGTCGGTTCCAACATCTACGCGCACGTTCTTCGCGGCACCGTCAAGCGCATCGTGCCGCGACCGAACGAAGCCGTGAACGAAACCTGGATCTCGGACCGGGACCGGTTCAGCTACGAAGCCATCTACTCGGCCGATCGCCTGACGACGCCGCGCGTCCGTGAGAACGGCGAGTGGCGGGACACCGACTGGGAGTCGGCGCTCAAGCTGCTGGCTGAAAAGCTGCAAGCCGCGGGCAAGGATGCCGGCATCCTGCTGTCACCGAGTTCGACGACCGAAGAGGCCTACCTGCTGGCGAAGATCGCCGGGCACCTCGGCTCGCCCAATATCGACCACCGCTTGCGGCGGCAGGATTTTTCCGACCAGGACAACGATCCGGAAGCGCCGCTCCTGGGTCTCGAGATCGCGGCGCTCGAACAGGTCGACGGCGCGTTCGTCGTCGGCTCGAGTATCCGGCGCGAGGCGCCGATCCTGGCGCATCGCCTGCGTAAGGCGGCGCTCAGGGGCGCCCGGGTAAGCTTCGCGTGCCCGGAGCCGGAAAGCTATCACTTCGGCGTCCACGAGTACCTGTCGGACGCCGGGTTGCTCACCGAACTTGCGGGCGTTGCCGCAGCGGCCGGCTGCGCGTCGAACCCGTCGGTCCGGGACCTGCTGGCCGGCGTCAGCGCGACCGCTGCCCAGCAACGGGTCGCGGCATCCCTGTCCGAGGCAGGGTCGTCGGTCGTGTTGCTCGGGGCGATTGCCGAGCGGCACCCCGCGGCGGCCGCGTTGCGGACGCTGGCCGCCGCGATAGCGGGCGCCACGGACTCGGCGCTCGGGTACGTGTCCGAGGGAGCGAACTCGGTGGGCGCGAGCCTCGCCGGCGCGCTGCCGCACCGCGAGGCTGGCGGCGCGGCAAGGGGCGCGAAGGGCAGGTGCGCGGCGGAGATTGCGACCGGCAAGGGGCCGGCGCTGTTGCTGTTCGGCGCAGAGCCTGGACCGGACGTGCCGGCATTCGCCTCCGAAAAGCGCGGCTACGGGTTCGTGGCGGCCTGCACGCCGTTCCGTTCCGACGCGCTCGAGGCTTCTGCCGACCTGCTGCTGCCGGTCGGAACCTTTGCGGAGACGTCCGGAACCTACGTCAATTGCGAGGGGCGCTGGCAGAGTTTTGCGGGCGTCGCGAGGCCGGTCGGCGAAGCGCGGCCGGGCTGGAAGGTCCTGCGCGTCCTGGGCAATCTGCTCGACGCGCCGGACTTCGACTATGAAAACAGCGAGGAAGTGCGCGACGAGTTGTCGGCCCACCTCGGTTCGACACCGCCGAAGGGCGGCTATGCCGGTGGCGGCAAGCCGGTCAAGGCCGGTGCCGGCAGCGACGATGCACGGCGTCTCGACGTGCCGATGTACCAGGTCGACGGGCTGGTTCGGCGCGCGACCGCGCTGCAGCGGACGCCGGAGGCAATTCGCGGCAGGGAGGGTTGCTGATGGGCTCCCTGATTCCGCAATTTGCGCTGGATCTCTGGAACGGCCTGCCGGTCGAACTGCAGACGGTCGTCACCCACGTCTTCAAGATCGTGATCGTGCTGCTGCCGTTGATTCTCGCGGTGGCATTCTCGACCTATTTCGAGCGCAAGATCATCGGCTACATGCAGCGCCGGATCGGGCCGAATCGAGTCGGGCCGCTCGGCCTGGGTCAGCCGTTCGCGGACGTCATCAAGCTGCTTATCAAGGAAGTGGTAATCCCGACCCGGTCGAACCGGTTCCTGTTCCTGATCGCGCCTTTGCTTTCCCTGATCCCGGCGTTCGCAACCTGGGCCGTCATCCCGCTGAACGACACCTTCGTCATCGCGGACATCAATGCCGGGCTGCTCTACGTGCTGGCGCTGACGTCGCTCGGCGTCTATGGCGTGATCCTGGCCGGCTGGGCCACGAATTCGAAGTACGCCTTCCTCGGGGCCATGCGCTCGGCCGCCCAGATCGTCGCCTACGAAATCGCCATGGGTTTCGCCCTTGTGGGAGTCCTCATGGCCGGCGGCAGCCTGAATCTCGGCGACATCGTGCGGGCCCAGGAAGGCGGCATCACCAGCTGGTTCTGGTTGCCGCTGCTGCCGCTGTTCGTCGTCTACTTCATCTCCGGCGTGGCGGAAACCAACCGGGCGCCGTTCGACGTGGCGGAAGGCGAGTCGGAGATCGTTGCCGGCTTCCACGTCGAGTATTCGGGCGTCGCGTTCGCGCTGTTTTTCCTCGCCGAATACGCCAATATGCTGCTGATCTCGGCGCTGACGTCGATCTTTTTCCTCGGCGGCTGGGCGTCGCCCTTCGAAGGCTTGACGTTCCTCGGGGACGGCAGCTTCCTGCGTGAGCCGAGCCTGATGTGGCTGTGCCTGAAGATCGCCTTCTTCATGTTCGTATTTTTCTGGCTGCGGGCAACATTTCCGCGCTACCGCTACGACCAGATCATGCGGCTGGGCTGGAAGGTCTTCATCCCGGTAACGCTGGTGTGGATCGCGGTAGAGGCGTTGATGGCGTGGCTGCAGGTAGGGCCGTGGGCGGCATGACCAGGATAAACTCATGAATACCTTACGCGCCTACATCAAGACCTTCGTGCTCTGGGAGTTGTGGCAGGGCCTTTCGATCACGCTGCGGAACCTGTTCCGGCCGTCGATCACCGTGCAGTACCCGGAGGACAAGACGCCGCAGTCCGTGCGCTTTCGCGGCCTGCATGCGCTGCGCCGATACCCGAACGGCGAAGAGCGCTGCATCGCCTGCAAGCTGTGCGAGGCTGTCTGCCCGGCGCTCGCGATCACCATCGAGTCGGACGTTGCGGCCGACGGCACGCGGCGGACGACCCGCTACGACATCGACCTGTTCAAGTGCATTTATTGCGGCTTCTGCGAGGAGGCCTGTCCCGTTGACGCGATCGTAGAGACCCGGATCCACGAGTACTACATGGAAAAGCCGGGCGAGAACATCATGACCAAGGACAAGCTGCTGGCCATCGGTGACAAATACGACGCAATGATCTCGGCCGACAAGGCCGCAGACGCCAGGTATCGATAGGGAGCCGACGATCTTGTTCCAGGCAATCCTTTTTTACACGTTTGCTGCGGTATTGATCGGCGCGGCCATGGGCGTGATTTTTTCGCGTAACCCCGTGCACGCGGTCATGTTCCTGGTGCTCGCCTTCTTCCAGAGTTCGCTGCTCTGGCTGCTCGCCGAAGCGGAGTTTCTCGCCATCGTCCTCATCCTGGTGTACGTCGGGGCGGTCATGGTGCTGTTCCTGTTCGTGGTCATGATGATCGACATCAACGTCGAACGCGTGCAGGGCGGCCTCGTGCGTTATGCGCCGCTGGGACTGGTGATCGCGGGCCTGATGGTCGTCGAACTGGTCCAGCTGATCTGGGCCCGCAGCCGGTTCGAAGTGGCGACCGGCGGTTTTGCGGCCACCCCGGAGGGCTACAGCAATACCGAGGCGCTGGGAGCGATTCTCTATACCGAGCACGTGTACGCGTTCGAGATAGCGGCCGTCATCCTGCTGCTGGCGATCGTGGCGGCGATTTCGCTGACGATGCGCAAGCGCGAGGGCCTGAAGGTGCAGAACATCACGAGCCAGGTGGCGGCCCGGGCGAAGGACCGCGTCCGGGTGGTCAAGATGGAGGCGGAGAAGCGGCAATGATCGGTCTCTATCACTACCTTACGATCTCGGCCATCCTGTTCGCCCTGGCGGTCGCGGGCATATTCATCAACCGGCGCAACCTGATCGTGCTCCTGATGTGCATCGAGCTGGTACTGCTGGCAGTGAACTTCAACTTCGTTGCATTTTCCCGCTACCTGGGCGACGAGACCGGCCAGGCGTTCGTGTTTTTCATTCTTACGGTCGCTGCCGCGGAGGCGGCGATCGGGCTGGCGATCCTGGTCGTGCTGTTCCGTAACCGACGCTCCATAAATGTCCAGGAGCTGGATTCGATGAAGGGTTGAGGAGCTGGCCGTGCAAACCATACACCTGACTATCGTCCTGGCTCCGCTCCTGGCCGCCATCGTGGCGGGCCTGTTCGGCAAACAGATCGGCCGTGCCGGGGCGCACTGGCTGACGATCCTGGCTGTCGGCCTGTCCTTCGTGCTGTCGATGGTCGTCCTGAAGGATATCTACTGGGACGGCGGCGCCGTCGAAAACTACAGCGTGTACACCTGGGCCGTGAGCGACGGCCTGCGCATGGAAGTCGGCTTCCTCATCGATCGCCTGACTGCGCTGATGATGGTCATCGTGACGTTCGTATCGTTCATGGTGCACATCTACACGATCGGCTACATGCACGACGATCCGGGCTACCAGCGGTTTTTCAGCTACATTTCGCTGTTCACGTTCTCGATGCTGATGCTGGTCATGTCCAACAACTTCCTGCAGCTGTTCTTCGGCTGGGAAGCAGTCGGACTGGTCTCGTACCTGCTGATCGGGTTCTGGTTCAAGCGCGAGAGCGCGATCTTCGCGAACCTGAAAGCCTTCCTGGTAAACCGTGTCGGTGACTTCGGCTTCATCCTGGGTATCGCCGCGATCGTGATGTTCACGAACTCGCTCGACTACCTGACCGTCTTCGGTGCCGCCGGGGATATCGCCCGACAGGACATCGCGGTGTTCGGTGGGTCGCCCTGGAACGCGATGAGCGTGATCTGCATCCTGTTGTTCATCGGGGCCATGGGCAAGTCGGCGCAGGCCCCGTTGCACGTCTGGCTGCCGGATTCGATGGAAGGCCCGACCCCGATCTCGGCCCTGA
>Ga0224505_10000750_pt1 | contig 21822 bp, 20 predicted proteins | sample SF_Jan12_sed_USG_FD_169102 | JGI IMG/M metagenome (GOLD analysis project Ga0224505, IMG submission 169102) | Sediment microbial communities from San Francisco Bay, California, United States - SF_Jan12_sed_USGS_4_1 | ecosystem: Environmental > Aquatic > Marine > Sediment | place: USA: California... | reverse complement strand
TCTTCCGATCTGATCGCCTGCAGTTTCTCGAGCGCCTCCTGTTCGATACCGAGCGAATCCGCCATCCAGCTCATGCTGGCGTAGTCGCCGAAGCGATCGTCGAACCGGTGGTCGCCGAGTTCGCTGGCACGTACGGGGTTCAGCGCGAGGTACTGGTCGAAATACGTCTCGACGACGCGATACAGCTCGGCCGCTGCAGCGTTCGACGCGCGCAAGGGTGCGGACAGCTCCGAAGGTATTTCTTCGGCTCGCGTCGACGGCTCGGCCGCGAAGTCGCATGCCGCCAATGCCAGCGCGGCAACCAGCAGTGGCAACAGCAGACGGTGGTGCGGCATTCGCTGGCGGCTCAACGGCGTGCCGCGATCCAGCGGTCGACCTTCGCTTCGAGCACGTCCATCGGCACGGCGCCATCGCGCAGGACTTCGCGGTGGAAGTCGCGCAGGTCGAACTTCGGCCCGAGCGCCTGCGCGGCCCGGTGGCGCAGGCCCTGGATCCGCAAGTCCCCCACCTTGTAGCCAAGCGCCTGGCCGGGCCGGGCGATGTAGCGTTCGACTTCGGAGACGACGTCCGACTCGGCCATCGTCGAGTTGTCGAGCATGAACCTGATCGCCTGCTCCCGCGTCCAGCCTTTCGCATGCAGTCCGGTGTCGACGACGAGGCGCATGGCGCGCAGCTGTTCGTCGTTCAGGCGACCGAACCACTGGTACGGATCGGTGAAGAGCCCGAGTTCCTGGCCGAGCGATTCTGCGTAAAGCGCCCAGCCTTCGACGTAAGCCGTGTAATCGCCGCCGAAGCGACGAAAACGCGGCACGCCGGCGAGTTCCTGCTGGATCGACACCTGGAAGTGATGTCCCGGCGCCGCTTCATGCAGCGACAGCGTCTCCATGCCGAACTTCGGCTGCGCCTTCAGGTTGAAAGTATTGACGTAGAACACGCCGGGTCGCGAGCCGTCTGCCGAAGGTTGCTGATAATACGCACCCGCCGCGGATTGCGCGCGGAACGCCTCGACCTCGCGCACTTCGTAGTCCGCCTGCGGCAACACCGAGAACAGCTGCGGCAGCGCGGCATCGATGCGCGTCTTGAGCGTACGATACCCGGCGAGCAGGTCCGAACCCTGCGTGAAGTAGAACTGCGGATCGGTTTCGAGGAACGTGAAGAACGCCTGGAGGTCGCCCTTGAACCCGACCTGCTGCCGGACCTTGTCCATTTCGTCCAGGATGCGCCGCACCTCGCCGAGGCCCAGCACGTGGATCTCCTCGGGCGTCAGGTTCGTGGTGGTGTGCTCCTGCACGTAGAAGGCATACCAGGCCGGTCCGTCAGGCAACGCCGTCCAGGCTACGCTGCTGCGCGTTTGCGGCAGGTATTCGTCGCGCACGAAATCGCGCAGGCGCCGGTAGGCGGGCAACAGCGTGCCATCGAGCGTCGTGGTGTATGCGGCGGTGAGCCGCTCACGGTCGGCCACGGAGATGGTCGCCGGAAACCTGCCGATCGGCGCGTAGTACTGGCTGTCCTGCGCCTGCGACACGACCATCGCGTCAAGCTGACCGAGCACCTTGGCCATGACGGCACGCGGTTGCACGACCCCCCTGGTCACGCCCTCCCGCATGTTGACGACCGCCTGGTCCATCCAGACCGCCAGACCACGCAGCCGCTGCAGCCAGTGCTCGTAGTCTGCGACCGTCGCGAATGGCTGTGCGTTGGTGCCCGAACCCAGCGCGGGCATCACGGTGAGCAGGCTGCCGGCCTGGTTGATCGGCAGCAGGTGCAACGGAAACCGCTCGCCCCGTGCTTCCCGTTCCCGCTCGTACAGGAAGATGTCGTACGAAATGCGGTCCGCCGGCGAGAGCGAATCCGGGTCGAGCGCGCGGACCGCCGCCAGGTACTTCTGGTTCATCGCGCGCGCGGCAGCCAGGTACTGCGGCCCGATCGAATTCGGCAGCTGGTCGTCGTAGCGATGATCGCCGATGTACGTTGCGAGCAGCGGGTTGGTGCGCAGGTTGTCTTCGAAGTAATTCTCGAGGAGCGCATCGAGTCGCTGCCTGGTGTCGGTCGCCGTTGCCGGCAACCGCATGCCCGGCGCCTTCGTGCCGGTCGGGAACGCGGGTGCCGAGACACAACCCTGCAAGGCCAGGGTCACTGCGAGCGCGAGGATCAGAGCGCTGGTGCGAAGAGACACGTCATTGCTTCCTGCCGGCGGCGAGGCCGCGATTATAGTGGCTTCAGCGCTCGACGATCGCGGTGACGCCCATGCCGCCGGCCGTGCAGATCGAGATGAGCCCGCGGCCGCCCCCGCGCTGATCGATCAACTTGGCGAGCGTCGCGACGATGCGCGCCCCCGTCGCCGCGAACGGGTGGCCCACGGCGAGGCTGCTGCCGTTCACGTTGAGCTTCGAACGATCGATCGAGCCGAGCGGCCGCTCGCGACCCAGCCGGTCACGGCAGAACCCGGCCGACTCCCAGGCCGCCAGCGTGCACAGCACCTGCGCCGCGAACGCCTCGTGAATCTCGTAGAAATCGAAGTCCTGCAGCGTGATTCCAGCGTCGTCCAGCATGCGTGGCACCGCATAGGCTGGCGCCATCAGCAGCCCTTCGTCCTGCAGGAAATCGACGGCTGCGACCTTGCCGAAGGTCAGGTAGGCCTGCACGGGCAGTCCCCTGGCACGGGCCCAGTCCTCGCTCGCGAGCAGCACTGCGGCAGCGCCGTCCGTCATCGGCGTCGAATTGCCCGCGGTCAGCGTGGCGCTGCCGTCGACCGGGAACACCGGCTTGAGCTTGGCCAGCTTTTCCAGCGAGGTATCGCGACGGAGGTTGTCGTCGCGCTGCACGCCATTGAATTCGATCACGAGGTCGTCGAAGAAGCCGGCATCGTACGCGGCGGCCGCACGCTGATGGCTGGCGAGCGCGAGTTCGTCCTGCGCCTCGCGCCGGATACCCCAGCGTCGCGCCATCAGCTCGCAGCTCTGCCCCATATTGAGTCCGGTTCTCGGCTCGACTACCGCGGGAAAACTCGGCTTCCAGTATCCCGGCCGCAACGCGGTCCAGGGCGCGAGCCGCTGACCCAGCGACCGGCCCCGCGCGCTGCGCAGCAGGATCCGGCGCAGGTTCTCGTTGATGCCGATCGGCGCGTCACTGGCAGTGTCGACGCCTGCCGCAATCGCGCTGTCGATCTGGCCCGCCGCGATCTTCAGGCCGAGCAGGATCGCCGATTCGAGGCTCGTGCCGCAGGCACGTTGCAGGTCGAAGGCCGGTGTGTGCGCGTCGAGCGTGGTGCCGAGCACGGATTCGCGGGTCAGGTTGAAGTCGCGTGCACTCTTCAGCACTGCCCCGGCGCCGACGTCGCCCAGGCGCTGGCCAGCGAGACGGTACTTGTCCGTCAGCGCCTGCAACGCCGCCGTCAGCATCTGCTGGTTGCTGCACTCCGCGTAGGCGCCCATGGAGCGCACGAACGGGATCCGGGCGCCGCCGACGATGGCGACACGGCGCGTGGTGTTTCCGACGAGCATGGAGTATCCCCGGCATTCCCTCGAGTCCGTCTAGGGTACCTCCGGACGACCCGATCCTCACTTCGGGTCGCGCCTCCCTGATATCCTTGACCTACTTCCCCCAGGCGAAAACCCGGCCCTGCGAGGCGCGGAGCGCACCATGAGCCACCTGCAGCTGCGAGCGACCGACGGCCACTCCTTCTCATCCTACCTGGCCCGGCCGGAGGGCCTCGCGCGCGGCGGCATCGTCGTGGTCCAGGAAATCTTCGGCGTGACCGGCCACATCGAGCGGGTCGCCGAACAGTTCGCCGCCGAGGGATACCTCGCGATTGCGCCGGCCTTGTTCGACCGCCAGGAACGCGGCGTCAACCTGGCCTACGACACGGCGGGCGTCGCTCACGGTTTCGCCCTCGCCAGCGCGGCCGACGAGAACGGGCTGATGGCCGATCTCGTCGCGACCATCGCTGCCGTCGCGCATGCGGGTGCGGTGGGCATGATCGGGTACTGCTGGGGTGGCCGCGTCGTGTACCAGGCGGGTAGCCGCACCAACATTGCCGCCGGCGTCGTCTATTACGGCGGCGGTATCCCGCAGGTCGTGGAACCCACGCCGCGCTGCCCGATGCAGTTTCATTTCGGCGAGCAGGACACGCACATCCCGCTGCGCGACGTAGAGAAGATTCGTGACGCGTTCCCGCAGGGCGAGTACCACACCTACGCCGCGGGTCATGGATTCAATTGCGCGGAGCGCGCCAGCTACGATGCTGCCGCGGCGCACCTGGCATTCGTCCGCGTCAAGGAATTCTTCGGCAGGCATCTCGGCTGACAGAGAGAGAAGATAAGACTCATGACGCTCAATCTCAAGGACCCCACCCTGCTGCGGCAGCAGTGCTACGTCGACGGCCAGTGGCTCGACGCGCGCAACGGCGGCACCAGACAGGTCACGAACCCGGCGACCGGTGCAGAACTCGGCACGGTGCCGTTCATGGGCGCCGACGAAACACGCGCCGCGATCGAGGCAGCCGCGGCCGCGTTCCCCGCCTGGGCTGCGCGCACGGCCAAGGACCGGTCCACGCTGCTGCGCCGCTGGCACGACCTGATGCTCGCGAACGCCGACGACCTGGCCACGCTGATGACCGCCGAGCAGGGCAAGCCGCTCGCCGAGGCCAGGGGCGAGATCACCTACGCGGCCTCGTTCATCGAGTGGTTCGCGGAAGAAGCCAAGCGGGTCTACGGCGACGTGATCCCGGGCCACCAGCCCGACAAGCGTATCTTCGTGCTGCGCCAGCCGGTCGGCGTCGTCGCGGCGATTACGCCGTGGAATTTCCCGGCAGCGATGATCACGCGCAAGGCCGGTCCCGCCCTCGCCGCCGGTTGCACCTTCGTGTGCAAGCCCGCCATGCAGACGCCCTACTCCGCGCTCGCCATGGCTGAACTCGCGCATCGCGCGGGCATCCCGAAGGGCGTGTTCAGCGTCATCACGGGCTCCGCGGTCGCCATCGGCGGCGAGATGACCTCGAACCCGATCGTGCGCAAGGTCACCTTCACCGGCTCGACCGAGATCGGCAAGAAGCTCATGGAGCAGTGCGCAGGCACGCTCAAGAAGCTCTCGCTCGAACTTGGCGGCAATGCGCCGTTCATCGTGTTCGACGACGCCGACCTCGACGCCGCCGTGCAGGGCGCGATCGCGAGCAAATACCGCAACACCGGACAGACCTGCGTCTGCGCCAATCGCCTGCTGGTGCAGGAAGGCGTCTACGACGCATTCGTGGCGAAGCTGGTCGCGGCGGTGAGCAAGCTGCGGATCGGCGACGGCCTGCTGGGCGCGACGGAGCAGGGCCCGCTGATCGACGACAAGGCCGTGGCGAAAGTGGAGGAGCACATCGCGGACGCGCTGGCCAAGGGCGGCAGGATCGTGCTGGGCGGCAGGCGCCACGCGCTGGGCGGCACGTTCTTCGAACCGACGATCATCACGGGCGTGAAGCCCACGATGATGGTCGCGCGCGAAGAGACTTTCGGCCCGGTCGCGCCCGTGTTCTCGTTCAAGGACGAGAAGGAGGCGGTCCGCATGGCCAACGACACCGAGTTCGGCCTGGCCTCCTATTTCTACACGCGTGACCTTGCGCGCTCGCTGCGCGTGGCCGAAGCGCTCGAGTACGGCATCGTGGGCCTCAACACGGGCATCATCTCGACCGAGGTCGCGCCGTTCGGCGGCGTCAAGGAATCGGGCTTCGGCCGCGAAGGCTCGAAGTACGGCATCCTCGACTACACCGAGCTCAAGTACCTCTGCATCGGCGGCATCGAGGGTTGAACCAGCGCTCGCTCATCTACCTGCTGGCGTTCATCGTCACGATCGGGTCGGTCGCGACCAACATCTACATCCCGGCGTTGCCGGTGGTGCGCGAGTACTTTGGCTCGAGCGTCGCGCAGGTCCAGGCCACGTTCTCGATCGCGCTGCTGACGTTCGCGATCGGCATGCTGTTCTGGGGCCCGTTCGCCGACCGCTATGGGCGGCGCCTGGCAATCCTCGCCGGCGTCGGCCTGATGGCGGCGGGCTCGGTCGTCTGCCTGTTCGCGCCGAGCCTGGCCTGGCTGATCGTCGGCCGCGGCGTGCTCGCGTTCGGCACGGCCACGGGCATTGCCGTCTCGCGCACGATCGTGAGCGACCTCTACCCGGACAGCATGGCGCGCGTGCTCGCGCAGCTCGCGATCTTCGCGGTGGTGTCGAGCGCATCGGCCCCCGTGATCGGCGGCTTCCTGACGACCTGGCTTGGCTGGCGCGCCGTGTTCGTGGCCCAGGTCCTGATGGCCGCGGCGGTAGCCTGGCTCACCTGGAAGTACCTGCCGGAGACGCGCCCCGCGACGAAGCAACCACCGGCCGTGCGCGAGATGGCGCGCGTGGCACGCTCGCTGGTGGTCAAACCCGGTTACCTGAGCTGCGTGCTGCAGTCGTCGGCCGCCTATTCGATGTTCGTAGTGTTCATCTCGCTCGCGCCGTACGTCATGGTGACCGCGATGGGCCGCCCGGCCACGGAATACGGCTTGTACTACCCGCTCATCTCGTTCGGCTACGTCGCCGGCAACTGGGCCGTCGGCCGGTTCTCGGCTCGCGGACAGCACTGGACGATCGCCTTCGGCGTCAGCCTGCAGCTGGCGGCCGCGCTCTGCGCCCTGGTCTTCTCGGCGTTCGGATTCCAGCACCCGCTGTGGATCTTCCTGCCCATGGGGGTGCTCTATTTCGGCCAGGGCCTGTTCATGCCCCACCTCACCGCGATCGCCGTGAGCCTGGCCCCGCCGCACGCGACCGGCGTGGGTTCGAGCACGCTCGGCTTCCTGAACCAGTTCATGTCGGCGGTCTGCGTGCAGGCCATGGGCCTGGTGGGAGCGGAGACCGCGATGCCGATGCTGCTGTTCTGCGCCGGGGCGGCTCTTTTCCAGCTGGTCGTGCTGCGGCTGTCGCCCCGGATGGAGGCCCCGACCAGGGTCGCCTGATCCTGTGCTGGCTGCGGAATCCGTTGGTCCGGCGCGGCCGAAAGCGGTCAGCGTGATATCGTTCGCCGCCCGGCCCGTCTCGCGATTTCCAGCATGACCTTTCTCGGCACCCCAGACTTCGCCCACGGTTCGCGCCCCCGCGTCGGCGTCATGCTCGTGAACCTGGGCACCCCCGCGGATCCTTCGCCCCGCTCGGTGCGGAGGTACCTGGCCGAGTTTCTGTCCGACCCGCGCGTGATCGAGGCGCCGCGCCTGCTCTGGTGGCTGGTCCTGCATGGCGTCATCCTGCGCACGCGCCCGAGGCGCAGTGCCCGCGCTTACCAGAAGATCTGGACACCGGAAGGCTCGCCGCTGCTGATCGAATCGCGCAAGCTCACCGCGGGTCTCGCGACCCGGCTGCAGCAGCGCTTCGGCGACGACGTCGTGGTCGATCTGGCGATGACCTACGGCCAGCCGTCGATTCGCTCGGTGCTCGCAAGGTTCCGCGAACGGAACGTGCGGCGCCTGCTGGTGCTGCCGCTCTACCCGCAGTATTCATCGACGACGACCGGCAGCATCTTCGCATTCGTCACGCGCGAGCTGTCGCAGTGGCGCTGGATGCCGGAGCTGCGTTTCGTCAACCAGTACTGGGAACGCGAGTCGTACCTGCGTGGCGTCGCGGACAGCGTCGCGAAGCACTGGGAAGCGCACGGCCGCAAGCACCTGCTGTTCTCCTTCCACTCGATCCCGAAGCGCTATTTCCTCGCCGGCGACCCGTACCACTGCTTCTGTCTCGGCACGGCCCGCAGCGTCGCGCAGCGGCTCGGCCTGGCCGAGGACGAATGGTCGCTCGGATTCCAGTCGCGGTTCGGCCGCGAGGAGTGGCTGAAGCCATACGTGGACGTGATGCTGCAGGGCTACGCGAAGACGGGCCCGAGGCGCGTCACGGTCGTGTGCCCGGGATTCGCGACAGACTGCCTCGAGACGCTCGAGGAAATCAGCATGCAGAACCGCGACCTGTTCCTCGCACAGGGCGGCGAGGCGTTCGACTACGTGCCGTGCCTGAACTCGAGCCCGGCGCACGTCGAAGTGATGGCAGACGTCGTGCTCCAGCACGTGGGCGGCTGGCCCGAGTTCGGCGCCGGGCGCCTCGACGACGACGCCCTCGCCGCGCAGCGCGAGCGCGCTCTGGCCCGCGGCGCCCAGCGCTGACGGCGTGCAACGTTCGGCCGATCATGCCACTCGGACGTTTTCTCGAGATCAGCCTCGCGACGACCGACGTCGCGGAGTCGCTCGCGTTCTACGAGTCGCTCGGTTTCGTGCAGGCGTCGGTCGGCGAAGCGTGGCCGCATCCTTACGCGGTGGTCACTGACGGACGAGTCAGTCTCGGTCTGCATGGAGCGGAGTTCGAAAGCCCGCTGCCGACCTGGGTCGCGCCTTCGTTGCGCGAACGACTCGCCACGCTCGCCGCCCTCGGCGTACCCATCGAGGACGTGCGCCTCGACGATGTCGCGATGCACCAGGTGCTCTTGCGCGAACCGTCGGGCCAGCGGTTGCGGCTGCTCGAGGCCCGCACGTTCTCGCCGCCCGCGCTGTCGCCGGCGCATTCGAGCACCCTGGGTTATTTCGAGGAGTTCGCTCTCGCGACGCTGGACCTCGCCGCCGCCGCCGCGTTCTGGGAACGCCTGGGGTTCGTTGCCTTCGAGCCAGTCCTGGAGCCGCTGCCGAAGGTCGTCGCGGCCAGCCGCGATCTCAACCTCGGGCTCTACGGGATCGACCTGACGGCACCTATGCTGGTCTTTTCCGATGCCACGATGCCGGACCGGATCGAGAGCCTGCGCGATCGCGGCTATCGCTTCACGCAGCGCATGCCGCGCGAACTGCTGGCGGTCGGAGCCACCTTGCTCGAGGCGCCGGAGGGCACGCAGCTGCTGTTGCTCAAGGCACCGGCGGACTGATTGGACCGGGCGAAGCGGCCGCGATTTCAAAGCGGATCTCGAGCGTGTCCGCGACCTGGATGGCGCCGCCGGCGACCGAGAACGGGGTGATGCCGAAATCCGTCTGGTTCAACCGCAGTTCGCCGCGCGCGACCAGGCCGTTCGCATCGCGCTCGACAACGACCGGAATTTCCTGCTCGCGCTCGACTCCTTTCAGCGTCACTGCCACGCGCACGATGGGTTGCGGCCAGGCACCGGACGCTGCCGCGGATCGCAGCGTGATCGCGGGGAAATGCGCTCCGTCGAGGACCTCGGCGCGCAGCATGTTGCGGCGGGTGCCGGCCCGCGCATCGTCCGGCACGGGCGCCGCGAACTCAGGGCCCGCCGCGGCACGCGCTGCGGGCGAATCCACGTCGAAGCGTTCCACCGGCACGCTGAGTTCGAAGGACGAGTCCGCAGGCGTGCTCCCGAGCCAGACCGAGCCGGCTTCGTCCGCTGAGATGATCACGTGGTCGTGGCCCAACCGCGCGAGCGGGCCGGCTCGACGGACGATGACGGTGACGACGGTCCGCTCCGGGTCAACCTGGAGCGTGCGCGCGCCTGCGCGCGTCGCTGCCGCACCTGCCGGGCCTGCGGACTGCGACTGCGACTGCGACTGCGACTGCGAGGCATTCGCAGCGGTCGGCGGTGCCGCAGTCGAGCGACAACCGGCCGCGATGGCCAGCATTGCAAGAATCGCGCAACGCCCGGCGCGCCCCGCGTTTTCCCGCGCGTTTGTTAACATGACAAGATCATCCCACAGGAAGCCACTCCATGCCCCTGCGCAACACCGCGGAAGCCTACGGCAGTCTCGCCAAGTTCCTGCACTGGGCCATCGTGCTGCTGATCGTGCCGCAGTACTTTCTCGCGGAAGCCGCGGATGAATTGCCGAACGGCATCGAGAAACTCCAGATCCTCGACTGGCACAAGTCGCTCGGCATGATGGTGCTGCTGCTGGCGCTTGCGCGCATCGGCTGGAAAGTCATGAACCGCGGCCTGCCGGGCCCCATTGGCGAACCGTGGCAGCGCAAGGCCGCGGCGGCCGGCCACGGCCTGCTCTACCTGCTGATCCTCGCCCAGCCGATTTCCGGCTGGGCCATGTCCTCGGCCGCCAATTACCCGGTGACCCTCTTCGGCTGGTTCCAGTTCCCGGCGCTGGTCGCCGAGAACCACGATCTGCACGAAACACTGGAGGAAGTGCACGAAGTGTTCTTCTACTCGCTCATCGCTGTGGCGGCCGTGCACATCGCCGCTGCGCTCTATCACCACTTCGCGCTGAAGGACGGCGTGCTGCGACGCATGTTGCCGTTCTCGCGGTCGTAGCCATGCCTACGCGCTGCTGCGCAGGCGTCCTGGCGCTGCTGGCGGTCCTCGGACTGGGCCCCGCAGCGCACGACGCCAGCGCCGCGGCAGCGTCCTGGACGATCGATCCGGCGCGCAGCCAGCTGACGTTTCATCCCCGGCTCGCGGGCGGTGAATTCGCAGGCCGTTTCGAGCGTTTCGAGGCGACCATCCGGTTCGACGCCGCCGATCTTGCCCATTCCAGCCTGTTGGTCGTCGTCGACCTGCTCAGTGCCCGTACCGGTGACACCGATCGTGATACTGCGTTGCAAGGAAGCGACTTTTTCCAGACCACGCGCTGGCCCAGGGCCACGTACACGAGCACCGGGATCAAGTCGCTGGGCGGCGGCCGCTATGAGGCCACCGGCAAGCTCACGCTGCGCGACGTTGCGCGCGACGTTCGCGTCCAGTTCCGCTTCGACTCGACTGCGCCCCCCAGGGGCGCAGCGCACATGACTGGCTCGTCGAACATCCGGCGCCTGGAGTTCGGCGTGGGCCAGGGTGACTGGCGCAGCACCGAATGGCTCGACGATGCGGTGCGGGTGGAATTCGACCTGGCGCTGCGCGCCGCACGCTGACGCGGCGCTCGCCGTCAGGTAGGCGGGCCGGCGGAAACGGGCATAGAATTCCACCTCGCTGCGGGAACTGGCAGCGTCTTCCACCACCATTCGAGACGAGGGCGTCCATATGACATTGCGTTCCAATGCGGTTGCTACACGCCTGCTGCTGGCGCTCGCCATCGGCCTCGCGCTCGCCGGCTGCCAGAAGAAGGAGGAGCAGGCTGCCAAGGAAGCCGCCGCTCCCGTGGCAACGACGGCATCCGAGGCCCTCGAAGGCCAGGTCGACATCGTCGCGTGGCCGGGCTACCTCGAGCGCGGCGAAACCGACAAGAACTACGACTGGGTCACCCCGTTCGAGCAGGACACGGGTTGCAAGGTCAACATCAAGACGGCCGGCACGTCCGACGAAATGGTCTCGCTGATGACGCAGGGCGGTTACGACCTCGTCACGGCTTCGGGCGATGCGTCGCTGCGCCTGATCCGCGGCGGCACCGTGCAGCCGATCGACGTCGCGCGCGTCCCGAGCTTTGCCAACGTGGACGAGCGCCTCAAGCAGGGCTCCTGGCATTTCGTCGACGGCAAGAACTACGGCACGCCCTACCAGTGGGGCCCGAACGTGCTGATGTACAACACGAAGGCGTTCCGCACCCCGCCGAAGTCGTGGTCGGTCGTGTTCGAAGAGCAGAAGCTCGGCGACGGCAAGAGCAACAAGGGCCGCGTGCAGGCCTACGACGGTCCGATCTACATCGCGGACGCCGCGCTGTACCTCATGGCGAAGAAGCCGGCACTGGGCATCAAGGACCCCTACGAACTGAACGAGGAGCAGTACGCGGCCGTGCTCGACGTCCTGCGCAAGCAGCATCCCCTGGTGCACCGCTACTGGCACGATGCCAACGTCGCCGTGCAGGACTTCACCAATGAAGGCGTGGTGGTCTCGGGCTCGTGGCCGTTCCAGGTCAACACGCTGGTCGCGAACAAGCAGCCCGTCGCCAGCGTCGTCCCGGACGAAGGCGCGACTGGCTGGGCCGACACGACCATGCTCGCCGCGAACGCGAAGCATCCCAATTGCGCGTACAAGTGGATGGAGTGGTCACTGAACGCCAAGGTGCAGGGCGACGTCGCTGCCTGGTTCGGCTCGGTACCGGCCGTGCCGGCCGCGTGCAAGGGCAATGCCCTGCTGACCGACACGGGTTGCGCCACCAACGGCTTCGACAACTTCGACAAGATCCACTTCTGGCGCACGCCGGAAGCCGCGTGCAGCACGGGCACGTGCGTGCCTTACAGCCGCTGGGCGACGGACTACGTCGCCGTGATGGGCGGCCGCTGACCGGAGGATGAGGTCTCGAGCGCGCGGCATTCCACGGGGAATGCCGCGTGCCGAGCCCGCAGTCGATATGACTCCCGCGATCGAACTGCGCGCAACGCGCCGCGCCTTCGGCTCCGTCATCGCGCTCGATTCGGTCTCGCTGACGGTCGCACCCGGTGAATTCTTCGCCCTGCTCGGCCCGTCGGGCTCGGGCAAGACCACGTGCCTGCGCCTGATCGCGGGCTTCGACCAGCCGGACAGCGGCACGATCCTGCTCGACGGCGAGGACGTGACCAACACGCCGCCGTTCGCCCGCAACGTCAACACCGTGTTCCAGGACTACGCGCTGTTTCCGCACATGACCGTGGCGGAGAACGTCGCGTACGGACTGAGGGTGCGCGGCATTGCCGCAGCCGAGCGCTCAAAGCAAGCCGTCGCAATGCTCGACCTGGTCCGGCTCGGCGAATTCGGCGCGCGCCGGCCGCACCAGCTCTCCGGTGGCCAGCGCCAGCGCGTGGCGCTGGCCCGCGCGCTGATCAACCGCCCGAAAGTGCTCCTGCTCGACGAGCCGCTCGGCGCGCTCGACCTCAAGCTGCGCGAGGAGATGCAGGCGGAACTGAAGGGCCTGCAGCAGCGTCTCGGCATCACGTTCGTGTTCGTCACGCACGACCAGGGCGAGGCACTGAGCATGGCGGATCGCGTTGCCGTGTTCAGCCAGGGGCGCATCGAGCAGCTCGATACGCCGCGCGAACTCTACAACCGGCCGCAGACCGCATTCGTCGCGAGCTTCGTCGGCAGCGCGAATGTCGTTGGACGGGAGGCCGCGCGGTTCCTGACCGGCAGCAGCCGGGCCTTTGCGATCCGGCCCGAACTGATCGACCTGCTCACGCCGGACGAGACTGCAGCAGACGGCTGCGTGCAGTGCGCCGGTGAAGTCGTGGATGTCCTCTATCACGGCGCGAGCAGCCGGCTGCGCGTAAGGGTCGACGAGCACACGACCCTGGCCGTGGCGCGCGCCGAGACCATGGGCGATGGCGTCGCGGGGCTGGCGACGGGCGCACGCGTGCGTCTTGCCTGGCGACCCGAACACACCGTGCCGTTGCAGGACTGACCATGGCCGGCCGCGCGGGGTTTTCGCTGCAGGGACGCCAGGCGTTCTACTTCGCGCTGCTGCTCGCCCCGCCGCTGCTCTGGCTCGGCATCGTCTATCTCGGCTCGCTCTTCACGCTGCTGCTGCAGAGCTTTCATGCGATCGACGAGTTCACGGCCCGCATCGTGCCGCAATTCACGCTCGCGACGTACCGGCAGCTGCTCACCCAGCCCGCGCACATCGACATCATCGTGCGCACGCTGCTGATGGCGGTCGCCGTGACCCTGGCGGCGGCGGTCATCGCGTTTCCGGTGGCGCTGTACATGGCGCGCTACGCCGGGCCACGGATCAAGGCGCTCTTCTACGTCGGCGTGATGCTCCCGATGTGGACCAGCTACCTCGTCAAGGTCTACGCGTGGCGGCTGATCCTCGCCAAGCAGGGCATCGCAAGCTGGGGCTTCGAGCAATTCGGACTCATGGGTGCGCTGGACAGGGCGCTGGAGGTGCCGGTCGTCGGCGGGCCGTCGCTGGCCTCGTCGTACATCGGCATGTTCGTCGTGTTCGTCTACATGTGGTTGCCGTTCATGATCCTGCCGCTCGCCGCCGCGCTCGAACGCGTGCCGGCTTCGCTGCTGCAGGCCTCGGCCGATCTCGGCGCCAGGCCGGGCCAGACGTTCCGCAACGTCGTGCTGCCGCTCGCACTGCCCGGACTCGCCGCGGGCTCGATCTTCACGTTTTCGCTCACGCTCGGCGACTACATCATTCCGAGCGTGGTCGGCGCGCCCGGCTACTTCATCGGCATGATGGTTTACCAGCAGCAGGGCACCGCCGGCAACCTGCCACTCGCGGCTGCGTTCGCGGTGGTGCCGATCGTGCTGATCGGCCTGTACCTGGCGCTCGCCCGGCGGCTGGGGGCGTTCGATGCGCTCTGAGCAGCCACGCCGCCCGTCGTGGGAACGCCCTTCGCTGTTGACCAGGGTGATGGCGGCAGCCGGCCTCGTGTTCCTGCATGCGCCCGTCTGGGTGATCACGCTGTATGCGTTCACGACGGAAGACCGCACTTACCAGTTCCCGCCACCCGGGTTGACGCTGCACTGGTTCGACGTGGCCTTCGCCCGCAACGACATCTGGGAGTCGATGCGGCTCTCGCTGCTCGTCGCCTCCGCGGCCACGCTCTTCGCCATCGTTCTCGGCACGCTGGCCGCATTCGCACTCGCCCGGCGCACGTTCAGCGGCAAGGAATCGATCACGCTGCTGTTCGTGCTGCCTATCGCGCTGCCGGGGATCCTCACCGGCCTGGCCCTGCTCGCGGGCATCCGTACGATCGGACTCGAGCCCGGCTTCTGGACCATCGTCGCGGGCCACGCCACGTTCTGCCTCGTCATCGTCTACAACAACGTCGTAGCGCGCCTGCGCCGCATCCCGCCGAGCTGGGTCGAAGCCTCGATGGATCTCGGCGCGCGTGGCCACCAGACCTTCCGGTACGTGCTGCTGCCGCAGATCGCCACCGCGCTGCTGGCGGGCGGCATGCTGGCCTTTGCGCTGTCGTTCGACGAGATCATCGTCACGCTGTTCACGGCCGGGCACGAACGTACCCTGCCGATCTGGTTCTACAGCGAATTGTTCCGGCCGCGCGAGCGGCCCGTCACCAACGTCGTCGCCGTCGTCGTCATTCTCGTCACGCTCGCTCCGATCCTGCTCGCGTACTACCTGACGCGGCCGGACGAGAGGGGAAGTGACTAGTGATTAGTGAGCAGTGAATAGTCGGGGGAGATGACGCCGCATCCGGTGCATCGGCACCTCCCGCTATTTACTGCTCACTATTCACTACTCACTACTCACTATTCACTACTCACTACTCACTACTCACTACTCACTACTCACTTCCGCAAAGCACTGGAGCTGAAACATGCAGACCAAACTCCTCATCAACGGCAAGCTCGTCGCGGGCGAAGGCAAGGTCGAGGACGTGCTGAACCCAGCCACCGGCAAGGTGCTGGCGCGGGTTCCTGAAGCCTCCCGCGGCCAGATCGACGCGGCCGTCAAGGCGGCCGACGCTGCATTCGAGGGCTGGGCGCGCACGGCACCGAAAGACCGCGCGTACCTGCTGCTCAAGCTTGCCGATCGCATCGAGGCCGACGGCGCCGCGTTCGCAAAAGTGGAATCGCAGAACTGCGGCAAGCCGCTCGCGGCTGCGCTCAACGACGAGATCCCTGCCATCGCCGACGTGTTCCGCTTCTTCGCCGGCGCGTGCCGAACGATGACGGGGGCCGTGGCAGGTGAATATCTCGCGGGGTTCACCAGCATGATTCGCCGCGACCCGATCGGCGTCGTTGCCTCGATCGCGCCGTGGAATTACCCGCTGATGATGGCGGCCTGGAAGCTCGGCCCGGCGCTCGCCGCGGGCAACACCGTCGTGCTGAAGCCCTCCGAGCAGACCCCGCTCACGGCGCTCAAGCTCGGTGAGTTGCTCGCCGAGATTTTCCCTGCCGGCGTGGTGAACATCGTCTGCGGCCGCGGCCGCAGCGTCGGGGCGCCGCTGACGCGGCACGCCAAGGTGCGCATGATCTCGCTGACCGGCGACGTCGCGACGGGCGGCAGGATCCTCATGCAGGCCGCGGACGGCATCAAGCGCACTCACCTCGAACTTGGCGGCAAGGCACCCGTGATCGTGTTCGACGATGCAGACGTCCAGAGTGTCGTCGAGGGCGTGCGCACCTTCGGCTACTACAACGCGGGCCAGGACTGCACGGCCGCCTGCCGCATCTATGCGGGCGCGAAGGTATACGACAGGCTCGTCGCCGACCTCTCGAGCGCGGTGAGCACGATCAAGACCGGGCTGCAGACGGCGAAGGGTGTGGAGATGGGGCCGCTGATCAGCGCCGAACAACGCGATCGGGTCGCGGGTTTCGTGAAGCGCGCGCAGCGGCAGAAGCACATCGAGATCACCGCGGGTGGCAACGCCGGCGCAGGCGGCGGCTTCTTCTTCGAGCCGACCGTGATCGCCAATGCGCGCCAGAGCGACGAGATCGTGCGGCGCGAGGTGTTCGGACCCGTCGTCTCGGTCACGCGCTTCAAGGATACGGACGACGCCGTGAAGTGGGCCAACGATTCGGAGTACGGGCTCGCGTCGTCGGTGTGGACACAGGACGTCGGCAAGGCGATGACTGTCGCGTCACGCCTGCAATACGGCTGCACCTGGATCAACACGCACTTCATGCTGGTGAGCGAGATGCCGCACGGCGGCCTGAAGCGCTCCGGCTACGGCAAGGATCTCTCGGCGTACGCGCTCGAGGATTACACGGTAGTGCGTCACGTCATGGCGAAGCTTTAGTCCCTGCTCGCAGTGGGTTAGGCGACTAACCTCGCCAGACCCGCACGAGCTGCAACGTGAAAGCCACGAATCTGTCACAGCAGCGTCCTGCTTCGAGGCGCACGATGTCTGCGTCAGGCCAGCCGCTCCCCCAGGGTGCGCCTGACACAGGCCGAGAGGCAGCATCAGCCAATAGATGGCAGCAGGGACGGATGCGTTGAGTCCTCGACGTCGACCGCACACCGGAGCAGGAATCCCCCCTCCTGCTCCGGTTTCTTATGCCCCGAACTCGGCGAGCAGCTTGTCGATCATCCCTTCCGCCTGCCGGCCGTAGCCGCCGCCGAAGAGATTGAAGTGATTCAGCACGTGATACAGGTTGTAGAGCGTGCGGCGCGTGCCGGCAGCGTGGTCGAGCGGCCACGTCGCCTGGTAGGCAGCGTAGAAGCGCGGACCGAACCCGCCGAACAGCCGTGTCATGGCGATGTCCGTCTCGCGATCACCGTAGTAAACAGCGGGATCGAAGATCGCCGGTTCCCGCGAACCTGACACCACGCCCCAGTTGCCGCCCCACAGGTCGCCGTGCAGCAGCGAGGGGACCGGGCGGTAGCTGGAAAAGAATGCCCCGCAACGCTCGCCGAGTTCACGGCCGCGCTCGACGACGTTCGAATCCAGTCCATTGGCCCCTGCCAGGTCGAGCTGAAAGCCCAACCGCCGCTCGCGAAAGAACCGCACCCAATCGTCGTCCCATGCGTTCAGCTGCGGCGTCGCACCGATGGTGTTGTCGCGATGCCAGCCGCAGCGCGGCGCCGTCATCCGGTGCTGCATCGCAAGCCGCTCAGCGAGTTGTGCCTGCGGTGCCCCGTCGCTCCCGGCCGCTGGCTCCAGCTCCAGCCATTCGAGCGCGAGCAGCGCGTGACCGCCAGCTTCGCCCACCGCCAGCACCGCGGGCACGCGCAAGGCGCCGGCTGCGGCCAGCGCCTGCAGTCCTTCCGCCTCCGCTTCGAACTCAGACAGCGTGTCCGCCCCTGCAACTTTGACGAACGCGTCGCCGCCCTCACCGTGCCAGCGCACGCAGCGATGAATGCTGCCGCCGGTCACCGCGGTTGCAGGCATCGCGGCAAACGGGCGCCCTGCGTTGCGAGACAGCCAGGTGGAGATCGCGACGCCGGCGGTCATGGGCACCCTCGCGTCATCGGGCGTCGACTCAGGCTGCGTGCCGTGAATGCAGGCGTCGCGCCTGGTCGCGCAGCAACCGGCCGAAGTTCTGCGTTTCGCAGAAGGTATCGAGCGTGGCGAGGTCCGGCGGCAGGAGCCGCAACTCGCTCATGCGGCTGATCGGCAGCGGCATGTCGCAAGCGATCGACGTCAGCCGCCGCGACAGCAGCGCCGTCTCGCGATGTTCGCGCAGGCTCTCGGCGACGAACGTGGCGTTGCGGAACTTGAGCTTGCCGACCTGGTCGATGCTGTCGAGCACGCCCTCGAGCGTGTGGAAATGCTTGAGCAGCGTCTGCGCCGTCTTGCGACCCACGCCCGGCACGCCTGGAATGTTGTCGACCGCATCGCCCATCAGCGCGAGGAAGTCCGCCATGCGCTCCGGGACGACGCCGAATCGCTCGGCAATGTCGTCGTACCCGTAGCGGACGTCAGCCACCGCGTCCCAGTACACGTCGACTGACGACAGCAGCTGCGTCAGGTCCTTGTCGCGGCTCACGATCGTGACGGGCAGGCCCGCCGCACGCGCGCGCGTCGCCAGCGTACCGATGATGTCGTCGGCCTCGTAGCGCGAGCTGCCGTAGCGCGCCACGCCGAGCGCGGCGCAGAGATCCTGGCACAGCGCGAATTGCCGCTTCAGCTCGACGGGCGCGGGCTCGCGGTTGGCCTTGTAGGGCGGATAGATCTCGTTGCGATACCCCTGCTCCAGGCTCTCGTCGAACGCGACGGCGATGTGCCGCGGAGATTCCTTCTCGAGCAGTTCGGCGAGAAAGCGCGCGAAGCCGAGCACGGCATTGACGGGATTGCCGTCGCGATCGGCGACGTCCACGGGCACCGAGAACCACGCGCGGAAGATGAAGACGCTGGCGTCGACGAGGTAGAGCATCGGGTGCGGGACCTAGATGTCCCACTCCGGTTTCTGGCCCGTGAAGTCGTCGATGCCTTCGAACAGCGTCGCGACCCAGCGGTTCTCGTCTGCGGTCAGCTCGGGCCGCGCGATGTCGAACAGCAGGATGACCCGGGTGAGGTCGCTGTCGTTCCAAGCCTCGTGCTCGATCGAGTCGTCGAACACCCAGGCACGGCCTTCCCGCCACTCACGCACTTCATTGCCGACTCGGAGCCGGCATTTGCCGGGCACGATCAGCGGCAGGTGCACGATCAGGCGAGTGTTGATCAGGCCGTTATGCGGTGGGATATGCGCGCCCGGCTTGAGTTGTGAGAACAGCACCGACGGGGTACGCCCGGGAATCCTTGCGAGCGGCGCGTTGGCGAGTGCGGCCAGCGTCTTCGGACAGCGCGCTGCGTTGGCCTCGTTCAGCTCCCCGTTCTGCCAGAGGTAGAACGCCGTCCACGCGGGATTGTTGGTCATCCCCATCTGCTCGGAGTACGGACGGTTCGGATCGCCCTTTACGTACGGGGTGAAGGCAGCATCGTCCTGCAACACGCCCTGCAGCTCCGCGCGGATGTCGTCCGTCGCTGCCTCGACCGCGTCGAGCCACGGGAAATCGGCGCGGTCGTAGAACTGCATCTGCGGCAGCTGCGGGAAATAGAAATAGCGCGGCTCCTGCAGGTAGACGCGCTTGCGGCCGAGCAGGATGTCGAGCGCCTGGCCGAAGCGCGTGTTCGACTGCGATTCGTCGTAGCCGCGCCCATTGAGCCACGCCCGCATGTGGTCTTCGTAGCGCTTGGCGAACTGCTCGTTGGCCTGCTGCACGCGACGCAGTTCCTGCAGCAGGTCGGGGGGCAGCTTGTCGGGCGGCGGCGCCGAACGCAGTGCCGCGCGGTAATACGCGGAGGCCGCCCTTGTGTCGCCACCGCGCTCCAGGCTGTCCCCCTTCATGATCAGGGCACGCAGGTTGCGAGGGTCGAGCGCAAGCACGCGGTCGACGGAGGCGCCCATCCCGGCCCAGTCCTGCAGCGAGCGGCACGAGTAGGCGAGCCCCAGCATGACGGCGACGTCGGCCTGCCCGGCCTGCGCCGCCTGCATGAAAAGATCGCGGGCGGCAGGGGCATCGCCGCGGCGGAGAGCGTCGGCCGCGGCGCGTGCCAGCGCTGGGCCATCGTTGCGAGGAGCATTCATGGTGCGCGAAGGATAAGAGATCGGGCGGCAGGTTGCTGACCGACGACGCAGCGGGGCGGCCCATGCGAGGATGCGCGCATGAGCAGCGTGTCCTGGCCCACGGCGGCCACATCGACGGCGGCAAGGATCGAAATCGTACCGATCGGCCGGCAGCACATCGCCGGCTTCCACGCCGCACTCGACTGCGTCGCGAAGGAACGCCGCTACCTCGCGCTGCTCGAGGCGCCGTCGTTGTGGCGTACGCGCCGGTTCGTGCTCGCAAGCCTGCAGGCTGGTGCGGTGCACGTGGTGGCGGTGGCGGCCGACCGGGTGGTCGGCTGGTGCGACCTGCGACCGAAGGCGGCACCGGCCCTGCGGCACACCGCCGTGCTCGGCATGGGGGTCGTCGCAGCTTTCCGGAGCCAGGGCATTGGGAGCCGCCTGCTCACGGCCGCGCTCGGACTGGCACCGGCGCGCGGGATCCGGCGGTCCGAGTTGGTCGTGCGCTCGGACAATTCCGCGGCCATCGCGCTCTATCGACGGTTCGGCTTCGTCGACGAAGGCACCTGCCGCAGTTACATGCGCGTGGACGGCGCCGATTACGACGCACTGCTGATGGCGCGGCTCGATCCCGGCGTCAGCAGCTGAACCCCCGGTTGGGGTGAGCAACGGTCGACGAAGGCAGGCGGGACTGAGGGGCCGCCCGAAACGGCGGACGGTCCGGTGCAGGCCAGCGGCCCTCCCGCGCTATAATCGTGCGCATGGGATCTGGCACACGCGGGACAAAGCCGGCCAGCATCCCATATCCCTTTGTTTTCGATGACTTTTGGCCAGTTCGTTCCGGCTGGCACGCAAGTTGCCCGTCTGCTTCGCAACGAACGGAATGGACATGGTTGCCCAGACCAGGACGCCGCCTCTACGGCTGCTGCGAGCATTCTGTCTCGCGGCTCGCCACTCGAGCTTCAAGGATGCGGCAGACCGCCTGTCGCTGACGCCCTCGGCCGTCAGCCACCAGGTCAAGGAACTCGAGGAACAGCTCGGCGTCACGCTGTTCCAGCGGCGGACGCGTTCGGTGGTGCTGACACCCGTTGGCCGGCAACTGCTGGATGACCTCGAGCCGGCCCTGGGCGCCCTGGGCACGGCCATCGAACGCACGCGCAACACGTCCGGCGCCCGGCGACAGCTGACGGCCGTGATGCCGCCTTTCTTCGCCAGCGAAATGTTCGCGCCACGCTTGCCCGATTTCCACGCGCATCATCCTGGCATCGACATCCAGGTGGATACGCATGACCCTCGCCCCGGCCAGCATTCGGGGTTCACTGATGTCTCGATCATCCTGTCGGGCAGCCCGCCCACGGACGGGGATGTCGAAGTCGTGCGTCTCATGCCCTTGCGGCTGGTGGCGGCGGCATCGCCGAAGGTCGCCAGATCGATGGCCGGCAAGCTCGACGCCCGCGCGTTCGACGGCCAGACACTGATCATGCACCGCAGCTTCCGCAACGACGTCTGGGATCTCTGGCTCAACCAGGTCGGACTCGATCTGCGCCGCGTCAGCAACGTGGTCGAGTTCGACAGCATGGTAGCCGTCACGCGCGCCGCGGAGCGCGATGGCGGGATCGCGCTGGTGCCCGCCATCGTCTGCCAGCCCTGGTTCGAACGTGGCGCACTGGTACACATCGGGGGGTTCGACCTGCGCGGGGACGAGGCGTATTACCTCGTGGCCCGGCGCGGAGATTTCGAGCGTTCGGAAGTCCGGGCGCTGGTCGAGTGGTCGATCGAACAATTCCAGGTTCCAGCGTGACTCCAAAGGGCTGAGCGTGACGAACGATCATTCATCGATTGACGAGACTTCGTTTGTCGCGCCGCAGCATCGGACGTAGTCTCGACACCGTCCAACGGCTTCGCTGATGTGGCCCTGGGGTGCACTCCCCCTGCGACCCCCGCCACAGGAACCCGTCGGAACTTGCCGGGTGGCCTGGGACGCACTCCCCCTGCTCCCGCTGGCCATCCCGGCA
>Ga0224505_10000746_pt1 | contig 21891 bp, 33 predicted proteins | sample SF_Jan12_sed_USG_FD_169102 | JGI IMG/M metagenome (GOLD analysis project Ga0224505, IMG submission 169102) | Sediment microbial communities from San Francisco Bay, California, United States - SF_Jan12_sed_USGS_4_1 | ecosystem: Environmental > Aquatic > Marine > Sediment | place: USA: California... | reverse complement strand
CGTCGCCGCCTTGCCCGAAGATCGCCCGGTCGGCTTTCGCCCACGTGGCGCGGCTTTCGCCGTCGAGGCGCCCGCCGATGGCGAGCCAGCCGCCGACGACACGGTCCCAGGTCCGATTCGCGGTGGCGGACAGGCTGCGATGGTCGCCCGCGGGCGCGGCCGTGGCCCGCCGGGTGGCCGGGTCGTAGTCGACCTCGACGCCGGCGAGCTCGGCGGCGTAGGGCACGCCGATGGCCCGGTAGTTGATCGACTCGGAGCAGCGGTCCCAGCATCCGCCGCCGCCGTTGTACATGCCGAGCGCCCGATCCCACGTCGCCGGGTCGTCGGGCGTGAACCCGTTGGCGAGGAGGAGCTTGCATGTGCCCACCGCGGCGTCATCAATGTCGGTCAGGTCGGCCACCCCGTCACCGTCACCATCCGCCGCGTAGCCATCCCACGTGGACGGCAGGAAACCCATCGGGCCGCCCGCCGCCGCGTCGGACCAAGACTCGCGTGCCTGCTTGCCGTTGTCGAGCAGGTGCGTTTCGAAGATGAGGCCGGTGCCGTCGCCGCCGATCCTGCCGTGGTTCGTTTCGAGGCGGCCGACGGTGGCGAGGATCCACCACGGGCAGCCGGCCTGCGCGCCGGCTGCCACGTACGCCTCGACGGCGCGGGCGGGGATGTCGTGGCGTTCCTCGATGAGCGCGGGTGAGACCGCCGCGGCGCCGAGGCCGGCGGCGGCGAGGTGGGCGGCGAGGGTGCGCGCCCCGGGGATCACTAGGGCGCCGTCTCCGGCTGTGCCGGCCACTCGTCAGCCGGGTCGGGCGGCGCGGTGGTGGGCGTCGACGCCCCGTCGAGCGCGCCGCCGACCGCCGACGTCGCCTGACCGAGCAGCGGCCCCGCCTGGTCGAGCGCCACACCCGCCGTCGCCGCTATCTCAGGGATCACCACACGGGCGGTGGCGCCAGCCTCGGGAGCGGCAGCGCGCACGGTCACGCCGATCGCCTGCGCGGCGGGGACGGCCCCGTTCACGGCGCTTTGGCTGATCGTCGCCGCCGAGCCCGGGTTGCCGGCCTCGGAGACGATGAGCAGGATGACGGCGCCCGCCGCCGCTGACTTCAAGACACCCATGGTCATGCCTCCTGGTGTGCGTGCTGGTCGATCAATCGGGGCCACCCGCCGACAACCGGGGCGCTGCCCCGCCGCTCGACAACATGACGCTCCGCGTCCTCGGTGATGCCCCGCAGCCGGCCACGCCGGACGGTGCGCCCGTCGTCGACGTACACACCGCCGCGCATCCACAGCGGGAACCCGCCGAGGTCCTCGGGCTGGTGCGCCGGCCACTGGCGGCCCTCCAACACGGCCTCGGTCTGCTCGGGAGAGCGGGTGCGGAGGCACAGGCGGATCGGGCACTGCTCGCGCACGATCGCCTCGATGACCTTCGCCTTGGGCGACTGGGTGGCGAGGACGAGCCCCGCCCCCGTCTTGCGCATCTCCTGGGCCAACACGACGAGCTGCGTCGTCGCACCCTTCGCCAACATCGTCACGGCCGAGAGCTCGTCGATGACAACGACAAGGTACGGGCCGATCCGCTCGGCGTGCTCGGCGCTCCACTCGCGGACGCGCATGGAGCGCATGACGCAGAGCCGGCGGCGTACTTCGGCCTGGGCCATGGCGAGCAGCTGGCCGGACGCTGCGACGCCCACCGCGGCGGTGGCGAGCAGCGGCTCCCAGGCGGCGTAGTCGACGCCGTGCGGGTCGGCCATCGCGACGGCGATGGGCATGGCCCGGTGCGTCCAGAGCATCTCGGCGAGAAGCTGGCGGATCGTCATCGTCTTCCCGGACCCGGACGAGCCGCCGAGGAGCCAGTGCGCGCCCCCCCATCCCGGCAAGGGGAGGGCGATGCGGGTGCCGTCTTCGTAGCGGCCGATGTCGACGGTGGGCGTCACGGCGTCCACCATTCCTCGGCCGCGAGGTCGTCTGCGGGCCCGGTCGTGTCGGCGGCTAGGCCGACGCGGTGCTCGCCGATCGTCGACGAGCCCGCGACTGTCGCGGTGCGGATCGGCGTGGACATGCCCGACGCGTTGGCCCGGGCGGCGATCGTGGCGGGGTCGAGGTCGACGGCGCCGTGTACGGCGACGTCCCAGCCGGCGGGCGTGTGCTCGACCCGGCCGACGCGTGCGCCGTCGGGGAGCGACGAGCGGGCGGCGTCGAGGACGGCGGCCTTGTCCCGCCACTCGCGCATCATCTCCGCGAGCGAGCGGTGGCGGTTTGGCCAGTCCCATGCGACGAGCCCGGCGATCGCGGCGGCGGTGGCGATGAGCGCCGTGGCCACCTGCAGGTCGGGGCGGGCGCGGATGGCGCCCGCCCAGACGAGCACCCACAGGGCGGCGGCGGCGGCGAGGGCCTGCTGCGGGTGGCGTCGTGCCCACACGCCGAGCCCGACGAGCGCCGCAGCGCCGACGAGGATGTTGCCCCGCTTGATGCCGCGGCGGATCGTCCAGCCGACCACCCAGCAGAGGGCGAGGGCGAGGACGGCGGGGCGGGCGAGGAAGGCGAAGACGTGGTGGATCACCCGATGTCTGCCTTGACGATGAGTGCAACGGCGAGCCGTGTTGCGTCGATCGCATCCCAGTCGGCGGGCGCGTGCGGCGCCTTGCCGAGCTCATCCTGCGCCACTGGCGCGGCGATCGCCGCGCCACGGTGGGCCGCCTCGACGGAGAGGTGGGGGTAGTTGTCGAGCAGATCAGCGACAAGGGCCGCCTTGATCTCGCTCCGAGCGGCGGTCACTGCGTCACCGCCGCGGTCGTGGTGGGTGCGGGCGCTGCGGCGGGGCAGGCGAACAGTGCCGTGCCGGCCGCGCCGGACGAGGTGCCGTCGAGGACGACGAGGTTCGGGGCGGTGTCGACGACGAGGCGCATCGCTCGGAGCGGCACGCCGACGGCGAGCAGGTCACGCACCTGCGTCTCGACCTTGCCGCCACGGTCGGGGTCGAGGCCTTGGCCGGTGTCGCGGTTGACGCCGATCATGGTGAGCGCTTCGGCGGTGAGCGGGCAGCCGGACCAGGCGAGTGGTTCGCTGACGACTATGACGGGTCGAGAGTCGGCCCGGATCGCTTCGACGGCGGCGGCGAGGTCGGCCCGGTTCTGCTCGGCGATCCCGCTCACGTCGATGTTCACGGTCGGGACGACGAGCTGCGGTTCGGGCCGGGCGCCCCGGGTGATCGCCCAGCCGGCGACGAAGACCGCGACGATCGCTCCGGCGGCGGCGGCGTGCCGGCGGGCGGGGAGGCGGAGCACGGTCGGCGCCCGACGGGTGCGTGCCCTGGTGCGGGCAGGCCGGGGTGGGGAGTCCTCGGCCTGCCCGCGGTCCGCCGCAGCGCCAGGGGGTTGCGCTGCCGTCGCAGCCGGGGGGAGCGGCTGGTCGTCGGGCGGCTGTAAGAAATCGACGGGTGCGGGCGCTTGCCGGACGGCCTGCGGCGTGAGCCCAGCAGGCGGCCTCGGTGGCGGGTCAGCGATGGCGTGGATTGGCGTCCACGCCTGGCCGTTCGCGGTCACTGGAAGCCTCCGAAGGCGAGAGAGAGGATCATGGTGCCGGCGAGGCCCGACACGATGGCCGCGGCGACGAGGCCCCGCCCGCCGCTGCCCCGCCAGATGGCGACGTTCGCAGTGATGGCGACGGTCAGCCACGCGGCGGCCAGGAGGAAGAGGGCGAGAGTCATCGGGCCGCCTCCAGCTTGCGGCGCAGGTCGGCGAGCGAGGCCCCCGTCTGTATAGAGCGGTCGAGGACGGCGGGGAGCGGGCTAGGGGCATCGGCCCCCGCCGAGACACCCCCTCCTACGGAGGGGGTGGACCCGTCAGACACCGGTCGAGTTTCCCGCAGGGCGGCGCTGGCGGCTCCGAGCAGACCGGCCCGAAGCTTCGTCGCTGCGGGATGCCAGGCGAGCTTGCCGGCGAGTTCCCCGGCGAGGATCGTGACGGCGGCGCAGAGGCCGCAGACGGCGGCGAGGTCGCCGTCTGCGCTGTCCGCGATGAGCCCGGCGCGGGACACGACCCGGGTCTTGCCTTTCGGCGTGTGGCCGCAGGCCTCGCACCGGTCGACGTCGACGGGGAGGCCGAGGTTGCGACGATGGCGGGCTCGTCGGTCGGCAGCGGATAGGGTCACATCTGGCTCCTGTCTGGTCACAGCAGATCGGGGCTTGCGGCCCCCCACTCGGTGCGTCATCGGTGGGGGGCCGCCTCGCGTGCGCCGCTCTGTATAGATGGGAGGATACGTCGGCGTGGGTGCATTGTCCACCACGCTCGGCGCGGGTCACCCAAGCATGGCCCCGACGGCGGCGTGCACGGTGCTGGCGTCCTTGCACCGGGCGGCGAGCGGGGCGAGCTGGCGCACGCCGTCGCTGATCGCCCGGAGCGTGCCCAAGTGCCGTACCGACGCGGTCGCCGTGTCGAACGCGGCGAGGCCGGCGACGGCGTCCCCGGCGGCGACGACAGCGACGAGCGCGTCGAGGGCGGCGCGCCGGTCGGCCTTGCCGATGTCGTTGAGCATGTCGCGCACCTGGGCGGCGTAGTCGGCGCTCGGCACCGACTGGTCGCGTGGCACTCGCGCCTTGCCGGTGGGTGCCGGCTCGGCACTCGGCGCGTCGTGGTGGGTGACGCCGTTGGACTCGATGGTGGCAGTGGACTGCATGGTGGTGACTCCGTTGTGGTGGTGGGGTGGGTGGGTGGTGGTCGCTGGTCGTGGTGGGGTCAGTGGGCGATGAAGCCCCCGGCGAGTGCGTGCTCGATCGCTGCTGTGGTGTGCGCCATCACGACGTCGACGTCGACGAGCTGGCCGTCGGGCCGCCAGCAGGCCTTGACCATGTCGACCAAGGCCATGAAGTCGGCGCCGAGCTGGCCGGCGGTGTAGTCGAGCGAGTGATCGACGATGTCCTGGGCGGCCACGAGGACGGTGTGCTGGTGGCACACCTTCTCCAGCCAAGCGTTCGCCGCGCTGCAGTGGGCGCACCAGGTCCGGTGGCCCGGCTCTGGTTCCGCACGGGGGTCGAAGTCCTCGTCGACCTCGAAGCCGAGCGCTTCCATGGCGTCACACCAGGCTTCGTCGTCGTCGTTCTGCCCGATGGGGCGGATGATGTGATAGGGGAGCTGCGCCCCGGCGGCGGGCGACGTCGCGATGTAGACGAGCTCGGTGTCGTACTCCCAGTCGGCGGGCATCTCGGCGAGGTCCCAGTAGGCCTCGCCCTCGTCGATCACCCGCCCACAGTCCTCACACGCCGTCGCAGCGGAGGCGACGGTCAGAGTCTCGGACTCGATCGTGTAGTCCCAGTCGTCATCAACTCTGCACATGGGTGGCCGCCTTGCGTTCGGCTCGGGCCGCGTCGATGGCGTCGCCGAGGACGTTGAGTAGCGGGGTGGGCGGGAGTGTCGGCTCGTCGAGGTAGCGCCACTCGATGCGCCTGACAGGCTGATGGAAGGCACCTTCGCTCAGCTTGAGCTTGCGGAAGCCGTGGCTGTCGAGCCACAGGCGAGCGAACTCCATGCTGGTCATGTGCCCGAGCCCTTCGGCTACAGTGCCGCCGCCCGGCTCGTGGAAGATCCTGATGAGCGGTTCAACGCGCACGTCGACGACCTCGACCTCGGCGAGCACGACCTGACGCTCGCCCTTGGCGAGGCCCATGCCCTTCTCGATGAGGGTGAGCCGGTCGCCGGCCCTGAGCGTGCGCCACGTGTCGGGGTGGCGGCGCGTGACGGTCTTCGTCCGGCCGAGGACGGCGGGCACGGTCATGGAGCACGACATGCGACGGGTCACGACGCCACCGCCCCGTACCCGCGCCGAGCCCATTCGAGCGCGCTGAGGGGGCGTGCCGGGTGGTCGCCCGGCAGGACGAGGCGCTTGGCGAGCGGCGCGTTGAGCCGGTCGACGGTGACGTGGATGGTGCGTCGTATGCCGGGCGGGTTGACGGGCTCGGCGACGATGGTGCCGTCGGCGAAGTGCTCGACGACCTCGAGGACCGCTTCGCACCAGACGAAGCGGGCGCCGACGATGTGGTCGGCGGGGACGTCGCCGAGCATCTCGGGGAGCCACCGGTCGGTGGTGGTCATGGTCATGCTGCTCCTTGGTCGATGCCGAGAGCGGCGAGGGTCTTGGCGAGTGCCTCGGCGGGCGTCTTGCCCCACTGCTCGACCCAAGCCCCCCGGCCGCGCCGGTAGCGCATGCGCGCCCCGACGGGCTCTTCGATCGGCCCGATCCACCTCGACTCCCAGCTCCATCCGGCGGCGGTTAGGGCATCGAGGCCGCGGGAGAACTCGTCATTGGTCATGGTCATGCTGCTCCTTGGGTGGTGGTGAGGTTGTGCTGCCACCAGTCCCACCATTCGGCGGGCGTGGCGACAGCGGCACGGAGATGCCCGGGGAGCCACAGGCCGACCCACGGCACCCACTCGGGGCCGTGGACGATCGCCTCCCACGCGGGCACCCCGTCGGGGGCACCCTCAGTAGCGTGCCCGTCGAGGTCGAGCTCGTCGGCGAGGTCCCCGCCGACAGCGCAACGCCACAGCACACGCCCGCTGTGGTTGATGCGCATGAGGACGAGGTGGCCCGCCAGTTCCGACCGTGACGCCTGCACATGGGCGTCGACGACCTTCGCCCGCAGCCGGGTCGGCGCGTCGGTGGCCCGCCGCACGCTCGTCACCTGCACGGCGGCGCGCAGGTCGGGGGCGTCGAGGTCGCCCAGGTCGTCGGCACGGCCGGCGCCGAGCATGCGACGCACGGGCAGGCCGGTCAGCTCGGCGAGGAGCGCGGCGCCGGCACGCTCGGCGGCGTCGCCCCGTCGCTTCTGCGCGCCGGTCATGCCGACGCCTCCTCGTCATTGGGGGCGAGCTCGTCGAGCAACGCCCACGCTTCATGCTCGGTACGGCACCAGCGTGCCAGCCCGTCGGGGCCACGCACCGCCCAGCCGCCGCCGGCCATGGAGCGGCCGAGCGCCCAGCCCGACGGCTCCATGTGCTTCACCTCGAGCGGGGTCACCGGACACCCACGACGGCGAGCTGGTCGGCGCAGACCGGGCAGGGCCCTTCGGCCTCGCTGGCGTCGTCGGCGCAGTCCCACGCCGTCAGTTGTGGCTCGCCGTCGCCGCACACGATCTCGACCTCGACCTGGGCGACGTCGCCGCGTCGGCGGCCGATGAGGTTGAGGGCGTAGCAGCGGCACACGACGGTCACCGTGTGCCCGCCCGTGGGTGCATCGTCAACGACGTTGGGCGCGTCGATGACGCTCACCCTGCGACCTCCTCGACGTCGACGTGGCGGCTGAAGCGGCGCTCCCACCGCTCGACGTCTGCGGGCGCGTAGCGGGCGAACCCGCCGGGGGTCAGCCCTGCGGGTGCGAGGCGGAGGTCGCCGCTCGCGTTCTTCAGTGTCTGGAGGTAGGACCAGTCGAAGCCGAGGCGGGCGCACACCTCGGCGGGGGTCATCGGGCGGGGGACGGCATCCATGGACCGCCACAATGCACCCATCCCATGGGGAAGTCAATTGATCTCGGGGGTATTCTCCGCGAAGTTGGCAGCATTTCCCACGAACTTCGGTGCATCCCGACGCGTGGTAGGTGCATCACGGCACGGTGTTAGCCGTCGCGAGTTGGCGGGCGTAGGCTGCACGGCCATGACGCACCCGAACGACGACACGGCGCGCCCATCCGCACCCCAGACGCCGCCAAGCGGCGGGGTCCGCAGGCGGGACGGGTCGACAGCGAAACGACTCGGCACCAAGCCGGAGATCGACCGACGCGTGTCCTATGGTCATCCGCGAGATGATCGACCTCGACCCGGGCAGACGCAGCCAGGACGCCATCGCCGCCGCCGCTGGCATCCCCCGCACGACAATGACGGGGCCGCTCTACGGCAAGCAGCGGTGGATGCTCGAGACCCTGCGCGTGACGGCGGAGGCGCTCGGCGTGTCAGCCGCCTGGGTGCTGACCCGGGCCGGCTACGGCGCCGCCCCGAGTGTCGTCGACATGATCATGGGCGACGACCGGCTCGACCCGGACGGCAAGATAGAGGTCCGCGACCTCTACCTGCACTACATCACGCGGCGGCCTGAGGCAGAGGGTTCATGACGTCTTCGAGGTTGGACAGCAGGCCTTCGAGCAGCCGCAGCTTCGCTGCTAGCCGCCCGTTGTCCGGTTCGCGGCCCGCCGCTTCGAGGAGCATTCCGACTCGGGTGATGATCTCGCCACTGTCCATGAACGTCGTCTCTCCGTCGCCGTCAGGTGGGTGCGGGTGGAATTCCTACCACCACCAGTCGTGGCCGTGCCACCGCGCACCGCTATTCCGCCGTCCTGTTGTCGGATGAGCGTACCTTGCACCCATGACGGGTGCCATTACACCCACGCTCTCGGGGCCGGGACGCGGAAAGGGCCCGCCGCAGCGGCGGGCCCTTTCCCGTAGCTCAGAGCCACTGGTCTCGTGATCGCCAGACTAGCCGCCGGTACCGGCAGAGCTTGCCTCAGCCGCCCTGCGGCTAAGAGGCACCCATGTCGCGATGTTGGCGGCAACTTGGGCTTCCATGTAGCAGGTCCAGTCGCGCTCGTCGTGACAGTAGGGCACGCCGTCGATGGCCGCCTCGCCCCGTGCCGGGTTGGCCCCGCATGCTCCACACGTTCGGCTCATGCCCGCCAGCCTACGGCTCCCCGCCGAGCCGCCGCATGACCTCGACCGCCTCCGCCTGGTCCTCGCCGAGGTGCCGCCCGTAGACGTCGAGCGTGGTCGACACCCGGGCGTGCCCCAACCGGGCGGCGACGACATCGACCGGCACGCCGCTGTGCACCAGCGTCGACGCGTGCCAGTGGCGCAGATCTCTCGGCGTCCACCGGCCGTCGAGCCCGGCGTCGGCGCACGCCCGCGCCCAGTGCTTGCCCAGCGCCTGGCGTCGCAGCGGTTCCGGGCCGGGCATGGAGTAACGGGGGAACACCCAACTTTTCGCCGACCAGCGCACGCCCTGGGCGAGGTGGGCCTTGCGTAGATCGGCGTGCCAGCTGCGCAAGGCGGTGACGGTAAGCGGGTCGAGGTCGACGCCGCGCTCCCGGCCGGTCTTCCCGCCGGGCTGCACCGTGCCGTCCCCAGCGACGTGACGCACGAAGCGGAGATGCTTCTTGTCGAGGTTGATGTCGCCCCACTGCAAGGCGATCGCGTCGGACGGCCGGCAGCCCGTCGACGCGACGAGACGGCACAACGCTGCGACCATCGGCCCCTGCTGTTCGGCAGCCTCGAGCGCAGCGCCCACGTCCCCATCGGCCATGAGCGGGCGCGCCGTCTTCGTCGGCCGTGGTGGGCGCAGACCCGCGGCGGGGTTGCGGCGCAGGTGCCCGTCGGCGACGGCCTGCTCGAGCGCCGCCCGGACGGAGACGATGGTGGTGCCGATCGTGCGCGACGCGAGCCCGGCACGGTGGAGGTCGACGACCCAGCGGCGCAGGTCGTCGGGGGTGACGTCTCGTAGTTTGCGGCGGCGGAGCCAGTCGGGAACGCGGCGCAGCCCGACACGGATCGTGGCGTCGGTGGCGGCGGCGACGAGGAGGGCGTGATGGTCGGCCCACGCGTCGAGCGTCCCGCCGAGCGTGTCGGGGGCGGTGTCGAGCTCGCCGAGAGTGAGCCTCGCTGCCATCTCCCCGCGGACCTTCTCGGCTTCGGCGCGGGTGCCCTTGACGGTGACGGAGCGGTAGCGGCGTCGCGGCTTGGTGGCGACGAGGAACTGCACCTGCCACACGCCGGGCCGGCGCTCGCGCATCGTGCCCTTCGTCACGGGCCGACTTCGACGTTCGGGCCGGGCGGCGGGTTGCTCGTCGCCCACAGGCCCACGGCGCCGCCGATCGCGACGGCGGAGAGGAAGAGCAGCCAGCGTCGCCGCCCGCGGGAGGTGGGCATGGTGGGCGTGCCGTCGGGCGCGTAGCGGAAGGCGGGCGGGCGGGTCATCGTCCGACCTCCTGTCCGAACGGCACCCGCAGCGGCGCCCGGTCGATGACGGCGCGGGCGACGGCGCGGAGCCGGGCAGCGACGTCGGCGGCGGAGGGCGGCGACAGGTACGCCTCGGCGGCGTAGACCCAGGCGGTGACCGGGGCGGGCACGCCCGTGTCCGTCTCCATCTGGGTGGCGTACCACTGCCAGGCCCCGTGGCGGATGCTTGCCACGGGGGTCGGGAGGTCGGGCGCCAGTCGGTCGATGGCGGTGGCGTCGTCGAGGAGGCGTTCGGCTTCGATGGCGTGCCCGGCGGGATGCTCGAGCGCCGCCCGGGCCTGGGCGTGGATGGTGGCGGGAGTCATCGTCCGGCCTCCTGCGGCAGCCCGCCGAGGCGGCGCACGATCTCCTCGTTGATGTGGCCGGCCCGCTCCTGCGCTCCGGACAGACCGACGGTGCCGCCCAGCGCCTGGTGGGCGAAGTCGACGGCGAGCGGGACCGGGGCGCTGTTGCGGTCGACAGGGACGCGGTCGATGCCGATCGATCGGAGCGCCCGCTTGATCGCTTCGAGCGCCTTGACGTCGACTGGAGTCACGTCAATGGCTTTGAGGAGTGCCGCGAGGCGTCGCTCGACGGGGTGCTTGTCGTTGAGGGCCGTCGCGAAAAGGCGCTCTGCCGCATCGCGAGCGAGGCGGTGCCGACGCGCCCGCTCCTGCTTGCGCTGCTCCTCGGCGGCGATGTACGCCGGGTCGCTGTGCATGGCGATGATCTGTTCTTCCGTCGCCCTGCGCCAGCGTCGCTCGGCGCTGGCGGCCGTTTCGCCCGGTTCGACCACGATGGTGACAGTGTTGAACTTGAACTCGACCGGAGCGCCGTTGGCTGCAGCCATCGCGGCGACAACGCGGCACGTGTCGGTGATGCGGTCGCCCGGGAGGGGCTCGTACTTGGTGGGTTCGGTGTGGTGCGTCATGCGGTCGAGTATGCCAGATCGTATGCCCGAGCACAACAAGCGGGCGCATAATCCCTGGTCAGAGGCAAGAATGCCCCAATTGGGTGCAGTTCGAGATGAACTGTGGGGAGTTCGCGTTGGTTCCATGCAACCTCGCGGGGGTTCCATGCACCCACGCGCCGTCACCAGGCCCAACGCGGCGCCGAAGGGGGTCGAGGTGCCGCGAAGTGGGGCGAGCGGGCCGTATGGCTGGCGGTATGCCCAGCCGCCCGAAAACGACGAACGCCCCCGCCCGGTGAAGGGCGGGGGCGTCCACCCCGGGTCAGCCCGCCGCGTCCACGCAGCACCCGTCGCACTTCCCGATCCGGCCCCGGAGCGCCTCGGTGCCGTCCGGCGGGCAGACCTTGCGGTCGTGCGTGACGCCGTGGGCGCACACCGCCACCCGGCCGGCTGACGCGTCCCACAGCCACCAGGCCATCTCCCGCGCCAGAGCGAGCGGGCCATCCTCGTGCGACGTCGGGATCCCCGCCTTCGGGAGGCTGACGCAGCGGGGCAGCCACGCAGTAGTACGCGACTCGCCGACCCGTGGCAGGTTCGGGAGGCCGCGGATGCCGAGGGGTGGCGTCAGGTCGAGCACCCGAACCGGGGGCTTGCGTCGGTCGAAGCGGGCGACCTCCGGGAACGGCTCGAGCGTCGCCGCGTGCATCATCAGCAGGCCCAAGCCGAGCCCGATCTGCATCGCCCGGTTGACGACCTTCGGGGTGGGCGCGGCGAGCCCGTAGAGCACGGAGTCGGCGGCGCCGAGCCCGTCGTGCGCTTCGCCGCGCAGGCCGTCGAGCTGGGCGTCGGGGAGCCGGTGCAGGAGGTCGGCCCACCACCGCCACCCGAGGTAGAGGACCACCCTGCGGAACACCCAGTCGTTGTCCGCCCGCGGGTCGGCCATGCACGCGTCGGCGAGCTGCAGGCGGGTAGCAAGCGCCACGCCCGCGCCACACTCGAAGGTCACGTCGGGCATCGGGCGACCTCCCGGCTCTGCCACCATTCGTCCCGGGCGCCGGCAGCGGCGCGCAGCTTGCGCCGGGCGTTGCCGAGCACGGCATGGTCCGAGCGGCGTATCTCGGGGAACCAACGCTCGGGCCCGCCGACGTGGCGGACGATCGTGCCTGCGTGGACGGACCACCACTTGAGAGCGAACCGCTCTCGACTAGTGAAAGCGCACCAGTCGGCGATGCGTTGCAGCTCGTCAGCGTCGTCAACGCGGGCGTAGCCATGCTCGGTGGCGTCGGGTTCCAGCCACTCGCCGTCGGGGGTGAGCTCGCCTCGCCAACGGTGCCGCCGCTGACGCTCCCGGGGCACGCGGTGGTCCATGACCAGCCACGCCCACGACGCGAACGACCGGCCACCGTCTGCCTGCCAGGTGGTCATCGCTTCGCCGACGGCGGCGAGACAGTCGGCCCACACGTCGTCCAACTCCTGGCCTGACATGCGCCACCCCGCCGCCCGCCTCGACCTGATCCAGGCCGAGGCGAGACGGTGCGGGTCTCCCGTCAGCGCCTTCACCGCAGGGTGCATGTGGTGGTGGTGGTCATGCGCCCATCATGCACCCACCGTCGAGCACATTGCACCCACCGAAATGACGAACGCCCCCGCCCGGTGAAGGGCGGGGGCGCATCGGTGGCGGGGCGGGCAGCCCGGCGGGAAGGGCCGCCCGCCCCGCGATCTCAGGTCAGCGCGCCGGGCGATCCCACGGGCCGACAGGCGGCACCGCAGGCTTGTCCCACGCGTCGACGAGTTCCTGGGGGTGACCTCGACGGTGGCGGGCTCTGCCACCTGCGGGCCGGTCACGACCACCGTCGACGGCGCAGGCGCACTGTAGGTGGGCGGCTTGCCGACGAGGAACAGGTGGCGGACCAGGACGTTGCCGGGCCAGCGGCGCTGCGCCGCGCTGCCGACAGCGTGGTAGATGCCGGTCAGCACCGCGGCGAGCAGAGCGATGAGCACCGTCGGGTCGACGTCGCCCACGTCCACGCCCCGGGCTGCCAGCCAGGCGAGCGCAGTGCCGACGATCGTCGCGGCCGTCGTGCGGATCGTGGCGATGATCTGGTCGCTCACGCTGCGACCTCCTTGCTTGATCCTGCCACCACGGCGTGCGGCCTCGAGCAGAGATCCCGGCCGCACCAGGGGCAGCCAGGGCGCCGGTCGGCCCACCACCCGGGGGCGAAGGTGTAGTCGGCCGCCACGCGGATCGTGGCGATGATCTGGTCGCTCACGCTGCGACCCCCTTCGCTGCCGTCGGGATGATGAGCACCTGGCCGACCTCGAGCCCCACGCCAGGCTCCAACCCGTTCGCGGAGACGAGCAATGCGAGCGGCACGCCACGTGCAGCGGCGATACTGCGGGGTGTATCCCCGGTGGCGACGACGTGCATCTGCGGCGGCTCCGGTGCGGGTCGCAGCGGGGCGGCCTGGGCGAGCTCGGACACGCGCCGGTTGAGCGCCGTCAACGCCTCCGTCGTCGCGACCTGCGTGGCGGCCATGTCGCGCACCAGTGCGACGACGTCGTCGTCCGCTGCGGCAGCCATCGCCCCCACGGCGTCGAGCATCCACTGGCGGTGATTCGCCAAGCTGTCGGTCACGACCTGGACGAGCCAGGCCTTGTCGTCGTCGTTGAGCACGTCATCCTCGCCTTCCGCCCACCCGGCAGCGCCGAGCGAGTCCACTCCGCCATCGACCGGGAACGGTCTGAGTACGTCATTCGGATCGATCGCCGCGCCGGCCAACGTCGTCGGCAGGTGCTGATACAGGCTCGCCTTCGGCGACACCGCACCGCCCGACCACGCCACCGTCTGCCAGCCGATCACGCCGTCGGGCAGGCCGTCGATCACCCGCCGCCCGCCATACACGCCGGGCGTGAACCCGGCGGCACGCACAACGGCGACGAACCGGTCGACGTGGGCGGAGATCTCGGCGTAGCTGGCGTCGTAGTCGACGGCCGTGAAGATCGTCGCGCCGGGCCGGTAGCCGAGCTGGCGGGCGCCGGCCACGGCCGCCTCGCCCATGCCGATGCTCGCCCCCTGGCCCGTCGTCTGCCACACCAACGCCACGGCAAGACCCGCCGCTTTCAGCTCGGCGAACTCGGCTGCGTCGATGTCGGCGCCCGAGGCGGCGACGAAGCCGGGGCCGGGCACGTAACGGATCACACCGCCGTAGCCAGCGGAGACAAGCGCCGCGGCACCGGGTCGGGCCCAGGAGTAGTCAGCCATGCGGGTCAACGCCCGAGGGCCCGACGACGACGGCACGGACACGCTGGACCGGGCCGTGCCGGGAATGATGCAGCACACCGAGTCGAGCGGTCGGCGGCGCCGGTAGACGCCGTCGCCGTTGTCCTGCGAGCCGGCGTTGCCGCTCGACGTGTTCCCCTCGATCGTCGGGTACATGCCACCAGCGAGCGGGCCCGTCAGGATGCCGACATGGTCGCCGGCCGGCCATCCCTCGTACTGGGCGTCACCGCGGATGATCGGCTCCTGGGGCGAGCCCTCGTAGCGCCACGGATACCAGCTGAAGATGATGATGTCGCCGGCCTGGCCCTGATCGAGCGGGACGGTCGCGCCGTTGCGGTGCGCCGCCCGGGACAGGTCGTCGCAGCGGTAGGTGCGAGGCCACCACGACGGCAACGGCCAGCCGGCATCCGCGAGGACGACCTGCACGAAAGCGAGGCACCACGACTGGCCGTTGATACCGGTGCGGTCGGTGATGCCGGGCACGACGTTGTAGCCCTGCTCCTTCGTCCCAACCCACTGCTCGGCGAGCGCGACCGTGGCCGCCATCAGTTCGCACCGCCAAGCCACGTCGGCCGGGACGGCGGGGTGATCCCGTTCGCTGTCATCGCCGCCTCCAGCTGCTCGACATGCCGGTGCAACTCGTCGATGCGGGTCATCGCCGCGCGCCGGTCCGAGTCCGCTTTCGACGCCGCCGAACGCGCCGTCGACAACTCCTGTCGCAACAGGTCGACCTCGGCGACGAGCGCGTCGATGCGCTCCGCCTGGTCCTTGATCAGATTCGTCAAGTGCTCACGCACCATGCCCGCCGCCTCGTTGGCGATCTCCGCGGCTTTCGCCGCGTTGGCGAGCCGCATCGATTCGACCTCAGCGCGGGCTTTCCGCCGCCCGCCTATGAAGGTCAACGTCGCTGCGAGTATTGCGCTTACACCGGTCAGCCCGGCGGGGCCTAGATAGTCACTGACTTGCAACCTGTCCGCCTCTCTTGACCCCCTGCCAATAGACCAACGTCACACTCGGCGTGACAAGCGCCGCGAGGGCGCGCACCACGACAAGATCCACGACCAGCCACACGGGACGCCCCGTCGCCCATGCCAACGCGTCCAACCCGAGCGAAAGCATGATGAAACCGGTCTGGCGGAGATAGGTGGAGCCCATCCAGTGGCAGCGGGCAGCACGCCACGTCTGCGCCGTGATGACCGCCGCCGGGATCATCGACAGGGCGGCGACAAGCGCGACCCACTGAGCTACCACCATCGAGCGCCCTCCTCAGATGTTGTTCGCGACGGCGCTGCCGCCAGGCACACTTGTCGCCGTCGCGAAGTTCGTTATCTCGTTGCCGACCACGACGCACGCCGCCGTCCCCGTCGCGTTCACCCCGGTGCCAGTACCGCCTGACCCGAAAAGCGAGCAGCCAGTGACAATCAGCGGGGCGTTGACGGTGGTGTGTATCGCGTTCTGGTTCGACTGGGCGCCAATGAAACAGCTGGAGAACAGCACCGTACCTGCCGTGGTCACGGTCACCGAATGGCTCCCGCCGGGCACGCCGCTCACCACGCACCCCGTCAGGATCGAGCCGGCCTCAGCCTCGACCTTCGAGCCGCTGAACGAACACGTCGACACCTGAGCGGAGTCGACCAGGAACGTCGAGTTAGACCCGCCAGTGAACCCGCAGGACGCCACCCGCCCGCCGAGGATGGCGTAGGCGCTCGCCACGTTGCGGATCTCCACGCGGCAGCCGACGAACTGGTTGCGCGCGTTGGACGACGTGCTCACCGTCTTGTAGTTGCGGATCTGACAGTCGACAACCTCGGCGGTGTCGAAGTACAGACCCGCCCCCGTTGACGACGTGTCAATGAACGTGCAGTTCGTGACCGTCGCCGACTGGAAGTTCGTGTTCGCGCCGTTCTGGCTAGTGATGAACACGCAGTCGTTCACGTGGTCGACGCCGTAGCTGCCGATCAGCCCGACCGCTCCGACGAAGAACACGCCGGTGGTGTGGTTGTCGAGCACGTCGCAGTCGGTCAGCGATGACAGTTCCATCCGCGATGTGGCGGCCAGTTCGACGGTGAGGTGTTGCAGTGTGGGCTCGACGTCGGCCGTGCCGGAACCGCCGTTCGTCGCCGTGAAGCTGATCTTCGACGTGTGCCTGTTGTGGCCACGTATCGTCACGCCCCGCCACGCCTCCGACGGGGTCGGCCACCCCGGGTTACTGAGCGCAGTCGAACAAGTAACCGTCGTGTTCTCGGGAATGCACAGATCGAACCCGCCCGCCGCCGCGGCGGTCACCGCCTCGAGCAACGTCCCGTAGTCGAGGACGCTCACGCAGTCGCCGCCACCGCCACCCGTCCGGCGTCGCTCCAGGCGGCGCAGACGGGCTTCGATGTCGTCGAACGTCTGCGGCAGGCGCTGGCTCGTCGTCGGCTGCGGAAGCGGCATGCGGGCTCCGTGGGCTAGAGGTACTGGTAGACGGGGATGGGCTCGGGCAGGTTGTCGATGATTCCCTCGTCCTGAGTCAGGTCAGCGACGAGGTACTCACCCGTCGGGCCCACAGCGCAGCCCCATGTGCTGGCGCGCATGATCCCCTGGTAGATCATCCCCGCGTCGACGACACGGGCGTAGAACCGGGACCCGACGGGCGAACAGCCACCACCGCCGCCCGGATCAGCGATCCACAGGAAAGGCCAGCCGCCGGCAAAGTCGCCGACGCGGAGCGTCACCCGGGCCGAGAACATCGGCAGCCCGCGGCGGCGCACGAACTCCTGAGCGGTCGCCGAGACGAGCGTGTCGGGCAGGTCATCGTCCCGGTAGACCAGATCACGGCGGGGCACGTTCAGCGGGTCGTTGTACCCCCACATCTCGTACACCTCGCCGCTGCCCATCACGAAGGCGCGGGTGCGGGTCGAACGGGTCGACAAGGTGTAGCGGGCCGTGTGCGCCGTCTCCGCCGTGCCCTGGCCCCACTCGATCGTCAGGCCCGAACCGGAGTAGTCGGCGCCGGCCTTGCCCGGATGCACCGACACCATCGCCTCGTTGCACGCGTAGGCGACGTTCGTGCCGAGCCACTGCTGCCACTCGAACGGCCCGGCGATCGACAACGCGTCAACCACCTCGTTGATGCGGCGCGTGTCACGGATCGTCGACGAGAAATCCAGTGTGCCGAGCGCGCCCGCATGCGCGTAGGTGCGCATCCACGCGCTGTTCGGCTCCCGGTTCAGCACGTCGTCGAGCGTGGCGAGCACGCCACCGGACCACGACAGGTCGGCGGTCAGCATGATGTCCTGCCACGACGACGTGAACTCCTCGCCCGTCAGCGTGATCGTCGGCTGCGTCGTGTCCCCGTCGATGTCCCTGAGGAACCCCGCCCACACCAGCGCCGACCCGCGGTACAGCCACATCGTGAACGCCTCGGGTACGAAGCTGCGGTAGTCGTCGTCGATGCCGGTGAACGCCCCCTCGTCCCACAGCTGCGCGTAACGCCAACGGTCGACCTCGATGCGCACCTGGCCCGGGGCGTTGACGGCCCACTGCACCTGGGCGCTGTCACCCTCCGACGGCTGGATGTCGAGCGTCACCGAATCCCAGCCGTCCTGCACCCACCTGTGATTCACATCCGCGGTGCGGTCGATGCGCGGGTTCTGGATGACGAGCGTCCACTGCGGCGGCGCGGTGTCGAGAGCGGCGATCGCCGGGGGGGCGCCACCGCCGCCCGACCACACGCCATGAACGGTCAGCAGGTCGGGCACAGATCAGCTCTCCGCGTAGGTGCGCAGGAACATGGCGGACAGCTGGCCCGTCGGGAACGGCGTCGACGTCGACGCCACCGTCGTCCACGCCTTGCCGTCAGCCGACCGTCTCATCGTCAACGTCCCCGACGACGTGATGTCGTCCTCGACCCTGATCCACCGCCAGTCAGCGGCCACGAACGGGCTGATGAGCGTGTCGCCCGGGTTGTCGTAGATCCACCAGTACACGTCGCCCGAGTCGACGTAGATCTGCGCCGCCCAGTCGGTAGCGCCCCGCAGCACCATGTCCATGTAGGTCGTCGTCTGGTGCGGCTCCCACTCCCACGTGATCGACCGCTTCGCCAGATTGAACGTCGGCGAATCGAGCTGCGACCAGGCGCCGCCCGTCGTCGCCAACGTCACCCCACCATCCGCGACCGTCACCGGCTCCCCGGTCAGCCCCCACCCCGACTTCAGCGTCGAACCGTTGAACGGCTCGGCGACATAGCCGGGGGAGGACGTGACCGGGGCCGCAGGCGGAGCGGACGGGGGCACCCAGCGGCGACGGGCGCGCGCCATCGGCGCGCGCCGATGGGCGACGTGCCGCTGGGTCGCGAGCATCAGCCCATCTCCTCCACCCACAACGTGCCCGAGATCGTCACCGAGTCGGCCGGCGCTGCGCCGAGACGCACGACCAGCCGCTCCGACGGCGACACCACCGGACGAGTCTCAGGCGACCACAACCACGTCGTCGGCACCGCACGCACGTTCCACCCTGTGGCGACCAGCGTCGTGATCGTGCCACCAGACATCACCGTCGTGTTGTTCGCCTCCGCGGTGAACGCCGCGGCGCCCTGGTTCGCTTCAAGCGGGGCTGGGGTGACGGTCGACCCGCCCGACCCTGACGTCGTCGCCGACGTGCCCCGGCGGATCGTCAACGGCAGCATCTCTTCCGCCGAGTCGCCCACCTCCGTCGACTGGGACAGCTCGAGCTGGTGCACGACCAGGACCCGGGTCGCGGGCGCGGTGATCTCGAAGAAGTCCTGGGCGGCGGTGACGGCCACCTCGACGAACGGGACGGTGTACAGCTTGCCCACGATGGGCCTCCTCAGAGCAGGGTCTGCGCGCCGTTGCCGGCGAGGACTGGGTCGGTGGCCCGGAACCGGACCTGCCATGAGCCGACCTGGCGGGCCAGCATCAGATCGGTGCGGACCATGCTGGCTGGCTCGTAGCGGCCCGTCGCCGTCCACACGACACCGCCGAGCATGTAGCTCAGCGTCTTCGTGCCGGTCAGCAGCGGCGCCGTCGCCGTCGCCAAGTCGGCCTGCAAAGCGAGCAGGCCCGTGTTGTCGGCCCACCAGCCCCACAGCTCGAACTGCCATCGCCGATCCAACGCCATGTCGCCGCCCGGGCGGATGCCCGCGGCGTAGGTGAGCGGCACGTCGTTCGTGGCCATGTTCACCGCGGGCTGGGGGTTGAAGTCCTCGACCCACGCGAAGTAGTTCCCCGCGGTCGGCAGGCCGACAGGGTCGCGGAGGACGAGCACGTCGTTGAGAGCGATGTCGCCCTCTTCGGTCGGTACCGGCATGTCAGAGCACCCCCGCCGCTACCCGCCACTGCAACTCCTCGAACATCGTCCTCGGTGTCTCCTGGGTGACGAACTTGTCGATGTAGATGGGCGTGGCGTTGCCGCCTGCCCGGTCGAGCTCGGAGCGGACCACGTCGCGCATCTTCGAGACGGGCGACACCACCTCGGGCTCGCCGCCCTCGCCGACAATGGCAAGCGTCGGCGAGTTGACGAGGGCCCCGTCGGCAAGCTCGGGGATCTGCGGGACGCGGACCTCGAACCCGCCGACCTTGCCGATGCCCGGAAGGCCCGTGTCGATCGACGGCAACGAGAACTCGAGCCCGTTCCACCCTCGGATGATGAAGTTGATCGCGCTGCGGAACGCCTCCCACAGCCCGTCGAACACCCCGTCGAACGCCCCCGACAGCCGGCTCTTCAGTCCGGTGAAGAACCCGACGAGAACGTCGACACGCTCCTTCACGTCGGACACGAACCCGCTGATCTTCGCGAACGCGTCGAGCACGAAATCGGCGACGGCGCGGGCGACGTCCACGAAGATCGGGATCACGTTGTCGCGCAGGAACGACCACAGGTCACTCAGCGCGGGAATCACCCGGTCGACGACGAAGCCGACGACGTCCTTGAACGCCCCGACAACATGCTCGACTAGCCACGTCACGATGTCGGCCAGGACCGGGAGCACCTTGTCGACCACGAAGGACCAGTACGCCTTGAACGCCGGGACGAGCACGTCGACCACGAAGTCGGCGACGGCCTTCACCGCGCCGACGACACGGTCGCCGTACCATTCGACGATCGCCAAAGCGACAGGGATCACCTTGTCGATGATGAACCCGACGACCGCAGCGAACGCCGGGACGAGCGTGTCGACCACGAACCCGGCGACCGCCTTGACGACGTCGACGAACACGCCGAACGCCGCGGCGGCAATCGACGCGAACGTCTTGATCCCCTCGACGACGACGTCGAGGAGGAAGCTCGCGATCCTGCCGAGGATCGGTAGGACGGTCCCGACGATGAACGACCCGACCGCCTTGAGGATGCCGAGAACGAAGCGGGCGTAGGCGGCGTAGAAACGGGCGAGCGCTGGGATCAGCGTGCCGAAGATGAACTCGGCGATCGGCCGCAACGTGTTGAACACTGACCGGCCGAAGCTGACGATGGCCGGCACGACCGTCCCCGTGATGAACTCGGCGACCTTGAAGAACGCGTCACGCAACGCCCGGCCGACAGCGTCGACGATGTTCCGGAACGTCTCCGATCGCTTGTAGGCGATGACGAGGCCGGCGGCGAGCGCCGCTATGGCAGCGACCACGAAGAAGATCGGGTTGGCGCTCATCACCGCGTTCAAGATCGCCTGCCCCGCAGCGGCGGCCTTCGTCGCCACGGTCGTCGCGACGAGCGCCGTCTTCTGCGCCACCCACACCGCCGCGGCCTTGATGCCCTGGGCGATCTGGATGATCAGCTGCTTGGTCTGCAGCGCCATCGCCTTCGCGTGAGCCACAGCACCCTTCGCCGCGCCGACCACGTTGGCGCGCAGCGTCGTGAACGCCGTCGAGAGCTTCGAGATGGGACCGGTCTGCTTGGTCGCTTCGAGCACGGCCCGGCTGAAACTCACGCCGAACGTCTGCGCGGTCGACTGCAGGATGCCGATCGCGGAGGTGACGTTCCCGACCCCGGTGGCGACGGCGCTGGCCGTCTTGAACGCTACGAACGCTGTCGCCGCGGCGGCCAGGGCGGGGACGAGGATGTCGAGGTTGTCGGCGAGGAAGCCGACGGTCGCGGCGAGGACGTCGAGGGCGACGCCCAACACCGGGCCGGCCACCGCGGCGATGCCACGGAACGTCGTCAACAACACCGGCAGCACATCAGTGATGAGCACCGTCAAAACCGACGCAAGCAGAGGGATGACCCGCTGGGCGAGGTCGACAAGCGGCGGGATCGCCGCGAGAACGAACGTCGCGACAGCGCCACCAAGGTTGAGGAGGCCGTCGACAACGGGCGACAGCGACGAGGCCAACGACCCGAACAGGCCGCCCAGGTCGATCGTTCCGAGCGCGTCGACGATCGCCCGGCCGGCGTCCACCACCGTCGGGAGCAGGCTGACGATCGCGTCGATGGCCGGCTGCACCGCAGCACCGATCGACGCGAGAGCGGGACGGACAGCGTCGACGAGCCGGCCGACGGTAGCGCCCACCGCGTCGAACGCCGCGCCAATGTCGAAGCTCGCGACCCGCTCGGCGAGCGCGCCGAACAGGTCGCGGGCGACCTCGAGCGCCGGTTCGATGGCGGTGCGGAACGCTTCGGACCGCTGGTAGAGCGTGACGAGCGCGACGCCGAGAGCGACAGCGCCGGCCAGGGCGATGCCCAGCGGGTTAGCGAGCAGGCCAGTGCCGAGCAGCGAGAACGCCGCCGACACCTGCCCGAC
>Ga0224505_10000745_pt1 | contig 21894 bp, 16 predicted proteins | sample SF_Jan12_sed_USG_FD_169102 | JGI IMG/M metagenome (GOLD analysis project Ga0224505, IMG submission 169102) | Sediment microbial communities from San Francisco Bay, California, United States - SF_Jan12_sed_USGS_4_1 | ecosystem: Environmental > Aquatic > Marine > Sediment | place: USA: California... | reverse complement strand
TACCGTCGAGCTCGAAGAATTTGAAGCACCACCCCAGTTCACTCTAGCTCAACAACAGCATCATTTTGATCCCCCTCTGGAGGTCATTCGCACCTTAAAACGCTTCAAGTCTCCCACGAACCAAGTCTACTTTCTCGTGAGCTATGGCTATTTTCGAGCCACCGCACGGTTTTTCCCCTCCGCTCAATTTCGCACAACCGATTTGGCCTATGGCACACAAATCTTAGGCTGGGGATCCAAGCCGTTCCACCTCGCGACCTATTCCGCTGAAACGCAGTCGCGTCATCGCCAGCTCATTCGAAAGCTGTGTCAATTTCGATGCTATGACCGTATGGCCCGCAAGATGACTATCACCGAAATTCGCACACTCACCACTATTCATTGGGATCCTCGACAAATCTTTTTTCGGGTGGTGGACCGCCTCAAGGCAGCACGCATTGAAATTCCAGGGGCCATCTATCTCAGTCGCCTCATTGCCACCGCGGTGACACATCGCCAGCTGGTCTTTGCCCACCGCGTCCAAACTCATCTCACTGCTACGCTCCAGGAAGCATTCCAGGCGCTCCTGACTCCCTCATCGAAAACCATCGGGCATGATCACTATCATTTGAGCCAACTCAAACGATTATCCCAATCCACCAAACCGACCAAAGTCCGCGTTCGCCTCAAGAATCTTGACCAGATTCGCGCACTCTATCACCTGGTCGCGCCGCTATTGCCGGTTCTTGAGCTGCCTCCAGCCGGCATCACCTATTATGCCGAGATGGCCATGAAACACGATGTCTATGATCTCAAGCGCCGAGCGGCACCGGTACGCTCTCTCTATCTCCTCGCCTTTGTCGTCCATCACTATTGCCGGCTCCACGATAATTTGGTGGATGTGTTTCTCCATGTCCTCCCCTCAACCGTCAATAGTGTCCGGCGGGAACATATGGAGACATGCTATGCCACACGGGCTACCCAATCACGAAGCCTCACGGCCTTGCTCACCATCTTGGAGACGGATGTGCTCACGGCCTTCAAAACGATTCGGCATATAGCTGAATCCTCGACCCTCAATGACCGCGAAAAGATTCGACAGATACGAAGCATCTTCGCCACCCATCAGACCTCACCACACCAACTCACTGAGGCCATTACTCCACTGAAAGCCAGCGTAGAAGAGACGCAGGCCACTTACTACACCGCACTTGAAACACGATCGCTTCGATTACAGGCTCGCCTCATGCCTATTCTGAAGTCCTTGCCCTGGCAGGGCACCGATCGAGCCTTGCTCGCAGCCATGTATTCCATGCAACGGCCCACCACCGATCTGGGGCACAAGGCGCTTATGGGATTTCTCACGTCCGCTGAACGCAAAGCGGTGAGTCCCCCCAATCAACCGTTTCGCATTTCTTTGTATAAAGCCTTCCTCTTTATCCATGTCGGCCAAGGGCTCAAAGCCGGTACGCTCTTTTTAGAACAGTCGTATAAATATCGGGCCCTCGAAGGATATTTGATCAACCGTCATGACTGGCACCAGGACCGCTCCTCCTATGTGCAGCACGCTCAGCTTGAAGCCTTTGCTGATCCTCAGGCCGTGCTTGGACAGTTAGAAGCGTCCCTTCATGAGCAATTTGTCACGACGAATACTCGCCTGAGCCAACACCACAATGAATTTGTGAGTCAAAAGACGAACACGAATCTCTTGGTCAAAACCCCGGCTCAACCCACGAGTCAGACGGCGACCCTCTCCACCTTTTTCCCGGGTCGCCACTATGTGGCCTTAACCGAAATTTTGGCCACGGTGAATCATCTCACGCACTTCCTGAGTGAATTCAAACATGGGCATCAGCACCCGCAAGAAGCCCGTCCCCCCATCCGCACCTTTTTAGCCGGCATCATGGGCCTCGGCTGTGGGATCGGCGTACGAAAACTGGCCCGTATTTCTCGCCATGTGCAAGAAGGACAAGTGGAACATACGGTCCAGTGGTATTTCACCTCCAACAACTTGCGGGCAGCCAATGATCGCATTCTCCAGATGGTCGACCGATTGCTGTTACCCACGGTGTACCATCGCTCAGCGGACGCTCGTCACACTTCCAGTGATGGACAAAAATTTGAGGTGCCCGCTGAATCGTTGAATGCGAACTTTTCCTATAAATATTTTGGCAAGGACCAGGGCGTGAGCGTCTACAGTTTTATCGATGAACGCCATCTACTGTTTTACTCCACCGTCATGAGTGCAGGCGAACGAGAGAGCACCTACGTGCTGGATGGGCTCGTGCATCAAAACAGTGAACCCAACCACATGCATTCCACGGATACGCATGGCTATAGTGAACTCATCTTTGGCCTGATGCATCTGTTGGGGTTAGACTATGCCCCTCGGATTAAGAATTTTCAACGGCAACGACTCTATGCCTTTAAAGGTCTTCGCAAACAAGAGGCCTATGCCTCATTCCTGGTCAAACCATACGGCGCGGTGAACACCCAATTGATCTATACCCATTGGGAGGACATCTTACGCTTCATCGCCACTCTTAAGTTACGAGTGACCACCCCGTCGGAATTGTTTCGGCGGCTCAATTCGTATTCCTCCCAACATGGATTGTATCGAGCGCTGAAAGCGTTCGGACAAATCCTCAAAAGTCACTTTCTCCTTCGCTACCTGGATGATGTGGAACTCCGACAGCAGATTACGCACCAACTGAATAAAGTCGAACAATCCCATCGATTGGCCCGGGCCCTCTCCGTGGGCACTTCGCGCGAGTTTCTCAGTGTGGAGAAGGAAGAACAAGAAATCGAAGAAGGGTGTAAACGGCTCATCAAAAATGCCGTGACCTATTGGAATTATGTCTATCTGTCTCAACGCCTGATGCAAACCGGTGATCCTGGACAACAACGTCTCTTAGTCGAAGCCATTCGGCACGGCTCGCCCATTTCGTGGCAACATATTAACCTGTTGGGAGAATATGATTTTTCTGATGAGCGGTTGGAAGATTCGGTGGGGATTTTGCCCGCGACCTGGATGACTGAACAGGAACACCTACTCACAGAGGTGTTACGCCCCTAACCATCTGAAAAGAGGGAAGAAAGCAGTCTTGGGGGCGGCACAAGACAATTGGCTATCCACAATTGTATGGGAATTTTCGCCCGTTTTCGGGTGCGGACCCAATCCTCACGTACCGCAGACCTCGGGGAAGGATCAATCCTCGGACTTGGTTGTCCGCCATGCGAGCGTTTCTCTGGCGAGTGGGGTCGGACTGGCCCATGTTTCATGAATCAGACCCGCCTTTCGTATCATGATGGTGTGTGAGTGGGAAAACTGGGCAAAGGGGATCTGGTGGCTCCAGTGACTGCACCGGACTCCAGGGGGGTGATTAGGCTATCTGGAAGAATGCGTCGAGGCGGGCTGGGGCCTTTGGTGGGGCGCGGGTGGGTACGCCCAAGTGGCTGAGCATCTTGACGATGACCGAGGGATCTTCAATGGCCGCCAAGATGGTTAACGGCCCGCCACACTGCGGACAAGTAGTGAGGTCAATCTGGAACACGCGTTTGAGTAACTGGGCCCAACTCATCCGGGCCTGCGGTGAGGGTGTGGGGGCCGCGCTGTCCCCATCGATGGGCGCTGGTGCCGGTTCGGCCTCACCGGGCACGATCTGAGCCCGCAGGGCGGCGTTGGGGGCGAGCACGCCATGGAAGCGAATGAGATGGAGCCGGGGGCGCGGAACGAGGGCCGCGAGGCGTTGGATATTTGGGCTATCGGAAAAGTATCGAAGAGACCGTGGGATGTCAATCAGGCCAGTCGCGGACTCAACATGATGGGAGACAGACTTCGAGAATGGCTTTCCTGGCTCTTGTACACATTTTGCGCACAGGATAGTCCCAAGAATGACGAGACAGCGGGCTTCTTATATTTTGCGCTGATTCAGAATCGGGACTTTGGATCAATGTTGACTTTATTCCATAAGAGTTCTATAAAGACGTTCCTTTAGATTCAACAAGAAAATGGGAGTTTGCAACTTAACGGAAATTGTACGCTGACAGGCAATTCACCCCGCTATACACCATTTGACCCTCTCAGGCTTTTTGAACCCAAAAATCAGCAATGGCCTGATTGCTGGCTACCGTCCAGGTCGCTAAGGTGCGCTGGTCTCAGGGGTTGATCTCGACTATATGCTTCAGGGAGGAAGAATTGGGCAATTTCAGAGGGACCACCTGTTAGCTCGAATACACAAGGCCAAACGGTTTGGCATTGCAAGACCTGCCTCTTAACATTCAAAAATAACCAAACGCTCGTGGCTTTGCCTTTGGCATTGGCAGCAGCGTCAATCGGGAGAATTTGCCCCAGATATGATTCAAGAATCAGAATTCAACGTTTTTCTGACTCGTGGTTTCATTAGAAAGATAAACATGTCAAAAAATCCAAAGGAGATTCAAAATGCCCTCTTTTTTGAGTATACTTGAAGGTGTAGCCAAAGCCAATAAATATTTTACGATGGTAAATGTGGCTTTTGACACATCTATGACGGGTGTTCAAATTGCACAGGCAGTTGATCCAAAAAGCGTATGTGTGGCATGGAATGTCGGGAGTCTGACAGAAACAGCATTCGATGAAGGGAAGAAATACGACATAATAATAGACAGACTTAGCAATCTAAGTGCTGATATGGAAAATATCAGACAGGCAATACACAATTTACAGGATTTAGCCCAGAGTCTAGAGAAAAGATGGATAAACGTAAATGAGATCTGGCAGAAACTAGATGAAGAGAATCGGAAGTTATCCCTGGAAGTTCCTTCTGCTCAAAAATGGCTTACGGATCTTCGGTCAAAAGGAACCAGTAGTGAGAATCAGATAAAAGAACTTGCTAAAGCGTTAGAGATAAGCGCGACTGATGTTGCTATTCCTGGCACGCTTTTGGGTATCACAATTATCGGTATGGTTGGCGCAGCAGTATACAACAAATACTATAAAACAAGAGATCCACTAACCAATCTAGAACTACTTTCTAATTCTCTAGACCCAAAATGGCGACTAAAGGAAGCGGCAAGAGAAGGGGTTACAACGATCTTTAATATTGGTTCTTTCGCCATGAATATTTATCTTGTGGTTAAACTAACCGATCAATGTAAGGCTCAAGCTGATAAATTGAATGAAATGATTAGAACTTACAAAAGCAAAACACCCACCTTAGATGCATTGATTCATGGTTGCAAAAATGATCAAACAAAGCTCAAAGCTGTAGAAGATTACCTTAAGGAGTCATCTTCTGACCTATCATTCGACGATCAAGATTCTCAACAACTCTTAAATGATGGTCTAGAAGTCACTTTAAGTAACTACAACATAAACGTAAAGGGATGGCTAACAGATCTTGATCAGGCTTACCAGACAATCCAAAAAGCAATTACTGTCGTAGCGAACCAAAACATTCCAGGAATTAGTCAGGATTTGGCTACAAAGATTACTTCTCGCTATAACGACTTTAAGAACCAAGTGTCAATCTTAAACGAAACGGATACGAAGAAGAAGACTGCTAATGAGCGATTATTAGCTTCTAGGGAAGTCGTGAAAATAATAAGTGAAACTATCTCTTCGGCAACGAATCGCATTGTTGAACAGTACCAAGTTGCACTTGTGGATACTAAGGTACAAAAGTACCTAAAGAATAAAGCACGGCAAATTACAGAGAAACCGTCTAGGTTAGAAAAATTTAACACCAATAAAGAAGCTTATGTGAGAGACGAAGAGTACCTAGGTGACTTGAATCAAGTATATCCAGAACGAACCCTTTTTAAAGATTCTGACGAGAATAAAACTATCAGCGATATCGCTAATTATTTGGATAAGGCTATTCAAGATATCCTGCATCCCAACACGACTACACCGCCCGATGATCAACCTCCTGCACCGCCCGATGATCAACCTCCTGCACCGCCCGATGATCAACCTCCTACACCGCCTACAAACTTGAGAATCCTTTCACCTTAGGCAACTACGAGAATCATTTGTATGGCAAAGGTGGGAAGAACGATTGGCATTACGTCACTATCAGTAAGGTCAACGAAACCACGCTTAAGTGGACAAATCGTGCTGGTGTTAGTTGGACACTCGCCGCGACATCGGACAAAACAAAGCTAAACGTTGGCAACGATTGCCCATACTTCAAAGATGGTCATAAACAAGTAACCGTAGTTTGGAAAGGCGAGCAAGTATCGGGGCTGCGCAGTCCTTCGGATGAACTTTATGAGAAGTCTTCTACATAATCTGGGTATGTAACAAAACCCTTTCCAGTTATCCAAGCAGATAGAGCAGTCTGATAGCTAATCTATCCGCTTTGATTTGCCATTAGTATATAGAAAACATCGATTTGGTAGGATTTGGGGATTATTTCTATCCGACACCGCACACAACATTAAGGAGAAAAACAATGAGTTTTTGGAATGATTTCGCCACTGGTTTTGTTGGGACGATCAAGGATATTGAAACGTCTGCGACCAGGATTGTTACCGATACAGCCATTGACCTAGGCAACGTGATTACTGGCTTTCAGTTCCAAGACAAGATGGATGAAGCGAAGCAAGCTCTTAAAGATGCTGGTTTGCTTAGTGCTGCCGATGCCATCGAAAAAAACTACTATGGTTTTTTGCCTGCTATGAAGGAACAAGTGCAAACCAAGCACGATGAACTTACACGCCTGTATCCACTTGCTCAGAATGCCGAACATACCCGCAATGATGAGGATAGAAAACTTGGAAAAATGTTGGACAATATCAAAATGTTAGCACAAAGTAGTTTAGAAGCGGAAAATCTCTTTGCTCAAGCAAATAAGCTACCCTACTGGGAGGAATGGGCTAAACTATCCAATGTTCCGGTTGACACCTTAAAGAACCTTAAGAATTCTTGTGCTAAATGGGATGCAATCTCAAAACAAATTCTTATTTCCCGAGGTGTTGCAAACGTGGGTGAGCTCACAGCAACGACGACATCGATAATCATCTCCCGAATTGGTAAAGCCTCTGCAGTCGTAGTAAAAGATGCAGAATTATCGGAAGTAGGGGAAATATCAGCAGAAACAGCAGAAGCCCTTGAGGGAGTGGAGGTCGCGGGTGAGACCATGGAAATAGCGGGTACAGTGGGTAGGTTAGCAAAGATTGGTGAGGCAGCTGGGAAAGCCTCAGCCGTTCTTGCGGTAGCTTCTATTGGCCTTGATATTGGTCTGTCTGTAGCGCAACTCGAAAATCAAGAGGCAACCCTAAAGAAGAATATCGACGATCTCACGAATGGGATTGATCTTGCCAATAAGGATATTGCTGATATGGCAAAGGAAACAAGGCAAATCCACAATCAAATTCAAGAATTGCTAAGGAGCGTCACACCGCCAGTAGAAGAAAACAACTGGAATAATTGGATCAAGGAACAACAAAACATAATTAAAGTCGGTTTGACAAAGCTGACATCAGCTAAAGGCATCTATAAACGAGCATTCGAGATGGCAAAACTTCACCCCCAGAAACCTTTAATTGACCGCATCAAAGATATTCAGAGTGTTGATGGATCAATCACTGAAGCCCAAGCGAAACAGATTATCTCTGCCGCAAATCGACCTGCACCGGCACCGCCCGCAGATCGACCTGCACCGCCCGATGATCGACCTCCTGCACCGCCTACAAACTTGAAAATCGTTTCATCTTAAGTAACTATGAGTGTCACCTCTAGGCGTTGTTGCATAATTCACAAACACAGCCGGTTTTGCAGACTCGTTCGCCGGCTGAATAAATTCTCTCTGACACCGGCATACCTAAGTTCACCATTCGGTTCAGAACCATGCACTTGATCCACGGGGAATAGGAAATTCAAACGGCCTTTTTGAGAGAATCCTCACGTACCGCAGACCTCGGGGAAGGATCAATCCTCGGACTTGGTTGTCCGCCATGCGAGCGTTTCTCTGGCGAGTGGGGGGTCCGCACCCGAAAACGGGCGAAAATTCCCATGGAACTGTGGATAACTTAGCAGGAACCAACTCGCCTTACTAGGTCATTCTCCTTTCCTCCTCATTCTTCTCTTGCTGCATTTATCTGTATCTCACCCCTCGCATTTTCTTCACTCCATCAGCATGATGGCTCCTTTTTTCTTAAGGAGGTTGTCATGCCTAGAATGTCCATTCTCAGTACCGTCGAGCTCGAAGAATTTGAAGCACCACCCCAGTTCACTCTAGCTCAACAACAGCATCATTTTGATCCCCCTCTGGAGGTCATTCGCACCTTAAAACGCTTCAAGTCTCCCACGAACCAAGTCGGTTCTGTCAAATTAACTTACTGCAGACACAATGGAACGGGTTCTCACGCTTCGTTTATGCGCACACCGATTCCTTCCAAGTTTGGAACGACTGCGTGCGCCACAGCCGATAGTTGACCGCCTGCATAAGGTGGCGACCGAGACGGAAGAGATTTTGCGTGAGGCCATGCAGTGTGAGAAATCGTTGAGCCTGTGTTGAGGAGGCGAAGCCGCGCATATGATATTCTTGTTGCCGCGTCGGCTGATGGGACACTTCCACACGGTTATTGGCGTAGACGGTATTGATATGCTCCACGTCGGGCATCACCTCCCGATGCGCGGCGTCATAACTTTTCAGTTTATCCGTGTAGAGCCAACGGGGTTCGCCCCCTTGGCCTTTGATCAAGCGGCGAAAGAAGCGGGCCGCGGCCTTTTTGTTGCGGCGCTTCTGCACGAGGATATCAATGGTGTCCCCATCTTGATCAACCGCGCGCCAGAGATACTGGTGCTCACCGTGGATGGTGATGACCGCTTCATCGAGGTGCCAGGCATCACCCAAGCGCCCTTGCCGTTTTTTCAGATTGCGGGCATACGACGGGCCAAACTTCAGGCACCAGCGTCGTATCGATTCGTAGGTGACGATGATGCCACGTTCAGCCAAGAGTTCTTCGACCTCTCGAAAACTGAGACAGAACCGGTGATAGAGCCACACGGTGTGGCTGATGATTTCAGCAGGAAAACGATGGCGTTGGTAGCTGGGGGTTGTGGTGTTCATCACGCCAGTTTGCCAAACGTGAGTTAAATTGACAATACCGTATAAAGCACCGCTCCCAATTGAGAGATGGCCAAGAGCGCTTTTTGCCAATCGGACTTCTAAGGTCGTGGCCGGCTGCATTTGGCTTGGCCTACTATCGGCGCATCAGGTGCTATACGCGCTTCTTTTTCTTCAATGTCAAATTCTTTATGGCATTGGCTGCAAGGTATATGCTGCCATGCTTTTATAGTAAAGGTTTTAACGGCAATAATCGGGCTATTCATTAAAGGCGTTCGATGATCACAACCCTGCGCTGAACAAGGGGCGTGTTTGGCCCAAAAGGTATAAATAACTTCTGGCCCTTTGTAGTTGTAATTTTTGCGTTCTTCTGGTTTAAGTGACAGTGGATCAAAATCGTCATCCATGACTTCATTGGTTGAGCTTTTGGTCCATACGCCTTTCTCCCCCCCCGGACCTTCGCAGGCATAAAAGGGCATGATTTGTGGCTTTACTTCTCTCTCAATATGAGCAAAAAGCTTTTTAAGTTCATCAAGATCTACATCTGCTAATTGATTCTTAACCACTAACCACGAAACAGGATTCAGATCATTGCCGATCATATGCATACCTAAGCGAACCCCTTCAACAAGAGTCGTACCACCACCCATAAAAATATCGGCTACTTTTAAATTTTGGAACGCCTTGTTTTTTTGGTGGTTTCCGTAGTATGAGTCCCATATTCTTTTCGAAGTTTCTGCCGGATCTTCACTGGTTCTAGTTGAAGCAGCAATTAGTATTGAGCGAAAAACACTTGATTGCCTGCGCGCCCACCATTTCATCGTCTTATAAATGGGCTTTGTTGCTGCACCGGACTTTGCTTCTAGTCCAGAAAGCCCATTAATTTTCAATATCGGAAAATCGACTTCGAGACAGGTCTTCGGGCGATTAGGATCGTTAAAGTCTACCGACTCAAGGTGTAGCTCCTTACCTGCATTAACAGTTCCTGCTACCTGTTCGGCAATAAGCTCAGCCTTTGTTTTTTTTATAGACATCTAGTTGTATTTACCTTTACTTCGATAATTCTATATAGGGGACAGCCACTTCCAACAAGGAAAGTCCTCCATGTGTAAGCGTTGGATAGCCACCCTGGCTTTTCCATTTACGACGACCCAATACAAGCTCCCATCGACCGTGATCCGTATCGAGCGTTTGCGTAAGAGGTGGCACCCAATAATGAGGCTTCGTACCAGGCTCAGAAATGCTCGCGCGACCAGACTTGAAATTATTCTTCAGGTAATCAACTTGATCGCGCTGTATAACATCAGGAAATAATCCAGAATGCGCATAGCCGTGATCTGCCGTAATGACCAATCGACGACCTGTGCAGAGCTTTTCAATCAATGACCAGAAATCGTCTGAAGTAAGCTGCTGGACAGCAGACTTTGCAAGAATACGGTAGCCATTTTCACCGGCCAGATCGTGCATTTCTGAATCGGGCCATTCGTGCCAATAAATAATATTTGGATCTGCTTTAATTTGTGCTGCGCAATCTGCAAAAGGAAGCTTGGATACTTCGGTCCAAGCGCCTGGAAATTCATTGCTGTTTCCACCATTGTGAGCGAGGCTTGAGCGTTGGCCAAAGCCAAGGGCTTTAGCAAAGGGTGTCGTATCTCCTGGGATTTCTGATGCAGTGGCACGTTGCTGATGAATGGCGAAACCCCGTTCAGCAGCCTGTCCTAATATCCAAGGTGTTTCACGCAACGAGAGTGCATCCAGAATAAGAATGGCTTTTCCCTGACTTCGGTTGTTCCAGAATTCTTTCAGTATCTGGCTTGTTCTGGGTGCGCTAGTTTCAAGCTCCTGCCATAATTCCCATGCGCTCCCAGAGACCAAATTATCCAGCGTCGCGCAGTTCCGATCACGTTCTGTCGTTTTCGCATCTGCTACATCAGAACGTATTGGCCCAGAAAACTGAGTCCATAATTCATCTAATATTCTTGCCCAAGCTTGTTGGGGCCGAAGACTAAATAAGTCAGTTATCAATCTCTCCGACATGATTTAGTCCTTCTCCATATCCAAGGAATAGGTAATCCCATCAGGTAAATTTTTTAATAACTTCTCTAACTGAGCACCAGTAAGGTTGCTGGTACTGAGATTCATGTTATGAATTTGACTGCCTGCGGTTATGCCCCACTCTTCGAGTTTCCCAAGCAAGCTCAACGAAGATGTTGCCGGGGCTTGATAACGAGCACGTCCACCCGCGCTTGTACCACCTCCAAAAAGCCCGCCGGGAGTTGGTTGCCCACTCGTTGGCGGAGTAGATTTAGTGTCAGTCGTTTCGCCTTCCGTATCTGTTGAGACTGGAGCGCTACCTCCACTAGCAAGCGTTGCACCGGGTTCGTGCAGTGTTGTCTCTTCAAGTTGGCGGCCACTCCCTAAACGGCCTTTCATACGATCCCAAGCGTCGTCTTCAGTTTCCCCGGCACGCCGTTCCAACATATCGCGCCCCCGAACATTCAAAGCAATTTTTCCCTGTGCACAGAGATGGGTGATTTGTTCTTTCGCGTCTGTTTCACCGATCCATGGAATTGAGGCTTGCCCTCCTGCCGTCGGCTCTTTTAATTGTTCTAACACATCGGCAACCGAACGATTGGTTCTCGAAGCTTCTACAACCAGGCTTTCCAATTCCTCAGGGATAAAGAGTACGCGGCGGGTAATATCCTGAATAGCTCCAAGAATCTTGCTGCCATCTGTATTGTGGCTGGTGGTAAGAAATATACACTTTTCTGGTTCGCCAAAATTCCACGTTTCCAGAATGGCAAAGCGATCAAACCGACTTTTCAATTGTTCACGCAGTTCTTTCTGGTACTTCATGTGTAAGGCTGTATATGCTGAATCTTGCTTTTTCCACAGATCCGCAAGATGAACAGCACGTGCTAAAACTAGCAACGCCTTGTCATAGAACAGTGGCTCTGTCCCTTTCTTTGGCAGTAGAAACCGGATAGTGTTTCGATTCTTATTGACGAACTGCTTGAGCCACTTACCCATATCCGCATCAGATGTATTTGGACTGGGCAAAACAACTACTGTAATCCTGTTGTCCCAGTTTTGTGGTTGATCACGCTCTTCCACTTCGGACCATGGATCTTTATTCCAATCCCGTTTTAGTACGATAACCTTATATCCTTGTGAAATTCCTTCTGCGCCCGCTAATACATAACGAATTTCATCAGCCAAATGAGCCAGATCGACACCGTTATCAAATAGCCTGTCATTCTTTGCATTCGCCATTAATTTGGCTTGCGGATTTTCCTCATTAAGGAAAACCAGATGGTTCCCTTTACGATGGATGTTGAAGCTGTTTTCTTCAATTAAAGCTAGTTCAGCCTGAAACTGGTTATCATCGATAGACTTATCGCGGGTCGTATCGGTTTGAAGCTCGTGAGGTTCAGCGCCAGTAATGCTTTCCAGAGAAAGTGAGCGCAGCCAGAGCGCACTGAGAATTTCTTCTAGGTGAGGTATATTGCGGCTTGTGTCCTTAACGGCTTCTGTCACAGCTTCCAAGTTTCGCAGTGCTTTAGTTCTCAGATCGCGATGCAACTGATTGGCTACCGAGTCAAGCAGCGCAGCTACTCCGCTTTTCTCGCTTGTTAAAGAAAAATCGGCAGGTGTAATGACGCGGCTTGCTTCATTTGATGTTTTGAAAACATCTACCAATATGCGTAAAAGGTCACGTGTCTCCTGAGTATCTGTCGCTATCAGTACCTGATCGTCTAATAACTGCATTAGCAATGGAGAATAAGGCCATGCATCAATGAATTGGGTGAGATGTTTTTCATGCTCTGATCCCGGAATATGATAAAGCCGTAAATATTCATCAAAGTGTGGCTTTATCACAACTTCTATATCCGAAGGTTGGCAATTCAGACGATTTTCAAATATACGATATAGAAGAAGACGCTGGCGGTCATGCTTGGCCTGCGGCCCTTTGAAATCAATACGAACAGGATTGACCCTATACATTTGCTGGGCGGCATCGGTAGTGCCATCGCGCACGGAAACTACTATTGCAAGTAAGTCAGGATTATTTTCTGCAATTTGCGAGAGGATCTGGATAAAATTAAAAGCCCACGTCCTCCAAGGATATTGTTTGGTATTTGTCAAACCCTCATACCATGTTTGGAATTCATCAAGGATCAATACAGTAGGGTGCTTTTTAACTAGCTCAAAAATTAAATCATACCCAGGCACTTCCGTTTTCTTCTCACCCTGGCCTTCCCACATACCGCTAATGTACTTGCCTTCAGGGTGGTTATCGAACAAGAGATCCCAAAGAAATTTGTAGTTTTGTTGTTCAAGGCTTTCGGCAATTACATGCATATTTGTGCGCAAAGATAGTTTGCCCAATGTTTCATTTTTAATTGAAGTCGCCCATTCGTTTCTCCAGGTTTCTCCCGCATCGGGATCTTTCAGCATGTGAGATATGGCAGCCATAAGGTGCGACTTACCGAGACCACGCGCTCCAATAATGACAACTGGTCTCGCCTGGCCTGGCTGAATGGCTTCTATGGTCTTAAGCAGATCAACGGATGGGTAAGTAATATTTAAAAATTCTTTGGCTGATCGATCTAATGCTCCCGTACCTTTTCGATTGGTAAAGTCAATGGTTGTACCGCTCAGACGCTTGCCGGAAAATTCTTCTCGTAGCTTTAACCCCAACATAACGAACCCCCTGATTTCTTATTGGTTCTATATTGCCCCGTAGCGTGTAGGCAGGTGCCCACAATTGGGCCTCCAAGCCGAGTTCCCCCGTTATTTTTTGGGCTCTTTTCCCATTCAGCTTCTTTTTTCTGTTTTTGTGCTCTCATCAGAATGATTCTTTTTCAAAATCTTTCTTTAAATTCAGAGATCTGTAAATCCCTGGTTTTAAGGAGGTTACAGGTATTTCTTAATAAGGAAAAGCAGAAAACAGAAGTTTCCTGTTTAAAGCCCAACATGTATTGAAACTTTTCCTACGCCGAAACCAACAATTCTCAGCTTTCCTTAATGTGTCTTCTGATCTTGCCAAGCAAAGCTTTTTCAACAAGGCGCAGCTCATAGGACTTTTGCAGGTTCATCCAGAATTCAGGCGTAGTGTTGAAAAACGTGGACAGCCGTAAGGCTGTATCACCGGTAATGCAGCGCTGCCCTTTAAGGATTGCCGTGATCCGGTTGGGTGGAAGGCCTAGCGCCTTGGCCAGCATAACAAACGCACAAGGTATCGGATTCTCACACCAAATCAAATTCCTCTGCCAGATTTAACAACGGCGACCCAACCGACAATCGGTACCATTGCGGTTCGATGAAGGCGACCTTCACGTTAAATTTTCTAGACAGGGCTTCCGCTTCCGCCAGAGAAGGGGAAGCAAAGGCAAACAGAAAAATGCCATTTTTCGCATAGGGGTGTCGGAAGGCCATTTGTTCTCAGGAAGAGGAAACACCCATCTACTCCTTCATCGCCCAAGACAACTCCCGTTTTTTGCCTTCTAAACGGAACAACTTCATGAGATACGCGCCTTTATTGCGGATTCTTTCTCCATCGGCCAACCGTTCTCGTAAGTCACCCATCTGTTTATAGACCACACTCTTGGGGAGATCGCGCACCGCCTGTTTCCAGAAGGGCACATATTTTTTATCCCCATGTCCCACCAAATCTAAGATATTCACCAACAATCCTTCCTTCCCCTCTTCGCCTCCCGCTCCCTCTTCTGCTGGTTCCCCCAAAAACAAGAGATGATCGCCGCTTTCCTCGCCGTCACGACCAATCTGCTGCTTCTGCACCTCCAGAATCTCCCACCATTGCGCTCCCGCTTTCCAGGAGACCTGATATGCCTTTTTCCCTGACCGCGTGAACGGAAGATACTCCCATGAATCTAAAAACCCCATGCGACGCAGTTCTTTATGTGACGGATCCAATTGCTGTTTAATGCGACTCAGCGCCGAATATTCCTTCATTCCCCAATTATGGGCGAGCTCCGCATACCATCCCGTGGCCACCCCATGATGAAAATAAAATTGCGCATGCAAAAACTGATGAAGAAGTTTTGATAAGGAGAGTTTTAAGCGCTGGAATAAATCGTGATCAATCACCAAACAATTCCCCGCCTGCAAACTTTTCCAATACCATGAAGCCAGTTCGACTTCGTTGTATTCCGCGACCGTTCCGTCGCTCTTCTTCTCCCCTTCCTGATAGATAGAATTAAAAATATGAAATCCCCAGACTCGCTCTCGTTTCCCGTCAGTTCGAACTACTTCAAAGGAAAGAGCATTTAATTTCGCTAAGCACCGTCGTAATTCTTTATAGGATTGTCCTGATGGACTTTTTGAAGCCGTCGCGAGTATTTGATGTCCTTTGAAGCATATGGGATTATTTAAGGTCCCCTGACGTTGAATTTGCTCAGTCGCCAATTGCTCAATGGCCCGGAAAAAGTCTAAATCTGTGGTATTGGGGAATTCATAGTTACCGCCAGACAGAACCTTGATGGTCACTTTTATTGGCTTGTTTTTAACGACTGTTGTAAACCCGACTGTTTTTTCTCTTGGACTTTGTCCTTTCCCCGTCTTTTTTTTCGGTTCCCATAATGGAATGGAGGCCAACTGTTTTTCAGCTAAAAGATACCGAGGTTCGGTGAGAACTTCTAAGGCAGGAGAATCAGGAGGAGATTTTTTCATTCACGTATCCTATACGTTTATTATTAACGTAAAACATTATTACGTACAAAAAAGAGTCGTTCATGATCTTCACCATTTTTCTCTAACTTTTTCAACACCTTTTTCTTTTCCCTCACATCCTTCAACTATCTAGATTTCCTTCAACTATCGCAATTCTTCCCTCAAACATCGTGACTATCTTCCTTCAACTATCGAAGATCTTCCTTCAAGTGTCGTGAGGCTTCCTTCAACTATCGTTTCGCTTGTGGATAACTATCCATTTCGCTTTAGCCCATCCAAACTTTTTAGGCTTTATGGTAATTTTTGCAATGTTTTCGGGGATTGTTCGAACTTTCAATAAAAGATTGAAACTTTTTTCTTAAGGAAAATTGTTTTGCACGATTATAAAAGTAAGTTTTTCAGGGATTCAAGAAACTATTTTTTAAAATATTATGAAAAGAAGGCGCCTATGAACCTGATTAAGCCCAACCAAAGTTTTATGACACCACTCTTTTTAAAAGGGGAGGCTTAAGAAGGGATTCGCAACATTTTTGCTCAGATTCAGAAGAAGGCAGGCAGGAAGCTTTACAAGGAAGAGGGGGAGCTGTTTTCTTCCGAACGAAGAATGCGTATTCGATTGAGGGCTTGTGTTAGTTTTTCCTCAATTTCAGGGAGATCTTGTCGCCGGTTAGAATGAAAACGAACAATGAGGTTGTAGCCTTTATCCCCGCGATCAACAAATTGAACCGGCTCGAAGCCTTTATTGTTGCGAGGTTTAGCCGCCAGGTGCTTTTTTAAATCTTCACGATTTAATTGCTCTTTGATAACGCGAAACGCCAATTTCCGTTGACGGACTGGCTCATTATTAATCGTCGCTAAGAGTTCACCGTGAGTGGAAGAAACCGAAACCCCGGAATTATACAGAAGATCTTGAATGTCGGAGGGGAGAGAAAGAAGTTTGAGAAGTTGAGAAATTCTTGCCGTAGTCACCCCCGTGCGATCAGCAATATCAGATCGTGAAAACTCATGCTCATCAAGAAGCCGTTGATACGCTCTGGCTTCTTCAAGGGGGGAAAGGTCCTCGCGTACCAAGTTTTCAATGAGTGATTCGGCCGCACTTTGATTGGAATCAGCTTTCCGAATAATAGCCGGAATCGTCGACTTCCCAATTTCTTTGCAGGCGCGCCAGCGCCGCTCTCCGGCAATCAGCTCAAAGTTCTCTGAGCCTGCTATCTTTCTGACTAAAATGGGCTGAATGACCCCGGAATTTTTGATTGATTGCAGCAATCGTTGATTGGCTTCCAGGTTCTCCAAAAAACGAGGTTGCTGGGGATTGGGAACAATGGAATCCAAGGGAAGCTCACACAGGACATCTCCTAATTCCAATGCCTCCTCATTCACTACAGAAACGGGTGTGGAGGGAATAGGAGTTGGTTCCAAAACCGTTTTCGTCACAGGATCAGGATCATCTAGCTTTACCCCTTCTACTTCAGGATTAATGCTAGGAATGCCTAATTCTGCAAACGCAGAAAATCGTCGGGTCGAGCCCTGTAGGGTTTCTTCTAAAGAAGATTGCGCCTTACTCTTCTTATGGCCAGCCGCCTCTGGCGGCGGTTCTGTGCTGGTCTTTTTCATGCGGATTCACGCTCAAGGGCGTCTTCAGATTCAGTAGATTCAGTCAATTTCAACCGACTCAAGACCTCACGGCCTAACTCCATAAATTCCCGAGCCACTGTACCTTGTCGATCATGCGCGAAAATCGTCTTCTTCGCGGCTTCAGCTTCCTGAATTTTCACAGATGCACTTATGGAAGTCGAAAACACCCGGTCGCCGAATCGGTTTTCAATCACCGTTCTCATGGCCTTACACAAATTTTTTCGGCCATCATGACGAGTACAGAGGACTCCCAAAAGATCTAATTTAGGATTCCCACCACCAGACTTCACGTCACGCACCAATTCTTCTAAATCGCTATACCCATCCAAAGAGTACTTGCTCCCACTTTCCATAGGAACAATTAGGTAATCCGCAGCCACTAACGCATTTGCCGTTAACATCGAAAGGGATGGTGGGCAGTCAATAAGAACAAATTCAATGTCCCCAGTAGCCATCGCAGCCAATTTATTCCGAAGTACGGTTCCAGGAGCCGTAATGTAGAGACGCGGAAGATCCCGTTCGACTCTTGTTAAACTTACGTGCCCATATATAAGGCTGACATCCTTTTCATTCGTTTCATGCCATGGAGAAACATGCGTCTCTTTGTCGAGAAAGACCGTGGTCGCCGTGGTCTTCATTTCATAGGGATCACGTGTGCCAAGTGTTGTGGATGTATTAGCCTGTGGATCTAGATCTAGTACAAGTACAGGAAAACCAAGGCGCGCAAGAGCAGCAGAGAGGTTAACTGTTACAGTGGTTTTACCTACTCCACCTTTTTGATTTGCTATCACTATAACGTGCATGCTTCCCCTTCTTGTAATATGCTACCTGTTTTTGTCGAATATATACCTATAGTTTAAGAAAATCAACAGATGCAAGTTATATCAAATTGCTCAAGCAATGAAACATCTTCAATGACATCTCAATTTATGCCCCATGTCTTCAGTAGATCATGAAAAAGAATTTTACAAAACGGAGGCTTTTAGAAGTGGCCCTATAGTTATTCAGATAGTTTTTATTAGGCCTAGATAAAAAGATTTAATGACTCCAATTCCCCGTAGCTTGCGTCGTGGTTACCTTATAAGAACTGTAAACGATTGATCCATTGAATACCTGGCCAACTTGCGGTGCGAATCTTTTATTAAATTATTATTTATAAAATTATATTTGTTTGGAAGTTAAGCATGCTTAACTTCTGAAAACATTTTTTCATTAAATCCCAAAAGCAAAATGGGACCCTATTCAACCAATAGGGCATTGAAATAAAAATTTCTATCCATTCATTTTTCACAATTACTGTGTAAGTTGTTGTTTATATGAGGGTATTTTGAATAATTAAGCATGCTTAACTCGCCAGTCGTTTTTAAAAAGCGGTTGAATTGCAAATAAAATTCCTATTTTAAATTAATTTATTCATTTTTTTATTGAAAATTATTTATATGAGAATGTTTTTAAAACGTTTTATATTAAATGTCAAAAAATAAAAAACACTTTTTATAAATATAAAATATATTTTATAAAAATAATAAGTTATCTACGTAGCCTGGAGGTGATAGTCATAAAAGATTTAAAGGTTTTTAATATAGCGTTACATGAAATATTTTCATAAAACATTAAAAATTTTTATTTATGAAGTCACGGAATCCTTTTTGGTATTCAAGGGGCATAAAGAGAATACTCTTTAAAAGAGTATTACGGGATCGGGAAGAAATGTCGGATGGTGGGAGAGGAAAAGTATTGACTACAAGAAGAAGCCTGGATGAGATTCCTGAATTGTGTGAAACATTTTTTCTTCGAGGACTTTAAAAAGAAAAGCCTGGTGGACCATGGGCGGGGAGGGGAGGAGGCCTAAGGCTTGAAATTGCTCGCGCACCTCGCTCTCGATGCGGGCGCGATCGTCCGCTTCCAATGTCCGGGCGACCTGCTGGAGCTTGGCTTGTTCCTCTGAGGAGAGCTGTGAGAGGACCGTTTCGAGGCTGGGTATGAAAGTTTTTTTAAGTAAGCCAGACGGGGAGGGGGCTAAGGCTCGATAGATCTGGTACTCCGTGGCGATATGGCCATGGCCTTTCGCCAGAATCCGAATCAATCCCTCATGCGCTAGGCGGGCTAACCCTTCTTCCACCGCCCGTTTGCCTAAGCCCGTGCATCGACCTAGCTCCTTCATGGTGATGGAGACGGTGTCGCGCCCGCGCCCGAAACTTTCTCGGACTAATTTCAGATACAACAATTGATCCCCGCTGCGGAGATCTCCTAACCCGCCCTCAATGGCGCGGTGTAGAAAGGCAAAATACGGGAGCGGATCCCAGACGGAGGCCGGGGGATCTTCAAAGATGATTGAGGATCGCTGACCGAAACTGCTTGGTTCAATCTCAGATTCGTCCTCTTCTGGCGCGTCTTCGCTACCTAGGTATTCTGTCATTTTGTTAATTGTTTCAAGGAGTTACGTAATGTTACTGATCTTTGTGTATTTGCCCTTCTTTTTTTATAGCATGGAATGAGGGTAAAGAAAAGAGGGTGTGGAATATGAGTCTTGTTTAAATTGCCGCTAGGCTTCCCATAGCGGCTGTTTGATTTTCTCCTCAAAGTAGGGTAGGCTGATCCAACATGGACCAAATCTCGCTCAAAGAGTCATCAGTTGAATCGTCTCCTATGGTCTCGGACTCCGCGCCCCTCATGCCCGAGGTGCTCGAATCCGAGGACGCCCCTCAGAAAAGCGCCACGTCGCCGGACGAAACGGAATCGTCATCCTTTGAGAGGAGTGGGCTTCTCGTAGCGACGCCCGGTCCCCGGCTGACCGCCGCCCACCTCCAACCCCTGCTCGATCGATTTGTAGAAGAGAAAGGGATCAACTGTGCCCCCGACACCCAACGATTGGCCGGCACGGCCCTCACCCGCTTTGCCGAGTATTGGACCGGTCCGGGTCAGGGCCTCCCCTATGATGTGCAGCTGATTGTGGAATTTCGAGACTTCTTGCAGCGCGAGAAGTTGGCCGTGAAAACCCAAGAACTCTATTTGAGTGCCGTCCGGAATTTTGGGACCTGGCTGCACACCTCAGGGATCACCCAGTGGAATCCGGCTCAGCAGGTGCGGGGACCCAAGACGAAAGAGGGCTTTCGCAAGCAACCGTTGACCCTCAAAGAAGTCGAGACCTTGATGAACACTCTGGATGAGTCGACGCCTGAGGGGCTCCGCAATAAAACGATTATCTATTTACTCTTGAAAACGGGGATGCGGGAAATTGAAGTGGTCCGGGCCAATGTGGAGGATTATCAGGCTACGCCGGAGGGGCATATTTTGCGGGTGCAGGGGAAGGGGCGGCATGACAAGACCGAGTTTGTGGTGATTCTGCCGGAAGTCCAAGTCTGGTTGGAACGCTACCTGGCCACGCGGGTTCCGCTCGACGGCGAGGACCCGCTCTTTCTGACGATGGGCAAACGCCATGGCCATCGGTTAGCTCCACGAACGCTCCGGTCGTTGATTTTCACGGCCTTGAAGATGGCCAATGTGAAGCGGCCCGTGGTAACGGGTCATTCGCTCAGGCATACGGCGGCCACGATGTCCCTCAATGGGGGGGCGCCGGTGACGGCCGTGAAAGATATGCTTCGGCATGCCTCCATGAAGCAAACCAATATTTACGTGCATACGATGAATCGGGTGAAGGAAGGCGGGGAGCGGCTTTATTACGCAGTATTAGTGGCGTTGACAGGATAGGAGGGGGTGCCTAAAATGATGAACATGATGCAGACCCTGCCGATTGTTTCTCCGCAAGTGCTCATCCAACAGTGGGCAGACCTCGCCCAGGATGAGCAATCTCCTGACCATTATGAACTCACTGAATATGGAGAAGTCGTCTTGAGTCCACGACCTGAAAGTGAGCATCAAATCCTCAGTTCTGAAATTGCCTTTCAACTGCGTAATCAATTAGGAGGCATGGCTGTCGTTGAACTGGCTGTCCTCACCACCACGGCTGGCATCCGCGTCCCGGATGTCGTCTGGATGCCGCAGGAGCGCTGGACACAACGGTCCCGCAAAGCCATCCTTGAATCGCCTGACATTGTGGTGGAAGTCCTGTCCCCGGGCAACCGCCAACCAGAAATGGATCATAAAATCCATGGCTATCTCCACGCAGGGGTTAAAGAAGTGATCGTCGTCGGGTTGACGGGGACCATTGAATACATCCACCCCGATGGCCGGCACACCACCTCCATCTTTCCGCTCAAGCTCTCCCTCCCCGCGCACCTCTTCGCCTAATTGGGTTCGTGCCCGAAGATGGGTGTGATGGATACTACGACCCTCGTTGCACCTGATGAGTTAATCCAACGGTGGGTCGAGTTCGCCCAAGACGAGCAGTGCCCAGATTATTATGAATTGACCGAATATGGCGAACTCGTCTGGAGTCCCAAACCCACCAACCGTCATCAATGGGTCCGCACCCGAAAACGGGCGAAAATTCCCATGGAACTGTGGATAACTTAGCAGGAACCAACTCGCCTTACTAGGTCATTCTCCTTTCCTCCTCATTCTTCTCTTG